>PDWI01001957.1_pt1 | contig 31804 bp, 32 predicted proteins | sample 1430891 | NCBI WGS metagenome assembly PDWI01 (sample SAMN01162508, study PRJNA174530) | Oral metagenome, whole genome shotgun sequencing project. | biome: Marine environment; feature: Marine mammal; material: Swab sample of the gingival sulcus; isolation source: swab sample of gingival sulcus... | reverse complement strand
CGATGTTATTGGCAAGGGGCTTGATATAAAGGACAATGGCGTTGATAATCTGGATATTATTCAGGTAAATGAGGCTATTCGCTATACGCTGGTGGAAGAGGTTGGCGCAGAGTTGCGCTCCTATATGGGTGCCATGAAGCCTGTTGTTTAAGTCGACAATAAAAGTGATGTTGTTTTAAGCGGATACAATTGCTTTTACTCTTTGTTTCCTGTAATATTCGCTTTGGTGTTTCTTTCATAACTTCAACCGGAGGAGAAAAATGAGAATACTGAATCTTGTTGTCGCCCTTTTTTTTGTTTTTAGTCTTTGTTTAAGCCCGCTTACAGATGCAAATGCTGCTTCTTCCTCTGCCAAAAAGACGGAAAAAAGCGTAAAAAAAAGTAATAAGGCCAAAGCCAGCAAAAAAGAGAAAAATGCAAAATCCAAGGCTGAAAAGAAACCCAAGGCCGATAAAAAAAGCAAGAAAGCCAAAGATGTGAAAAAGGCAAAACCGCAAAAAAAACTACCCGCAGCCAAAAGCATATCCATCAACAAGGCGGATAAAAAAGAGTTGATGATGTTGCCGGGTATTGGTCCCAAGATGGCGGATGCAATCATAAAATACCGTAAGGCAAACAAGTTCAAGTCTATTGAGGATTTAAAAAAGGTAAAAGGTATTGGCGATAAGACCTTTGCCAAACTCAAGAAATATCTCAAGCCATAATCCTAGCAGGGATTGAGAAAAAGGCTGTGCAAAAGCACAGCCTTTTTTTATAGTGGAAACGCCTTGTGGCACACAATAATCCTAATGATTTTTTAGAAAACAACAGACAATAAAATGATTCGTACCATTTGTGCCTTTTTGGCAACGGCATTAACAGCATTACAGACCTATCTTATCTATAATACCGGTAGTGGCATCTGTTTTAATGACGGCTGTGCAATCGTCGAAAAACTCACCACCATACCTCCGATCTATTTTAACTTGCTGGGAATGCTCTTTTTTGGCGCGGTTTTTATCGGTTCTCTTATTAGCTGTATAAATGATTCGGATCATTGCGAACACTACACCCAACTGCTGCTTACCGCAGCACTCGCCGCAGAAGCAGTACTGCTCTTTTTTCAATGGTCGGTTGCCCGTACTTTTTGCAGTTATTGCCTGATTATTTTCTTTTTTGTCCTGCTGCTCAATCTCCTTAGCGGCAGACCGCAGATTATTCGTGGTCTGCTGGTTTTTTGTTCGGTACTTATTGCCAGCTTCTCCCTGCAATTCGATGCCGGAGGATCAGGAAAATCCCTCTCTTTTGGTACCGTGGCGCAGTATAAGGAGGAGGGAAACAATAAAAATCTGTTACTTATCTTTTCAACGAGTTGTCCACACTGTGAAAAAGTGATTGATTTTTTACGGGAAGGGAGTATGTGTAACGTAGCGTTTAACCCTATTGAAAGAGAGGTCAAATTCAATTTTGAAGGTGCAATAGCAAACCAAAGCTATGATCCCCGTGCCACTATTGGCTTTATGCGCAGTATGGGATTAAATGGGGTACCGATTCTCATTGCCCCTGGGGAAAATGGCACAATGGCAGTACTGGACGGCACAGATGAGATCATGCCCTATATACAAAAACATTGCAAAATTACTGAACCGAAAATTAAGCAAAACGGAATGTCCACCATCCCAGGTGAAACAAATATAAATTTCCAGCTTCCCGATTCTTCATTAAAAAAGGATGTTTGCAGTGTAGGAAATGACTGCTAGTTTTTTATACAAGGGAACAAGGCAGAACAAAAGGACTCTTTTTTTGGCAAGTTATCATGAAATACATTGTTTATACTCTTTTCCTCTGTAGTTTTTTTGCATTATCAATGATTATTTTTCTGGAAAAGACCAATATCGTCAACGAACAGGATCTGTTCTCTTCCTCAATTTCCTATCAGTTCTCACAAAAAAACGGGATACAGGGATATGCCCAATAGCATGTCCTTATCTCCTGCTGATTTTTACCAGTTCCTTGGTGTAAACCACAAAAAAAACAGCTATGAGTGAGATCAGGGAAATAACAATCATCAAACCGGATGACTGGCATCTGCATCTGCGCGATGGTGAAATGCTTAAAAGGGTTTTACCATATAGCAGTCGTTTTTTTGCCCGGGCGATAATCATGCCAAACCTTGTACCACCTCTTATCTCCTGGCAAGAAACACAGACTTATAAGGAAAGAATTATCAATGCCCTGCCGAAAGGAGATCAATTTGAGCCGCTTATGACAGCATACCTCTCCGATAATACCGATACAGACAACCTCATTGAAGGGTATCACCGTGGTATTCTGCATGCAGCCAAACTCTATCCTGCAAATGCCACTACCAACTCGGCGCAGGGAGTAACAGCCATTGCCAGGATCACTCATATTCTTGAAGCAATGCAAAAGGTGGATATGCCCCTGCTGGTGCATGGCGAGGCGACCGATACTGATATTGATATTTTTGATCGGGAATGCGCTTTTATAGACCGGGTACTGCACCCTCTTACCCGACAATTTCCCGCATTAAGGGTTGTTATGGAACATGTTACCACCAGGGATGCGGTAGATTTCGTGCTTGACCAGGGGGAAAATATCGCAGCAACAGTAACTCCCCAGCATCTTCTTTATAACCGTAATGCCCTTCTGGTTGGCGGCGTTAAGCCCCATAACTATTGCCTGCCCATATTAAAGAGGGAGAATCATAGAAAGGCTCTGGTAGAGGTTGTTACCTCTGGGCATAAGCGCTTTTTCCTTGGTACAGATTCTGCCCCCCATGCTACATATCTAAAAGAAAATAGCTGCGGATGCGCCGGAGCCTTTAATGCTCCAGCGGCACTTTCCATATATGCTCAAATTTTTGAGCAGGAAAATGCACTGGATAAACTGGAGAGTTTTACCTCTATCAATGGCGCAAGATTTTATAAAAAGCCAATCAACAACGGCGTTATTCGGCTGAAGAAAAAGCCCCTTCCTGTACCAGAATCAATACAAATAACAAAAGAGACCACCCTGACACCATTTCTGGCCGGGCAATCTCTTTCCTGGTCGGTAAGATAGAAGTTACAATAATGTGAGATTCATAGATATTGTTTTCAATCAAATTTTCAAGTTTGATTGATGTTGTCGGATTGTGAGAGTGTGTAGAACACCAGATTTAATCTGGTAGTCGCCATCATCTGAACTAATTCAACTTATAGCTGAAAAAAGCCCGATGGAAAAACCATCGGGCTTTTTTTCTACCGATTAAGTAGTTACAAGTAGTTGAGGTTGTTAAAACACTTTGTTGCAGGTACTCCTCCAGCAAGGACGGCAGCGGATTTGATTGGTATCCACCGTAATTCTGCGATCCTTCCATAAATTGTGCTACACGATCTTCACAATTCAGCAGGAGTGTGCAGCGTAATTTTGTCGAAAAGTAGAAGTTGACAAAAAAAGCTATTTTGGAGGGGCGCAAAGGAAAACGTGGGCGTGGAGCTGCTGGGAAAACAATTGCTTTTGGTCTTCTCAAGCGAGGAGGAAAAGTCTATACTATCCTTGTCGCAGATGTTAAACGGGATACTTTACTTGCTGTAATAAGGGAGAAAATAAAACCTGACAGTGTGGTATATACTGCTTATAATGCTTTGGATGTCTTTGAATTTTCGATTACAGGATAAATCATAGTAAGGAATTTGCTACTTTTCATAACCATATAAATGAAGGCGATATCTTCAGTGATCGACTGCGATTGGTAAATTTTCAGAGAATAAAGTATTGACTATTTATCAAAATCTTCATAGAATTATTGATTATAAATAATAAAACACCGTTTTATTATATGAAACATAAAGATTATTATGGCAAATATTCAAAAAACTGGGGTTCTTGAGAAAAGCCTGGATGTCCTTGAATTTATTTATAATCAAGGAGGAAGAGCTCGAATACGAAGAATTGTTGAGGGGCTTGGATATAATAAAAGTACGGTACATCGAATTGTTAACACGCTAAAAAAACGCGGCTATCTTGTCCAGGATTGTGATACAACGGCATATTTGATTGGTCCAAGATTTAGTGCGTTTTCCCAGATGTATTTGGGGAATTTACATTTTATTGATGCATTGAAGCCGCATTTACGCAATGCCAGCGTAAAGTATAATGAATGTTTAAATGTTTCCGTTCTTGATGTTTCTTCTGTCGATGCACCGAAGCAGGTGTCTGTGTATCGAACAGGATATTCAAGTAATATGCTGGGCTCGTCACTGCAATTTGGACTGAGCTATTATTGCCACGCATCAGCAAGCGGTAAATGTTTTCTGGCATTTTGTGACTCCAAGGTCTTGCAAGAGTTTTATGGCTGTGCATTGAAACGTTATACGTCCAGGACAATTGTTGACTGGTCGACGTTAATGAATTGCATAGAGTCGATACGGAGCAATGGTTTTGCAGAAGAAGATGGCGAATTTGAAGTTGGTTTGAAGTGTATAGCAGTTCCTGTATTTGAAAAAAACGGTTTGTTGTTGGCAAGTCTAAGTCTCACAGGAGCTTCTGAAAGAATTAATGATTTTGATCAGGCAGAGATTGTTTCTGATCTAAAGGCAATAGCAGAAAAAGCAAGATAGGGAGTGTCGTCACTTTTGGTGATGGCAAATTTAAGGTTTTCTGACCCGCAGGTTTTTTATTTTCGGGAAGATGTTGTTCCTTGGCAGCCGCAAAAAATGAAACAATGTTTTAAATAATGAAACATAAAAATTCTCTCTTTACTATTCTTGTAATGAGAGGCGCATTAACTACTAGAAATATTGCAAGGAGGTTCGGATGGAAAAAATCAGACTAGCCACCGAAAAATGCAAGGGATGTTACCTGTGTATCGCTAATTGCAGGGCAAAAGCCATTTCCAGACAGGATAAACCCAATGCAAAAGGCTATATCCCCGTTACTGTCGATCAGGAGAAATGCGTTCAGTGCGGCTTCTGTTATACGATGTGTCCCGATTTGGTCTATGAACTTGTTTAAAAAAGGAGACCCCATGAAAAGAGTAATTATGAAAGGGAATGAAGCACTGGCGGAAGGTGCAGTCCGGGGTGGCTGCCGTTTCTATGCCGGCTACCCGATAACTCCCCAATCCGAAATCCTGGAATGGATGGCACGCAGACAGCCGGAAGTTGGCGGCTCCTTTGCCCAGGGCGAATCGGAAATTGCCAGTGTCAATATGGTTTTTGCAGCCCGTTCTCTGGGAGCAAGAGCAATGACAAGTTCTTCCGGGCCGGGATTTTCTCTTAAACAGGAAGGAATTGCATACTGGGTGTCAGCCGGACTGCCGGCAGTAATTGCCTGTGTTCAGCGGTTTGGAATTGGTGATGGTTTTATCAGTGCCGGGCAGGATAACTACTGGCAGGCGGTGAAAGGAGGAGGAAATGGCGACTATCATCTCATAACGCTGGCTCCAAACTCTCCGCAGGAATGTATGGATATGGCGTATGAATCCTTTGAACTTGCCGAAAAATGGATGCACCCGGTTTTGCTCCTCTCCGACGGCACCATCGGCCAGATGATGGAGCCTTGCTCTATTCCCCCAATGAAGGAATACGATATTGACCAGCCCTGGGCGGCAAAGGGAACGGCAATCGGGGAAGGGGAAAACAAGGTTATCACCGATATTACCTATTTTCAGGATATAGACGAATGGAACGCCGGATATATCAAAAAAATGCGTCAGGTACAGAAAGAGGAACAGCGCTGGGAATCTATCAGGGTTGAAGATGCTGATGTGGTTCTTGTTGCCTACGGAATCTCTTCCCGTGTGGCAGAACGCGCTGTTCAGGTTGCGCGTGGTCAGGGAATGAAACTGGGACTTATCCGCCCGATAACATTGTGGCCTTACCCCAGAAAAGCCTTTGAAGAGATAAAAAAAGAGTGCAAGGGGCTTGTTACCTTGGAGATGAATATGATGGGGCAGATGCTGGAAGATGTAAAACTCGCCGTAAAATGCAACTATCCGTGTTTTGCGATAGCTACAGCGCAAAAAGTGGCAAGTACAGAGCAGATTCTGGAGTTTTGTCAAAGGGTTATTGATGGGAAGCAAGAAGAAACGGAGGTGTTCTAATGTCTAAGAGAGCGAGAAAGGCCCCGGCAATCATGAAATGCGAGAATCGGTTTTGCCCAGGCTGCGGCCACTCGATTTTCGATCGGATTCTGGGCGAAGTCCTAACGGAGATGGATATTATCGGAGATACAATCGTCTGTTCGGATATTGGCTGCAATCATATGTTTCAGTTCTCGATGGCTGTGGATGTTATTGTGCCTCCGCATGGAAAAATGGGTGCAGCCCTGACAGCGATGAAAAAGGTAAGACCAGATAAATATGCGATGACTATTGCCGGTGATGGCGGTGCGTATGCGATTGGCCTCGGTGAAACGGTTGCCGCAGCCACACGGAATGAAAATGTAACCATGTTTGTCATGAATAATACCGTCTTTGGTATGACAGGCGGACAAATGGCACCAACCACACAGGTTGGTCAGAAAACCGCCTCCACTCCTCTGGGAAGGGATGCCTCTCTTCATGGAGAAAGTTTTGATGTTCTGCAACTGATGAAGAATCTGGATATTGCCTATCTTGCAAGAACATCCATCGCAAATCCAAAAGAGGTAATGAAAACGAAAAGATGTGTTCGTAAGGCCATTGAAAAACAGAAGGACAATAAGGGGTTTTCTCTTCTGGAAGTACTGGTTCCCTGTCCTACAAACTGGGGAATGAGTGCTCCTGCCGCGTATGACTATATAGAAACAACGCTGAGCAAAAAATATGAAATGGGCGAAGTTATAGATAATTAAAGGAGAGAACGATGTTACAACAGATTGTTTGCGCAGGTGTGGGGGGGCAGGGTGTCTTAACCGCCGGAAAGTTGATGCTTGCCGTTGCAGACCAGAAAGGATTGAAGGCAACCTGGTTTCCCTCCTATGGCAATGAGATGAGAGGCGGGGCGGCAAACTGCAATGTTATCATCAGCGATGAAAGGGTTGCCAGCCCCTATGCCGAACATCCTGATATTTTGGTGGCCCTGGCAGAGCGTGCAATTGATGCCTATATGCCAACGATGAATCCTGGTTCCAGGATTATCGCAAATTCCTCTGTGATTCCGGAAGATAAAGCCTACAGCGAAGGGATTTCGGTATTTACATCTCCGGCAACAGAAATAGCGCAGCAGATCAACAATGAAAAAGCATTGAATATTGTGATGCTGGGCAGTGTTATACGACATACTGATCTTTTTACAAAAGAGGAATTCGAGCAGTATATGTGCAGATATTTTGAGGATGGCGGCAAGGGAAAATTCAATGAAAAAAATATTGAGGCTTTCCGGGCGGGGTATGACTACGAACAGGTGATTGTATGAGAATACTGGTAATCAATCCTGGCGGCACATCAACAAAGGTTGCGGTATATGACGATCAAAAGGAGATCTTTAGGGATACAGCCCATCATACAGGGGATGAACTGAAGCATTTTGCAACGGTTTTCGATGAATATCCGTTTCGTGTCGGCATTGTGAAGGAGATGCTTGAAAAGAACAGCATCAAACTGGAGTCTATTGATGCTGTTTCCGGGCGCGGCGGATTGATGAAACCGATAGTGGGCGGCACCTATCCTGTTAATGAAGTCATGATACAGGATATGAAGGATACCATTCACGGGGAACATGCCTCCAACCTGGGATGTGTTATTGCCAGAAAGATTGCAGATGAGATTGGTGTAGAGGCTTTTGTTGTTGATCCGGTTTCCGTGGATGAACAGATCTCCATTGCCCGGATAACCGGGTTAAAGGAGATTGATAAAAAAAGCTGGTATCACGCGTTGAATCATAAGGCCGTTTCGCGAAAGATTGCAGAAGAATTGGGGCGAAAATATGAGGAGTGCAACTTTATCGTTGCTCATCTTGGCTCCGGGCTTTCAATCGTTGCTCATAAACGAGGGAAAATGATTGATGGTAGCGGAGGAAGATCAGATGGTCCTTTCTCACCAGAGCGTTGTGGCGGTCTCCTTTCCTATCAACTGATAGAACTCTGTTTCAGCGGGAAATATACCCGAGAAGAACTGGTAAAAAAGATAAGCGGCTATGCCGGGATGTACGACTATCTTGGTACCAAGGATATGGTTGAGATTACAAATCGATACAATAACGGAGACAGGGAAGCCAGAGATGTCCTGGATGCATTTATTTATCAGGTATCGAAAGAGATCTCCAGATTTGGAGCGAGTCTTTATGGGGAAGTGGATGCAATTATTTTAACGGGTGGGATCTCCTTTTCTGATCTGGTCGTTCAGGGAATTACCAGGAGAGTTAAATATCTTGCCGAGGTAAAAGTTATCCCCGGAGAAATGGAAATTGAAGCGTTGGCTGCGGGAGCATTGCGTGTGCTTCGTGGAGAGGAAGAAGCTAAGGAATATATGTAGAAGGAGTCGCTCTTATGATAAAAGATTTTAAGGATCTTATCGAACAGGTAAAACGCATACAACCATCTGTTGTTGCGGTAACTGTCGCAGAGGATAAAGCGGTTATGGAAACTGTAAAAAATGCCTCGATGATGGGTTTTATCAAGCCCGTTCTTTTTGGAAAATCATCAGAAATAGAGTCGATGGCTCAATCTCTTTCCTTTACAGATTATGAGGTTGTAGATTGTCAGGCTGAAGCCGAGAGTGTGGAGAAATCTGTTGCCTATGTTCGTGATGGTCATGCGCAAGTATTGATGAAAGGTTTTGTAAATACGGCGACATTTATGCGAGGGGTATTAAACAGGGAATATGGTTTACGAACCGGACGCCTGTTAAGTCTGCTCGCTGTATATGAATTGCTGCAATACCATAAGTTACTTTATTGTTCTGATAGCGGTATTAATGTTGCGCCGGATTTAGACCAGAAGAAAGATATTTTACTGAATGCTTTAACAGCAGTAAAAAACTTCGGAATAGAAAATCCAAAAGTTGCAATTTTAACAGCAAATGAACAGGTTGATCCAAAAGTACAATCCACAACAGATGCAGCGTCTCTGGTTGAAATGATAAAAAGCGGAGAATTGCCCGAATGTATCGCAGAAGGACCGATCTCTTTTGATATTGCGTTTGATTCTGGTGCGGCAGCACATAAAGGTATTCACAGCAAGATATCTGGAGATCCCGATATGTTGATTTTTCCAAATATTGAAACGGGGAATATCCTCGGAAAATCGTGGCTGCATTTTGGTCAGGCAAAATGGGCTGGAATAGTTTTGGGGGCCAAATCTCCGGTTATATTAGGTTCTCGTTCAGATACTCCAGAAATTAAAATTAATTCAGTGGCATTGGCATGTCTTTCGGCTGAGAGATAATTTTTATCTGATTTAATTTTTTATTGCGGTTGGTGGAGGCTGTTTGACCTGGCCTTGCTGTTTATTGGTCAATATAATTGTGGCCTTTAATTTTACAGGAGAAAGTGATGAATTATTCAAAAAGAATGAGTCGACTGAAATCTTCGGCAATCAGAGCTGTTCAAAAGAAGATTGTACGTAATCCTGATGTTATTTCCTTTGCGGCAGGACTTCCCGATTCTGATGTCTTTCCTTTGGATTCGCTGGAAAAAGTAACAAAGACCGTTATTTCAGAAAAAGGAAAAATCGCCTTTCAATATGGTTTAACCAAAGGGTATCAGCCTCTTCTGGAAACTCTGGCAAGTCGAATGAAGAGCGAAGAACAGGTGGATTGCAGCGCAGACAATATCATTATAACAACCGGTTCTCAACAGGGGCTTGCCCTATCTGCAATGATGTTTCTGGATAAGGGTGATATTGTGCTGACAGAAAGGCCCAGCTATCTTGGCGGGATCAATGCTTGTCGGCCTTATGGTGCTGAATTTATTGGCATTGATACAGATGATGAAGGAATGGTTATAGAGGATCTTGAAAAGCAATTGAATACGCATAAAAACATAAAGTTGATTTATGTTATTCCGAACTTTCAAAATCCAACAGGGAAAGCCTGGTCTCTGGCAAGAAGAAAGGCCTTTATGGAGACGGTAAATAAATATGATGTCGCTGTTATTGAAGATAATCCTTATGGAGAAATTCGTTTTAGAGGAGAATTTATTCCCAGTTTAAAGTCAATGGATAGCAAAGGAAATGTTATTTATCTTGGTTCTTTTTCCAAGATTCTTTGTCCTGGTCTTCGTGTGGCATGGATTTGTGCCGATAAGGAAGTTGCAGATCTTGCTGAAAAATTAAAGGAAGGGCTTGATCTTCAATGCAATCAGTTTGCCCAGTTACAGGTTTATCAATTTCTTGCCGATTTTGATGTTAAGGCTCATATCGCAGGCATCCGTAAATTATATAAGGAAAAATGCGATGCAATGATGGCCTGTATCAAGGCAGATTTCCCGGAAAATGTAAAATATACAGATCCTGAAGGCGGTATGTTTTTATGGCTTGAACTCCCCGAAAGTATAGATGCATCTGAATTGCTTGATCTGGCAATTGAGAGAGGCGTTGCATATATCCCCGGAGAGCCTTTTTATGCATATGACGGGAAGAAAAATACCATTCGGCTGAATTTTACGGTGCCATCGGTTGAACAAATCAACAACGGAATGAAAATTCTGGCGCAATTGTTGACAGAGGTGTGTGTAGATAAGTAGTTGAAACGAAGGCAATAAAAATACGGAAGGATTTGACTATGGAAAAATTCAAAAGAAAAAACCAGAAAGAACCAAATGTTTTTGTTGCTTTTATTCCTCTTATTGCTGTGCTTGTAATGTTGTTGCTGTCCTTGTTTAAATACAAGATTGATATTCAGATTCCATTGATTGCAGCAACAATTATTGCTGCATTAATTTCTGTATATCATTTGAACTGCACATGGAATGATATTGAAAAAGGGATTGTCAAGTCAATAACCTCCGCAATGCAGGCAATTATTATAGCTTGCATAATAGGAATGATTATCGCTTCATGGATTATGGGAGGAATTGTTCCTGCTATTATTTATTATGGATTGCAAATAATATCTCCGCAATTCTTTTTGGTATCAAGCCTTACTGTCAGTGCTGTTCTGGGTATATCAACAGGTTCATCCTGGACAACATGTGGAACTATTGGGGTCGCTCTTATTGGCATAGGAATTGGTTTGGGGATTCCTGTTGCAATGACAGCAGGTTCAGTTATATCAGGGGCATATCTTGGCGATAAGATGTCTCCTTTCTCTGATACGACAAATCTGGCTTCAGCCGTATCGGGAACGAATCTTTTTGTCCATATAAAGAATATGATGTGGACAACAGGAACGAGCTTTATTCTTGCGGCAATACTCTTTCAGATTCTTAACTATAAATTTGTAGGTCAGAGATTCGATTATCAAGGTGTTTTGCCGATGATGGAAGCTATCAACAATAATTTTAATATCAATATATTCCTGATTATTCCGGTATTTTTACTCATTATCATGATGATAAGGCAGATACCGGCAATTCCAGGTCTGATTCTGGGGGTCTTCCTTGGAATTATTTGTGCATTGCTGTTTCAGTCAGAGGGAATCAGTCGCATAGGAAATGCCCTCCAATATGGTTTTGAGGCGAAGACAGGAATTGAGACAGTGGATAAAATGTTGTCTTTGGGCGGTATGCAAAAGATGATGTGGACAGTTTCCCTTATTTTATGCTCGCTTACCTTTGGCGGCGTTATGAAGCAATCGGGAATGATTGAACAGATTGGCAGCAGTATGATGAGGATAGCCAACGGAATTTCTTCACTGATTGTTTCAACAATGTTCACCTCGTTATTTGTAACAATATCAACCGGAGAACAGTATCTTTCCATATTGTTAACGGGGAAGATGTACAAGGATGAGTATCAAAAAAGAAACCTTGCACCGGAGAATCTGTCCCGAGCCCTTGAAGATGTTGGAACGATAACATCTCCTCTTGTTCCATGGAGCACCTGTGCAGTTGCAGTAAGTGCATATTTGGGAGTCTCTACAATGGATTATTTTCCTTACTGTTTTCTGAATCTTGTTAATCCTGTTATCGCAACATTTTTTGTAATAATCGGGTTCAAGATTAAGAAGATAAGTGAGAATAAAAAATGACCTCTCAGAAAAGTGTTGAGTGATTATACAATCACTGCAAAATCTCGTATGGCTATATTTTTTGTAAGGGAAACTTCCTTATAAAAGATATTTCTCTGGTTTTGCAAAATTTAACTTTAAAGGAGTAGACAAATGGCCGAAAAACAAGAAAAGATGAGTCCCGTTAAACTGACTATAACACTGCTTACCCTGGGTGCATGCTGGTCTATTGTTTATATTATCCCGTTTATTCAGTATGTCTGGTATGACCCTTTTCAGGAATTTCTGGGGGCAACAAATACCCAGCTCGGTTTACTGATAACAATTTATGGCTTTGGCAATGTTTTTGGTGCGCCAATCGGCGGATGGGTTGCAGATCGTTTTAATTATAAAAATGTCTATGTGGGGTCTGTGCTGCTTAACGGTGTTTTTTCTTTGGGTTTTGTGTTCTTCCCGTCCTATGGATTTAGCATCCTGATGTGGATAGGCTTTGCAGTGGCAAGTCTTTTTATGAATTATCCGGCGCATATAAAGATTGTTCGTAATTTGACAACGGATGAAAATCAGGGGAAAATCTTTGGTTTTAACGAGACGGCTATCGGCATTTTTAATATTGTCTTTAATGCTGTAATGATGTTCTTTTTTGTTCGATTCATGGAAGGAGTGGCAGGTTTACGCGCCGCTATTATCTCTATTGCAGTTCTCTCTTTTGTCTTGACTGCTATCACCTGGTTTGTACTGGATGTTCCTGATATAAAGAACAATGATGAAGATAAGGTTAATATTATCAGGGATTTCAAGGAGGTTGGTTTTAATCTGTCTACCTGGCTTGTTGCCATAGCAATTTTTGCCGTTTATTCATTCCTGACAACAATGTCTTACTTTACACCGTATTTTACCGATGTCCTTGGGGTAACAGTTGTTTTTACCGGCTGGATTGCAATCCTGAGGCAACATGGAATGACCCTGCTTGGTGCCCCTGTCGGCGGCTGGTTAACAGACAGGATAGGCTCTTCTGCCATCGTTTTAATGGGTGTTTATATTGTTGGTTTTGCAGGACTTGTTTATTTGATTATGGCACAAAATATATCAGCAACGGTTGTCATTATCCTGACAATTGTTCTCTCTGCAAGCGTTTATATCGGGCGCGGTTCATACTATGCAACCATTACAGAATGCGGTGTTCCCCGTGATAAAACGGCCTCTACGATAGGTATTGCGGCGGCATTGGGTTTTTCTCCCGATCTGTTTCAGTTTACCCTGTTTGGTCATTGGCTGGATACCTATGGAAATGAGGCCTATCCCATGATGTTTATTTTTCAGGCCGTTGTTCTCGTAATAGGATTTATTGCAGCAATCATGGTATTGAGATTGAAGAAGAAAAATGCGGCAATAATTGGAGAGACAGTAAGTTCTTGATATAGCGTAAAGATAACAAGTTCTGCGTATCGCCTCTGTTGTTAAAAATATAAGAGACACGGTGCCAAAATCTTTAACGGTAAAAGTTCCGATTTATCCATCATCCTTAAAGGGATATTAGATGAATCGGAACTTTTTTACCGTTTAACAATGTTCCTGTCGTTCTAGCTCCAGAGTTTTACAGTAACCGGAGTCTTTAACAAAGTTGGGGAACCCGACTGCCCAGAGAAAAAACTACAAAACCAAAGCATAATCCATATTCAACTTCTGTTTGTTACACATATTACAACAAGTTTGATCCAGAATTTGATCGGATTACAGCCATCAAACCATGATCGGCAAAGCTGAAACTGCCATCACCAATAATAATATGATCAAGCAGCTCTATTTGCAGGTTGGTACAAAGAAAATAGAGCGTTTTGGTCAGGGTTTTATCCTGAACAGATGGTTGCAGAGAACCGGAAGGGTGGTTATGGGCAAGGACTATTGCTGCGGCATGAAGGGCAAGCGCCCGGGAGATAACTTCTCTGGGATAGACGGTGTTGATATTTACCGTTCCTTCACTCAAGGTTTCAACATCGATAACGGCATGGGAAGAATCAAGAAAAACAACCTTGAAGACTTCCCGTTTGAGTCCACGCATGGAGTGGGAAAGATAACGGATAACCTCGGCTGAAGAGTGGATATACTCCTTTCCCCGCAAGCGGTCTTGCAGATAGTGGCTGGCAGCGGCATGAATAAAGCGTATGGCAAAACTGTTTTTTGCCCCAACGCCCTTTACCTTTTCCAGGGCGGAAGCGGGTGCGTCAAGCACAGCGGAAAAGCTGCCAAACTCTTTCAGCAAGGCTTTGGCGGCCTCCTTGCAATCGCTTCTTGGCGTACCAAAGGTAAGAAGAATCTCCAGGATCTCCGCATCGGTAAAACCGGCAAGCCCTTTGGCGGTAAAGCGATCCCGCAGGCGCCCCCGGTGCCCCTTGCCCTTGTTTTGCCAATCGGTTTTATCCATAGTGCCCTTTTTATAAACGGCTACCCCTTACCGATAACCCTGGCAAACAGTTCATTGGCCATTTTCGGATTGGCCTTGCCCTTGGTTTCCTTCATTAGCTGACCAACAAAATAGCCCATAATCTTTGTCTTGCCGCCGCGGAAATCTTCTGCCTGCTGCGGATTGGCGGCAACAATTTTCTCGACAATGGCCAGCAGCTCTCCTTCATCAGAATTTTGCAGCAGATTTTTTTCCTTAACAATTTTTTCTGCATCATTACCTGTTGCCATCATTTCAGCAAAAACGGTTTTGGCAATCTTGCCGCTGATGGTATTCTCTTCAACCATTGCCAGCAGGCGTGCAAGTTGCCCGGCAGTAACGCGGCACTCGGCAAAATCCTTTCCATCCAGTTCCCGCACCAGCTCCGACATAATCCAGTTAGCCGCCTTCTTGGGTTTTGCGCCGTTTTTAACCACCTCTTCAAAATAATCAGCCACCGGCCGGTCAGCCGTCAGCCAGTCGGCATCATATTCCGGCAGGACATATTCATCCATAAAACGGGATTTTTTCGCATCGGGCAATTCAGGAAGCGATGCCCGTACCTCTTCAATCCAGGCATCATCAATCTCCACCGGCACCAGATCGGGGCAGGGGAAATAGCGGTAATCATTGGCATCTTCCTTGCCCCGCATTGATTCGGTAATCTGCTTGTCAGGGTTCCATAGCAAGGTCTCCTGCACAATCTCTTCGCCATCAAGCAGCAGATCTCGCTGCCGCCTTTCTTCATATTCAAGAGCAACCTGCACATGGCGAAAGGAGTTCATATTTTTCAATTCAGTCCTGGTACCAAACTCTTTCTGCCCCAGCGGGCGCAGGGAGATATTGGCATCGCAACGAAAAGACCCTTCCTGCATATTGCCATCACAAATATCCAGATAACGTACAATGGCATGGAGTTTTTTCAAGTACGCCACCGCCTCCTGCGGGCTGCGCATATCCGGCTCGGAAACAATCTCCAATAGCGGTGTGCCAGTGCGGTTTAAATCGACATGAGAAACAGGCTCAAGGCTGTCATGCACCAGCTTGCCCGCATCCTCTTCCATATGGGCATGAGTAATGCCAATTGTCTTTTTTACGCCATCAACCTCAATTTCAAGAGAGCCCTTGCCGACAATGGGCAAATCAAACTGGGAGGTTTGATACCCCTTGGGCAGATCGGGATAAAAATAATTCTTTCGGGCAAACTGGTTAATTCTATTGATGGTTGCGCCCGTCGCCAGCCCAAAACGGATGGCAAATTCTACCACCTTTTTATTGAGTACGGGCAATACGCCGGGCATACCAAGGCAGATGGGGCAGGTATGCGAATTGGGTGCAGCGCCAAAGCTGGTAGAGCAGCCGCAAAAAATCTTGGTTTTCGTTTTCAGCTGGGCATGAATTTCAAGGCCAATAACTGTTTCAAACTCCATTCTATCTCTCCCTGTTACGCAAAATTCACCAGTTCCCCGCTCTTTTCGATCCAGCTGCGGATTTTCGTTAATTCATCATGCCAGCCATCACCAATACGCACAGCAAGAAACATTGAAAAAAGCTGATGAATGGTTTTTATCAGCTCTTCCGTTAAAAAAATCCGCTCCAGCGCCATACCTTCCATCTCCTCTGGATCATCTGAAACTTCTGTGTTTTCCGTTTTTGGTAATTTTACATTGCGATATTCCAGTAGACTGCCGGAAAGGGTTACTGCATATTCATAATCATTGATACCAAAGCTGATACGCGCCTGCTCCAGCTTTTTCCCCATCTGCAAGCCTGTTCGTGCTTCCTGCAATTCCGCCTGCAACCCGGAACAGACAATTTTTTCCAGAGATTCACCTTCGCCAGACTCCAGCAACATATGCTTTTCAAAAGCCACGGTAATATCGCCTCGCCCCTTAAGGGCAATTGAGCCGCCCCGCTCCTCGCTTTTATACCAGAGCCAGGTGAGAAACTCCTGTCCAAGCCATCTCTTTTCTGCTATCAGATCGACAAGATCCATTGCTACTCCTTATATCAGGATATTGGGGGAAATATTCTCCAACTGCATAAATTGTTCCTCTTCGAGCAAGGTTTCTGCGGTAGTATACGGAATTTGCTGTTTTATCAGTAAACCAAAAGTTTCCTTAAAATGGTCTTCCAGCAGCGCCTGCGCCTTTTTGTTAGTGCTGAAAAAAATCAGCGAATTTTCCGAAAGATTCCATACCACATCATAAACCGAAGGAACAGGCATGGCTTTTCTTACCAGATCAACACGCACCCGCTCCTTAATCTCGATTTTTGCCGCCCTGCTTAATTTGGGCACCTGCTTTTCCCTGCGCACCCGCTCCTCTTCCTTGGCTGTGCATTTTTTCAGGACGGCAGCAGAAACCTTGCGCTCATCCATCCGCAGACTGAGCGTAATATAATCTCCTGCAATCCATGAGGCATTTTTAAAGGTGGCATCAAACATATCATGCACCGATACCCAGCCAAGAGAGCTTTCTTCATAACTGTCGTCAATATCTTCAAAGCCAAAGGAGATGATACGATCAAGAATAAAATCCAGAGGATTATCTGGTAATTCACCCTCCACAGTGAAACAGACAAAACTGGCGGAACCTTTTAGAAAACTCATAAACCTCTCTTTTGGTAAATATTGACAGCGTCGCAGGCAAACACATTTGCATCCATAACAAGTTCGCGGAAAAAAGAGCATTTATTCAACACCTTCTCCAGCAAACAGATTAATTTTTCAGCATAGCATGATTTGCAAAAATGGTAAAGAAAAGAGGAAAAACAGGAAAACGCAACACTCTCAATATTGGTCTTTTTAAAAACCATAATTTTTCCTTCTCATCTTATTGTTATTTGCCATTTTTTATATTCTATTTTATAGAGTACATACGAGATGGAAACAGTGAAAAGGTAAAACCAGAGCAATGATACTAAATAGTATGAAAAAACAAATATATAACAATAGTGCTGACACCGGCAAAACTCCTGTGTCGAGAGCTTTTTGTTAAGGCGAAAGGTGTTTTTTTTAGACAACTAAACTTTTACACAGCAGAAATGAAAATAACCCACTATACAAACCTCCCTACTACCCGATTTTCCGGTGAAGTAGTGAAAAATGTTGAAGGTTGTGTTGCTATTGGCAAGGCTGATGGTGCAGATAATTTTTGTATGAGGGTTTTCAGAATAGAACCACAAGGTTTCACTCCAAAGCATTCTCATAGCTGGGAGCATGAGGTTTTTATTTATACCGGAGAGGGCAAAGTCTTTTGCGACGGGAAATGGAGCGAAGTATCAAGTGGCTATATTGTTTTTATCCCACCGGGAAAAGAGCATCAATTTATTAACGAGAGCAGTGAAGATCTTGTTTTTATTTGCCTTGTCCCGGCAGGAGTTAATGAATTATAGGAAACAAGCAGAATATATCTACAGTTTTGAGGAGGCAGAACCTGCGCAGGTCTGCATTTGACAAACCAGAAATGAGGAGAACAGTGATGTCTGAGGACTTATCTACTCTTTTTACAGAAAAGGCAAAATTGGTTGGAACGGCAGTAACGAAGGTAACAAGCCTGCAACAGGCTGCCGAGTATATCAAGAACGAAGCAGATGAAGGACCAATGCTTGTTCCCGACACTGCGCTGACAGCAAAACATAATCTTAAGGCAATATTAACCGAAGCAGGCCTTACTCTGCATAATGAGAGTTTTCGCGAGGCGGGTCATGTCCCGGCAGCGGGCGTTACCTTCTGTAATTTTGCGCTGGCTGACTCCGGCACAGTGGTTCTGGAATCTACCCCGGAAGAGATTCGCCTTGCCACCACCATCCCGGAAAAACATTTTGTTATTGTTGATCCGGCCAAAATCATCGCCGATGGCCTTGCCGCAGTAGACATAATGACAGAACTGCACAGCGGCAGCGAACCCAGATTTGTAGCCTATATTACCGGCCCAAGCCGTACTGCCGATATTGAACGACAACTCACCATTGGTTGCCATGGTCCACGGGAAGTCCATTTGCTTCTGCTGGAGAATATCTCAAACGATTTTATGGAAATATAAAGGGGAGAGGAAATAATGTCCAAATCACTATTTCAACAAAACATTCAGAAAGCCATTGCCAACCCTAAGCTGAGCGAGGCCCTGCATCTCTTTGGCGACAACTATGTTATTGCCCGGGCAAAAGCCTTTGATGGGCTGGATTTTGAAGCCATGCGCCAGGATCTGGCATCGATCAAGGATGAGGTACGGGTCAACCGGCAGGAATTGCTGGAAGAATTTATAAAAAATGCCGAACGTGCTGGCTCCAAGGTATTTATTGCTAAGGATACCAAGGAGGCCAACGACTATGTTGCTGCTCTTGCCAAGGAAAAAGGGGCAAAGACCATTGCCAAATCCAAGTCAATGGTATCTGAGGAGGCACATTTCAATAAAGCAATGGAGGCAGCAGGAATAAAGACTTTTGAAACCGACCTTGGTGAATGGATTCTTCAGCTCGCCGGGCAGCGCCCCAGCCATCTGGTTATGCCTGCTATCCATATGTTTAAGGAAGAGGTTGCCGAACTCTTTTCCAAAGACGCAGGGCGGACTCTTGCCCCGGAAATCAAACCTCTGGTTGATTATGCCAGGGAAAGGCTGCGCGATGAATATTTTAATGCTGACATCGGTCTTACCGGTGCCAACTTTCTGGTAGCCAATACCGGTGGCATTGGCCTGATAACCAATGAAGGGAATGCCCGGCTCTGTTCTACCATCCCCAAGGTGCATGTGGTCTTTGCCGGTATCCACAAACTGGTGCGCAATATGGAGGATGCAATCAAGATTACCCGCCTGTTGCCAAGAAATGCCACCGGTCAGGTGCTTACCTCCTATGTTACCTGGATTCGTGGTGCTGTCCCCTGTGATGGTCAGCAGAAAGAGCAGCATATAGTATTGATTGATGGTGGCCGCTCCACTCTTTATGAATCTGAAGTATGCGGCGATGCGCTGCGCTGTATTCAATGCGGTGCCTGCGCCAATGTCTGTCCCGTCTATCAGACGGTGGGTGGTCATGTTTTTGGTTCTATCTATATTTCTGCAATCGGCGTTATCCTTACCGCCTATTATGAAGGGCTGGATAAGGCGAAGGATCTGGTTCGAGCCTGTATCGGCTGCCGCTCCTGCTCTGCGGTCTGCCCGGCCAATATTGATCTGGAGGAAATTATTCTCCATCTGCGTAATGAGGTTACCGAGAAATACGGCATGGGTGCAGTGAAGAATGTTGCCTTCAAGGCAATTATGAAGAACCGCGACCTGTTCCATACCATGGTCAAGGCCGCATCCAAACTGCAAGGCCCCGTTACCCATAAGCGGCATGGAAATGATCGTAAGATTATCCGCCATCTGCCTATGCACTTTATGGATCGGGATCTTACCCAATGGCGGGATTTACCATCCATTGCTCCCAAATCCTTCAGGGATGAGTTCAAGACGCTGAAACAGAATGTAAAGAACCCCAAGTACAAGGTTGGTTTCTTTGTTGGCTGCGGTGGTGATTTTGTCTACCCGGAGGTTGGGGTGAAGATGATAAAGGTGCTGAATGCTCTTGATGTGGAAGTGGTCTTCCCCAGAGGACAAAACTGTTGCGGTATCCCGGCTCTCTATTCCGGGGATACCGATACCGGTATTGATATGGCAAAACAGAGTGTTGAGGCTTTCTCTGAAGTGGAAGTGGACTATATTCTTGCCATCTGCCCGACCTGTACCATGGGCGTAAGGCGAGATTTTGCCGAGCGCTTGAAAGATGACCCTGAATGGTATGAAAAGGCCAAGGCTATTGGTGAAAAAACCATGGATGCCGCCTACTTTATGGAAAAAATCCTTCATGCCTCGGAAATACTTAAAACCATGAACCCCAAAGGCGGGGAAGCTGTTACCTATCATGATTCCTGCCACTTGAAGCGGGGCTCTGATGTGTTTGCCGAGCCACGGGCGCTGTTGACCAATACCGGTTATGAGATGAAAGAGATGAAGAATTCCGATCGCTGCTGCGGCTTCGGCGGTACCTATTCTTTTCTTACCCACCCCAAAATCTCCCGCCAGATTACTGGTGACAAGGTAGAAAACATCAAAAATACCGGGGTAAAAACAGTGGCGGTAGACTGCCCGGGTTGTATGATGATGATCGGCGGGGCCTTGGGTAAGGCTGATGAGTCTGTACGCTGCGTACATACCATGGAACTGCTGGCCGATGCACTGGGAGTATAAACAGCAGGAAGTAAACTTTTCTTGAAGGTAGTAAAAAAGCCCGATGGTTTTTCCATCGGGCTTTTTTTAAGTAGGCTTACGGATTCAGATATAAGTTAATTCGTTATTTTTTCTTTTAATTTTACAGCCGTCCCAAACGCAAGCAGTTCGGCTGAACCTTGCATGACAGAAGATGTTGTAAACCTCACACAGACAATACCGTCTGCGCCTTTTTTCTTCGCATCAGCAATCATTCTATCTAGAGCCTGCTCTCGTGATTCTGCTAACATCTTTGTATATTCAACTATTTCACCACCAATAATGGTACGTAAACCCGCTAAGATGTCCTTTCCCACATGCCTTGCCCGAATAGTATTCCCTTTTACTAAACCTAATGTTTGAATTATTTCCTGATCGGCAAATTCATCCTGTGTGGTTATTCTCACGGTTGACCTCCTATAAGTCTACGTTTTTTGAATAATAATCGTCATCTTTATTGCGTATTTTCTCCTTTATCACTTTTGCAAAAAGAAAACCTATGCCAATAATGGTAAATAAGCCGATTATTCCGAAGGGAAAGGCCAATATAACACCGGATAAAATAGCAACAAACCAGGCTATTACCGCAATAGCTAAAAAAACATATCCAATATTTTCCATATCATTTCCTGTAATGTTGCTGAAAAAACGATTACTACCCTATTTTATATCCAACAATGTCTTTAAAGACAATACTTCTATCAGAAAACGGCCATTGTAACCAGTTTCTCTCTCCTGTTTCCTGGAAGAGATTTACGTAAAACCTCCCCTGAAAAGTCGATTGCTCTTTTCTTTTCTGCCCGCTATAATGCCATATATACATGATATTTTTATCGTATTGCCCTGGTTCTCTTGCAAGAGGGTGAGGGACCAAAAAAAGACAACAAAATTATAAAAATATATTTCACTATTTTAAATAATAAAATACTAAAAATAATTATGACAGATTGCATTGAACGGGTTATTGCCGAATCTGGCCGTTTTTTTGGTGTGGCTTGTACCACAGCCGAACTGGTAACAGAGGGTTGCAGGCGTCATGATGTTGGCCCTCTTGCCGCTGCTGCTCTGGGGAGAGCCCTAAACGGGGCGGCACTCCTTGCAGCCCTTATGAAAGATGGACAGAGTGTTTCTCTTGCCTTTGAGGGCAATGGTCCTCTAAAAAAAATCGTTGCAGAAGCGGGTTATGATGGCTGGCTGCGCGGTTTTGTTGCCAAACCTCATGCAGAACTCCCGCTGGTGGATGGCTATCTTGATATTGCGCAAGGCATTGGCGCCGCCGGAATATTAACGGTGAAAAAAAACATCGCACCGGGAAAAGTCTATCCGGGGAGAATCCCGTTGCAGACCAGTGAGATAGGGGAGGATATTGCCTGGTATCTTACCCAGTCGGAACAGACGCCATCCACCCTTGGTGTGGCAGTTTCCCTGCGCCCGGATGGAACTATTGCTGCCTCGGGAGGGTTTCTGATTCAATCGCTGCCGCCAGCAGAGGAGGCCGATCTCCATCTGCTGGAAAAAAATATTGCCGCTCTTGGTTCTCTGTCTGCGCTGCTTATGGAAGGAACCACCCCACAGGAGATACTCTCCCGTATCTTTTATGGCATCGCCCATAGAAAGACAGCCAGTAAGCCGCTTATATATCAATGTAGCTGCACAAGAGAGAAGATGGAAGATGCCCTGCTCACCTTGGGAAAAGAGGATTTGCACAATCTTTCCGTAGAGCAGGACAACTGCGAGGTACGCTGTGAATTTTGCCGCCAGAGCTATCTTTTTTCTGCTATGGAGCTGAAACAATTGACAGCAAATATATAATAATATAGAAGACAATAAAAATACAAAAAGAATTATTTTATATAAAAAATAAAAAGGGTAAAAATGACAAAAAAAGAGATAATCATCGGTAGCCGCAAAAGCAAACTTGCGTTATGGCAGACAGAAAATGTTGCCGCCATGCTTGCCGCAGCAGGCTATAACAGCCGCATTATCTCAATGGAGACCATTGGCGATAAAAATCTCTCCACTTCCATTGCCAAGATTGGCAGCAAGGGCGTTTTCACTATCGAACTTGAAGAGCAACTGCAATCGGGCAAGGCGGATATTGCTGTTCACAGTGCCAAGGATATGCAGTCTCTCTTGCCTGAAGGGTTCGAGTTGATCGCCTTTACTGCAAGAGAAAAGGTGCATGATGTACTGCTGAGTAGACAAAAAATTGATATTGATAACCTGCAGAAGCCGCTTACCATTGGCACCTCTTCTGTACGCAGACGAGCTTTTTTACGCCATCACTACCCGCATGTCAGGCTGGTGGAGATGCGGGGCAACCTGCAAACCCGCATTGCCAAGATGGAAGCAGGAGACTGTGATGCATTGATCCTCGCCTATGCGGGTGTGGTGCGAATGGGCTACCAGCAGATGATTGTCAAGGAGTTTGACCCGGCTGTTTTTATCCCTCCTGTTGGTCAGGGTTGTATTGCGGTCGAGGCGGCAACCTCTCTGGATGCAGACAAACGTCAGGCTATTCGTACTGCGGTAAATAACCGAAAGAGTGAGATATGCCTGCTGGCGGAACGGGGGTTTTTACAGAAACTGGAGGGAGGTTGCAGTATTCCCGCATTTGGTTATGCCCGGCTACAGGATGACAGGCTTATTCTTACTGTTGGCCTTGCCAGTCTTGATGGCAAAACGATACTCCATCAGAAAAAAGATATTATCCTTAAAGAGGCACCGCTTGAACAGGCGAAGGCCTTGGGGGTTGAGCTGGGGCAATATATCCTGGAAAATGGGGGCAGGGAATTACTACAGGAAATACGGCAGCAACAAAAAGCAACGTAAAAAAACGCCCTGAATATCTGCTTCATCGTAATTCAAGACACACAAAAGAGAAAAAAACCCTTCAAGGTTTTCCCCAAGATTCCCTCAAATTTCTGAAAAGATAGAAGGAAATAGAGAACACAGGTTCGTCTATCGAGCAATTTTTCCCTCTTTACGGTGAAGTCGTACCGGGCTTTTTTTCCGTTTGCGTTCAAGAAAATTCTGATAAAGATCAACACTGAACATCAACATCAGAATAAAAATAACAATCCACTGAGGGATATAGGGAAAGGCATTACCATTAACAGTGCAATGGGCAACATGTCCGCCTTCGAGAATCAGCACAAAACCAATCAGCAACAGCACAAAAAGCCCCAGAATTTCAAAATCGGGGTTTTCTGTCATATAATCGGAAATAGTGGAGGCAAAGAAAAGCATTATAAAAACAGAGATGACCACCGAACCCGCCATTACCAGGAAAATATCAGTCATTCCCACCACAGTCAGGATTGAATCAACGGAAAACAGCAGATTCATACCGACAATAATTGCCAGTACCTGCCAGAAGCTGGCAGCGTTTTTTATTGTATCATGCCCACTTCCCTTTGATTTATAGCGCAGCTCCTTAACCCCTTTCCAGATAAGAAACAGACCGCCAATCAAGAGTACAACGGCCTTGCCGCTTAATTCACCGGTAACAGACACACCAGAGACCTGCATATCAAGATGGTAAAATATACTGGTAGCATATTGCAGAATATAGCTTACCATCAAGAGCAGGAGAATACGAAAAAACATTGCCAGCAACATTCCGTAATATATTGCTTTTTTTCGCTGTGCTGCGGGTAGATTGTTGGCGAGAATGGTAATAATAATCAGATTGTCGGCACCAAGGGCTATCTGAATCAGGGTTACAGAGAAAAGATTAAGCCAGAAAACACTTTCGGTAAAAAGAGCAAACACCACAACCTCAGCAAATACGAAGAAAACAGAAAGAAAGCGTTTTTACATAACAAGGTTCACGCCAAAGACATCCGATTTTTCAGCAAGCTCCTTCAGGTGAACCCGCTGTACCTTTGCCACCAGCGATTCAACAACGCTGGTTTCGGCCAGATTGCATAGATGAAATTCCAGCTCACATAGATGTTGCAGGCCTCTTTCGTTGCGAATTTTCATTGATTGACGGAAAAAACTGGAGACAGAGCCGACCTCCTTTTCCTCCAGAAAAAAACATATATTTACCGTATCCCCTTCTATAAAAAGCTCATTCTGCTCCTTTTCGATGGCAACAGTTATACCTTTGACAGAAATATTGACAGGCACTGCAGGGATCTTTTTTTTACCGACCTTTAAAACAGCAGTAAACGCCACTGATTCTGTTACCTTGGCACGATACACCTTTGAGGAGCGAATCATTCTGGCAATGGATGGAAAAGCAAGTTTAAGAACAGGATTTGCTCCCACCGTTTCCTGCTGGAGAAAAGTTGTACCAAATTCCAGGGCAAAACCGCTGATAGACATTTTTATACAGATCGATGTTGAATCCTGTAACTGAATATTCCCAATATCTGGTTCCACAGGAAAAGAGAAAAGATGTGTCATCTCAAGGAGGTAATCACCTTCCTTATAATTTTTCTGCTCTTCTCCTCCATCAGCAGTCTCTACTGCAGCCTCTTTATCAGAACTTTCCTTCACCTCATCTTTTGGTGGCACCCAGTCCGCCAGTCTGGTGAAATATTTTGTCGGCAAACCATCATGCCTTATTTCAAGAACCTTTTCATCAAGCAGGGCGGCCTGCACATAACGCAGAATATCCTCCTTTTCAACAAGGATATGACCATCAGCAAGAGCATCTTCCACCTCCTTTAAGGACATCTCAGCGGCGGGGAAAAACTCCTTGATCTGGCGGTATACTATCTTGGACATGATACCTTCCTTTCAGGAGCCTTTAATACCAGTAAAAAAAGGGATTAAAAGCTCCCCTGTATATTTTTTTGATTCCTGGTAACCGAAATATATCTCACTAAAAGTCAGAGAAAAGCTACATCATATCTTCCACAGCATTACGCTCTGTCTGCAGCTCCTTTTCTGTTGCTGTCATCATCGACCTTTGAAATTCATTAATCTCAAGACCAACGACTTCTTTCCACTGCCCATTCTCACAGGTCATCGGACGAGCATAGATAAGGTCCTCATCAAGACCATAGCTATTCCCTTTGGTACAGGCTCCCATACTCACCCAATTGCCATTTGTTCCCAGCGCCCAGTCCCGCATATGATCAATGGCAGCAGAAGCAGCAGAAGCAGCAGAAGATGCGCCACGCGCCTTGATGATTGCCGCACCACGCTGTTGAACTGTAGGAATGAAATCCTTGACATACCAGTCATTATCCACCTTGTCCTTTGCTGCGGCACCATCAACCGTGGCATAAGTTATATCTGGAAACTGGGTGGAAGAGTGATTGCCCCAGACAACCATCTTCTCCACCTTGCTGGAGTGGCTGCCAGTTTTTTCTGCCAGTTGGGAAAGAGAACGATTATGGTCAAGACGCATCATTGAAGTAAAATTCTCTTTTGGCAGATCGGGCGCATTTTTCATCGCGATCAGGCAGTTGGTATTTGCTGGATTACCCACCACCAGGACTTTCACATTCCGGCTGGCATGATCATTAAGCGCCTTACCTTGTGCTGTAAAGATGGCGCCATTTGCCTTGAGAAGATCAGAGCGTTCCATCCCCGCCCCTCGAGGACGAGAACCAACAAGCAGGGCGTAATCGGCATCTTTAAAGGCCACATTCGCATCATCAGTTGCAACAATACCCTGCACCAGCGGAAAAGCACAGTCATGAAGCTCCATAACCACCCCCTTCAGTGCATCCATGGCTGGAGGAATTTCCAGCAACTGTAAAATAACAGGCTGATCCTTACCCAACATATCACCTGCTGCAACACGAAAAATAAGTGAATAACTGATATTGCCGGCAGCACCGGTAATGGCAACACGAACAGGAGCTTTCATTATGACCTCCATTAAAAGAGATTAATAATATAGCTGAACACCATACTTCTCCGATAAAACTCCCTATCAGAATAACAGAAAAAATAGAGCAGTCAATACTCTTAGGGAATATATATAGTTACGCAAAGCCTTCCTCCAATCGCTATTGACAGAATCACCCCCCTGATGCAGGATGGAAACCAGACAAAAATTACCGGCCTGCACAAGAAAAAGAGTTCCAGTAATAAGGAATTTCATATATATTTCCTTTATCAGAACCACCCCCTCTTTACCCAAAAAACATAAATAATTGATGAAAAACTATCTCTATGCCCTTGGGGCTATTTTTTGCTGGGCAAGCCTGCCTGCCGCTACAGGATCAGGGCTTGACGGCCTTCCCGTTAACGAACTGATGTTCTACAGTTTCACCTGTGCAGCAATCTACCTCTATCTGCAAGACGTAGTAATGACAAAATCATTTGTTCTCCATATCCCGCCCTGGCCCATCAGCTTGCTGGGAATCTGGGGAATATTTCTCTACCACTACGTCTATTATACGGCGTTAAGCTATATCCCCATGGCCGAAGGGGGAATTCTTGCTACAACATGGTCTTTCTGGATTGTCTTTTTTTCATCTCTGCTTTTCTTTCGTAAACTCAAGCTCTCTCTTTTGCTGGTTGCTGCAACGGGAATGGTTGGTGCCGCAATGGTTATCGCTGACGGGAGTGATATTTCCTTTTCATCAAGCCATACCCTTGGCTATCTCCTGGCGCTGTCTTGCGGCATTATCTGGTCAACCTTTAGTGTTACCCTTAGCCGTTTTCCGGTAAAAAAAGGCTCCATGACCACCTTTACCATCTATGCGGCACTTATTTCTGCCATTCTTTTTGCAATAAATACCCCCCATAATATCCCCAGAACTTCAGCCCTTCTCTCTGCCGTCTATCTGGGGCTGATTCCTCTTGGCTTCTCATTTTTCTGCTGGAATCGGGCAGTTGATGGCGGCAATATGATGGTGATTGGCTTTCTCTGTTATTTTACGCCTCCCCTTGGGGTGTTACTCGTCAGTATTATTCATGGAGAAAGCGTTTCCGGGCAGGTTCTTCTTGGGATGCTGCTGATTCTTGCCGCATCAATTGGAGGCAAGAGTATTCTTGACCATGCACAGAAGGAATCAAAGGAAGCCAACAACGAATCCTCTGCGGCTGATGGGGAATCGTAACACCTCTATTTTTTAGACTTCTCCACTCTTTTTTGATAGTTGAGCCTGACATGACACTAGTGTCCTGTCAAATCTCTACTGTCGGTAATAGCGTGTTCTTTTGGCTTCCTGGCTTCGTTACACATTCGGTTACATAGCGCTGCTATGCTCCCTCATGTGTGCCTTGCAGGAAACCAAAATCTCTCCACTCTTTTCCGACATTTGAGACCTGACATGACACTAGAAAAATTTTGCAAAGGTCAGCTCAATCCGATAGTCCTCTGCCATCGTTGGTTTTTCATAGTGACGATAAGCAGGAAAGGTAAGAGCCGTACCCAAAAGCATCCGGTATTGCGGCAGACGATAGGCCAGTTTTGGGCCAATAAACCAGCTGGTAAAAGAGTCATACTCCTTTTTGCCATGCCGCTCACTATTGCCGTTCCATTCATAGCAGGATTCAACCCCCAGATCAAGGGCTGGTCCCAAAACATACCCCCAACCAAGATTCAATCGAACCCGATCCGGTTTGCGGTAGCTATGCTTTCCCTCCATAAAAGAGGCAAAATTCAGCTCGCTATCAACGCGGTGTCTGCCGTAGAGCCAGCTTGCCTGCATTCCGGCAAGCATTCCCCAGTTACCGGTACCAAAAAAATCAAGACTATCATCGCTGACTTCAGCAGTAGGCAGGGTAACGCCAATATCAACCGCAAAATCAAACTCACCAATATCCCGTATCTGACTAACCACCACCTTATGCACAACAACGGTTGTATCACCCATAAAATGGTAGGTTTTATTATTACCTGTAAAGTCTTCTGTGGAGATCAGATAAAAAGGTGTTTCACTACGAATATCAAGCCCGGGAAAAATCCCGTAACGTAACTTTGCCAGGCCGAGATTGGTGGTCAACTGCTTAACCTTGCCAACATGGTAGTCATGAAAACGCAGCTTGTCTGTCTGACTGAAAAGATAGTCAAAAGAGAAGCTTATATGCCCGGAAGGAAAGCCTCTGCCCGTTGCGCCAAAAACTGCTGTTATCGGAGCAACAGGATGGAGCGGTAATTTCGCCATCGGCGCACCGCCCAAATGCCTTGCACCGCCATCCTTATAGGGAACCGGACTGGCTGCCGCATTTGTTAGAAGAGCAAAGAACAGACAAACTGTGCTTATTCCTGCTGTTATTCCTTTCATCTTGTCTCCTGCTTTTATGCGCACAATTCCCTGTCGTTCAAGCAGAAGACAGGAGATCACACGTTAAAAAGAAAATGGATTACATCTCCATCTTTTACAATATATTCCTTTCCTTCACTTCTCATCACTCCGGCAGTTTTACAGGCGGCCTCGGAACCATGTTGCAGATAATCGTTATAGGCGATCACCTCCGCCCGGATAAAGCCACGTTCAAAATCAGTATGAATGGCAGCCGCAGCACGAGGCGCCTTGTCGCCATTGCGAATCGTCCATGCCCGCACCTCAATTTTTCCGGCAGTAAAATAGCTGATAAGCCCCAGGGTATGAAAACTGGTGCGAATAATTTTATCCAGCCCCGATTCGGTGATACCGTAAGAATCAAGAAATTCCTGCGCTTCATCCTCATCAAGACCCGCCAGCTCCTCTTCCATTTTTGCCGAAATAGAGACCAGTTCCGCTCCCCGCTTTTCAGCAAATGCCCGCACCTTCCTTACATATTCATTCTCTTCCTGCTGGCCTTCTTCATCAACATTGGCGCAATAAATAACTTTTTTGGCAGTGATAAGCCCTGATTCCTTATAGAAATCCCGCATAAAATCGGAATCCTTACCAGAAAAGGAGATGGCAGGTTCGCCACTGTTTAAGTGCGCAAGCAGTGCCTCAACTTCGGCCACTCTGGTACCAATATTCTTGTCTGCCTTACCCTGCTTTTTCAAGCGGACAATCTTGTTATCAACCACCTGTACATCAGCAAGAATCAACTCTGTTTCAATGGTTTCAATATCCCTGAGAGGATCAATGGAGTTATCCACATGGATAATATCGTCATCATCAAAACAGCGGACAACATGCAGAATTGCCTGGGTTTCACGAATATTGCCAAGAAATTTATTCCCCAGTCCTTCGCCCTTGCTGGCACCAGCAACAAGCCCGGCAATATCAATAAAATCCACCGTGGAATTGACAATACGGCCAGGCTTGACAAGTTCCGCCAGCTTGCCCAGACGCTTATCCGGCACAGGAACAACCGCCTTGTTCGGCTCTATTGTGCAAAAGGCATAATTTGCGCTTTCTGCGTTCTGAGCCTTGGTCAAGGCATTAAACAGTGTCGATTTTCCTACATTGGGCAGTCCAACAATTCCTATACTCAGCGCCATAATTCTCTCTCCACAGATAACGGAATTTTTTAAGCAAAAATCTTGCCAAGACAAGATGCAATAATATAATCAACTGATATTATTTAATTATTTATTTAACCTATATAAGATACTTCCCTAGAGTCAAATATCTGACAAGGTATTTACGCAACAAGCGGGTCAAAATAGCAGATTATTAACGACAATTCATGTAGTTTATATAAAGAAAGGGGTAAATTTGCCATAATAGCAAATCTACCCCCTGCCCAACTCTCCCAAATCAGGAAATATTAAAGAGTAGCCTCCAGAATCTCCCGGCTTCTCTTTACCGCACATAGATCGCCGCACATCGTACATACCTCTTTATCTTCCGGCAAGGACGACTTTCGATAACGGCGAGCTTTCTCTCCATCAAGAGCCAAATCAAGCATCTTGTCCCAATCAAGTTTATTGCGCGCATCACTCATCGCATTATCCCAGTCAATGGCTCCGGGAATCCCTTTGGCAACATCGGCGGCATGAGCGGCAATACGGGTGGCAACAATCCCTTCCTTCATATCATCCATATCGGGCAGACGCAGATGTTCTGCCGGAGTAACATAGCAAAGGAAATCCACCCCATAGCTTGCTGCCAGCGCACCGCCAATGGCAGAGGTAATATGGTCATAGCCTGGAGCAACGTCAGTAACCAGCGGGCCAAGCACATAAAAGGGCGCACCATGACATAGTTTTTTCTCCAGCTGTACATTGGCAACAATCTCGTTGAGCGGTACATGCCCTGGCCCCTCAATCATCACCTGTACATCCTGCTCCCAGCATCTTTTGGTAAGCTCTCCAAGATTAATAAGCTCCTGAATCTGCGGTGCATCGGTAGCATCGTGCAAGCTCCCGGGGCGCAGGCCATCGCCAAGGCTCAAGGTAACGTCATATTCCCGGCAAATTTCAAGCAGTCGGTCAAAATGCTCAAAAAACGGATTTTCCGCATCATTTTTTTCCATCCAGTAGAGCAGAAGAGAACCACCACGGCTGACAACATTGGTCAGTCGCTTATTGTTTTTTACCTTTTCTACTGCCTGCTGAGTCAGCCCTGCATGAATGGTCAGAAAATCGATACCATCTTCAGCATGAATCCTTACCACATCAAAAACATCATCCACTGTTAATGCCGCCACATCCTTACCATAGCGAGCCACTGCATCATACATTGGCACGGTGCCGATCATTGCCGGGCTTAATTCCACGGTACGCCTGCGAAAGCCACGGGTATCACCAAAGGTGGAGAGATCCATGATGGCATCAGTTTTCCACTCCACCGCCTTACGCACTTTCTCCAGTTCTGCCTCTACATTGCAACAGTCTTCTGAAACACCAAGATTGACGTTAATCTTGGTGCGCAACCCTTCCCCCACACCACAGCCATGCAGGCTGGTATGGTTTTTATTTGCCGGCAGCGCAATTCTTCCGGCAGCAATTCTCTCCAGTAACTCCTCCTTGCGAATTTTCTCATCTGCCAGCACATGCTCCATCTGTGGAGTAAGGATTCCCTTGCGAGCCGCATCCATTTGTGTAGTATAATTCATTATTATTCTCCTTATTATTTTAATATTTTATATTTTTTATACAGCAAAATAATATAAACTCTTTTTAGAGCAAATTTCCTAGTCGTTTTGCCATTGTGGTAACATCTTCCGCACCAACAATTT
>PDWI01001955.1_pt1 | contig 31840 bp, 22 predicted proteins | sample 1430891 | NCBI WGS metagenome assembly PDWI01 (sample SAMN01162508, study PRJNA174530) | Oral metagenome, whole genome shotgun sequencing project. | biome: Marine environment; feature: Marine mammal; material: Swab sample of the gingival sulcus; isolation source: swab sample of gingival sulcus... | reverse complement strand
TTATTTGGTGCAGAACAACTACACATCGTACAATCATCTGTATGCAATGGGCGGAAGTGCAGGAGGTTTGCTAATGGGAGCAATCGCCAATATGGCACCTGAAAAGTACAATGGTATAATAGCTGCAGTGCCTTTTGTTGATGTTGTTTCCACAATGCTTGACGAGACTATTCCACTAACTACCAACGAGTTTGATGAGTGGGGGAATCCTAAAAACAAAGAGTATTACGATTATATGTTGTCTTATTCGCCTTACGACCAAGTTGAAAAGAAAGCCTATTCAAATATGCTTGTAACAACAGGTCTGTTCGACTCGCAAGTACAGTACTGGGAACCAGCTAAGTGGGTTGCCAAATTACGTGATTATAAAACCGATAACAATATATTATTATTGCATACCAATATGGCAGCAGGGCACGGCGGAGCATCGGGTCGTTTTAAGCGTTACCGCGAAACAGCTATGGAATATGCCTTCTTGTTTAAGTTGGAAGGAATTAAGGAATAATGATTAATGCTAGTTAAGAATGAAAATTGGACATTTGAAATAATCATCTATTGTATGGGTTAGTTTTATTCTTAATTTTTCATTCTTCATTATTAATTGAAATTATAGATTTTTGCATAAAAAAAAGGTTGTCTTAAATATATTGGACAACCTTTTTTTTGTGTTTTCTACTTACGTTATTTATTGTTGTAATCTTCAATTAAAGTCTGCATAAAAGCCTTTCCCTCATTTATGATATTGTTAGGTATGCTGTCTTTGTATATGCTCTTATTCAGTTTATTGTCAAAGATAAAACCGCCTTTCTTAGTAAAATATCCAAAGCCATCGTTAAAAACATAAAATGCAAATGATTGCTTTTCGAATAGTGAATTTTTTGAGAATTTAAACTCTTCAAAATCTTTATTTAATATTCTGCCTATCATTTTAGGTATGTCGGTTTGGTTGCAGTAGGTTGGAATTACTGTGTCGGTAACATTTAATGCTCCGCCTAATATTAGTAGCGGAATCTCAAATTTTATACGTGATGAGTAGTTTACATTATTAGGGTGTCGTCCGCTATGGTCGGCAACTACAAACATAATAGTGTTATTCCACCACTCTTGTTTTTCGGCTTTCTGAACAAAATCGCCCAAGCAACTATCGGTGTAATGTGCTGAGTTTAAGAATAATTGTTCTTCGCTACCTCCGTTAAATTTGCTTTTGTGTGGTACTTCAAATGGCTCGTGGCTACTTAGCGTGAAAAATGCCTTAAAAAATGGCTGGTTTTGCTGATTACAATCTTTTAGGAATCTATTAAAAACAACGTGGTCGTGAATACCCCATTTTGAGTTTTTATCCTTAGCATCAAAATCTTTCAGATATATTAAGTCGTTAAATTGCGAGTTTATAAGATACTGACGCATGTTGGCAAAATTAATATCTCCTCCGTAGTAAAATGTGGTGTGGTAGCCCTCTGCGTTCATTCGGCGAGTAAGGAATGGTAATTTCTCCGATTTATTGCTGTTTTTTATTATTGATGTTGTGGGTTGTGCAGGGTAACCGCTTAATATTGAAACTATTCCTTTGTCGCTACGGTCGCCATTAGCAAAAAAATGATTAAATAGTATTCCTTTGTGTACTAATTGGTTTATATGTGGTGTAACGTCAGCCATTCCGCCTAAAGGTTTAATCATTCTTGCCGAAAAACTTTCTAAAATAAGAATAATGATATTGGGCTTTTTAGTTTTGCAAATAGGCTTATATTCTGATTTGTTGGAGTATAGCTTATTAAAAATATTGTTGGCTTCATCTTTGGGCATGAATGATAAAGTTTTGTCTTGCCCAGCTTTAGTTACCGATTCCCCAAAATTCCAATGAACATTTAATGCTGCATGATTAGCAAAAGTATGGTTGCTAAAATATACAGCACCAGTGTTTATGGGTGCAATGCCAAGGCTACCACGTATTGGTAAAAATAATAGGGCAGTGAAAAATAAGAATATAGGTAAGGTAAGCCATTTAGTCTTTCCAAAGTTATTTAATTCTTTTACGATTGTTTTTTTGTAAATCCATACCCATAAGAAGATTATTGCAGCAGTTAATAGCACTAATAATAAAAATAACCATATTGGGGTAGATGCCATAGCTTCAGTAGGGTTGGTTAGGTATAAAAATATAGTGCTGTCGATACGGAAACCCCAATTGCGGTATAGTTCGGCATCAATAACAGTTATTAGGCTGAGTATCACTAATATTGATATGTTGTAAATATTAAAGATGTATTTTGATGTTTTGTTGTTCGCCCAAAAGGTTAATGCTATAATTAATGATAAGAAAAAGCATATGTATCCCATCATTGAAAGGTCTAATTTTATGCCTTTTATAAAGCTCATAGCTATCTCGCTAAAAGGAATTTCAGCACAAAAGTGGTAGTTGTAAATAATGAATAGTACTCTGCTAAAAATAAAAAATGCTACCCAAAAAATTATATTCTTTATTAGAAAGTTGATTTTATGTTTCATGTTTTTATAGTGTGTTTTTTATACCTTAGGGATTCTCAGAACTCTTGAGGTATTTAAAAATTCTTTAATATTTGAAATAATAATTTTATTTGGCAAAATTAGGGTTTTAATATATAAAAACCTTGTGTATTTTATCTAAAATAAAAATACCCTTAGTCTTTACAATATTTGTATTAAATGAGATGCAATAATAATTACAAAACACAAGCCTCCCAAAGCAACTCAATAGGGTGTAGTGCTTTGCGTTGAGTTCCGTCAAATATTTGATGTCGGCAACTTGTACCGGGTGCAGTAATTGTGGTGTTTTTATCCGTTTTGCGAACTTCGGGGAATAGCACTAATTCGCCAATTTTCATTGATAGGTCGTAATGTTCCTTTTCGTATCCAAAACTACCAGCCATACCGCAACAACCTGATTTTATTTCCTCAATCTCGTAGTTTTCAGGTAACGACAATACGGTTTTTATAGCTTTTGTAGATGCAATAGCTTTTAACTGACAATGTCCGTGTAGCTTTATTTTCTTTGGCTTTTTGGTAAACATCTCTTTTGTTATTCGCCCTTGCTCTATTTCTTTTTGTAAAAATTCCTCTATCAATAAACAATGTTTACTTAACTCCGTAGCTTTTTCTTGCAAATCGGAGTCCACCAATTCCGAATATTCATCACGGAAAGTAAGCAAAGCACTTGGTTCAATACCAAGTAATGGTGTTTGTTCTGAAATTATTGAAAATAAAGAGTTTACATTTTTGTTGGCTAATTTCTTTGCGTGTTTTACCAAGCCTTTTGACAGATAAGCCCTGCCACTTTCCACATTCTCAATTACCTCAACTTTGTAGCCTAAGTGTTGCAATAATTTTATGGCGATTTCGCCTAAATGAATGTCATTATATTTTGTAAATTCATCAACAAATAAATATACTTTGCGAGTGTTTTTGCTGTTTTGCTTCTGTGCAAACTTGGTGAAATTGCGATGTAATATTTTAGGAAACGAACGTTGTGGGGCAATGCGAAAAGCGGATTTAAATAAAAAAGCACTCGGTTTAAAATTCAGAAAAGTATTTGTTACTATCGGTATTAATGCTCCTAATTTGCTCATTTTAGTTATGTTAGCAAAAATAAGAGTCCGTATCGGAATACGATTATGCTTATAATAATGTTGTAAAAATTCAGCTTTAAGTTTTGCCATGTCGATACTTGACGGACATTCGGATTTACACGCCTTGCACGACAAACAAAGGTCTAAAATTTGGTAAAGTTCCTTGTTTTTAAAAGGCGTATCGGTATTACTGTTTAGCAAAAATTCTCTTAGTAGATTTGCCCTTGCTCGTGTTGTTTGGCTCTCGTTAAGCGTAGCCTGATAGCTGGGACACATTGTGCCGTTTGCAGTGTGCAACTTACGACAATCGCCTGAACCGTTACAACTTTCTATGGCTCTTGCAAACCCACCCTTTGCCGAAAAATCAAAGTAAGTTTTTAGCTCTTGTTTTGCCTGTTTGTATCGCAGATTGCCACGCATTGGCGGGGTGTCGGTAATCTTACCGGGGTTAAGAATGTTTTTCTCGTCCCACGTATGCTTTAATTCTTTAAGTAAGGCGTAAACCTTGTCGCCCATCATAAGCGGAATAAACTGCCCACGCAAACGCCCATCACCGTGTTCACCACTAAGCGAACCATTGTATTTTTTTACCAAATGGGCAATATCGGTGGCTATCTGTTCAAATTTATCAACATCCTTGGGGTCTTTTAAATTTAATTTCGGACGCAAGTGCAACTCGCCAGTTCCAGCGTGGGCGTGATACACACAAGCCTCGTTGTAGGTATCCATTATCTTGGTAAACTCGGCAATGTACTCGGGCAGAACATCAGGCATTACCGCAGTATCCTCAATTACTGAAACCGCTTTTTTGTCGCTTTTGGTGTTTGATAAGATGCCAAGTCCTGCTTTTCGTAGTGTCCACGCAATTTTTGTGTCCTCATTATACAAAACAGGATAATGATAACCTAAATTATTGTCTTTTAAATCTTTAATTAAATTTTCAGTTTCCTGATGTAGTGTATCAGCATCGGCATTTACCATTTCTATTAGCAAAACAGCTTTTGGTTCTCCTTTTACAAAGAAACTATTTTTGCGTTGCTCAATATTTCGCTTTGCAGCGATTAAAATATTGTCGTCCATCAGCTCCACCGCAGTAACTTTGTGTTTCAGAGCTACAATATTTGCTCGTAAAGCCTCATCGATAGTGCTAAAATGCACACAAGTTAGCGTTTTATTTTTAGGTGGAATGTCAACCAAATTTAATTTCAGATGCGTAATAAACATTAGTGTTCCTTCCGACCCAGCAATTAAATTTGACAAATTTATAGGCTCATCGGAATAGCCAAAAATATTGTTGTACAAAAGCAAATCCAAAGCATAGCCTGTGTTTCGGCGAATTAACTCCTTGTCAGGATAGTTGCGTATTATCTCTTGCTGATTGTCCTTATCTGATAATGTTTTATGCAGATGTTTGTATATCTTGCCTTCTAAATTATTCTGTTCGCATTTTTGTAAAAAATCCTCTTTATTTAATGCTTTGAAAGTAGCAGGCTCGCCATTGCTCAGATATCCTGAAACTTCCAATAAGTGGTTACGAGTGGTTTTGTAAACAACAGCGTGTAGTCCGCAAGCGTTATTGCCAACCATTCCGCCAATGGTACAGCGATTTGCAGTAGATGCTTCGGGTCCAAAAAATAATTTACGTGGAGCTAAAAAGCGGTTTAGTTCATCTAAAATAACACCGCATTGTACTTTTACCCATTTCTCGTCCTCGTTTAATTCCAAGATTTTAGTAAAATGCTTTGATGTATCAACTACTAAACCCTTGCCAACAACCTGTCCAGCTAACGATGTTCCTGTAGCTCGTGGAATAAGCGGAATGTTGTGCCTATTGGCAAATTGCAAAATCTGTTCAATGTCCTTATTCGTTTTCGGAACAACCACTGCCATTGGCTTTTCAGAGTACGCCGAAGCATCAGTTGAGTAAATTGTACGGTGCGATTTATCCGTAAAAACTTTACCCTCAATGCTATTTTGTAGTTCGTTGGCTTGTTCCTTTGTTAATGACATGTTTTTATTTTGCTTATTTTTGCAAAAATAATTAATTTGTATGGTTGAGGTAATTTATTGATTATTAATTTGCTTATTTGTATCTATTAATTATAAGTTTCTTTGTTAAAAGTTTAAATTATTAGTGGTAATAAAATATTTTTACTTTTGTAAATAAAATAACTTAGGTTAATAATCGGATTTTGAACTTATTTAAACTTTTTGGGTATAGGCTACAGTGTTTTATTTTTTTTTTAACTATGTCGCCTTTAGCTGTTAGACTTTGGCTTTTGGTTTTTTTATCTTTAGTAATAATGTTTTAACATCTAATAAAATAAAAACTAAAGGCTAAGGGATAAAAGCTAAAAGCCTAGTAATTAGTAAAAAAGTTTAAATCACTTCTTTATTATAACGATAGAAAATATTATTAAAAATGTATTAAAATATAAAAATATTATGAACGAAATAATTTGTCCAAATTGTCAAAAAGCATTTAAAGTTGATGAGGCTGGATATGCAAATATTTTAAAGCAAGTACGTGACCGTCAATTTGCACAGGAATTGCAACAAAGGTTAGAATTAGCCAAGAAAGAAAAAGAAGATGCAGTAAAACTAGCCGAGGCTAATATGAAAAATGCTTTACAAAAGGAACTTGCCGAAAAAGATAGAAAATTGGAAGAATTAAACTCTAAGTTAATAAGTGAACTTGCCAAAAAGGACAAGGCATTGTTAGAGGAAAAAGCACAAATCGAAAATCGACTTTCTGAAAAAGACAAGCAAATAGCAGATATAAATGCAAAAGTTCAGAATGCTGAAATAGAGAAAAGATTAGCAGTGTCAGAGGCAGTTAAAGCTATTGAAAAAGAAAGAGATTCCTTGCTAAACGACTTAAAATCAAAAGATACGGAACGAAAATTGCTTGAAAAATCAATAAAGGAAGAATACAATAATAAATTGAATTTAAAGGAACAAACCATACAGATAAAGGACGAGGAAATTGCCAGATTAAAGGATTATAGGCAAAAACTATCTACAAAAATGGTGGGAGAAACTTTGGAGCAACATTGTGAAATAGAGTTTAATAAATTACGCCCAACGGCTTTTCAGAATGCTTATTTTGAGAAAGATAACGATGCAAGTAGCGGAACAAAAGGCGATTTTATTTATCGAGAGTCCGACGAGGCTGGAAATGAAATTATATCAATAATGTTTGAGATGAAAAATCAGAATGATGAAACAGCTACAAAAAAACGCAATGAGGATTTCTTTGCAAAATTGGATAAAGACCGTCGAAATAAAAAATGCGAATATGCTGTATTAGTTTCTCTTTTGGAAACGGATAATGAATTTTACAACAACGGAATTGTTGATGTGTCGCACCGATTTGAAAAAATGTATGTTATTCGTCCTCAGTTTTTTATACCTATAATTACCTTGCTCAGGAATGCGGCTATGAACTCCTTAGTTTATAAGCAAGAACTTAATTTAATGAGAAGTCAGCATATCGACATAACTAATTTTGAAAATAAAATAAATGCGTTTAGAGATGGCTTTGCAAGGAATTACGAATTAGCAAATAAAAAATTCCAAACCGCCATTGAGGAAATTGACAAAACGATATCGCATCTGCAAAAAACAAAAGAAGCTCTGTTATCATCGGGAAATAACTTGCGTTTAGCAAATAATAAGGCTGAGGATTTAACTATAAAAAAACTTACCTATGGCAACCCTACTATGAAGGCTAAGTTTAATGAGTTAAAAAATAAATGAGAATAAAAATACAAACTTAACTTTTGATGATTAGTTAGAAGAATAAAAAATGCACTTTTAAAAGTGCATTTTTTATAGTAGTTTATTTTGTTTCGGTATTTTATTTTTAAAGCATAAACTCATCTTTTTCGTCATCTTTCTCTTGTTGCTGATTTTCTCCACCTGATACATCAATGCAATCAAAATCGGAATTAAAGTGTTCTGGTTCTTCAAAAATATCTGATTTAAAGATGTTTAACGAGCTGTCCTGATAAACCTTATTCATGTAAAGTCCCCAAACGGGTAAAGCCATATTTGCTCCTTGACCTAATGCTATCCCGTCAAAGTGTATTGCTCGGTCTTCGGCACCTGTCCATACGCCAGTAACCAAATTAGGTGTAATGCCTATAAACCAACCGTCCGACTGGTTTTGTGTAGTTCCCGTTTTTGCAGCAATTTCAGCCTCAATTTGGTACGGATGATTAATTGACCATAGGCGTATTGCGGTTCCTCGTTTATATACTTCCATTAGCATTTGTATCATTAGGTAGGCTGTTTTTTCGCTTATTGCCTCTTTTTTGTCCGCTGTAAATTTCGATAAAATATTACCATTTTTATCCTCAATTCGTGTAACAAAATAAGGCTTTGTATATACCCCTTTATTTGCAAAAGTAGCATAAGCACCAACCATCTCGTAAAGGGTTAAATCAGCTACACCTAAACATATTGATGGTACTTCAGGAATATCGCTTGTTATACCCATATTACGGGCAATGTCAATAACTGCCGAAGGTCCAAACTGGTTCATTAACCATGCCGATGCGTTGTTTAATGAATTTCGTAGTCCAAAACGTAATGAAATCATTTTACGTTCATACGCTGAACGACTACCACTTTTGGGAGTCCATGTTGTTCCGTCGGGTAGCAATATTGTTACAGGGACATTTGGTATTTGGTAACATGGAGAAAATCCGTTTTGCATAGCTAAAGTGTACAAAAATGGCTTAAAGGTAGAGCCAATTTGTCGTTTAGCTTGAGTTACGTGGTCGTACTGAAAGTGCTTGTAATTAATTCCGCCAACATAGGCTTTTACACGTCCTGTTTTTGGCTCAACCGACATTAACCCTGACATTAAAAAGTTTTTGTAATACTTTATAGAATCTCGCGGAGTCATTACAGTATCTCTCTCTCCATTCCAACTAAAAACAGTCATTGGGGTAGGAGTGTTAAATATTTTTCGTATTGTTTTTTTAGGAACGTTATTCTTTTTTAATACTCTGTATCGTTCGCTTCGGCGTATAGATAAATTCATTATATTCTTTACTTCCTCAGTAGTTAAATCTTTTGAGAAAGGTGCAGTTCGGCTATTTCGTTTTTCATTATCAAAAGCTATTTGCAGATTATTTTTTAGATGTTCCGATACAGCTTCTTCTGCATATTTCTGCATCTTATAGTTTATGGTTGTGTAAATCTTTAGACCATCTTCGTATAATGAATAAGGCTCTCCGTTAGGTTTAAAATTTTTGTTACACCAACCATATAATGGGTTTTTCTCCCATTCTGCATGCAAAGGCGAACTTTTTGATGGTTCGTGGGCAGTCATTATTTTTTGCAGATACATTCTAAAATAAGTTCCAGTTCCTAGTTTGTGGTCAACTTTCTGATAATCTAAGCCTAAGGGTAGTTGTTTTAGTGAGTCAAAAGCTTGTTTTGAAAGTTTATCGTTCTGTACCATTTGGAAAAGAACAACATTTCGGCGGTGTAATGTTGTGTCGGGTCGGCGTAGCGGATTAAATAACGACGAGTTTTTAGCCATACCCACAAGCATAGCAGCTTGTTCAATAGTTAGCTCATTAGGGTTGCAATTAAAATATACCTTTGATGCCGATTTTATACCTACTGCTAAGTTCAAAAAATCGTATTGGTTAAGGTACATCGCTATAATTTCATTTTTGGTGTAGCTTTTTTCTAACTTAACAGCAATTACCCATTCGCGGAATTTACGCATTACCATTTGTAATGAGTTTTTTAATTCCTCGCGTGGGAATAACATTTTAGCTAATTGTTGCGATATTGTACTACCACCCCCAGCGTTTTTGTCGCCACTAATTACTGTTTTAAATAGAACTCTGAATAATCCTCTGAAATCAACGCCAGAGTGTTTGTAGTAGCGTTTGTCTTCGGTAGAAACTAATGCGTCAATTAAGTATGGCGATAGTTCGCTATATTCTGTTCGGGAGCGGTTTGCTTCGTAAAAAAACGGCAATAATGTTTCGTTATCTTCGGTGTAAATCTGCGAGGCTAATGCACTTTTGGGGTTTTCCAATTGCTTGAAGGTAGGCATAAATCCTAACTTGCCTATTGATATAAGGTAAAATAAAATTATTATGCAGATAACAGGTAGGCTTACTATACTCCAAATTATTATGTTCTTTTTTGTACGTGTCATGTTATTGTGTTTTATTCTTTGATTATTTATATCTGTGTAAATATTAATATAATCAACGATTTAATATTTGTATTGCGTTTTTAATTTGGTACAAAAATAATAAACTAACTGAAAAATATTTATTTTTTATCATTATTATCCTAAAGTTGGTATAATAAAGTGGAATTTGTTAATTCTGTTAATCAGTTTGGTTTTTAGCTTTTAGCCTTTTGAGTTTGTTAATCTTGTATGTTTAAACTTTTTAAGTTTGATGTTTTTTTAATAACGACAATATATCCTTTGGAGTTGAAAAAGCTAAAATCCAAAGGATAACGGCTGAAAACCTTATATTTTTTACGCTAACTACAATTGTGTTTGTAAACTTTTGGATATTAATGTAAGTTGTCTTTAGATGCTTTTTTTATTTTTAACTTTTGCTATTGTTGTATAATATTATATATTTGCTTGTCGAAAAAATAATTTTAAAGAAACCATATAATTAAACAGAAAAAAATGCGTAAGATTTTAACATTAACAACATTTCTATTTTTTGTTATCTCATTATCATACAGTCAGGACGATGCCGAGCTAATGTTAGTTCGTAAATATGCAGCTAATAATTTTAGAGATGGTAACTATGAATTTGCATTAGAGAATTTTTTAATTTTATATGAAAAACAACCTAAAGATGTTGATTTGAATTATAAAATAGGTATATGCTATACCGAGGCTAATCTTGATAAAACAAAAGCTATCTCGCATTTAGAGTTTGTTATTAATCATAATAATTATCCTATCAGAGCAAATTATTATTTAGGAAAAGCATATATGTTCTTGTATCGTTTTACTGAGGCTATCGAGGCTTTTTACGAATATAAAATGACTGGTGTTGATGAAAGTTTCTTGTTAGAGGCAGACCGAATGATAGAGATGTGCTATTACGCACAGGAGCTTATGAACGTGCCTAAAAATATTACATTTGAGCATTTATCATCTGAAATAAATTCGGAATATGACGATTACTATCCGTTTGTTACGCAAGATGGTAAACAATTATTGTTTACTACAAACCGATTGTATGTTGATGATTTTGAGGATTATATAAGTAATGTTTTCTATTCTGATAAAAAAAGAGGTAAATGGTCGCCATCAGTGCAAATACCAGTTAGTACTTATGAAAATGAAGATGTTGTAGGGCTAACTCCAGAAGGCGATAAAATAATGGTTTACGCAAATGGCGATTATCATAGCAATGATGTTAAAATGGTAAATAGGCGAGGAAGTAAATTTACTGATGTGGATAAAGCAGAACTTCCTTCAGATTTAAATACCGAAGATATTGAAATGGGTGCATGTATTTCGCCAGATGGTAATACAATATATTTTAGTAGTAACCGTAAAGGTGGACGTGGAGGTTTAGATATTTATTATGTAAAAAAAGACGAAAAAGGTAATTGGGGTAGTGTGCAAAATATAGGAACAACAATAAATTCTGTTTATGATGAAAACTTTCCATCGTTAAGTGCCGATGGAAAAAGATTATATTTTGCATCAAAAGGGCATCAAGGAATTGGTGGATACGATTTATTTCAATCATTTTATAATGAAGAAACAAAGAGTTGGTCGCAACCAATTAACTTAGGTTTCCCAATAAATACACCTGCTGACAATACAACAATATCGTTTACCCAAGATGGAAAAACAGCTTATATGTCGGCAAACAGAAAAGAGGGATTAGGTAAATTAGATATTTATAAAGTAACATTTGGCGACGAGTCGCAACAACCTGGTTTTGTTGTTGGTAATGTTATGGTAGGTACTTCAAGTAATAGCGTACCTTATAGTGAGAAATTTCTAAAAGCCTATGCAACATTTTATGATATGCACGATAATATAATTGGTAGGTTTGAGGTTGTAAGCGATGGAGGACAGTTCTTTGCTACCTTATATCCCGGAACATATAAAATGGAGGTTAGGTTTAGTGGAGCAAAAACAGGTTTTTCTGAAAATATTACAGTAACCGAACAAAATGCTAATGAGCCTTTGTTTAAGTCGGTATATTTAAAACCTACTAATTAATATGATAATTATTAATTATGTGTAGATAAAAGAACAGACCATGTCTGAGAGTATTATTGAGACACGCAATCAACATGATTAAAATTGCATCTCACATCTTAGCTTGGTTACAAATTTTAAACAGATGAAAGAACCGTAAAGAATTTTATTTCTGTAACTTATAATCTTTGCGGTTTTTTTATGAGAATAACTTTGAAACAGACCATGTAGGAGATTATTATGAGAGATACAAATCCGCAAGATTAAAAATCCGTCTCACATCTTACTTGGTTACAAATTTTAAACATATGAAAAAAACAACATTATTATTACTTTGTTCATTGTTAACATTGCAACTTTTTGCACAAAAAACAATTAAAGATGCTGATAGTTTTTTTGATAATGAAGATTATATTGTCGCTTTACGCTATTATCAAAAATTTTACTTAAAGGATAGTTTAAATCCTGAATTAAACTATAAAATGGGAGTGTGTTATCTTAACTGTAATGCTAATCCTAAAAAAGCATTAAAGCATTTATTGGTAGCCCAGCCTAAAAAGGATAAGACTGATTTTGTGTTTTTATACGAATTAGCTTGGGCATTTATGAATAATAAAAACTTTACAAAAGCATTGGATTTATTGCAACAGAGTAAAAACCATGCAATTAATAATCCTGAGTTTGTTGAGCTTATTGATTTACGTATCGATTATATAAAAAATGCACAAAAATATTATAAACGACCTATAAACGTTTCATTTAACAATTTAGGTAAATACATTAATACCCCAATGGACGATATAACTCCAGTAATATCTGCTTATGATGAAACCTTACTTTATACTAATAATCAGAGGTATGACCGTACTTACGATATTTATACATTTGATGTTTATTATACTATGTTATCAAAAAAAGGGTATGGTAAAAAGAAACCTTTAACAGGAGTAAATTCGGTAGAAGATGAATTTATTGCAGGGGCGTCTGCGTTAGGAGATAAGATATTTGTGCAATTGCAAACTTTTGATTTCTTTGAGGATTTAGCTGTTGTTTCTAAAAAAGGAAAAAGGTTTGGTAAGAAAGAAGTGTTGTTAGGCGGGGTTAATTCAAAACAAGCCGAATATGGTGCTACATTATCATTAACAGGCGATACCTTATATTTTTCAAGTAAGGGGAACGATACCAAAGGTGGATTAGATATATTTATGAGTCGCCGATTGCCAAATGGTCAGTGGTCAGCTCCAACAAACTTAGGTAGTAAAATAAATTCTAAGTATGATGAGGATTTTCCGCAATTAGCTCCTGATGGACGTACTTTGTATTTCTGCTCAAATAATAATAAATCGATGGGCGGATTTGATGTGTTTAAAACACGTTTATTGCCTAATGGCGAATGGACAGAGCCTAAAAATATTGGCTATCCGTTAAATGATGTGTTTGATAATAAAACAATTGCTTTTTCAAGCGACCAGCGTTATGCCTATGTGTCAAAAAACCGCCCCGACTCGTATGGATATAATGATATTTATCAGGTAATATTCAATGATACCGACCCATCTGTAAAAATACTTATGTTATATTTAAAAACGGGAGATAAGGAAAATAATGCACCGTTTGGCGAAACAGATACTTCGCTTTCAATAGTTACTGAAAAGGGCGATGATGTGTTTGGAACTTATGCTTATGTAGCATCTAAAAGTAAAGTAACAATAGCCTTGCCTCCAGGTAAATATCGCATAACAATAAATGGCGATAAAACTAACGAGTATAGTTTTAAAATGAATGTACCTGATTCTCCAGGAACAACTAAAATTATTAAAAAAACAATCTTTTTAAAACCAAAGAAATAAAAATAATAAACAATGAATTTAAACCTAAAAAATCCTTTAGTATTATTCGATTTAGAAACAACAGGAATAAATATAGTAAACGATAGAATAGTAGAAATATCTTACATAAAAATATATCCAGACGGAACGGAAGAGGAGGCTTGTCAGCGTATAAATCCAGAAATGCCAATACCCGCCGAGGCACAAGAGGTGCATGGTATATCTGATGCTGATGTTGCTGATATGCCAACGTTTAAGCAGTATGCTAAAAATTTAGCTAAAGTTATGGAAGGTGCCGATTTAGGAGGTTTTAATTCAAATAAATTTGATATTCCACTTTTAGCAGAGGAGTTCTTGCGTGTGGGTGTCGATTTTGATTTTAAGAAGCGTAAATTTGTAGATGTACAGGTTATTTTTCATAAAATGGAAAAACGTACATTGGTTGCAGCTTATAAATTTTATTGTAAAAAAGACCTTACCGATGCACATAGTGCAGCTGCCGATACTCGTGCCACTTACGAGGTGTTGAAGGCTCAGCTCGATTGTTATAAAGATGTTGAATATGCCGAACCAAATGGCAAAACAACAAAGCCTATTGTTAATGATATCAATGCATTGTCGGAGTTCTCATCGCATAATAAAAATGTAGATTTTGCTGGTAGAATAGTCTATAATGAAGATGGTGTTGAGGTGTTTAACTTTGGTAAGTATAAAAATAAATCGGTAGAGGAAGTGCTACGAAAAGATGTTGGCTATTATGGTTGGATAATGAATAATGAATTTCCACTTTATACTAAAAAAGTGCTTACGCAAATAAAACTTAGAATGGCTTAGTCAGATTCAAGATACAAGAATCAAGAGGTCAGGTAGTATATTAACATATTATCACATTAACAAATTAACACATTAAAGTAAATGAAGATATTAGCAGTTGGGCGTAATTATATCAATCATGCAAAGGAATTGAATAATGAAGTACCCAAAGAGCCTGTTTTATTTATGATGCCCGAAACTGCATTATTGCAGAAAAACAAAGACTTTTATTATCCAGACTTCTCGCAAGAAATACATTATGAGGTTGAGCTTGTTGTACGTATTAATCGTTTAGGTAAGCATATATCAGAGCAATTTGCATATCGTTATTACGATGAGATAGGAATCGGTATTGATTTTACCGCACGCGATTTGCAAAAGGAATTAAAAAGCAAAGGTTTACCTTGGGAACGAGCAAAAGCTTTTGATGGCTCAGCACCTTTGGGGCAGTTTGTAAATAAAAATGATTTGCCCGATGTTAATAACATAAGCTTTTCGTTGCAAAAAAACGATACTATTGTACAGCAAGGTAACTCAAAGGATATGATTTTCTCAATAGATAAAATAATAGCTTATGCCTCGCAATTTTTCACGCTTAAAATAGGTGATTTAATATATACAGGAACGCCTGCAGGGGTAGGAGCAATACAGCGTGGCGACGTTTTAAGAGCAAGTATAGAAAATAAAGAATTGCTAAGCGTAAAAATAAAATAGCATACCGTTAAGATAATCCAAAATATGAATAGACGTTTATTTATTTCAATAGTGTTGTTGATTACATTGTTTTCTTGTAATAATGATAAGGTTAAAACAACGCAACAAAAAACAAAAACAACCTCAAAACCTAAAGTGGGGTATGATATTAATTTAAAACTACAATCATCTGACTATACCGTTGGCGATACAATAAAAGTAAGCTATACAACTAATGCAAAAACACAACCTGATTCAGTTTCTTTAATTATTGATAATAAGCCCGTACAGATTTTTTACGCAAATCCTTTTGTTTGGAATACAAGCAAGTGGAGAGTGGGAAGTGTAAAAATGAATTTTAAATTCTGCTGGGGCGATAGTATTCAGCAAATTAAATCGGCAAATGTTGTGCTAAAATCTGATATTGTACCCGAACAATATACTTATAAGATAAATAAAAAGTGGAAGCATAACTCAAAGGCTTATACTCAGGGTTTAGAATTTAACGAAGGTATTTTGTACGAAGGAACGGGGCAGTATGGCGAGTCGATGCTTACAAAAATTGACCTTGATAAAGAAAATTTATTGGAAAGTATAAATCTTTCTGCCGATGTGTTTGGCGAGGGTATTACGGTTATGGGAGATAAAGTTTATCAGATAACATGGAAATCAAGTATAGGTTATGTTTACGATAAAGCAACACTTGAAAAACTTTATGAGTTTAATTATCCTACCGATGGTTGGGGCTTAACTAATAATGGTAAGGAGTTGATAATGAGTGATGGTACGGAAAATATCTATTTTCTAGATAATGAATATTTTGCAGAGCAAAGGCGAGTGCAGGTTTACGATAATAAGTGTAAGGTGCAAAGTTTAAATGAGTTAGAATTAATTAATGGTTTGGTGTATGCAAATATTTACGGAACGTTTAAGGTTGTGGCATTTAGCCCCCAAACGGGCAAGGTGCTTAAAGTTATTGATTTTAGTGGAATAGAAAAAAATGAACCAAACCGTAATTCAATAGATGTATTTAACGGAATTGCTTTTGATAAGAATAAAAAACGATTGGTGGTTACAGGTAAGTGGTGGGCAAATTTTTATAGCGTTGAATTGGTTAAGAAGTAAGTTTCTTTGTTAGTGGGGTTATATACGTGTAGCGTTTAAATAATTCATAAATATTTAGGTCGGAAGACCGAAGTGGGAAGACCGAAGTAGAGGAGTGTTAGAGTTTTATATCTTAACATTTCTAAACTTCGGTCTTCTGCCTTCTTACTTCCGACCTAATTTAATTTATGAAATATTCTTAATATAAACGAATGTCGTTTAACTAATTATATTCTTTATTCATTAAAATTTCTGAAGTGTTTCATAAACTGAACACGCTCATAAGCAGCAGGGTGTCTGCTATCTTTTTGGCTTAACTTTCCTTTAAACTCATCAATTGAGCTAAAGTTGTGTTTCTCCATCCATTTTTCTAAGTCGCTTAACATTTCATTCACTCGTTTGTGTCCGTGTTTATATATTGTTGAAGCTAACTCAACAGCATTAGCACCAGCTAATAATTGTTTAACAAGAGTTGCACCATCGTGTACACCTGTTGATGCTGCTAAGTCGCAATCAATTCTTCCTGAAAGTATTGAAATCCAACGTAATGAAGTATAGAAATCTGAAGGGGTACTTAATACGCCACCAGCAGTTACTTCCATAGTGTCAATGTCAAAATCAGGATTGTAATAGCGGTTAAATAAAACTAAACCATCAACTTTAGCCTCAACTAATTTTTGAGTAAATTGTACAATTGATGAAAAATAAGAGCTGATTTTTACAGTCACAGGAATTTTAACCTTTTCTTTAACCTTTTTGATTATGTCTAAGTAAATCTTTTCGTTATCCTCTTGGCTTCGGTTAGGGTCTGAAGGTAGTAAAAAGATGTTTAATTCTAAAGCATCAGCACCAGCAGCCTCAACTAATTTAGGAAAGTATGTCCATTGTTCTGCGGTAACACAGTTTATACTTGCAATTATAGGAATATCAACAGCTTCCTTAGCTTTTGTTATTAGTTCAAGATAGTCAGAGCTAAGATTTACGCACTCTTCCTCTTCCTCGTAAAACTCTACTGTTTCAGGGTAAACAAAGCGTTGAGAACTCATTTGAGCCATAGCTTTTTCTGTTTCTAACAGAATTTCTTCCTCAAATATAGATTTTAGAACTACTGCAGAAACACCAGCGTCTGCAAGTTTTTTAATACCTTCAACAGTTCCTGTAAGACCAGAACTTGAGGCTATTATAGGGTTTTTTAATTTTAAACCTAAGTAGGTTGTTTGTAAATTTTGCATAATGTTACTTTTTTGTAAGATTTATTTTTAAATATTATTTTTTATCCGTTTAATTTTTATCTGCTAAATATTATTTATGAAAGCATGGTTAACTTTTTAATAATTATTTAATTAACCATTAATTCATAAAAAGGTTTATTATATAAGCTCTAAATTATCTTGGTCTGTTATTTTTTCGCAATACAGACATTTTAGAGCAACTTTTTTATCATCTGTTATTACGTCAAATTTAGTAGTAACCTCCTCGTGGTTGGTTATACATTTTGGGTTCATACATTTTGCGATAGCTGTAATCTTATTAGGAACAGCCACCTTCCTTTTTTCTACAACTTTGTAATCGCGAATTATGTTTACTTTGGCATTAGGAGCAATTAGTGCTATTTTGTCCATATCAATATCTTCAAAAAACTTTCCCGATATTTTTATAACTCCTTTGCGTCCAAAACGTTCGCTTTTAAAGTTGGTGCCGAAAGTCATTCTGTTTTCTTTTATTGTATGTAGTTTTAGCAAGTCTATTACGTGAAATAATCTACCTGCTGGTATATGGTCTATTACTGTGCCGTTTTGTATTGCACTAACGCTTAAAAATTTTTCGTTATTTGTTTCCATTTCTATTATGTTTTGTAACCAAGTCTCGGAGTTTGATAGCTTTAAATTTTTAGCTCAATAAATAACCTTAGACGTGGTCTGTTTTCATTGTTTTAAGTTTTGTAACTAAGTCTCGGGGTGAGATAGCTTAAAGTATCTCAATAAATATACTAGACAAGGTCTGGTTTATTTTAGTCCGAGTATTTTTGCTATTATAGCCTGACGCGTAAATACTCCGTTTAACGCTTGAGTAAAATAGTATGCCTTAGTATTGCTGTCAACATCCTGATTAATTTCGTTTACACGAGGTAGTGGATGTAGTATCTTCATGTTAGGTTTTGTGTTGTCTAACATGCTGTTTCTTAGTACGTATACGTTTTTTACTCTTTCGTATTCTAGTGGGTCGGCAAAGCGTTCGCGTTGTACCCTTGTCATGTATATTATATCTACATCTTTTATATTTTCTTCTAAATTTTTGTGTTCCTCGTATTTTATGCCTTTAGAGTCTAAAAATAATTTATATTCGTTAGGCATTTTAAGTTCCTCAGGTGATATAAATACAAAAGTAGGGTTGAAGTTAGATAGAGCCATAAGTAACGAGTGTACGGTACGTCCGTATTTTAGGTCGCCCACCATTGCAATTTTTAGGTTATCTAAAGTTCCTTGTGTTTTTTGTATCGAATATAAATCAAGCATACATTGTGTAGGGTGCTGATTAGCTCCGTCGCCAGCATTTACTACAGGTACAGTAGCTACTTCCGATGCGTATCTGGCACTACCTTCAATTGGGTGTCGCATAACAATTAGGTCGGAGTAGTTGCTAACTGTAAGGATAGTGTCTTTTAATGACTCGCCTTTTTGTACGCTTGACGATGCGGCGTCAGTAAAGCCAATTATTCGTCCGCCTAAGCGATTAACGGCACTCTCAAAACTTAGCCTTGTTCGTGTTGATGGTTCAAAAAAAAGGGTGGCAACAACCATCCCTTTTAGAATATCTTGAACAGGCTGTTTTTCAAATTCAGCAGCCACTCTTAAAATCTCTAAATACTCATCGCGAGTATAGTCAGTAATGGATATTAAATTTTTGTACTTCATATATTTTTTATTTGCGACCAATTTGTTTAACGGAATAACTAAGGTCTGTTTTTAGATGTAAAATAATATTGTTATTGTGTATTCTACCTATTGTATTGCTTATATTTAATTTACATATAAATACAAGTGTGTAAAATTGTACAAATTTAAGTTTTTTGTTCAAAAAAAACAACTCTAAAATAATTTCAGTTTGTAAAAAGTTTTTAACAATCGGGTTTTATTTGATGAGAGTGCTAAATAAGTTTATGAAAACTTTTTTTGTGACAGAAATAAGTGCTTTTTTTGTATTATCTTGTTTAAGATGAGGGAGGTTCATTTTTGAAAGCAAAATATTAATATTAATAATGAAAGTTTTAAGAATAGTTAACAGGTTTAATTTAGGAGGTCCTACTTATAATGTTGCCTATTTAACTAGATTTATGTCTTCCGATTTTGAGACAACTCTTGTGGGAGGGATTAAAGATGAGTTAGAGGGACATTCGGAATATATTGTTCGTAATTTGGGGATAGAGCCTATTATAATATCGGAGATGAGGCGTTCGCTTAATCCGATAAATGATTTAATAGCTTATCGTAAGTTATCAAAATTAATAAAGCAAATAAAACCTGATATTGTTCATACTCATGCGTCAAAAGCTGGTACGTTGGGGCGTTTAGCAGCTTTTAATAATAATGTACCTGTAGTATTACATACTTTTCATGGGCATGTGTTTCATTCGTATTTTAGTAAATTTAAAACCAAGCTTATTCTTAGCATTGAGCGAGGTTTAGCAAGGCGTTGTTCAAAAATTATAGCAATAAGCGATAAGCAAAAACAAGAATTAGTTGAGGATTTTAAGGTAGTTGCTCCAGATAAATGTGAGGTAATTCCGTTGGGCTTTATGTTAGAGCGTTTTCAAGATAATTATGCAGAAAAACGTAAATCGTTTAGAACTAAATTTCAAATTGCTGATGATGAAATAGCAATAGGTATTGTTGGTAGAATTACAGCTATTAAAAATCATAGGTTATTTATTGACGGTATTTCTCAATTAGTAAAGCAAACAGACAAGAACCTTCGTGTTTTTATTATCGGAGATGGAGAGTTAAAAGACAAATTAGTATCGTATTCTGAACAATTAGGATTAAAAACAGCTTATCTTCCCGACCAAAAAGAATTTAAACCAACCGTGGTATTATTTACATCGTGGATACAAAATGTTGATGAGGTATATCCGGGGTTAGATGTTTTGGCTATGACCTCGTTAAACGAAGGTACTCCAGTTAGTTTAATTGAGGCACAAGCAGCTAATACTCCCATAGTGTCAACTAATGTTGGAGGTATTGCAAATATTGTTGTTCCAAACAAAACGGCTCTGTTATGCGAAAATAATAATCTAGATGATTTTGTAAGTAAGTTAAAGCTATTGGTTGAAGATGATGATTTACGTGTTGAGTTGAGTAAAAATGGTTGGCAATATGTTAAGGATAAATTTAGTTATAAACGCTTGGTTAGTGATATGGAAAATCTGTATTGTAAACTATTAGAGGAGGCTTAGTTAACTGCTAGAACTGTAAACTATTATGTTATTTCAAAAAAATAAAGTACATATTTGCAATGGTAAGTCGTGTGCTTAAATTTTCTTATGCCTTGTATTTTAATGTTTTTAGAGATTGCCTTTATAATCTTGGTTACTTAATATTTTACAAAGGTTTTTTAAGGTTTATTGAGTAAATAGTAGTATTTTTGAAACATAAAAATAAAATATTGTGAAAATCAAATTATACAAACAAAATCTATACTTGCTAATATGTTTTGCTGTTCCATTTTTACTAGGTGGGTGTAAAACAATGAATCCTAGCTCAATGTTTAAAACAGATAGCGATTATCAGTTTAATAGTTTTGAGTCTGAAAAAACAGAATATATTATTCGTCCGTATGATAAACTTAGTGTTAATATCTACACCAATAACGGCATGCAATTAATTGATTTAACTAATCAATCATCTGCTAAGCAAGATTATAATACTTATACTGTAAATAAAGATGGTGTAGTAAAACTCCCAACTGTGGGCATGGTGAAAGTATTAGGATTAACAATTCAGAATACCGAAAAATTATTGGAAGAAAAATACTCGCAATATTATAAGCAACCCTTTGTAATGGTAAAAGTAACAAATAGGCGAGTGGTTGTTTTTACTGCAGGTAGTACAAAGGGAACTGTATTGAATATTGAAAATGAAAAATTTACATTAATTGAGGCATTAGCCAAAGCAGGTGGTCTTGACGATTTTAGTAAAGCCTATCGAATAAAATTACTACGTGGGAATTTAAAACAACCCAAAGTATATATGTGTAATATATCTAACATAGAGGATATGCAAAAAGCTAATTTAGTACTGCAAGCAAATGATATAATCTATGTTGAACGTAGAGGTCGTTACGTTAAACGTACTCTAAACGAAATAATGCCTATTGTTACGTTATTTAATACCGCAGTATTAATTTGGGTAACGGTAAATACCTTTAATAAATAATAATATTATATGACTATAACTAAAATACCTAAAATAAATACCGATTTTGATTTAGATATATTTTTACAAATAGTTAAGAAAAAGTATTGGCTTATAATGCTATTATTATTGTTAGCTGTTTTAGGGTCATTTTTATATTTGCGTTACACACAGCCCTTATATCAGTCGGAGGCTATAATACAAATAAATGAGAGTAATAAAAGTACTCTTGTTTTAGATATAAAAGATGTTTATTCCGATGATGATATATCAAAAACAATAGAGCTTCTTAGGTCAAATATATTTTTAGAGAAAGCATTGAGTAAACTGCCATTGCAAGTATCTTATCATGTGCAAGGTAAATTTTTAAGTACCGAACTTTACAAATCAACACCGTTTATTATTGAATATGGTAAGAATGTAAATAATTTATACGAGAAACAATTTTTTGTAGAATTTGATTTAGAGAAAAATGAGGCAACCTTAATCTATAATAAACAGCGTAAAACCATATCGGTAGGTGATTGGCATTCAGTTTATGGCGACTCCTTACGATGCACGATAACTAATATCGACCAAATACGCCATAAGCAACAAGAATTTAAAAATAACATCTATTTCTTTATAGTGCATAATCCTAAAAATCTGTTAAAAAGATTTAATAAAAAAATAAATATTAACCTGCTTAGTAGTTCTGCTAAAACAATCAAAATATCGTATGTGGGAAATAATGGTAATGCTACAGCAGATATAGCAAACACTATAGCAAACGAGTATATAAAATATGATGTTGAACTTAAAAAGGAAAGTACGCGAAATATTCTTCGCTTTATAGAGCAACAGTTAAATAGTATCTATAAAGAATTGAGCGATAACGAACAGGATTTGTTATCTTTTAAGAAAAATAATAAGATAAAGCTAAATAATGAAGCAAAACAAGGAGCTTATGCCTTGCATATGGAAAAGCTCAATCAGTTTGAAACTAATCTTTTACAAATTGATTTTGAGTTGTTAAATTTAACTAATGTAAGTCAGCAAATATCAACAAATAGTAAAATTAATGTTTATGAGATAATTTCGTTATTTGCTAATACGCAGTCAGAAAAAATAGCTAGTGGTATTTTGAAACGTATAGAGTATTTGCAATCAGAAAAAGAAAAGTTGTTAAATAAAGTTACTGATGATAATTTACAGGTACAAACTCTTGATAAACAGATTGATAATCAGAAAACAATATTGTGCGATTTTGTAAAATCAAGTATATCACGCTTAAAGATTCAGAAGGAAGATTATAAGCAACAAATAGCATTGTATAAAAAGCAATTATTTAATAATAAAACATACGATGAAGTAGAGTTAAGGCGTTTACAGAGGATGTATGAAATCAATGAAGGTTTTTATAATCAGTTAGTACAAAAGAAAGCTGAAATATTAATAGCACAAGCAGGGTATGTTTCAAAAAATAGGATATTAGAAAATGCGGAGGCGAACAGAGTGCCTATAACTCCGAATAAAAAAGATATATATATAGTATTTCTATTAATAGGCTTAATGATTTCTTTTGTGGTAATAATAATTCAATATTTATTATACGATACAATAACTTCAGTACATACAATATCTAACTATACTCAAGCACCTATATTAGGAACAATACCTCAATATAAAAATCCAATATCGGTATCGCAACTTTTAGTACATAAAAAGCCTAATTCAATCTTTACCGAATCCTTCCGTACTATACGTTCAAATTTTCAATTTATTTCGCATGGTGCAGATACTAAGATAATTACAGTAACATCAACAGTAGCCACTGAAGGTAAAACATTTACCGCTATCAATTTGGGTGGTATTATAGCTCTAAATGATAAAAAAGTAATTGTTATCGATTTAGATTTACGAAAACCTCGAATACATCAAGGTTTTGGAGTTGAAAATGATAAGGGCGTAAGTACTATCTTAATTAATAGAAATAATGTAGCAGAGTGTATAAGGCATACTGATATTGATAACTTTGATTATATAACCGCAGGTCCCGTTCCACCTAATCCGTCTGAGCTTATCAATGGTAAAAATATGCAAGTGTTATTAGATGAGTTAGACCAACAATACGATGTTATTATTATAGATACTTCTCCAGTAGGCTTGCTTGCCGATGCTGTTACCAGTATGCAAAAAGCAAACTACCCTATTTATGTTATGAAGGCAAACTATTCAAAGAGAAATTATATAGATAATATAAATCGTTTAATTGAATTAAAACAAATAAATAATCTTTCAATTATCTTGAATGGAGTGGAAGCTGATAAAAGTAATTATGGTTATGGATATGGTGGCTACTATGGTGATGACGAGGTTGAGGTTAAGGGATTTTGGGGAAAAATAAAAAAAAAATTAAACCGTAATAAATGATGTTAAAAGATAATTTGTGGATATATTTTATTTATACTTTAGTAGTAAGTATATTGTCTCATAGGTTTTTTGTTATTAGGGCAGAAAAATATAAAATAAAGAAAGTAAATGTTTCAGCAGAACGATGGAGTTCTCAAACAAAACCAATATTAGGAGGAATTACATTTTATGTAATATTTTTATTTTCAATAATTAATTATGTTTTGATATTTGGATATGCCAATGTTATACATCTGAAAGTAGCAGGGGCATTTTTAGTTATAACAATAGCATTCCTTTCCGGGTTAGCTGATGACATGCTAAATACTCCGCCATTATTTAAGTTCTTTACCCAATTTGTATGTGCGGGAATCTTAATTTTTTCAGGGTTTACAATTAACATATTTCAGTCAGAGTATCTTAATTATGCTCTTACAGCATTTTGGATATTAGGCATGATGAATTCCTTAAATATGTTAGATAATATGGATGCTATAACAACATCAGTTAGTAGTACAATATTAATAGGTTTTATTGCTATTTTAAGTTTTTCGTCATTTAATAATAGTCTTTTGCTGTTTATGTCAATAGGGTGTTTAGCTTCTCTAATAGCCTTTTTGTATTATAATTGGCATCCAGCAAAAATGTACATGGGAGATAATGGCTCGCAATTTTTAGGAGCAGTATTATCAATACTAACCATTGATATTGTTTGGAATAATCCCTCAATACAAATGTATAATCCGATATATATAATTGTATTTATTGTAGCTATGTTTATAGTGCCCATTTCCGACACAACAACAGTAACTATTAATCGTTTATTGCGTAAGCAATCTCCGTTTGTTGGAGGGCGTGACCATACAACACATCATTTGTCGTATATGGGTTTAACTGATGATAAAGTGGCAATCGTTTTAATTATTATTAATGCTTTATTTGTAGCAGTATCGTCATTTATTCTTATTAAAGAAGATGTTAATAGCAAAGCTGTTATAGTGCTTGGTATAGTTGATTTGTGCGTATTTATAACACTGTATTCAATAACAAAAATTACAAAGTCTAAAAAATAATAATAGATATAAACAACTATGAAGAAGAATATACTAATAAGCCTAATGTTTATGTTTGTGATAACTTTAGGGTTAATCATAACATTATCTTTTACTAACGAAAAATCCGTAGTTGAGAATTTTCATAGTAAATACGCCATTTATCCTGTTTCAATACCCGAAAAAATAACCTTTGCAGGAGAGAGTGTGCCTATCCATAACTTTGATGTTCGTGAGAGTTTAGATAGAGAGTTGCTTATCAATACTTATTGGCAATCGCAAACATTGTTGTTTATAAAAAAGAGTAATCGTTATTTTCCTATAATAGAACCAATACTAAAAGCCAACGGAGTGCCTGACGACTTAAAATACATAGCTGTTGCCGAGAGTGGGCTGATGAATGTAACATCGCCAGCGGGAGCAAAAGGCTTTTGGCAGATAATGAAAGGTACAGCAAAGGATTATCATTTAGAGGTGAATGATGAAGTTGATGAGCGTTATAACTTAGAAAAATCGACACAAGTAGCTTGTGATTATTTAAAAAAATCGTACGAAAAATATGGCTCGTGGGCAATGGCAGCAGCATCTTATAATATGGGGCGTAAAAATATATCAAAACAGATAGCTCGGCAAAAAACACATAATTATTATGATTTAGTATTAGGTAGTGAAACGGGGCGTTATGTTTTTAGAGCTTTAGCACTAAAATTAATATTAGAAGAACCTGAAAAATATGGTTTTTATGTAAAACCAAGCGAAAAATATCAACCCATAAAATATAAAATAGTAACAGTAGATACAGCCGTTGCTGATTTTGCTGATTTTGCTTATCAAATGGGTGTTAACTACAAAGTTCTTAAGCAATTAAATCCTTGGTTGCGTGATAATTTCTTAACTAATAAAAATCACAAAACATACAATATAAAAATAGCAAAAATAGGACAGCGTCAGGTAGAGCAAGATACAGTATTTTACCCTAAACAGTAAACAAAATATATTTTTTATAATAGAACTATAATAAAAAATATTATCTTTGTATATAAATTTGTTATTCAGCAATAAATGAAAGCCGTTTTTATTACAAATATATTACTTAGTTTAATCTGTATGTTTACATCTGTTTCATGTACCGATTTTGAAGTATTTGAGGAAGATAATTCATATGATGAATTTATGGGGGAGTGGAAGTTAGTTGAGATGGCAAAGGTTGACTCTTTAGGAAATAAAGATTATTTGCCATTGCCTAATGAGTATAATGTAATAAATGCTTTCCCAAACAATAAGTTTTCGGCAGTATTGCATTTAATTGATGAAGATAACCCTGTTAAAAAAGGAACTTGGGAACGAACAGATGAAGTAGTAGTTAGTTTGATGATGGAACATCCAAGTAAGAATGACAAAAATGATATATTTATCTTACATAAAGAGGGGTATAGTTACGTCTTAAATGTTAAGGTTTATTATCATAATGATAGTGTAAATTTTTTTAGATTTAGTAAATAATAAACAATTTAATATTAATCGATTATGTTAACTATTAGCATAATCACAAAACAAAAAAAAGATGAAAGATACATTAAAGTTTTTAATGGTAGCTTTATTAGCTACAAGTTTTATGTTCACAAGTTGTGATGATGATGATACTACAGAGCCAGAAAATAAATTTTCTGCAGAAACAGTAGTTGGTGAATGGTCTTTAAAGGAAATTAAACCTGATGGTATGCCTGTGCCAATTTCTGTAGCAACAGTAAAGGAGAAAATGCACATGGATATTTCTGCAAAATTTATTGATGCAAAAAAAGGTCAGCTTATTCTTAAGATTAATAAACCTGAGCAAGAGGAAAAAGTAATTGATAAAAATTTTACTTGGACATTAAATGAAAAAAATATCAATATTACTTTAGCAGAGCCTTTTAAGTGGGGTGATATGGATTTATTTGATGGAGTAAATGTTGAGGCAGTTTATGGAGATGATAATTTAATATCTACAAATATGATGATACCAGTTCTTATTATACCAGAGGAATATAAAGCTATGTTTGAAGGTAAAGAGAAAGTTAAAATAGCTGTAAAATTCAAGAAAAAATAATTCTTGTTAAAAGATATAAAAAAACTCCTTTTAATATTTAAAAGGAGTTTTTTTTATGCTCGTTAGTTTATGTTGTTTAGCTAATTATAATTACTTGCAATTTTTTAACACCTCAATCATTTCAGTAGGATTTTCAGCACCAAACACAGAACTTCCTGCAACTAAAACATCAACGCCACATTCAACTAGTTGTTTAGCATTGTCTTTAGTAACTCCACCATCAACTTCAATTAAGGTGTTAGCATTAGTTTCTTTTATTAATTGTTTCAGTTGTTTTATTTTGTTATATGATTGTTCAATAAACTTCTGTCCACCAAATCCGGGATTTACCGACATTATTAAAACCATATCGGTATCTATTATAATGTTCTCTAATATCGATATAGGAGTGTGTGGATTAAGGGCTATTCCAGCCTTCATTCCATTAGCTTTTATGTTGTGTATTGTGCGGTGTAGGTGGTTTTGCGTTTCGGCATGTATAGTTAAAATATCTGCACCAACATTTTTAAAGTCCTCGGTATATCGTTCGGGTTGTTCTATCATTAAATGGACATCTAAAGGCTTTTTTGCATGTTTTTTAATAGCTTTAATAACTGGCATGCCAAACGATATATTCGGAACAAACATTCCGTCCATTACATCAATATGAAACCAATCGGCTTTGCTGTTGTTTATCATTTCAATATCGCGTTGTAAATTGGCAAAATCTGCCGACAACATCGATGGGGATATTAATGGTAGGTTCTGTTTTTGCGTATTTGTAGGCATGTTGTTTATTATCCTAGATATGTTTTTAGATGTTTGTTTTTAGATGTCTCTTTAAGTCTTTTTATGGCCTTCTCTTTAATTTGGCGTACACGTTCGCGTGTTAAATCGAATTTTAAACCTATTTCATCTAAAGATAGCTGAGTTCTGCCATTTAATCCAAAGTATAGGCGTACTATTTCGGCTTCTCGTTCAGTTAATACTTTTAAAGTTCGTTCAATGTCTTTTTGTAACGATGATATTATTAAACTTTTGTCGGGTGAGATAGTATCCTTGTTTGGTAATACTTCGTACATATTGCCGTCTTCTCCGTCTTTTAAAGGGGCATCAATAGATACGTGACGTGATGATGTCGCTAATGCTTGTTTTACTTCGGCAGGTTGAACGTTTAATATATTTGCTACTTCTTCAGGAGAAGGCTCTCTTTCATATTCTTGTTCTAATTCTGATAGCGTTTTGTTTATCTTGTTTATTGAGCCAATTTTATTTAAAGGTAGTCGTACAATTCTTGCCTGTTCAGCCAAGGCTTGTAGTATTGATTGGCGTATCCACCATACCGCATACGATATAAATTTGAATCCGCGTGTTTCATCAAACCTCTGAGCAGCTTTTATTAAGCCTAAGTTACCTTCATTAATAAGGTCGGGTAGGCTTAAGCCTTGGTTTTGGTATTGTTTAGCTACCGAAACTACAAAGCGTAAATTGCTTTTTATTAGCTTGTCTAAAGCTTTGTCGTCGCCATTTCTGATTTTCTGAGCTAATTCAACCTCTTCGTCAGCTGATAACAAATTTTCTTTACCTATTTCATACAGATACTTATCAAGCGATTGAGTATCTCTATTGGTAATTTGTTTTATTATTTTTAATTGTCTCATAAATCTTATGTTGTAGTATCAAAAAAAAATTATGAAAACCTCTAAAAATAAATTTTAGAGGTTTTCGTGTATAATTTTAAGTTAAATATAGTAAGCAAAGTTTGTATAACAACATAAACATTTAATTTAAGTTTCTTTACTTATTTCTATTCTTCAAAAAATTATACTATAGCCGCGCAACTATATTCTTTTTAATTTTTTTCAAAATATTTTACAAAAATAGAACTATTTTTTACTTTTCAAAGAAGCAAGGGCTAAAATTAATCCTAACATTATGCTTAACATTGCTGCAAATAATACTTGATACTGCGATGGTAGTAGGAAAGTAACGGTATGTGCGGGTATCCAAAATAATGGAATCGTTTTTTTGAATACAAAATTCCATTGCACATTCCAATCAATTTCTTTTAGAATTTTGCTAAAATGAATTGGTTTTACCAAGCTACTTACTTTTCCGCTGTTTGATTGAATATGTACGTCCGTAACTTTATGGAATAGCATCATTACAGGAGCATAGCTGATATTCATTGCAGTACTTATGCAGAAGGCGATTAATACTTTTGTAGTAGTAACTCCGCCTGCCATACTTTGTTTTACGTTTTCAATTCCCAAATATGCAATAACATTTGGAATGCCTGTAGCAAATACTATAAAGGCTATTTTTATTGTTATTCCCAAAAATCCCCAAACTAAAGCCTTTGGTAATAAACCAAAAGTGGGAGTGTTGTAAACGCCACTTTTAATTCTAAGCCCTAATACTTCTCCAATTGTAGCAAGGATGCCAAATTTTATAAAGCTCATTATTATCCCATGAGCTTGGTTAAATTCTTTGTAAAAATTCAGCACATCAGCTGATACTACAAATGGTAAAAATATTGTTAAAATAATTGCTATGAATATGATGTCTTGTTTCTTCATTTTGTTGGATATGTTAATATACTAAAATACCTTAAACTTTTATTTTTAAGGTGTTAGTAGTTATTTTTATTTATGTGCTATTATTTTTAATTAAGACCTCACAGGTTTTAAAAACCTGTGAGGTCTGCTAAAAAAAACTCAAAACTCAATGCTTTTTACTTGAGTCTTGTATTTGTGTTATTTTTCAATTCTAATACGAGCATCAACAGCCACCACATTTTTACTATTACCTAATAATGGATTTAAGTCCATTTCAAAAATTTCAGGAGCAACAGTACAAAGTGCAGATACTCTCACAATTACATCGGCAAAAATATCTTGGTTGATAGGCTCTTGACCACGAACACCTTCAATTATTTTGTATGATTTTAGGCTTTTTATCATGTCGTTAGCCTCGCTTTTGCAGATTGGTGCTAAACCGCTCTGAACATCTTTTACTACCTCGATAAAAATACCACCTAAACCGCATAAAACTAAGTGTCCGAATTTGTCCTCACGCTTAGCACCAACAAATAATTCAGTACCTGAAAGCATTGGCTGGATAAGTATTGCAGTAGTGTCTTTTATCTTAATCATACGCTCAAACTCCTTGCGTGCTTGGGCTTTGTCTTTTACGTTTAGCGATACTCCGCCAACATCGGATTTGTGTACAGGTCCTACTACCTTCATAACAACAGGGAAACCTAATTCCTCAGCTTTAGCTTCAGCCTCATCAGCAGAAGTAACTACAGCCTCACCAGCACGTGGAATACCTGCCGCGTCAAGTAATTTTTGCATATCGTTTGGACTTAAATAACCATTTTCGGCATTGTCCACAACGCTACGGATTGTTTTCTCATCAATCTCAGGCATCTTGTCGCAATGTAGCGATTTGTTTGTGTAGAACACCTTACATAAAGCGTTTGCAAACGATACTTCGTAAGGGAAGTTCATATTTCCTTTGGCAATGAATTGCTCTATCTCATCTTTTACATTTATTATTGATGGTAGAATTGGGAAAATCGGCTTTTTGCAAGTTTTCATCTTCTCGTCAAGAACATCGTACACGTCGTAAACTTGGAATAAGCCGGGGCTACCAAAAATAACACACATTGCATCGATATTATCAAAATCGTTTTCGCAAGCATCAATAATATGACCTAATTGCTCGGCTGTTCCTGTTGCCAAAAAGTCAATTGGGTTTGATACAGATGACCCCGGGAATAGTTTCTCTAATAACTCGTCAGCCTTTTTGCCTTCAATATGTGGAATGTTTAGTCCTCCATTCGATAAGGCATCGGTAAGCATAACCGCAGGGCCTCCTGCGTGGGTAATTATTGCAATGTTTTTGCCTGTTAGTTCGGGGTGCATAAATACGTTACACACGGTAACCAACTCCTCACGACTGTGGCAACGTACAATACCAGCCTTTTTAAATAGAGCCTCAACAGCAACGTCGCTACTTGCTAAAGCACCAGTGTGCGATGATGCAGCGCGACTTCCAGCCTCCGAGCCACCAGCTTTGATTGCGGCAATCTTACAGCCTTTTTTAATTAATGATTGAGCGTGTTTTAGTAACATTTGAGGTTTATTGATGCTTTCCATATAAATCATCTTAACCTTTGAACTAACGCCTTCTTCATAGGTTTCGTCCCAGTGCTTTATCATCTCCTCAACACCAAGTTGTGCACTGTTTCCTACCGAATATACACTTGCAAATTTTAGTCCGTTGGTTACTGCTGCCTCCAAAATAAACACAGCAGTTGCACCTGAACCAGTTACAAAATCAACACCTTGTGGGTCTAATTGTGGTATAGGTGTGATAAAATATCCGTTGTAATTCTGATTAAGCACACCAACACAGTTAGGGCCTATTAATGAACCGCCAACACTATTTATAACCTCAACAATATCTTTTTCTATTTTAGCACCTTCTTGGTTTTCCTCGCTAAATCCTGCCGAAATGATTATAAATGCACGTGTATTTTTCTGCTCGGCAAGTACTTTTACTGTATCTAAGCAAAATTTTGCAGCTATTGATATTATTGCCATATCAACATTTGGCAAGTCGTTTACGTTACGGTACGATTTTATG
>PDWI01001954.1_pt1 | contig 31846 bp, 32 predicted proteins | sample 1430891 | NCBI WGS metagenome assembly PDWI01 (sample SAMN01162508, study PRJNA174530) | Oral metagenome, whole genome shotgun sequencing project. | biome: Marine environment; feature: Marine mammal; material: Swab sample of the gingival sulcus; isolation source: swab sample of gingival sulcus... | reverse complement strand
TATGACAATATAAAAATAAAAGGCGGAAAATTTTTAGTCTTTGAAAAAAGTGGACAAGTCCCACAAATAGTTATAGAACTTTGGCAAGAAGTTTGGGAATACTTTAAAACAAGCAAAATCCAAAGAGCCTACACAAACGATTTTGAAAAATACATAAGTGAAGAAAAGGTAGAACTTTACATCTCCATAAAATAACATGTAGGTTTTACTACATGTAAATGTCCCCATAGCTCAGCTGGATAGAGCGCAAAATTCCTAATTTTGAGGCCACAGGTTCGAATCCTGTTGGGGACGCCATATATAATCTATTAATTTTTTTATTGCTCGATATTTATTTTACATGTAAATTTTAAGTTGCAATTTTCAAGAGGAAAATTTTTATAAAGATTATATTAAAATTCCTCTTGATTTATTTACATGTAGTTATAGGCAGTACTCGTTTTCTAGTTTGATATTTTTTATTTCTCCGTTAATTCTTACATCAACGCTTCCATCATTTTTGTACTCATAAATAGTATTATTTATTTTTAATTTTCCTTCAACAATTTTGGATAAATTATTAGATAATTTTAAATTTTCTAAAGTTTCTAATTTATAGTTTCCATTTGCATTACAATTTTTTGGTGACGAGGTTATGTTTACTGTTCCATTTTGTTGAAAGGTTAAATCTTTTGATATTTTTATATCGTAGTTTTTATAATATATATCGTATTTTAAATTATCTTTTGCTATGGATATGTCTCCACTATAATTTATATGTGTTTGACCGTTACTTGAGTGGTCGATTTTAGCAAGTAAAGATTTGGTGTAAAGTTTAAAATCAATATAATTTAAACTAAAATTATTATACGACATCTTATATAGATTATCGTTACTACTTGATATTTTTACTATTCCGTTAAGAAGATAGTTTTCTTCGTTGCAATTGTTAAACGAAATTTCTCTGCTTTGGGAAAATAAATCGTCCACATTAATAATTCCACCGTTAGAACAATATTGATTATATTCATTTTGTATATTTAAATTGCCAATTGACCTATTAATTCTATTTTCATCAGCAAATATGTTTCCGGGCATTTGCATATTTGTATTGCTTGTTTGGAGCATATTTATTCCACGAATTGTGTTTTTTGCTTGCTTTAAAGTACTAGTGCTATCTGTTATCGAGCTATTTGGTTGATTTTCCAACTGACTTTTGACTTTTTTATTTTCAGAAGAATTACCACCTCCACATGATATAAATAAAACTGAGACTGCTATTGATAAAAATATACCTTTTTTCATCGTTTCCCCTTTTTAATTTTGTTTACATGTAGTATATCATAATTATAAACTAGAAAGTTAATATATACTTCCAATAAAGTATTATAAATACAATCATTATCATAAAAATCCATTTTTTTGACATGTAATATTTTTTTAGATATAATTTCACCTTAAAAAAATATATTAAATATTAATAATTTATATTAATTAAAAAATTTTAATGGAGATTTTTTTATGTTAGATACAAGACGACACTTAAAGCGGATGTTTACAAAGCATTTTCATATTACACCTACAAGTGCTGTAATGAAGTTTATATTTTCTTTAGTTATTGCATTAGTGATCGTTTATGTACCTTATTATAATGGGCTTACGAGTGAGGCTCACTATATGTTTTTTATATTGATATTTTCTGCATCTTTGTGGATAAGTGAGGCTATTCCTGCCTTTGCAGTTGCATTTTTACTCATAGCACTAGAGATATTTTTACTTGGGTTTGAAAACTTTGATTTTGCTCACAATGCTAAAGCTTGGACTAAGTTTTTAGAGCCTTGGTCTTCGCCATTGATATTTTTATTTTTAGCTGGTTTTATCCTTGCTATCGCCACTTCAAAAACTAAACTTGACTTTTATTTAGCAAAGAAAGTTATATTTATATTTGGAAATAAACCAGCAAATATACTAAGCGGTCTTATGATAGTTACATTTGTACTTTCCATGTTTATCTCAAACACCGCAACAACGGCTATGATGATGACAATGTTGCTTCCTATTATAAAAAATATGGATAAGGATAATCCGTTTTCAAAAGGGTTGATTTTGGGGGTTATAGTTGCTGCAAATATCGGCGGAATGGGTACAATCATAGGAACTCCGCCAAATGCAATAGCAGTGGGTGCTTTAGGGGAAAATGCGCCATCATTTATAGGCTGGATGGCTTATGCGCTTCCGCCTTCAATTATAATTGTTGTGATTTTACGATTGGTTATACTTAAAGTTTACAAATCAACCGAAGAGATTATTGATATTAGCAATATCAAAAAAGTAAGCCACTTTGATGATTCTACTACAGATTTTAGTACTGTTCCACCAACTATTCCTAGTTGGAAAAAGATGCTTGTTATTGTTACTTTTTTAGCTACTATTTTACTTTGGATAACAGGACCATTTCACCATATGCCAACTACAGTTATATCATTTTTGCCGATTGTTATTTTCTCAGTATTTGGTATTATCGATGTTGAAGATATACAAGAGATAAGATGGGATGTTATTATACTTATCGTTGGTGGTTTATCGCTTGGTTTTGGTGTTGTTCAAACAGGACTTGATAAGTGGATAGGTACGGCTATAAGTTTGGAAGGTTTTAGCCCCCTTGGTATCGCTTTGGCTTTTTCATTTTTAGTTGTGCTTGCTTCAAATTTTATGAGCCACACAGCCGCAACAAATATTATGATGCCAATTACTTTGGCTTTAATAACAGTATTTTCAAATGAGATTACCGTTTATATCGTTGTTAGTATTGCTCTTTGTGCATCTTGTGCTATGATACTTCCTATCTCAACTCCGCCAAATGCCATAGGTTATTCGACAGGGAAGTTAAACTCAAAAGACTTTTTACTTGTAGGCTTCATATCGGCTCTTATAGGTCCTTTATGTATCGTTGCATATACAAGTTTGATTAGTTAGTTTTGTATGATATGAGCGCCCATTTTGAGTATTTTTTAAGCTTTTTGTATTTATAGGTTTGTTCGTAAAACTTAGTTAGGATTTTTTCATCTTGTTTAGTTAGACCATCTAAACTCCAGCTGATTTGGTTGATAAAGTCCTTTGCATTCTTATAGCCTTTTACGCGGTTTTCACTTCTTATAAAATCCACTTTAGCATTTATACCCATTTGATACAATACATTAACAAGATATATAAAATCAGGTTTTGGATCTATATCCTTATCAAGTATGTTTAATATATCTTTATCTACAAATGAGCCACCTACTTTATAGCTTATATAAACTCTTTTTGCATGTGAATTTAAAAGTTTTAGTGTCCTTTTTAGATCTACAACTTCCATACACCTTGAGGCTATTAATATGTCTGCTTTTGGAACATCGCCCCAATTGTCTTCAAAGGATTTATGTATAGTTTGTATATTTTTTAAACCCATTTGTTTAGCATTTTTTTCTACATGTAAAAGCATATTTTGTGAAAAATCCAAACAATACACTTTTTTAAACTTTTTTGCAAGATTAAGCCCCAAAGTACCTGGTCCACAGCCAACATCTAAGAGTGTTTTAGCATTTTTTAGCTCTATTTTTTCTAAAAATTCATCCACGTAGATATTTTTTATCAAAACCTTGTCATTCATATGGGTTGCTTTTTTATCCCAATCTTTTGCGCTTTTTATCTTAAATATGGATTTTTTCTTCTGTTTTTTATATAGTGAAGCAAAGTCAATTTTTTGGATATTTGTTTTTTTTAACATGTAAAGCCCTTTTTTTATGATATTTTATCATATTTACATGTAAAAAAAGTTTAGTATAAGATTTAACATCTTGCGAGGTCTGGTCGCAAGATGTTTTTTTTAAACATTTTTCTTTCTTGAAATAAATATAACATAAGTTACCATAAAGCAGATGATCTCTGGCACTATCCAGCCAAGACCTATATCATAAAAAGGTAGCTTGTGCATCATGCTTGATATAAAAGGAATTTCTATTTTAGCTGTATCAAATGCGTTTATACAACCTATGAAAACTACAAGATATACGCATGAGCGATATATAAGTTTTGAAGAATCTATAAAACTATTGATAAGTCCCAAGATAATAAGAATAATAGTTATAGGATAAAGGGCGATAAGTACAGGTATGCTATAAGTTAAAATTGCATTTAAACCCACATTTGAAACTGCAAAACTTAAAATTGACCAGAGTAAAACCCAAAATTTATAATTACTATTTTTAAAAAGTGATGAGAAGTATTCGCTAGCACTTGCAATTAGCCCTACTGTTGTAGTCATACATGCAAGCAAAAACACTGTTCCTAAAAATATTCGTCCAAAATCCCCAAAAAGATAGTAACTTACCCTAGATAAAATTTCTGCTCCATTTTTTGTATCGCCAAATAGCGTTGATGATGTCGCGCCTATATAAGCTAATACCATATATATACTCATAAGTATAATGCCAGCTAATACACCCGATTTTATTGTAGATGATACAATGATTTTATTGTTTGTAATTCCTATTGCTCTTATGGAATTTATAACAACGATGGCAAACACAAGTGAGCCTAATGCATCCATGGTTTGATATCCTTCGATGAAACCTGTTGCGATTGGGTGAGTGGCATATTTTCCAGTAGCTGGTGTGAATTCTCCTAAAGGATTAATTATAGTTGCTATAAAAAGTACAAATATCATCACAAGCATGGTAGGGGTTAAAAATTTACCCAACACTTCAACTGCTCGGTTTGGTTTGATGCAGATTAGGTAGTTGATGACAAAATATATTAAAGAGTAGAATGCTAAACCGTAAGTTTTTGCATTTTCGTCTAAAAGTGGTAAGACTGTGATTTCAAAAGGCATATTTGCAGCTCTTGGTATTGCAAAAGCTGGTCCTATGGTTATATAAATTAAAATTGTAAAAGTAAGTCCAAAGTATGGATCAACTCGGTTTACTAGTCTTTCTAAAGAGTGACTTTTTGCGATAGATGCTATACCTAAAACAGGTATTGCAACTGCAGTTAAGCAGAAAAATAGTGTAGCTTCATACACATGTACGCCAGCTTCTTTTCCAACCATTGGGGGAAATATAAAGTTACCAGCACCAAAAAACATTGAAAAAAGCATAAGTGAAATAACTAAAAAATGCTTTTTTGATAGTTTCATCATAATACTCCTAATATATAATTTCTAATTTAATTACATGTAAATATTTGTAAAGTTTAGAATAAAAAATGTAGAACTTAAATTAGTGGTGGCATTATATCTTATTGTTTATTTTATTATACTTAGAAGTTATAATTTTTTTTGAAAATTTGTTTTTTTATTTTATGCATGTAAAACAATTTTAATACAGACATGATGATTATGTAAATATTTAAAACAAATCGAAGTATTTTTAGAGTTTAGATGACATCTACCAAGAGTAACAAATAGTCAATCAAGTGTTCATAGTTTATTTCTTATGAACACTTGATGTATTTTTGTAGTTTAAAATTCACTAAAAGTTTATATTGTGACCAGTAGTTCCATTATAAGTAGGAAATTTTTTCTTGCATATACTTTTTAATGTATCATTGGCAAATCTGTCGCAATTGACATAAGTGCTAAGCTCTCTATAGTCACGCGTAAGGGTTATAGTTGCTATAATCTGACCGTCATAATTGTACATATAATACTGCATTCCACCAAGATTATAATCTTCAGCGTATGTCCACTCCTTGCCTTTTACGGTAAATATATTTTTTAGTAGTATTGTGGTTGGATCTTCACCATTTAAATCAACAGCATTAATAAATGCACTAGGAACGCTACTTTGGGCATCGCTTATGACTTTAGATAGACTATTTATCATAGCGCTATATTTTAAATTTTTATATTTTGGAATAGCAACGGCGGCGAGTATGCCTATGATTACGATTGTAAAAATAAGCTCAATTAATGTAAAACCTCTTCTGCTTTTTGCCATAATGTCCCCTTTTTTATTTATGTTCTTAATACTATCGTCACAACGGTAAAAAGTTTTATATTTTTTATAGTATATTTGATAAACATCTATTTTTAGTAGCCATCGCCTTAACTAAAAAAGCTTAATTTTTGTTGTTAAAATATTTATATTCTATATTAAATTATTGGCATTAATTAGCTTTTTTATAAACAATTTATAAATATTTTTTAAATAAATGCAAATTTTTATCGATAAGTTTGAATTATTTTTATCTCAAAAAAGATTGTTTTTTTATTAAAAATTAGTATCAAAATATTGTAAAAAAATAGGTTAAATTTAACTAAAATAATTATTACATGTAGAGTACAAAAGACCATAATTTGGTATGGATTTGAAAATATAACTTTTATAGTTGAGATTAATTATTATTTTATATATTTTATTTTATATATTTTTAAGTAGTTTATATTGATATGAAATATTATAAAATAAATCTTACAAAAGTTAATTAAATGTAAATATTTTGAAAATCTCCCTTTTTCCACCTTTTTTATTGTTATCATTCTGCCATATGACTTAAAATTTAAGTCGAATCTTATGAAAGGAAAAGGCGATGAAAGGTACACGTAAACGATTACTGCTTAGTGCATTTCTAAGTGTTGGTATCATGACTTCTGCTGCGTTGGCTTCTTCTCACGCAAGTGGGACAAAAGCTCAAATGAGTCACGACTCTAGACAGATCATAGCTGAAAATGCTGGTACAAAAGATACTAGAGGCGTTTGGACTTTAAAAGATTATGTCATCAAAGAGAAAGCTAGATATGACTGGATCTTTAAAAATCACCCTATCTTTAAAACTTACTTACCAAAAGGAAAAGTTGTAGGTAAGCTAAAAATCGGTGATAGAGGACACGAGTTTATACACTCAGGTCATGGAAACGACTTCCAAAAATATAGTAAAAGAAAAGGTGTGACTTCTACTATGTATAGACTTCCTATGACTGAGCCATTGGATTTTCCAAACAAATTTGTTGGACCAGAAAAGTGTGGTCAATGTCACGCTGCTCAGTATGAAAAGTGGAGCAATTCTCGTCACTCAACAACTATTAGATTTCCTGGCGAGCACCCTGAGGTTGGCAATGACTTGAAAAAGTCTGTATTTGGTAAGAATACAGCTTCTGTTTTACCAAAAGGTATAACTCCAGATGCAATATATTGTACTGTTGGTCACTTAAGAACAAAATTTGGTTATTTTGATAAGTGGCTTTTAAGAGGAACATATCACGTTGTTGATGGTTTGCTTAAAGATGGAACAGGTAAAGTTGTTGCTGGTTCAAACCAATTTCAAAGAACTTGGGCAAATGACTTAACTCCTGAAGTTGCAAAGAAGATTAGAGAATTTGTTCCTGATTTTCCTGTGACTTTAGAAGAATATGGCGATAACTCAGGTTATATAAGAGGTCTTGCTTCTTATGCTGCTAGATATAAAAAAGTTATGCAAGTTCAAGGCGCATCTTCATATTGTCAAGTGTGTCACCCTTGGAAGTTTGACTTTAAATCTACAAAAGAGTTTGAAGCTGCTTTAGGTGATGCAAAAAAACTTCAAAAGCATACTATATCTAAAGGTATTAGTTGTGAAGAGTGTCACGGTGCAGGAGGACACTTAAAAGGTGGAGATGGTTTGATGACTTCAAACTGTGAAAGATGTCACCAAAGATTTAGTTTCCGTCCATTTTTGGCTGAGAAGTTTAGACAGTCTAAAAATCCACGAATTAGAAGTAGAGCTGCTGAACTTGGTCTTACTTCTAAGTTTAAATCAGCAGGTCCAGGATGTGGTACTGAAGGAAGTCAATCATACTTTACAGCTCACTATGAAGCTGGAATGCGATGTACAACCTGTCATGACCCACATGATGTTACAGGTTATGTTGTAACTACAACTGCTAAAAAAGGTGGTGTATATGAGGATACTGGAGATTATCTAAGTTCATTCTACTCTAAGCCTGCTATTAGAAAAAAATGTACAAGCTGCCACAAAGCTCCAGCTTACATCAAGAAAAACACAAAAGATACACATAGTAAAGTATCTTGTAAAGCTTGCCATATGCCATATATCATGAGTTGTGAAAACTTCTATGCAATTCAGTATCAAGATCATGGTGGATTTGATACTCAAAGAAGATCGCATATCTGGAAGATTAATGTTGATCCAAAGGCTAAAACATTAAATCCTCCTCCAGGACAACCACGTGTTCAGCAAGTACCAAAAAAATACAAAGATTGGTATATTGCTAAAAATAAAGAGGGTCATAACTTTATAGACTTAATGTGGGCTTGCGGTAAGACTTCATGGGCAGATAAAGATATGGAAGACAACAAAGGTTGTCACAGTGTTGTTCAGTCTAAACTTAAAAAGACTTTACACTTTAAAAATCAAAGTAGAATTTATGATGAAGTTATGGGTTGGCAACAGCCTATTAAAAAGCTTCATGGTGAGATTAAAGTTTCTATCAAAGGGCTTTATGAATTGCTTGATATCACTAAGCTAAGCATTGAGGACAGATCTAAAGTAAATCAACTTATTGAAAAAGCACAAGATGCTGTTGATTTGATTGAAAAAGATGGTTCTTGGGGTGTTCACGGATTTAAATATACCGAAAGACGCGCAAAAGCTGCAAAAGCTTATGTGGAAGAAGCTCAAATGATTATAGAAAAGGCTTCAAAATAACATAATAAAAGGGTTACATGTAAATTGTAACCCTTTACTTTTAAAAAAGGACAATATATGAAATATATAAAAAAAGCATCTTTAATTTTACCTTTAGTTCTTGTTGTAACACATGGTATTGCAGATGAATTAAAAACTCAAGTCCAAAAAGAGTCATATAGTATAGGAGCATCAACAGGTAACTATGTTGGCAATCAAATTTATGGTCAAGTAAAACTTGGTGCAAAGGTGGATATGGATTTGGTTGTAAAAGGATTTACTGATGCACTCAAACAAAAACTTCAGTTAAGTGAAGAGCAAATTATTACTAGTTTAAATGAAAGGGCAAAATTTTTAAATGAAGCCCAAAAAAAGAAAATAAAAGAACTTCAAGCAAAAAACTTAAAAGAGCAAAATGAATTTTTAGTAAAAAATGCAAAAAAACAAAATATAAAAACTACAAAATCAGGTTTGCAATATGAGATAATAAAGCAGACAAAAGGCAAAAAAGTTAAGCCTGAGAGCATCGTTGTGATGGATTATAAAGCGTCTTTGATAGATGGTTATGTTTTTGATGATACAAAAGCTAGAAAAGCTCCAGCACATCTTTCTATGGTAAACATAGTAGATGGCTTAAAAGAAGGACTTCTTCTGATGAGAGAAGGAGCGCATTTTAAACTTTATATTCCAAGTAAATTAGGTTATAAAGATGTTCAAATGAGAGATATTCCACCAAATTCATTACTTATTTTTGATGTGGAATTAAAAAAGGTTTTAAAGCCAGGTGAGATGAGAGCAACTAAAAAATTTAATATGTCAGAGTATGAAAAAGCACAAAAAATAAAGGTGCATTAGATTTTAAGAGTAAAAGCCAAAAGGGTATGAAAATGGAAAGTGAAAATAAAAGAAGATCCTTTATAAAAGGTTTGGGTTTTGGGACTCTTTTTTTAGGCACTATGCAGTATGGTTTTGGTGCAAAGGAGAAAAATCTTAGCAAAAAACCTCACTATGGTATGATATTTGATCAAAACAAGTGTGTTGGTTGTAGTGATTGTGAGATTGCATGTGCTAAGGTTAATCATGTCCCTAAAAACCAGCATAGACTTTATGTGGAAGACCAGACAAATCCGAAAAATATCATGGAAAAGAAGTACATGAGAATCTCCTGTCAGCAATGCGAAGATTCTCCTTGTACGCATGTTTGTCCAACAAAAGCTTGCCATAGAGATGAGAAGCTTGATATTGTAACTATGACTGTTGAAGATTGTATTGGATGTAAGTATTGTATCGTTGCTTGTCCTTATGATGTAAGGTTTATAAACGATGAAACAAAAGCGGCAGAAAATTGTGATTTTTGTTTTCACACAAACTTGCCAGAAGGAAAAGAACCAGGATGCGTTGGGGCATGTAAATATGATGCACTTGTTTTTGGGGATTTAAATGATAAAAATGCCTATATTAACAAAATCTTAGATATCAAAGATTCAGTAAGACTAAAACCACAATTTGGCACAAAACCAAGCTTAAGATATATACCGCGGTTAAGAAAAGGAGTTGATGATGCATGAATTGGTAACTTATAGTGCTGGATTTTCCCATGAAGTAGGCTGGGAATGGCCAATCGCTGTTTATCTACTATTAGCCGGTATTTCTGGTGGTGCTGTTATCGTTTCTCTTTTGATAAGATTTTATAAAAATCAAACTGAAAATACTCCCATCTACAAATCTGCTGCTTTAATCTCAAGTTTAACCATACTTCTAGGAATGGTTTGTTTGGTGGCTGATTTAACCCGCCCACTTGTTTTTTGGAAGATACTCATTCACTACAATTGGACTTCAGTTATGTCTATTGGTGTGGCAGCTTTAATGTTTTATATTCCTATTACATGTATTTTAGTTGTTTATGCTTTTGAAAAAGAGATAAAGAAGCTTTTTTCTTTTTTTTCTTTTATCGTCGATATATTATTAAAATTTAGAGTATTAGTTGAAAGGTTTGCTCTTTTATTTGGAATTGTTATATGTGCATATACTGGTTTTTTAATATCTGTTTTGGTACGTTTCCCTCTTTTAAATACCTCTATCTTGCCAGCGCTTTTTGTAGCTTCAGGTCTTTCAGCTGGAACTGCGGCTTTGTGTATTGTATCTAAAAAGGTTTTTAATGAAGATAGACATTCAAGCGATATGAGTATTTTACATAAGATAGAATGGCCTATTATGGGCATTGAAATGATGTTTTTATTTATGCTTTATATTTCGCTTTTAAGTGGTAATGAAGCAAATAAAATTGCCCTTGAGGGATTTAATGATAGTGTTTGGGGCGGTATATTTTGGATTGGAGTTGTATTTATTGGTTTTATAATTCCAATTATTTTAAACTTTTTTCTAGGTAAAAAAGTTGCAAATTCACTTTTTTCATTTTATATTAGCGCTATTTGTAGTATAATAGGCGTTTTATTTTTACGTCTGTTTATATTATATGCAGGACAGATATTTGGATTACTTTAAGGAGGCAAGTTGAAATATTTAAAAAGCATATTTTTTTCATACTATTTTATCACTTTTTTGTTGGCACTATTGGGGGGTGCTTGTGCGGTTGCAACTTTCATAGAAAATGATTATGACGCGCAAACAGCCCGAATCGAGGTATATAATACCCACTGGTTTGAAGCTATCATGATACTTTTAACCATCTCTTTAGTAGCTATCATTATAGAGAAAAAAATGTATAAAAGGATTGGCTCTTTTTTATTTCATCTAGCTTTTGTTTTTATACTTATTGGCGCTGGAATTACTAGGTATTTTGGGTATGAGGGAGTTATACATGTAAGACAAGGAGATAGCGAACATAGGGTAATATCTGAAGAGTCTTATCTTCAAATACGTACTGCAGATGAGCTATTTGAGCATCCATTGGCACTTAGTAAAATGGGAGGAAATAGTTTCAGTTTTTCCCATAAGATTAATGGAGAAGATTTTATAGTTAGATTTAAAGAGTATAGGTATAAAAAAAATTCAAACGTAGAAGATTTGATTTTACATGTAAAATATAAAGGCAAAGAGAAAGATGTACTTATAAAAGGAGGTCATGGAAGCATTGAACCACCATCTTATTTTGAAGGAGTGCAACTTTCTTGGGGTTCAAAGATAATTAATTTACCCTTTAGCTTAAAGCTCAATAGATTTGAGGTAACTCGTTATCCAGGTTCAAATAGTCCATCTTCTTATGCAAGTTATATGAGTGTAATTGATGATGATGTGTTTGATACGAAGATATATATGAATCACCCTTTGACATACAAAGAGTTTAAATTTTTCCAATCTTCCTACGATCGAGATGAACTTGGAACACTACTTTCTGTAAATCATGACCCAGGTAAATGGCCAACATACATGGCGTATTTTTTACTCTCTTTAGGGCTTGTTTTGAACTTTTTTACTCATGGAAGTAGGTTTGAAAGGTTGAGGTTATTTTTGAAAAAGAGTAAATTAGCACTACTACTTCCTTTGCTTATTGTTTCAAATACTTATCTTAAAGCTGATACGCAGCAATATTTGCAACAATTTAACACAAATACAAAACTACATGTGAAAAAGTTTGACAAGCTTTATGTACAGGATTTTAATGGTCGCATTAAGCCAATGTCCACTGAGGCGATAGATGTTTTACATAAGATATCAAGAAAATCAAGCATGTACGGACTTAGCGCTTCGCAGATAATGCTTGGAATTTTAGCTGAACCTTTAAAGTGGGAAAAGGTTAAACTTATAAAAATCAAAAATGAGAAGATAAAAGAGATTTTACATGTAAAAAAAAGTGAAAAATATATATCTTTTTCTCAGGTTTTTGATAAAAATGGGCGCTATAAACTTGATACTCAAATCAATGAAGCAAATGAAAAAAGACCTTCAAAAAGAGGAACTTTTGAAAAGGATTTGATAAATCTTGATGAGAGATTGAATGTTTTTTATCTAGCTTCCATTGGTGTATTTTCTAAAATCATACCAGATCCAAATGATAAAGATAACGTATGGTATGAGCCTCAAAAAGCAGTATCTTTTAGTTGGTTAGATCCAAAAATAAAAGAGGCAATTTATGTCTATATGCAAAGTGTTCAAGAGGGAATTTCTCATAACAAATGGGAAAATGCAAACCGTGCTTTAGAGGTTTTGCAACAAAATCAAGAAGCATTGGCTAGTTCGTTATTGCCTAGTAAAACCCAAACTAATATCGAGATACTATCAAACAAGTTGCAAATATTTAAAAATCTAATTAGCTACTATTTTATACTAGGATTTATAATTTTAATCTTTGCTTTACTAAATATATTTTCTGCTAAAGAATATCCAAAACTTAAGAAGTTGTTTGTTGCTCTTCTTCTAATTGGATTTTTATTTCATACATTTGGACTTGCTCTAAGGGCATATATCTCAGGTCACCCACCGTGGAGCGATACTTTTGAATCGTTAGTTTATGTTGGATGGTCAGCGATTTTTGCTGGGCTTGTGGTTTTTAGAAGATCTTTACTCTCCCTTTCGGCTGCAGCTATGCTCGGAGGTATTATCATGTTAGTTGCCCACTTAAATTTTATTAGCCCACAAATTACACCTTTAGTTCCTGTGTTAAAGTCATACTGGCTAAGTATCCATGTTTCTGTGATAACTGGTAGTTATGGATTTTTGGCTTTAGGAGCTCTTTTAGGGCTTATGGGTTTAAGTTTGATGATATTTAAAAACAAAAAAAACCAAATAAGACTTAATGAACAAATTCGTCAATTAACTGCTATAAATGAGATAAGCCTTATCATCGGACTAGCTATGCTTACTATTGGAAACTTTATAGGTGGTGTTTGGGCAAATGAGAGTTGGGGAAGATATTGGGGATGGGATCCTAAAGAGACTTGGGCATTTATATCCATTGTTGTTTATACTATTGTTTTACATCTTAGGTTTATTCCAAAGTTAAATACAGTTTATATTTACAGCGTAGCTTCTGTGGTTGGATTTTCATCTATTTTGATGACATATTTTGGGGTAAATTTTTATCTTTCTGGTATGCACTCTTATGCTTCAGGAGATAAAGTACCGATTCCAAGTTTTGTTTACTATGGTATTGTTATCGTTTTAGCTATTTTTATTCTTGCGTTTAAAGGTAGAGATGTTAAAGTTATAAAGCAAAAGGAGAGATTATGAAAAAGGTTGTATTGTTTTTATTTTTTATAACTATGATTTTTGGAAACGAAATTGACAAGGCAGATGATGTGTATTCTGATGGAAATTATTCATTAGCTTTTAAATTATACTTTGATGCATGTGATCATAATAGTTCTGAAGGATGTTATAAAGTTGGCTTTATGTACGAAAACAAGCAAGGTATAAAACAAGACTTTAAAAAAGCTTTTGATATGTATGAAAAGTCTTGCGCGTTAGGGCATAAAAAGGCTTGTTATAAATTAGGAGTTTGCTATGATAAAGGTGGTATTATAGAGTTAAAGCAGGACTTAAAAAAAGCACAAAGCTACTATCAAAAATCATGTGAAAGAGGTTATTCTTTAGCTTGTTATGATTTAGCATCACTTTATCAATACTCCCTAAACCCTAAAGAAAATAAGCAAAAATCACTTGATACTTATAAAGATGCTTGTTTAAAAGGAGCGCTTTTAGGGTGTTATAAGGCGGCAAATATTTATTATAAAGATAAAGATAATGACAATGCTAAAAAATGGTATAAAATAGGGTGTGACAACAAGGATAGCCAAGCTTGTTTTAGGCTTGTAGATATTTATATAAAAGATGTAGCACTCGCTAAGCCAGAGGATTATAAAAATATGTTTAAAAGTTACACTAAAGAGTGTGACGCTGGTGACACACAAAAGTGTTATAAGCTTGCTATATTGTACTCTACCGGAAGAGGTGTTAAGCAAAGTTATACAAAAGCGAAAAATATATATGCAAAAGCTTGTGACTTAGGGGCAAATGCAAGTTGTATAGAGTTTTTAATGCTTCAAGATATGGGATTTTAAGGAGATAAAATGAGAAGATTTTTAATAATATGGGTTGTTTTGGTTGGATTTTTAAATGCTGGATATATAAAAGAGAGTGTTGAGGCTCACAAAAAAGGAGAGCATAAAAAGGTAGCTTCAATCTATCAAAAAGCGTGCAATGAAAACAAAGCATCAGCTTGTTATAATTTGGGTGTTTTATATATGGGCTCAAAGGGTATAAAAAAAGATGTAAATAAATCTTTAAGATATTATCAAAAAGCGTGTAACAATCACTTTTCTTCCGCTTGTTATAATTTAGCTCTTATTTATCAAAATGGTAAAGATGTAAAACAAGATATTCAAAAAGCAAAGTATTTATATAAAAAAGCTTGTGATCAAAATGATGGTTCAGCATGCAATAATCTTGGACGTATTTATGATAAAGGAATGGATGGAAAGGTTGATGTAAAACAGGCTTTTTCATACTATAAAAAATCATGCGATAGATTTGACGAGATGGGTTGCAACAACTTGGGTTTTGCTTATTATAAGGGTAGAGGTGTTAAAAAAGATGACAAAATTGCCGTAAAACTATATAAAAAATCATGCAAAGCAGGAGTGAGCTTAGCGTGTGAAAATTTAGCTTACATGTATAAAAATGGATATGGTATAAAAAAGGACAATAAAAAAGCTTATGAATTATACAAATCTACATGTAAGAAAAAAGATGGCGCTAAATCTTGCAATAACCTAGCTCTTTTTTATATTAATGGAGAAGTTGTTAAAAAAGATTTTAAAAAAGCGTATGAACTTTTTGATGCATCTTGCAAAAATGGTTTTAATATAGCATGCGATAATTCAAAACTATTGAAAAATGAGTTAAAATGATAAGATATATTTTTATAGTTTGTATTGCTATTTTTAGTTTGCAAGCTGGTATTTTTCAAAGCGTACCAAATGAAAAGGCAACTTTGGTAAAAAAGGGTGAAAATAAGCAATTTTGTTCAAATTGTGCTATGAGTTTGCCATACTTTTTTAAAACAAATCATATTCATAAAAATAATCAATACTGCTCTTTACATTGTCTTTATGCTGTTACAAAGGGAAAACTTCCTTTACATGTAAAAGTAGTCGATACAAAAAGTTTAAAGTTTATTGATGCATATAAGGCTTTTTATGTAGTTGGAAGTAAAAAAAGTGGCACTATGAGTGTGCAGAGTAAGTATGCTTTTAAAGATAAAAAAGATGCTCAAAATTTTATGCAAAAATATGGTGGTAAGATTTTAGATTTTGAAAAAGCCTATGCTGAAGCAAGAGATGATTTTAAGCTTGATATGAAGATGATGGCTAAAAAAAGGGAGAAAAAAATATATAAAAAAGGCAAATATGCTTACAAGAAAAAATGTTCTATAATCGACGTAAAAAAATTTGAAAAGATAGATGATTTGAAGTTACATGTAAAAAGGAGTTGTAAAAGCAAAAAGGAAAAAGAGCTTCAGTCTATCTTAGTCTATCTTTGGGATATAAAAAAGCTTCGTAAGCCTTTGCATCAGATACAAACTATAAATGTACCAAAAGATGCAAAATGTCCTATTTGCGGTATGTTTGTTAAGCGTTATCCAAAATGGGTAAGCAAGGTTGTTATGGGCGAAAAAGAGTATTATTTTGATGGTCCTAAGGATATGTTAAAATTTATTTTTGGTTTTAGTAAGGATAAGTTTGATAAAATTTATGTGACGGATTATTTTACAGGCAAGAAGATTGATGCAAAAAAGGCAAATTTTGTAATAGGTTCTGATGTTTATGGTCCGATGGGCAAAGAGTTGGTTGCCTTTGAGAGTGATGAGGCGGCATATAATTTTAAAAATGACCACTTTGGTAAAAAAGTGTTAGTTTTTAGTGAAATTACGGAGGAGATTTTAATTTATCTAAAATGAGTTTCATTGTAAAAATGGGGGTTATTTTAGTTTCGTTAGTTTTTGTTATTGTTATTCACTTTTTTAGTTTTGATTTTGAAGCAAAAAAAGATGAATTAAAAAGGGCATCAGGTATGTTTTATGAAAAGCCCTCTTTTATGTTTTACTCAAATCACTACAAAGAGTTTGTTTATGCTAAGTAAAAATCTTATAAACTACTCTATAAAACTTCTTTTAAAAGAGAAAAATGACTATCTGTTTAGTTTTTTTATTTTTACGTTTATCGTTTGTATTTTAAGTTCTGTTTTATTTATATCCGATTCTATAAAGTATGATTTGCTTTCTACTCTGGGAGAAAAGGACAAAATCATACTTACAAATACAAAATCGGGCAGATATGCCCCATTAAATGAAAATCATATCGACCAAATTATTCAATTTAATGGTATAGAAGATGTTGTTGGAAAAGTTGATGGATATTATAATTTTTTGCAAGATAGAAGATATATACATGTTGTATGTGATGATACGATAGATGATGAAAATATGGTGATTTCAAAAGATGTAGAAAAGCTTTTTAAAAAGTTTCATTATGAAAAAGAGTTTAATTTTTTAACTATAGATGGAATTTTAACAAAATCCATAAAAAAAATTGTGCCTTCAAATATAATCTCAAATAATACAATCTTTGTTAATTCTGATGTTGCACGAGAGATTTTGCAAATGAGTGATGATGAGTATTCTTACATAAGTGTTAGTGTTCCAAACGAGAATGAAGTGGATTTTATAGCTAGAAAGATAGTTGATTTATTTCCACATGTAAAAGCACAGACAAAAAGTGATATTGAGTCAGATTTTAGACATATTTTTTACTATAAAGGTGGTATTTTTATGATCGTTTACATTGTTGCAATGTTGTCATTTTTTATACTATTAAAGCATCAAGTATCAAGTTCATATGGAAGTAAAAAACGTGAGATTGCCATTTTAAGAAGTGTAGGTTTTGCTATAAAAGATATCATTTTAGTAAAATTTATACAACACAGTGTTGTTGCGATATCCTCTTTTGTAGTTGGTCTATTTTTTGCATACTTTTTTATATTTATACTAAACGCTCCATTTTTGAAAAATATATTTTTAGGAGAAAATATGAGTCATATTATTTTTACTCCTATATTAGATTTTAGGATGATATTTTTGATATTTTTGTTTACTGTTGTTCCTTTTTTAGCTTTTATTCTCATTCCTGCTTGGAGAATTTCTATTGATGATTTAAGTGGGGTTTTAAAATAATGACAAAGATAGAAGTGAAGAATTTATATAAAATCTACAACGAAAATAAAGAGAACGAATTTTGTGCGCTAAAAGATATAAATCTCAATATCAACAGTGGAGATATTATTATATTAAAAGGAAAAAGTGGAAGCGGTAAAAGTACACTTTTATCTATACTTGGAGGTATCTCAAAGCCAAGTAAAGGCAGTGTTTTAGTCGATAATGAAAATATTGCAAAACTTCCTGATATATTTATTTCACGCTATAGAAATGAAGAAGTTGGCTTTATATTCCAATCTTTTAATCTTATAAATGGTTTAGATGTTTATGATAATGTTCAAGCTCCAATGGTGCTTAAAAATATAACATCTAACGAGCTTAAAAAAAGTGTTGATGAGGCATTGGAGTTAGCAAATATAAAACATAAAGCAAACCAAAAAGTTGAAAGTCTAAGTGGAGGCGAGAAACAAAGGTGTGCGATAGCAAGGGCTCTTGTGGTAAGACCATCTTTAATATTGGCAGATGAGCCGACAGCAAACCTCGATAAAAGCAATTCTCTGGTTTTTGTGAAAATGCTAAAAAAGTTTAAACAGTTAGGTAAAAGTGTTATTGTAGCAACACATGATAACATCTTTGATGAGCTTGATTTTGTAACTAGGTATATAAATATCAAAGATGGTGAGATTTTATAATGCAAATCTATCTTTTAAATGATTTGATTGTTTTTATATTTATTGAAGCTATTTTAGTGACACTGCTTTTAATAAGTGAATATTCTGTTCTTAAAATCTTGAAAAATTGGGATTTTTCCCTAACAACTTCAGCTCAATTTTGGCTTGAAAAAAGAAACTATCTAGTAAATACTATTATTATTTTTGCAGTGATTTCTAAAATTATACTTTTTGTATTTTTCATAAAAAGCTTAGCTGAACTATCAAATGTTGTGCCAGGTGCTATGTGTGTGGCAGGAGTTATATCGGCAAATGATTATGGTGAATTTTTATTACTTTTTAAGATATTTATAGTATTTATGTTAGCTATTTGGCTTGTTGTAAATAGACTGGATTTAGAAGCTAAAGATTTTCCGTTTATTAAACATAAGTATATATTTTTTAACTTTTTACTCTTTTTTGTATTGATTGAACTGGTACTTGAGATTGTTTTTTTTAATGCAATTCCCCTAAAAGTACCTGTATTTTGTTGTTCATCTTTATTTAAGTCTGAGAGTATTCCTTTTGGGTTAGAGGGATTTTATCTTTTGGGTATTTTTTATTTTATATTTACATGTAGTATTATATTTGCATATTATAAAAAAATTATACTAAGTTTTATATCAAATATATTGTTTTTATTTGTCTCTTATTTTGCAGTAACTTACTTTTTTGCTATTTATATTTATGTGCTTCCAAATCATCAATGTCCATTTTGTATATTGCAAAAAGAGTACTATTATATAGGTTATTTTATATGGATATCGCTATTTTTAGGGATTTATTTTGGTATAACTCCTTATGTTGTTGAATCTATCACAAAAAAACAAGATACTCGATTTTTTAAGTATAGTATTTTATTTAATACTATTTTTGTTTTGCTTTGTTCGTATCCATTTGTAAGCTATTATATAAAAAATGGAGTATTTTTATGAGAAGAGTGTTGCCATATCTTTTTTTGATAGCTTTATCTGTTTATTTTTATAGTTACTCAAGACAAACGAGAGAGGACATAAAAGTAGAATATGGTCACTTTAAAAATGAGCCATTTAGGATTAGTTTAGAAAATTATAAAAATAGATATATATGTAATGATTGTGAAATGATGATAAAGTCCTATAAAAATAGTGCTCAAGTTGTTAGTCCAAAAGGAAATGTTTACTTTTTTGATGATGTTGGTTGTATGATAAGATGGCTAGAAAGACAAGATTTTAAAAAAGAGGCTAAGATATATGTTTATGCAAATGATACAGGAGGGTATATAGACGGATATTTAGCTTGGTATGTAAGAGATGCACCAACGCCTTTAGGTTATGGTATAGCAGCTTATGAAACATCAATGGGTGCGATTGCAAGTGCAAAAACAAAAGCTTTAATAGAGGAGCAAATAGGGGTATTTAGGGTAAAAAAAGAGGATAAAGAGATATATGAGTATGAGCAAATTAGGCTTTTTTTATTAAGAGGTGAGACACTTTTAAATCCTATGATAAAAAGAGAACTTTTGGTTCGTCAATAAAGGAGAAATATGTCAAATGGTATCAATAAGAATTCATCGGATTTATTGGATATATTAGCTAAAAAGAGAGTTTTGTATGCTGAAGATGAACTTGAGATAGCGAGCAATACTATAGAGATATTAGAGCTTTATTTTAAAGAAGTTGTACATGTAAAAGATGGAAAAGAGCTTTTAGATGAATTTTCATTTGGTGGATACGATGTGCTTATACTAGATATCTATATGCCAAATATGGATGGGCTTGAAGCTATTTCTTATATTAGAAAGCATAATCATAAAATACCTATTATCATACTTTCTGCACATAATCAACAAGAATATCTTTGGAGGGCAGTTGAACTTAAGATTACAAAATATCTTATCAAGCCATACGACACAAACTCTTTCATAGATGCACTTAGAAAAACCTGTTTAGAATTGATAGACTATCAAGTTTTGATAGAACTCACGCCAAAATGTTCATATGACCAAAATAAAAAGGTACTAGTTTTTAAAGGCGAAGAGGAAAGAAGCCTTACAAAAAATGAGATAAAACTTTTAGAGTTTTTTATACAAAGAAAAAATGAGGTTATATGTTTTGAAGACATATATGAATCTCTTTGGGAGTTTGAAGAGCCAAGCAAAGAGGCTGTTAAGTATGTGGTTAAAGGTTTGAGAAAAAAGATAGATAAAAATTTTATAAAAAATATTTATGGCATAGGATATAAACTTGAGATATAATTTTAAGATTATTATAAGCTTTTTTGTTGTTCTTTATTGTATTATTACGATACTTTTTTATAGCTTTTATAGAAGTTTAGCCGTTGAAGACACTAAGCAGGAGGCATTGTCTGTTTTAAATACAATAAACGCTCTAAGGCACTACATAGAAAGCACTCAGCGCCCTTTGATAGATAGATTAAAAATGGAAGGAAAATTAGATAAAGATTTTTATAATTCAAAAGTTCTATCGTCTTCGTATATTGCAAAACATACCTATGATAAGTTGCTAAAAGATAACAAGATTAATTTTACGTACAAGATTGCATCTGATAACCCTACAAATCCTAACAATAAAGCTAGTAAATTTGAAGAAGATATTTTAAATCAATTTAGACAAGGAAAAATAAGTGAATATTTTGACATAAAAAAATATAATGATAAAAAGTATTTTTATGCAGCTTTGCCTACAGGGAAAATGAAAGCCTCTTGTTTATCTTGTCATGGAAACCCAAAAGATGCTCCAAAATATATGGTTAAACAATATGGCTCTAAAAATGGTTTTAACGATAAAGTAGGTGATATTAGAGCTATCATATCACTTAAAGTTCCAGTAATGGATATGATAAAATTTCACATACAAGAGTTTTTATATGGTGGGCTTGCCATGCTTTTTGCCTTCATTGTTTTTATATTTTTATTTTACATGTTATATAAAAAAGATTTAAAACTTCAGCAAGAGAGAGAAAAGGTTTTGGTTAAACAAAATAAACTAGCTTCTATGGGTGAAATGATAAACAATATCGCTCACCAGTGGCGCCAACCCTTAGGACAGCTATCTTCGCTTCTTGTAAATGTGCAACTACATTCAAACAAAAATAAGCTAACAAAAGAGATACTAGAAAATAAGATAGAAAAAGCAAATGAACAGATAGCGTTTATGTCTCACACTATAGATGATTTTAGGACATATTTTGTGCAAGATAAGAAGAAGCAAGATTTTAAAATAGAAGAGGTATTAAAAAAGGTAAACCAACTTGTGTGTGCGTCTTTGTACGAAAATAGTATCACGCTAAATATAGATATAAAGGATAATTTCTCCATAAAAGGATATCTTAACGAGATAACTCAAGCTTTGATAAACATAGTTCAAAATTCAAAAGATGCTTTTAAGGATAAAAAAGGCGATAAATATATAAATATTGTTACTTTTACAAAAGATGATAAAAAAATTATACGTATAGAAGATAATGCGGGAGGGATAGACTTAAGCATTATAGAAAATATTTTTGAGCCATATTTCACTACCAAGCATCATAGTATAGGCACAGGAATAGGATTGTATATGACTAAAAGCATCATAGAAAAGAAAAACGAAGGCAAGATAAGTGTAAAAAATTCCAAACATGGAGCTGTTTTTACTATTGTTTTTTTTAGTACCGTAAACCAAGCTATATAAATCATAAATAGCTTTCAATTGCTTTATATTTTTTAATATAATTTTTTAGAAAATATATAAAACTGAGACTATTTTAGGTTAAATTTCGCCGTACTTGTTGTCTAAAGAGACTTAAAATTTACATTAAAAAGATGAATAGTAGTACATATATTCAAACCCCTGAGTATCAGGAAGACTTTTTTTGCAAATTTCTTTTAAATTTCCAAGTGTTCCAAAGTTATTGCAATATGCTGTAATTTGCATACTCCTATTATCTGGATATAAACTAATATTTATTATAACATTATATTTGTAACTATATCTATAATGTTGTCCAGACGAACCATATTCGTTATAAGTCCAACCTGTTCCCGAGGATACGCTAAATGTTTCTCCTTTTATAGAATAGAGTTCGTCAAGTTTAACTTCGGTTAGTGCTTTTCCTCCTAAATCAACCTCGTTTATAAAAGCGGCTGGAATAGCACTCATAGCATCAAATGATATCTTTTGTAGTTTTGCTATAAGAGCGTTATCTTTTAGATTGTTATATTTTGGAATTGCAACAGCGGCGAGAACTCCTATGATAACAATAGTAAAGATAAGTTCAATTAGCGTAAAAGCTCTTTTGTTTTTTATCATAATGCACCCTTTTTAAGTTTTTTATAACATCGTCATAATGGGAAAAATTTTTAGGTTTGTATTTTATGCATCATATTTTAATCCCAATATTTACATGTAAATATTGGGATTTTATTATTTTTTTGGTAGAAAATTTAAGAACAAGTCTTTATCTTTATATATATGGGTATTTAGACTAATGATAAAATATACTTATGTTTTTTAGTGTACCAATTTGCTATAGTTGTATTTCTTGATTTGGAGCACTTGCAGTAAAAGAAGGAAATTTTTTCCTACACATACTTTTTAGTGTGTCGCTTGGCAAATTATCGCATTGTACAGTAATTGTCATTAACCTTCCTATTGGCGCTAGACTTATAGTTACTATATTTTTATTGCCAATATCATACATGTAAAATTGTGCTATTCCAAGATCTTCATAGTATGTCCATTCTTTACTTTTTATGACAAATATATTTCCTAGTAGTACACTATTTGGGTCCTCACCATTTAAATCAACAGCATTAATAAAGGCGCTAGGAATGCTACTTTGAGCATCGCTTACGATTTTAGATATACCGTTTATCATCGCACTATCTTTTAAATTTTGATATTTTGGTATAGCAATGGTAGCAAGCACTCCTATTATAACAATAGTAAAAATAAGTTCAATTAGCGTAAAAGCCTTCTTATTGCTCATCATAATACACTCTTTATTTTTTAGTTTTGTATAATATCGACATAATTAGAAAAAAATTTACTTTATAATAAATTTACATTATTTTTTAGGTTTATATTTATAAAAATTGCTTATTAGAATTAATTAGCATAATATCATTCAAGTTCAATCATTTCGTAATGAGCATCGAAAATGTCAACGTAATTTGTTGGGTATTTGTCTTTGCATTTTTGTACCAGTTTTTCTTCTGAAAAATTATCACAATATACACTTATAAACAATTTGCTTTTAGGATTTAACCTTAGCGAAATGCTAACTATATTAGTTTGTGCATCTGGTGTTTTATATGCATAGTAGTTGCTATTATTGTAGCTCCAGTTTTCCCCTTTGATGCTAAATATATCTTTTAGTTTTAATTGTGATACACTCGTTCCTTCTAGATACACAGCATTTGCATATGCACTAGGAATACTACTTTTAGCGCTTGATATAACCTTTACAATACCATTTATAGTTGCATTATTTTTTAAGTCTTGATATTTTGGAATGGCAACAGCAGCGAGTACTCCTATGATTACAATAGTAAAAATAAGCTCAATTAATGTAAATCCTTTTCTGCTCTTTGTCATGATACTCCCCTTGTTCTTTAGTCTTGTATAATATCGACATTATAAGAAAAAAATTTAATTATCAAGCGCTAGTTTCATTATGTCTATTGTCTGTTGATTTGCCTTAGTATTTGTAAAAAGTTCAAATGCTAAAACTCCCTGATATAAAAGCATATCTTTTCCATTTTTACATGTGATATTTAATGTATGAGCCAAATTTAAAAAAGGAGTTTTCTTATGATATATAACATCATAAGCGAAATTTGCTTGCATCAGTGTTTTAGTAAGTAATTCTTTAGGAGCTGGAAGGTTTTCGTCGCTTAATCCAGCTGATGTGGTGTTGATGATGATGTCGTATTGTTTGGGAGTAAAGTTTTCCCAAGCATATGTTTTAAACTCATTAAAACTTTTAAGTCTTTTTTGGCTTCGATTTAATATTTCTACATGTATATTTTTATCTTTCAAAGCACAAGAGATTGCCTTTGCTGTTCCGCCTGCTCCTAACACAAGGGCGGATTTTATCGGTAAAAACTCTTTGATACTTATGATAAAACCAGGTGCATCTGTGTTAAATCCTATGATTTTACCATTTTGATTTATGATAGTATTTACTGCTTTTATCTCTTTGGCTATGCCTCTTACTTCATCACACTGAGTAAATACTTGCTCTTTAAAAGGAACGGTTATATTTGCGCCACTTAAATTTTGAGATAGAAAAACTTCTTTTATCTTACTGCCATCTTTAAGTTCACATGTAAAGTAGCGTGCATCAATGTTTAGTATTTTAAATGCGCTATTGTGCATGTGAGGTGAAAGAGTGTGAGAGAGTGGATTTCCAAATATTTTAAATTTTTTCATATTAAATTAAATTTCCCCAATCAATGGGGAAATTTTTTCTATTTTATTGCAAATATAAAAGCTTTAGGGTTTAATGCTTTTTTAACATTTGCAAGAGAATTTTTAGCATCTGCTCGACTGCTATAAGGTCCAACTAATACCTTTAAATAGGATTTTCCTTTTATGGTTGTTTTGTATAGTCTATAGGAGAAGCCTTTGGTTTTTATTTTATTGATAAACTTCGTATCAGGTTCAAGTTTGGTTGTTGCTAAGACTTGAATATATATATTGCCTGATTTGTTTACATTTTTTGGTGATGATGGTATAGGAATGGTAGGTAACTTACTTGGCTTTTTCACACTTTTTTGTGTTTTATTTTGAGCCACTTTTTTAGGCTGTATTTTTTTTGTGGTTTTTTTCTCAACTATCTTTTGTTGTACATTTTTTATAGGAATATCTTGTGCAACCTTTTTTACACTCTTTTCAGCTTTTAATGCTTGCTCTTGCTTTTCTTTTTGTTGTTCTTTTTCACGAAGTCTATTTACCCATTCATCAAAACTCTCTTTTTTATCATCATCTTTTATGATAGGAACTTGTTTAAAAAGAGGATCTTCTTTAGGTGCAGCAGCAACTACTTTAGCATTATCTCGCTTGGCTATGTTTGATTGATCGATGGAATTATCAGAACTATTTAATAGTTTCATTATAACGAGTACAATAATAAATATAAGTAAAAAAACCGAAACAAATATAGCCATCTTTTTAGCTTTTGATGTTTTATTATCCTCTTGTTCTAATAGTATATCACTAAATTCATCTTTTTCTTGCATTTTTTCTCCTTCTACATGTGTTTTGACCACGATGCGCCTCTCTCTTTTTGGTATAGTTCATAAGGTAGGTTTAGTATATTAAACTCTTTTGGTAGGTCAGATGTTGGAAACATTCTCCACTCCTTTGGCATTTTTTGAGAAAGTTTCATAGAGAGCATTGTTGCTATTTGTTCACCTTCTTGAAATGTGGTATGACCTTTATGGACATATACATGTAGATGTCCAGGTGTTTTTGTTTTATAGCCTGTAAAATTGATAAAACCCTCTTCGCGCAAAAGAAGCTGAACTCTATGCCAAAATCTTTCAGTGTTTCGACCATTATAATCAAAAACTATATTTTCCACTTTGTTGTATTTGTTTATTAAAGAGTGCGCTACAGTGATTTCTCCTGCATCGTGTCTTTTTATGATATTGCTAGTTAAAGGTTCATCTATTTTTTCATATTTATTAAAATAGGTTCTTCCTTTAAGTTCAATTTTATCTACTATCGTATCGCGTTTTATCCAATAGTGGTCTGTTATCATCTTAATCAAAGATGTATCGTTTGAATTCATAATTTATCCTAGTATGTCGCTTTATTGTAAATAAGAAATTTTGATGCTAGTTCTTTTACTTTAATTTTAGCATTTTCTTGAACTTGTTTATCGTTTATATTGTCAAGTACATCAGCGATAATGTGTGCAATTTGTTCAAACTCTTTTTCTTGCATCCCTCTTGCTGTAAGTGCAGGAGAGCCTATGCGTAAGCCTGAAGTAACAAATGGACTTCTTGTCTCTCCTGGAACTGTGTTTTTATTTACAGTTATTCCAGCATTTCCAAGAGCTTCATCAGCATCTTTGCCACTAAAATTTTTATCCAACAAACTCACTAATACCAAATGGTTATCTGTTCCGCCACTTACGATACTATATCCTCTTTGCGTTAGAATATCAGCTAAAACCTTAGCATTTTTTTTCACTTGTTTTGCATATGTTTTCCACTCAGGTTTTAAGTTTTCTTTAAAACCAACCGCTTTTGCAGCTATTACATGCATTAAAGGACCACCTTGAATACCAGGAAAAATCGCGCTATTTATCTTTTTAGCAATATCATCATCATTTGTAAGTATCAATCCACCTCTTGGACCTCTTAAAGTTTTGTGTGTTGTAGAAGAGACTACATGGCAATGTGGAAATGGGTTTGGATGTTCGCCCGCAACTACAAGACCAGCTATGTGAGCCACATCAGCAAACAGATAAGCTCCAACTTCATCTGCTATTTTTCTAAAGGTAGCAAAATCTATCTCTCTTGCATATGCTGAAGCTCCACAGACGATAAGTTTTGGTTTTACTATGCGAGCTATTTCTAATACTTTATCGTAGTCTATTTGACCGTCTAACTCAACCCCATAAAAAAAGCTACTATATGTTTTTCCAGAGCTACTCACTTTTGAGCCGTGGGTTAAGTGTCCACCGTGACTTAAGTCCATGCCTAGTATTTTGTCGCCTGGTTTTAAAAGGGCTTGATATACTCCTTGGTTCGCTTGGCTTCCAGAGTTTGGTTGTACATTTGCATGTTTACATCCAAAAAGTTCACATGCTCTATCTATCGCTATTTGTTCTATCTTATCTACAAATTCACAACCACCATAATATCTTTTATTTGGGTAACCTTCGGCATATTTATTTGTTAAAATACTTCCCATAACTTCCATAACTGAAGGGTAGGTGAAGTTTTCGCTAGCTATCATTTCTAGGTTATAGCACTGTCTATCTAATTCATTTTCAAGTATATCAAAAATCTCTTTATCATTATTTTGTAATTTTTCCATTATTCCTCCTCTTGCATTTCGGTTTTTAAAGGCTTCATAGATGGAAATAGTATCACATCTCTTATGGATTCTCGGTTTGTTAAAAGCATTACGAGCCTATCTATGCCGATACCTTCTCCAGCTGTTGGGGGCATACCGTATCCAAGAGCTTTTACATAGTCTTCATCCATCTCATGAGCTTCATCGTCACCAGCATTTTTTGCTTCTATTTGAGCTTTAAAACGATTGTATTGGTCTATCGGATCATTTAACTCATTAAATCCATTTGCAATCTCACGTCCAGCAATGAAAAGTTCAAATCTTTGAGCTATATTTTCATCTTCATCACATCTTCTTGAGAGTGGACTGATGGCTATTGGGAAGTGTGTTATAAATGTTGGATTTATCAGTTTTTCTTCTACAAATAGATCAAAAAGTTCTGCATGTAGATGCCCAAGACTAAGTTCTTTGTTTGCTTCTACACCATTTTCTGATAATAGCTTAATCATCTTATCTTTATCGTTTAGTATTTTTTCATCTATACCGCCTATTTTAATAAGCGCATCAGTATATTTTATGCGGTCAAATTTTTTAGAAAAGTCAATTTGCATATTTGAAAAAGGTAAAATCTTTGGAAGTTCTAGTTTTTCTAAAAGAGTGTCAAAAAGCTCTTCTGTTAAATCCATTAAATCATTGTAATCATGATACGCCCAATAAAATTCAAGCATAGTAAATTCTGGGTTATGTGTATGATCCATTCCCTCGTTTCTGAAGTTTCTATTGATTTCAAATACTGAATTAAATCCGCCAACAACCAATCTTTTTAGATAGAGTTCCGGAGCAATTCTTAAGTACCTATCTACCCCTAAAGCATTGTGATGGGTTACAAAAGGTTTCGCATTTGCACCACCAGGTATCGGATGCATCATTGGAGTTTCAACTTCTAAAAATCCCTTATTTTCAAAGAAATGACGCATTTGCTTTACTACCAAAGAACGAATTCTAAAGTCCTCTTTTACATCTGGATTCATTATCATATCTAAATATCTTTGGCGATAACGAAGCTCTTTATCTTGAAGTCCATGAAATTTTTCAGGAAGCGGTGTTATGGATTTTGTAGCAAGATTAAGACTTTTTACATGTAATGATAATTCTCCTGTTTTTGTTACAAATGGGTAACCGCTTACTATGATTATATCACCAACTTCTATGAGCTTTTTTACGTTTTTAAACTTTTCATCGCCAAGACCATCTTTGTTAAAATATATCTGCAAAGAACCATCTTCATCGTCTATCTTAGCAAATGCTGCTTTTCCCATATGGCGCAAAAATTTTACACGACCCGCTATTGTATGGGTTACATCATCTTTTTTTTCGGTTATATTATGATAGAGTCTTTTAAACTCTTCGGTTGTTGTATCTTTACTTATATTATGAGGATATGGGTTTATACCCATCTGTCTCAATGTGTTTGATTTTTCTATTCTTTGGGTTTCTAGCTGATGTTCAAATATCACTTTTTTCCTTTTTTATTTTTGTTGCATTCTTCGCACACTCCATATAATTGTAAAAGGTGGCTTGTGAGTTTAAAGTTGTATTTTTTAGCTATCGTTCTTTGACGCTTCTCTATTCCCTCGTCTTCAAACTCAATAATCTTAGCACACTTTTTACATATCATGTGATCATGGTGTGGTTTTGTGGCTATTTCATATTTTTTCCCTTGAGCGCCAAAAGAAAGAGATGTTATAATGTCTGATTCTTCAAGCAAATTAATAGTTCTATAAACTGTGGCAATTCCAACATTTAAATCTGCATATAGCTCTTTTACTAAAGTATAAACATCCTCAGGTGTAAAGTGTCCTTCGTTATTGTAAAGAACTCTTAATACTGCTTCGCGTTGTTTGGTGAACTTTAAGCTATTTAGTTTAAGAAGCTCTTTAAACTCATCAAGCAACTGGTCATACTCTAGGTTATCAATATGTTCGCTCATTACTTCTCCTTTAGTTTGTGCTTATATTGGCATCACTTTTTTCTAAACCCTGTGATAGATTATTATCTTCATTTTGGATTTGAATATTTTTATCTTCACCTTGTGAAGGCTCTATTTTGTTTTCTTTTTTTGGCAATGCAAAGGATGGTAGCTTGCTAGGTTTTATGTCTATTATGTAAGCTCCTGTTTCTATAAAAATAGGATACATAATGCTATTTTTTAGATATTTATTAAGTTTTTCTTGAACAAATTCTACATGTGAAATAGCTACAAATATCATAGAAAATATCAAAAATATCTTAGCGCCACCAACAACAAATCCAAGAAGCTTGTCTATAAATCCTAGTCCGCTTAGTCTTATAAGTTTTGAAAACATTAAACCAACTATAAGTGAGCCTACCCAAAATCCTACAAGTACAGATAAAAAACCTATCAAGTACATGGAAGATTCATTTCCAAACGTAAAAAGATTTGTGTTTATCCAAACACCTGCCATATCGGCATATCTAATCGCTAGATAGACGCCACCTACTATTCCAAATAGACCGAAGATCTCTTTTATTAAACCATTTATGACGCCTTTGATTGCCAATATTAATATTAGCGCTAGTGTTATAACGTCAATCCAAGCAAATTGTTCCATTAATGAACCTCCTTAAAGCAATTTTTACCACTGCATTTTGCAAGTTTTAATGCCTCTCTTGCTCTTTGTACAATGGATTCAAATGTATCATTTTTTTTATGTTTTGTTAAACCTGCACTGATTGTTAAGTGAATATTATTTCCTTTGTAAAATAATTTACTTTGAGATATTTCATTTACTACTCTATTTATCGTACTTTGAACACTTTTTAAAGACATTCTGTTTAGTACTATAACAAACTCTGTTCCGTTGGTATGATATACTTTTGTACCTTCTCTTAGTGTGTCTTGGAGTGTTCTAGCCAGATATACAAGTGTTTTATCTCCAGCTACATGCCCATAGCGCTGGTTAATAAGTTTAAAATTATCAGCGTCTATTATGGCTATATAAGCATCTAGTTCTCTAGTTTTTCCAATGGATATTATCTGTTGGAAATTGTTTTTGAATATATTGTGGTTATATATTTTTGTTAAAGGGTTTATGTTTGCATTTTTTTCAAAATTTTCTATTTTCTCTTGCAATTGTTTGACTATTTTGTCTGATTTGTCTAACTGAGTTTGAATGCTACTTATTAGATTGTCAAATAGATCTTCTACAACCTTTAGAGTTAGGGGATATCTATCTTCATCAATTTCAGAAAGCTCAACACCTTTTTCATCGGAAATCTGCCTTATATTTTTATTTGATGTCTCAAACTCTTTTATGCTTTGCTTAGCAACTTCGATAGATTCGTTGGTGATATCTTCGCATTGTGTTTTTTTGAAAAATAAATTTCCATATTTTGATTGAATATTTTGCATATCAACATCTTCACTATTTTCCAATATATCCATAAACGCATCATTATAATGTTTTGGATATGGAAGTATGCCAAGACCATTAAGTCTTTCAAGGGCTTCAAACCCTACTTGTGATATATTTTTTGAGGAATTCTTCTGCATATCTATCCTTTCAAAACCATTTTAATATCATAGCATAACATAATAAAGCTGTAATTTTTGTAAATTATCATCACGAACCACCCATAGAACCTATAAGTTCTTGTAGTTTAGTTGAGTGTCTTAACGCATCCTCTTTTGTGATTATATTGTTTTTTATATTTTTTACCATACATTGAGTTTGAGTCATCATTCCAGTTTTTTGTTGGTTTAGTTGCATTTGTGAATATATTTGATGAACCTTATTTTCACGTATCAAGTTTGCCACGGCTGGGTTGTTGATGAGTATCTCATGTATGGCTGCACGACCACCCCCAATACGAGGAAGCAAGCTTTGAGATATAACTGCAGTCAATGAAACTGAAAGCATATTTCTTATCTGTACTTGCTCAGCTCCTTCAAAACTATCTACTATACGGTTTAGGGTTTGTATTGCCGATGTAGTGTGGAGTGTTCCAAAGACCAAGTGACCAGTTTCAGCAGCTGTAATAGCAGTTCCTATTGTCTCCCTATCTCTCATCTCACCAATGAGTATGATATCTGGATCTTCACGCAACGAATACTTAAGTCCCGCAGCATAACTCTTTGTATCTGCTCCTATGGAGCGATGAGAAAAAAGAGATAGTTTGTTTTCATGTACAAATTCAACAGGATCTTCTATGGTAATAATATGTTTTCTTTCGTGAGTGTTTATTTCATTTAGAAGAGCTGCTAGCGTTGTTGACTTTCCACTTCC
>PDWI01001953.1_pt1 | contig 31848 bp, 16 predicted proteins | sample 1430891 | NCBI WGS metagenome assembly PDWI01 (sample SAMN01162508, study PRJNA174530) | Oral metagenome, whole genome shotgun sequencing project. | biome: Marine environment; feature: Marine mammal; material: Swab sample of the gingival sulcus; isolation source: swab sample of gingival sulcus... | reverse complement strand
ATTAAATGCCACTTCTCAATTAATAGCCACTATAGCACCTACAAATGCAACAAATAAGAACATAACTTGGACAAGTTCAGATGACACTAAAGTATCAGTGGATGCAACAGGATTAGTAACAGCCTTAGCAGTATGTGAGGATGTAGTAATAACAGCACAATCAGAAGAAGGACATTATACATCAACATGTAAAGTGTCGGTAGTTCGTACAGGGATAAATGATATTAATAGTAAAGAATTTACTGTATATCCTAATCCAACATCTGACGGTTATATTAAGGTTAGAGGTTTTAATAATGGAACTTTAAAAGTATTAGATATTACAGGACGCGTAATTGAAAAGATATTAATAAATAATGAAGAAGAACAAGTGTTGTATATCGAAGAATCAGGAGTATATATGTTCTTGTTTGAAAAGAATAAAGAAGTAATAGCAACACAGAGAGTAATAGTTAAGTAGATATATAATTAAGTAATGTCTCGTCCTAAAAAATATAAGAGGATTTCTAATAAAATATAGGAATCCTCTTTTTTTTTTAGCTTGACTTATATATGTGTATTTTAGTTTCTAAAGTATAGCAAAAAATGGTTGCAGATAATCTAAAAAAAACTGTGCCCCCCCCTTTGTTGTAAAAATAATATCTAATCAATTTTTGAATTACATTTATTTACCCAATAAAACATAAGGATAAGTATAGTAATGCTAATTATTATGTTAGCAATGTCGTGAATTTGCTGAAAATCTTTAGGATTTGTAGTTTGAATAAAGGTAAGAAAACTAATGCGGACGCTATTTACAAGGGTTATAATACCACAACCAATAGGTATGTATATTGTTTTTTTCCACCATGTCCCATAATAAGCAATAATAAAGCCTATAAAAAAACACATATGTCTAATACTTAAACAACCATAAGCAAGTCTAACTCCTTTGTGACCTACAATTCGTATAATATTATTATTTATTTCAACGGTAAAGTCTAATAATTTTAGTTGAGCAGAACTTAAATATAGTAGTATATTTTGTAAAAATATATTTACTTTAATATTCTGAAATTGCTGAACAAAAAAAGGAAAACTATTTAGTAAAGTGGCAATAAACCACCCAAATAGAAAGGATAAAAAAAAGCGTATTAAAATACGCTTTTTTTTTTTAGTAATTTTATTATATGTATTTTTAACTTTATTTCTCATTCTCCAATTTTATACTTTTTCTTGTTTTGTAACCCCAAATAGCAATGCTACCTAACATAACTAAGGTTAAACTATTTGGTATAGAACCATCATTATTCTCATTCTCATCCTCATCCTCACCTTTATAGTGAGCTCCTTTAGGTTGGTTGCTATTATTTTTATCTGCGTTAAAAGTATTACTTTTAAACTTACTAGGTTTCTTATCTATACTACCAAAGCTTACAACAGAGCTAAATATAAATATTAAAGCTAAGGCTATTTTAAAAAAAGATTTTTTCATATATTTAAAATTTGTGACCAAGCTACAGAGTGAGATGAAATGTAATTATACTAAATGTTTGTCTCAATAATAATCTAATACATGGTCTTGTTTTACAATTATGTACAGCACAAAAATACATATATATTTTTAATTAGCAATAACTATTAGTCATGAAATTTTGTTTATTAATCAAAAAAAAATATATGATAAAGTAATTTTTTGTACTTATGTAAATCAATATTATTTTTGATATATTGCATATTTATATAAAAAGTGTATTTTTGTATACGTTAAAAAAAATAACAAAACTTTTAATTATTTGAATTATGAATAAACTAATCCAATTTTTTAGCAGGCAAGTATTATTTGCTTTAGTATTCTTAGGCACATACCTTGGAGTATTGGCTGAGGGAACGCAACAATTTATGCCAAATAGTACAGATAGACTCTGGTTAGAGTTTAATATATTTAGTAATAATGGTACGTATGGGATACCAGCGGAAGACCGTATTAATGTTTTTCTAAAAAAAGGAGAAAAACTATATATTGGTATGGCAATGCAAACATCTAAATATGCTAATAATATTACCAATGGTGATTATGTAGATTTTAAAGTGTTTGCTCCTAGTGGTAAACAGGTGTTTTATAAAAAACAATTGCCAAAGTCTGGAGATAACGGTTATATTGCAGAACATTCACAAGCAAAGAATGGGCCTAATGGTATAAAAATAAATGGAGTTACTGTTACTGGTGGATATACACCTATTGTTATAGTAGCAAAGGAAACCGGCAATTATTATTTTGAATTTCAGACATATAAGTATACTACTTATAGAGATGAGTCTGATAAAAACGAAAGTAGATTTGCATTAAAGTTTTTTGATGCAACAGTTACCGATGCATCGGGTAATTTAATTACCAACCCCGGAGCTCCTAATATACCAGCTGGTAGATTGTGGTCAAAAAATTGGGTATTAACCAATGCTGATTTTGGTGGACATGCAGTAAAAACCGATTTTTATGTGTTTACTAATGATGAGTTTATTAATAAAGTAGAATATGAAATTATACCTTATTCTTTTAGCTTCTTAGCAAACTCTTTTGGCGTTCGTAATGATGCTGACCTAAACTTTGTAGAGAAAGCCCAAAGTCAAGACGGAGATAAGACTGATGGAAACACAGGAGAATACAGAATATTTTTAAATGACCCAGACCGTAATCAATGGATAAATACAAAACTACCGCCTCCAGAAGTTAAAGTTTGGTTTGAAGGAGAGTTAATTTATGACTATGACTATGATAGAGAACCTGCTCTTATCTCTATACCAGTAGATAATTTTGGATTAGAAAAAAATAGAACAACATGTCCGTATGCAGATATAGCTGTTTTTAAAATAGAAACTAACATGGATGGTTTTACCGCATTGTTAATGGATATTGATGGTAACGGATATTCTACAGATGGTAATGATAGAGCCTTATATTTAGAGTTAAAAAAAGGATTAAACTATGTTTTATGGGATTGTAAAAATGACAACGGAATAGAAGTTGCAGACGGTTCATTTACTGCATCTGCAACATTTTTAGGTAGAGGACCAGCACACTTCCCTATATATGATGTTGAGCGTGTTGATAGGATAGTATCTCACTCAATACGACCATTTAATAAAATAGGTCCTACATTGTATTGGGACGACCGTAAACTTACTAAATGGGGAGACCCTACTGGTAACATGGATGAAACAGCAGAATCTCAATTGCAAATAAATACAAATATACCACGTACTTGGACTTATGATAAAACAAAACCAGGAACACAGCATAATGGAAATAATGCAACAACTAATACTTGGTATAATGCTATTGACTTAGGTATAAAAAATGCTAATTTTACCATAAATACTAATTCCTATAAATGTGTTGATGGTTCAAAGCCTTATGTAGGAAATATATTTTTACGTACAAAACCTAATATAAATTACGACTATGAAAAAGAGGATTTTGAAGCTAAATTCTTTGACCCAGCAGGTAGGTCAATGAAAGAAATTAAAATTCTTTCATTACCACAACATGGTTATTTAAAATATAATGGTTCAAATGTTTATTCAAACACAACTATATCAGCATCCAATATAAATAAACTTGTTTATATACCAGATACTGATTTTTCTGGAAAAGACTTTTTTAAATGGGAAGCGAAAAACTCATTGGATGCAACAACTATAAATAAAGATACCGTATTTATGTATGTAAACTCATTACCAACAATTACGGGTATAGTAGATAAAAAAGTATGTGTTAATGAACCAATAAGAAATATATCATTTACAATTGATGATGAAGAAACTGATTTTGCAGATTTAAATGTTATAGCATTCTCTGGCGATTTAAAAATGGTAAGGAATAATAAGATAACAGTAAAGAAAGGTACAGGTGGACAATGTACTGTTGATGTTAATCTTGAACCAAATAAATCGGGTAAGGCAATAGTATATTTAATGGTTGACGATGGATTAGATTATAGCATCGAAACATTTACAATATATGTAGAACCTTCGTTAGAAATAATTGGAGATACGACTATTTGTTATGGAGCTTCTTTAGAATTAACAGCAGTAGAGCGTGGAGCAGATTCATATAGTTGGTCAAAAAAAGGTTCCTCAGGGGTTAGTTCAACAACAAGGGAATTTAATATAAATAACTTTCAGAAAACCGACGAAGGTATATATACTTTATCGGTAAAAAAGGGTAAATGTAATTCACATAGAGATATTGAAATTAGTTTATCGCCAATAGTTAAATTTACAGGAGATGTAAACTTATGTAAAGGTGAAACTTTAAGTTTAAGTGCCGATGAAACAAATGGAACATATCGTTGGAAAAAAATAGGTTATTATGGTTCCACCACAGTATCAACAAGTAAAGTTTTTGAAAAAACAAACATTACATATTCTGATGATGGTACATATCAATTAACTGTTGTAAAAGAGGGTTGTCAAGCTACATCAGAAGAGTTTACTATCTCAGTAATTGATAAACCTAACCTTAATTTAACACTTCAAGGTTCGGTAGTGTCATTAGGAGAACCTGGAATTGTAATAGTAAAATCTGCTCAATCTGGAGTTACTTATAATGCCTATATTAAAGACGAGTTAGTAGGTAGTGTAGTTGGAAGTTATGGTAATGCCGAAATACAAATACCAGCTAATAAACTACAGATAGGAGATAATGAGGTTATAGTAAAAGCATCTAATGCTAATTGTGAACTAGAAATGGATGCAAAAACTGTTGTAACAGTAAAACCACAAGGAGTAACAGTAAAACCAACAGCTATAACAGTAACCGAGGGAGGTACACCTAAACAATATACTATAGTATTAGATGCACAACCAGCAAGTAGTGTTACTGTTAATATAAATCCTCAGAATACTGAAGAAATAACAGTAGTAAACTCAGTAACATTTACTACAAGTAACTGGAATGTACCTAAGATAATAACAGTAACATCAGTTAATGATGATATTGACGATGGAACTATTATATTTGATATTGAACATGAAGTAGTATCAAGCGATAATGGTTATAATGGTATAGATGTGGACAATGTAACAGTTACCAGTCAAGATGATGGTGATGCCGCAGGTATTATAGTAACATCAGCTTTATCTAATACTAAGGAAGATGGAACAGAAACAACATTTACCGTTGCATTACAAAGTCAGCCTATTAGTGATGTTACTATACAATTAGAAACAAGTAATCCTGCTGAAGGTTTATTTTTAAAAGGAAGTTCAACAACATCAGCAACATTAAATGTATTATTTACTAAAAATGATTGGGGAGCAAAAACCATTACATTACAAGGTCAACCCGATGACTTTAATGATGGTGATGTACAATATTATATAAAGCAAATAGGAACAAATACTGCTGACCCTAAATATGCTTTTGACCAAGTACACATGTCTAATATGTATTTATATAATATAAACACAAATACATCAGAGGTTTTATTAACAGATATAAGTGGAAATAAAACTACAGAGGCATCTGGATATAACCATTCACAAACTGCTGTGTTTAAACTTAGTTGTATTCCCGGTACATTAGGACATGAGAAAGAAGTAACATTCAATCTATCAAGTACCGACCCAGGTGAAGGACAAGTAAGCCCAACCTCGGTAACCTTAAATAAATACAACTGGGATACAGGAGTAGAGGTAACCATTACAGGACAAGATGACCAAATTGCAGATGGCGATATTTCTTATACAATAGAAACATCAAATGCAGAAAGTGGAGATAGTAATTACGATGGATTAATTATTTCAAACCTATCATTCCAAAATATTGATGACGATGTTGCAAGTATTACAGTTTCGCCATTAACTTTAAACATTCAAGAATCAGGCAGTCCAATTACAGCAACATATACAATTAAACTTAATAGTCAGCCTTCAGGATTAGTTGTAATTAAAATTAATTCAACCGATGAAACAGAGGGTGTTGTATTAAATGACGAAATAACATTTGATGCAGGTAATTGGCAAACTCCTAAAACAGTAACAGTAACAGCTGTTGATGATGATATTGCTGATGGAAAGGTGCGATTTACTATAGAAAATAGTATTGACGCAAATGCAACATTGGCAAATGAATTTAAAGGTATTGACCCAGACGATGTTGTAGTATATAATAAGAGTATGGATGATTATGCTGGATTAGAAGTTACTCAATTATCTTCGGAAACATCGGAGTTTGGAGGAACAGCAACATTTAATGTGCGATTAGGTAGTGAACCTGTTGGAGAGGTTAAAATTGATTTAGTATCAAGTGATGAGACCGAAGGAAAATTAAATATAAAAACATATACATTTAATTCTACTAATTGGAATGAGAACAAAGAATTTATTGTTACAGGACAAAATGATAATATACAAGATGGTAGTATTGATTATACAGTAACAATAACTCCAAGTTCAACTACTGATAATAATTATAATGTAGTAAGTCCTGAAACATTAAAATTCACAAATACTGATGATAATGATATGGCAGGAGTAATAATTGAACCAACAACAGGTTTAATTACTGCTGAAAATGGAACAACAGCAACATTCTCAGTAAAATTACAAAGTGAACCTACACACAATGTTGTTATTGAGTTTACATCAGGAGATCCTACTGAAGGTTTATTACCATCAGCAACAACTGTATCATTAACTTTTACTCCAAATAATTGGAATAAAAAACAAAATGTTACAGTTAAAGGTGTACATGATGATGAGGCTGATGGAGACCAAACATATAAAATAACTTCGGAAATAACTACTGATGATGAAAAATACAAATATGTAACTACCGATGATATAAGGGTTACAAATAAAGATGGTAATGTTGCAGGTATAGCAATAACAGAAGTAACAAACATAACAACAGAGGCAGGTGGAGAAGCAACATTTGTAGTTAGCTTAGCATCTAAGCCTACTAGCGATGTAACACTTAATTTCGTGTCAAGTGATGATACCGAAGGTTATGTTTCTGTGCCGTCATCTAAAAAATATGTATTTAATGCAAGTAATTGGAATAAAGACCAAACTGTAACCATTAAAGGTAAAAATGATAATATTGATGATGGAGATATATCATATAATATTAATATTAGTGCTACTTCATCAGATGTAAAATATAATGGATTAACATCAACTTATTCAGTTACTAACATAGATGATGATGATGCCCAAATAATAATTACCCCAATGAGTTTAGTAACAACTGAAGAGTCAGGTTCTAGTCATATTAAAACATTTTCAGTTAAGTTAGCTACTGAACCAACAGCAACAGTTGAGATACCAATAGTATCGTTAAATACGCAAGAGGGTGTTGTTAGTTCAGATAAATTAATCTTTAATAAGGATAATTATTCAAGTGCTCAACCAATTACAGTAACAGCTGTTGATGATAATGTGGTAGATGGAGATGTTACTTATACAATAGAGGTGCAAAATCCATCAACAACACTTGATGAAGCATATAATAAAATAGCAACACAATATGTAACAGTAACCAATCAAGATAATGATAAAGCAGAGTTCATAGTATCTCCAACCAGCGTACAAACAACCGAATCTGGTGGAACAGCAACATTTACTGTTAAATTGGCAAGTAAACCATCTAAATCAGTATATATTCCAGTGAGTTCAAGCAATACTACAGAGGGTATAGTTTCAGTTTCACGAATTACAATACACCCAGACGATTGGAAAACAGGTGTTGAAGTAACCGTTACGGGTATTGATGATGATTATGATGATGGCGACCAAACATATACTATTATATTAGGAAATAGTGAAAGTGATGATGCTAATTATAATGGAACAGACGTAGCAGATGTTAAAGTAACAAATGTTGATGATGAGATAGCTGATATTATAGTAAGTCCTAAATTGTTAACAACATCAGAACCTAACAATAATGCACAATTTAATATACGTTTAGGAAGTAAACCGTTAGCTAATGTTCAAATAGGTTTAAAATCTTCTGATGTAACTGAGGGAACAGTTCCTGCAAGTATAACTCTTACTCCAGCAAACTGGAAAGAAGGTGTTAATGTTGTAGTTACAGCTGTAAATGATGATATTCAAGATGGAGATAAAAAATATACCATAATTGTAGAACAACCATCATCATCAGATAATAACTATAATGTAATTAATCCTAGTGATGTATCTGTTACTAATAACGATGACGATAAGGCAGGGGTAACTATCACTCCTATAAATAATCTAGTAACTAATGAGGAGGGAAAACCAGCTGAATTTTCAGTTGTATTACATAGTGAGCCTACACATAAAGTTGTAATTAACTTAAATTCAAATGATGAGAGTGAAGGTAAAGTAGATAAAACAAAATTAGAGTTTACTGCAGGTAATTGGAATATTCCGCAAAAAGTTACTATAACAGGACAAGATGATTTTATACAAGATGGTAATATTGAGTATTCAATTATAACTCAGAATATCGAAAGTAATGATTCTAATTACAAGGGAATGGTAGTTGATGATGTTCAAGTAATTAATAATGATGATGATGACCAAGCAGGTTTTGTATTGTCGCCAAAAACAGGATTGATAACAACCGAAGCAACAGGAACAACACCAGCAACATTTACAATAGTCTTGACAAGTATGCCAACAAGTCAAGTATCTATTCCTATAGTTTCAAATAATAAATTAGAAGGAGTTGCATCTCCAAATATTATTACATTTGAACCATCAGAATGGAATATTCCGCAAGAAGTAACGGTAACAGGAGTTGATGATTTAATTGATGACGCTAATCAAACATATTATATTGTAGCAGGTAAAATAACTAGTAGTGATGAAAATTATCCGCTATTAGCAAAGGATAGCGTACAAGTTTCAAATATTGATGATGACGAGGCGGGTATTACAGTTTCAGATATTAGTGGAAATACAACCGAGGACGGAGGAGAAGCTTCATTTACAGTTAAATTAAATAGTGAGCCATTAAGTAATGTGGTAATTGACTTTAGTTCTGATGATATTAGTGAGGGTAAAATACTAAATACAAATAGTAGATTAACATTTACTCCAAAGAATTTTAATGACCCTCAGACAATTACAGTAAAAGGTCAAGACGATAATTTTGCCGATGGAAATATATTCTATAATATAATATCATCAAAAGCACAAAGTAATGACCCACGATATAAAGACCGTAGTGTAGCTGATGTACGCGTTGTTAATGAAGATAATGACGAGGCAACAGTTGATGTTAAAATTGTAGGTGGAAATCGTAACACTTATGAGGCTAACGCTACAGAAATTGTTATAAATGTAAAACTTACAAGTGAACCAACATCTGAAGTAAAAGTATTATTATCAACATCCGATAATACTGAGGGTGAGATATTTGAAAATAGTGAGATGATTTTTGATAAGACAAACTGGAATCAGGTACAGACAGCAAAATTAAAAGGAGTAAACGATGATGTTGATGATGATGATGTAAAGTATTCTTTATTATGGAATGTTGAATCAGAAGACGTTAATTATGCAATAATTACAGGTCAGATGAGTGGGTTTAAGAATATTGATGATGATAAAGCTGGGGTAACTATTAGTAAATCAACTTTAACAACTTATGAGGAACAGTCAAAGCCAGTTGATCGTTTTACAATAGTATTAAATTCTGAACCTACTGAGGAAGTAATGATAACATTAACAATGAATCCTGATAACAACGAAGGTGTATTGTCTGAAACAGAGATTTATTTCTATCCAGATGATTGGAATGAGGAACAAATGATATTAGTACAAGGAGTAGATGATTATGTTGCAGATGGAAATCAGAAATATGATATTGTGTTTACAAGCGAGTCAGATGATGCGAAATATAATGCCATGACTATCAATTCTACAAAAGTTACTAATATTGATAACGATAATGTTGGTTTTGTAATTACTGAAACAGGAAATAAAACAGAAACATCAGAGAGTGGAACTACCGATGAGTTTACAGTTGTATTAACTTGTATGCCTCAAAGTAAAAATGTTGTTATTGATATAACAGGACGAAATGACAAAGAGCATGATTTAAGCAATAGTTCGTTAACATTTACTAAAAATGATTGGAATAAACCTCAGAAAGTAACAATAACAGGAAAACCTGATAATAAGAAAGATGGTGACCAAACATATAATTTAACCTTTAAAGTTAAATCAGGTTCAGATAATCAATATGTATCATTAGCATCTCAAACTATTTCTGTAACAAATAAAGATATAGATAAAGCAGGATTACGTCTGTCAAATATATCTAATGATGTAAGTGAAGATTTAACAACAGCAACATTTACAGTTCGTTTAAATTCAGAACCAAGTAGTAATGTTGAGCTTAAGATACAGTCCAATAATACAAAAGAAGGAACAGTTACGCCAGCAACATGGACAATACTTCCAAGCAAATGGAAAGAAGAGAAAGAGTTTACAGTAACAGGTGTTGATGATTTTATTCATGATGGCAATACACCATTTGCAATAACAATAACAGCAACAAGTTTAGACACTGATTATAATACATCAGCAAATGTATCTGTCGTAAATGTTGATAATGATACAATAGGATTAAAAACAACAGACCTAACAGCAATGGAAACAACCGAAGAAGGAGGAAATGTTACATTTAAGGTTGTGTCAACATGTGAGCCACAAGGTAATGTTGTTATCGATATTAATTCAAGTAATGAAACAGAAGGGGTTGTTTCTCCTAAACAAGTTACCTTAGATAAAATAATTGGAAAGATGGAGTAGAGGTAACAGTAACAGGAAAAGATGATTATTTTGATGATGGAAACCAAAAGTATGTAGTATCATTAGTGGTAAATGATGCTTCAACAACAGATAATGAGTTTGATTCACAAAAAGTAGGCGATATAAAACTTACAAATATCGACAATGATCAAGTAGGACTTACATTTAATGTAGATACAGTAAGAACTTCGGAAACAGGAACAACAGCTGAATTTACAGTAAAATTAAGTAGTAAGCCTTATAATCCTGTAACTATTGATGTAGCTTCAAGTAACGAATTTGAAGGAGTAATAGATATTAATAAACTAAGATTTGTTGAAGATGAATGGAATAACCCAGTAAAAATAACCGTTACGGGAGTTGATGATAATATGGCAGATGGAGATATTGTTTACGATATAGAATTCTCTAATTTTGTAAGTGTTGATAAGGCATATGAGAACTTAACAACTATTAAACAACCAGCTAAAAATAGTGATGATAGAACACTACAAGCAAATAACGATAATGCTGAAGGAGAAGAGAATGTTAATATCGGAATTGACATATTATCAAATGATGTTGGATATGATAATGGTATAAAAGCAATTAATATAACAAAAGAACCAGAGCATGGTATTTATAAGATTAATTCAGATAAGACCATATTATATACTCCAAATAAAGATTACTATGGAGATGATAGTTTTGTTTATGAATTAGTTGATAATATAGGACAAAAATCATCAGCCGATGTAGCAATTACAATCAATTCTGTAAATAATTATATTCCACTACCAAAAGATGACTTCCGAGGAGCATCAAAGAATGAAACAATTGTAGTAGATGTATTATTTAACGACGAAGGATTAGGTGATGGTGATATTAAAGTTTCTGTTGATAACTTGAAAACACCAAATGGTAAGGTTGCAATTAAGGATAATAAAATACAATACACTCCAGATATCGATTATTTAGGTAAAGATGTATTCACATATAAAGTAACTGACCATGAGGGTGATGAAGGTACAGCAACAGTAACAATAACTGTAAAAGCTAAGAATTATAACCCAATAGCAGTTGATGATTATGTAACAACAACAAAAAATAAGAGTGTAAACATAAATGTATTAAAGAATGATAAAGACCTATATGATGGATTAAAAGATATATCAATATATACACTTCCATTACAAGGTAACTGCAATGTTAATTTTAATAAAACATTTACATATACACCAAAGAAAGATTTTGTTGGTAAAGATTCGTTAACTTATATAATAACAGATACTGAAGGAGATTACTCATTAGCTAAAGTTTATATCACAGTTAAAAAATCAGGAGGCGGTGCTGGTGATTATAAGTTAGAAGCAGTTAACGATAAACGAGCAACAAGTAAAGGTCAAGCCAAAACAATTAATGTATTACTTAATGATATAGTAGAGGCAGGTATAGATGAATTAGTTATTAAAGATAATCCGAACAAAGGAGGAACGGTAGAGGTTAATGGAGATAACACAATAACTTATACTCCAAAAGCTGAGTTCTTAGGATTTGAACATTTCTTCTATACAATTAAAGATGCCAAAGGTCAAACCGACGATGCTAAAGTAACAGTAAATGTAAAAACGGTTAATTATGAACCACAAGCATTTAATGATACTGTTGAGGTATATATAGGTGAAACAAAAGTAATACACGTATTAAATAATGACACAGGATTTGAGGACGGTATCGGTGATATTACAATATATAAGAATCCAGAATTAGGAAGAGCAGAAGTAAATACCGATAATACAATTAGTTATACATATGAAAGTTGGGCAACAAATATTACAGATAGTTTAATATATGTAGTTTCTGACGGTGATGGTGATGTAAGTTTAGCAACTGTTATTCTGAAAATAGTAGAAAAACCAAATGCTAAACCAGAAGCAGTAGATGACTTTAGAGGAGCTAAGAAGAATGAAATAATATTTGTTGATGTTTTAGATAATGATAGAGGATTAGATGATAAGCCAATTACACTAAGCGTATTAAGTTCTCCAGCTAATGGCGATGCAGAGGTAAATACTGCTGACAATACAATAAAATACACGCCAGAAGCAGACTTTATGGGTAAAGTAACATTTAATTATAAAGTAGAAGACGTTGATGGAGATTCAGATGAAGCGACAGTTACCGTAAATGTTAAATTAAAAAATGCTAATCCAGAAGCTAAGAATGATACCGTAACAACTTATATGAATACAGCAGTAATTGCAAATGTGGTTAGAAACGATATCGGTTTAGAGGATGGAGTTAAAGTAGTTCTACTTAAGAGTAATAAAAACGAAGACGAAACAGAATTACAAACTCAACACGGAATGGCAAAAGTTAATTACGATAATACAATAACTTACACCCCATTTAATTGGTATAAAGGTAAAGATGAAGTTAGATATAAAGTAGTTGATACAGACGGCGACTTCTCAATAGCAACATTATACATTGATATTGTAGAAAAAGAGAACTCAGAGCCATTTGCCAATAAAGATAGTGTAGGGGCTATAGTAGCAACACCTCGTATTATTGATGTATTACTTAACGATATGGGTATAGATGATGTTCCTTTAACATTAACATCAGGAGTTCCAAGTCACGGAACAGTAGTAGTAAATGCTGATAATACAATTACATATACATCAGATGCTAACTATATAGGTAAAGATGTATTCAAATATAGAGTTACCGATAAAGACGGAGAATATAGTGAGGCATTTGTTAATGTAAAAGTTAAATTAACAAATGACATACCGGTAGCAAATAGAGATACTGTTACAACATTTGTAAATAAACCAGTAGTAGTAAATGTATTACGTAACGACGAAGGACTTGCTGATGGTTTAGCATTTGTTGAGATAATCACTCAAGGAATGAATGGTAAAGCTAAGTTAAATAGCGACAATACAATTAAATACATACCATATCTAAATTATTATGGAGTAGATAGCATACAATATAAAGTTATTGATGTTGATGGAGATTGGGGCGTTGGTACCTTAGAAGTAAAAGTAATACCAGAACCTAATTATATACCAGTAGCAGTAGATGACCGTAGAGGTGCAACAAAAGGTACTGATATTAATGTTGATGTATTATTTAACGATAAAGGTTTAGGAGACGGAGTAGAGAAAGTAGTTCTTGTAGATAAAGGAGTATTATTAAAAGGAGCAGTAAAAGTTGATCCTGTAACTAAAACTCATTTTATTTACACAGCTCCAAATGAATTAATAACTGAAGATTTCTGGTATAAGATTATAGATAAAGACGGAGAAGAAAGTAATGTTGCTAAGGTTACAATTACGGTTAAAGATCCTAACCATCAGCCAGTAGCAGTTAAAGACTATGCAAAAACATATAAAGAAAAGCCAGTAACAATTAATATACTTAAGAATGATACAGGCTTAGAAGATGGTTTAGACTCAATGTGTATATTTATACAACCAACTAACGGAACTGTAGTTATAAATAGCAATAGAACAGTAACATACACACCATATAATCATTATATAGGAAAAGATGTATTTACTTACTTTATTGAGGATACAGAAGGCGACTATGCAATAGCAAAAGTAAATATAGATATTACTGAAAAACCAGACTTTATACCTGATGCACGTGATGATAGACGCGGAGCAACAATCAATACTCCACGTACAATGAATGTGTTAGTTAACGATAAAGGTTTAGAAGATGGAGTTAAGAGCGTATCAGAAGAAAGAAAACCAAAGCATGGAACAATAACAGTAAATGGAGATTTTACAGTTATTTATACTCCAGAAGATAATTTCTTAGGATTCGATACCTTTGCATATAGAGTTGCTGACGTAGATAATCAGTGGGATACAGCAACAGTAACAGTAAATGTTAAAGTTACTAATGATATTCCTATCGCATTTAACGATAAAGCTCAAACAATGATAAACAAAAAAGTTGATATCAATGTATTAAATAATGATAAGGGCTTATCAGACGGAGGATTAAAAGTAACCATATATAATGAAGATAAGTTAATAAACGGAACCGTTGTAGTAAATAGTGATAATACTATAACATATATACCAGCACCTTGGTATATTGGAAAAGACGAGTTTGAATATATGGTGGAAGACGTAGATGGAGATATGAGTATAGCAAAAGTTGTAGTTGATGTAGTAACAAAGATAGACTATCAACCAGTAGCTAATGACGATAGAAGAGGTACAAAAATTGGAGAAGCAGTTGATGTAGATGTATTATTTAATGATACAGGTTTAGAGGATACTCCAATACATATAGATAAGGTATCAGGCCCTGTACCATCGCAAGGAACAATAGTAGTTCATGATGATACAGAACCAAAAACTATTACGTTTACACCAAAAGCAGACTTTGAAGGATTAGCAACATTCCAATATAAAGTATGGGATAAAGACAATCAAGATAGTACAGCATTTGTAACTGTAAATGTTAAGAAGACCAACAAGCGTCCTATAGCAGTAGCTGACCATGCTGAAACATATATGAATAAATCAGTAACACTTAATGTGTTAGCTAATGATAAGGACTTACATGATGGTGGAATTACAGTAAATATACGTACACCACAGAAGAACGGAACAGTAGTAATAAATGCAGATAAAACTATTACATATACACCTTCAACTTGGTGGATAGGTACTGATAAATTTGAATATGTAGTTGAAGATATTGATGGAGATAAATCAGTAGCAGAAGTTACAATAGATGTATTAGAAACACCAAACTTTGTTCCAGATGCAATAGATGATAGACGAGGAGTAGTTAAGAACAAATCACGCAAAGTAGATGTGTTATTTAATGACTTGTATTTAGAAGATGTGCCAATAACAGTAGCAGTTGTAGATGCTCCAGAGCAAGAAGGTTTAGCCGAGGTAGATTTAACAAATAATACTATATTATATACACCTAAAACAAACTTCTTAGGAGAAGATAGGTTTACATATAGTGTTATTGATAAAGACGGACAAGGTGATACAGCAATTGTAACCTTAGTTGTGAAAGAAGAGAATGCTATACCATTAGCAGTAAACGATACAGCTGAAACAATAATGAATGAATCAGTAGTTGTTAATGTTCTAAATAACGATAAAGGTTTATCTGATGGATTATCAGCGTTAAGTATAATAGAAACTACTATTAATGGTAGTGCAGAACCAAATGCCGATAATACCATAACATATACACCAGCAAATTGGTATATCGGACGCGATAGTATAGTATATAAGATAGAAGATGCAGATGGAGATTACTCTTATGCAACATTAGTAGTAACAATATCAGAGCGTCCAAACTATCAGCCAGTGGCTAACGACGATATGCGAGGAGTATCAATGAACTCAGAGGTTGATGTTGATGTATTATTCAATGATACAGGTTTAGAAGATGAACCAATAACAGTATCAATAGTAAATTCTGTACAACCAGAATACGGAACAATACAACTTAATTCTGTAGATAATACAATAAAGTATACTCCAAATAAAGATGAGAAGGATAAGAAAGATAGGTTTATGTATAGAGTAACCGATGCTAATGGAGATGATAGTACAGCATATGTTACAATAACAATTAGAGATAATAACACAGTACCTGTAGCCGAAAATGATACAGCATTAACAGTTATGAATGTACCAGTTAATATAAATGTATTAGATAATGATACAGGCTTAGATGATGGAATATCTCATATTGAAATATATAAACAATCGTTAAACGGATTTGCTGAAGTTAATTTTGATAATACAATCAAATTTACACCAGCTAATTGGTATCACGGATATGTTGAGTTTGTATATACATTGTACGATGTTGATGGAGATAAAGATACAGCAGTTGTAAGAGTTGAGGTACGAAAAGATAATAGCAAACCAACAGCAAGTAATGATATATTCGCAGTAAGTGAAGGTAAAACATTAATTGTAGGTACACCAGGTGTGTTAGCAAATGACATTGATAATGATAATCAGAAACTAACACCAGAATTGGTTGACCAAGCTCAGTTCGGAACAGTATCATTAAATGAAAACGGTAGCTTTACATATATTCCTAATAAGATAGGCGAAGATGTTGATAAGTTTACTTATAGAGTAACAGATGGAATAGATTATAGTAATATGGCAATAGTTACCATAAACATAACAGATGTTAAACGAGCTCCAGTAGCAGTTAACGATACTCTTACTATAACTAAGAAAGATTTAGAATCATTCATTAATATATTAGAGAACGATACAGACAAAAATGGTGACTCATTAATAGTAAATATGTTTAATGGAAGTACCGATGGGGCAAATACAATGACAACACAGTATGGCGAATTAACTTGGAAAACAACAGGAGAAGTAAATTACACATTAGATGTAAGAAATAGAGATATCCTGTCAATGGCACGAGGAATTGTGTTTACCGAGAAATTTACATACGATGTTACCGATGGAGAATTTGTATCAACAGCAATGTTAGTAATTAATATTATTAATAAGTCAAGTGATGAGGTAATTATACCAAAACTATTCTCACCAAACGGAGACTTAGTTGAAGATGTATTACTTATTGATAATATGAAAGATGGAGATGACAATATAATATATATATATAATCGTTGGGGAACACGAGTTTATCATAAAGAACATTACGATAATACTTGGGATGGTAAATCAGAAACCACACACAAGTTATTACCAATGGGAACTTATTATTACTCGTTCTTTACTAAGAAAGATGCAAAACCAATAAGAGGGTATATACATATTAGGTATTAGTAAATAAAATTTTCTCTTGCTATAATATTATAGCAAGAGAAAATATAATATTTTTAAAACATGAAATTATTCAACAAACGCCTTGTTTTAGGTTATAAAAATTAAACATATGGAAAGAAATAATACAATTAAAGTCTATGCTCTATTACTATTAATAGCATTGTCAAATACAGTTTTTGGACAACAAGACCCTATGTACACACAGTACATGTTTAATATGTCAACAGTAAACCCTGCGGCTAACGGAATGATTGACCAAGCACGATTTATATCATTAAACCGTTTTCAGTTTGTAGGAATTGAAGGAGCACCAACAACATATTCATTGTCAGCTGATGTGCCAATTCCACGATATAATTCAGCAGCTGGTATCAATTATGCTTTTGACAAATTAGGACCTGAAAGGTCAAATCATATTTACCTTGATTATTCATACCATATACATTTAAGTAAGCGAATAAAAATGGGTATGGGTATAAAAGCAGGAATGAAAATGTATAGTGCCGATTTTAATGGCTTAAGCGAGAATGGTGTAAATGATGATGCATTTGCAAATAATATAAAAGGAGATATTATGCCAAACTTCGGATTAGGAATTATGGTTTATTCCGATGATTTCTTTGCAGGAATAGCAGCACCAAGGTTAATTAATCATGAATTAGAAGGTGTTGATGATGCAGCAGGAACAACAGAAAGGCATTACTTCTTAACTGGAGGTTATAACTGGCAGATAAATAGCGATATAATATTACGTCCTGTAATGCACATGAAATTTATGAAAGGAGTATTCCCTTCGTTTGATGTAACAGCTAACTGCCAAATGTATGAAAAGTTCTTAGTAGGATTAGCATTTAGAAGTTACGATGCAGTATCAATATTAGCACAAGTAGAGGTATATAAAGGTCTGCATGTAGGTTATGTTTACGATATTAGTATTAATAAACTACGTAAAGGTTCGCACGAGATATTATTAAGTTACCGAACAACTTTATTCCGAACAGGACGAGGAAACTCAAAATTTAAGATTAAATAAATATTTTTATTTCATATTGCAAAAGCCGATAACAGATTTATGTTATTGGCTTTTTTTATTTTATTAAACTTGTAACTTTCACTTTTCGTGTTTAAATTCGCACTTTTTATAGCAAAAACTAAAATATAATTGTAATTTTTTAGCACATAATCATTTTACACATTAGTTGCAAATTTTAAACAGATGAAGTATTACATAATAGCAGGAGAGGCAAGCGGAGATTTACATGGGGCAAATCTTATTAGTGCTTTAAAGCAACAAGATGATAGTGCTGAATTTAGATTTTTTGGTGGTGATTTAATGGCAGAAAGGGTGGGCGATAAGCCAGTAAAGCATTATAAAGAAATGGCATTTATGGGCTATCTGCAAGTTATATTAAATTTGTCAAAAATATCGCAAAACCTAAAATTGTGTAAAAAAGATATATTGTCCTATAATCCAGATGTTGTTGTACTTATTGACTATGCTGGGTTTAATCTGAAAATAGCCAAATTCGCATTTACACATAAATATAAAGTATATTATTACATATCGCCTAAAATATGGGCGTGGAAGACTTACCGCATAAAACAAATAAAAAAATACGTAAACAAAATGTTTACAATTATGCCTTTTGAAACAGATTTCTACAAATCGCATAATTATGAGGTTGATTATGTAGGTAATCCTATTAATGATGCAATTGCAAATTATACACCTAAAATTAAGTCTTTCCATCAGTTTATTGAGGAGTATAATTTTGAGAATAAACCAATAATATCAATATTAGCAGGTAGCCGTAAACAAGAGATTAAACTAATGTTACCAACAATGGTAGAGGTTAGCAAAGCGTTTCCAAATTATCAGTTTATAATAGCAGGGGCACCCGGTATAACAACCGATTTTTATAATCAAATAATACAGGATACACATATTCCTATTATTTTTAACGAAACTTATAATATACTTAGCAATAGTAAAGCCGCTTTAGTAACATCAGGTACAGCAACTTTAGAAACAGGTTTGTTACAAGTGCCACAAGTGGTTTGTTACCGAACATCGGTGTCAAACTTTTTATATAATATAGGACGTAAATTCTTAAAATTAGATTATATTTCTTTGGTAAACTTAATATTAGATAAGGAAGCTGTAAAGGAAATGGTTCAGCAACAATTTACAACAGAGCATCTGATAAAAGAATTAAACTTGATATTAAATGATGATGATTACAGAACTAATATGCTAACATCATACAAAGAGTTGAAAAATAAGGTTGGCGACGTTGGGGTATCCAATAAAGTAGCATCATTGATGATTTCAAACCTAAAAGAACATTAATATTGAATATACGTAAAAACATATTATCCTTAATTTTAATTGTTTGTGCAGTAATTACTACGTATGGACAAAACATACAGCTACGCTTATTTAATAATAAAGAGGTTAAAGAGCTGTCGGTACAAGCATATAAAGGAAAGTGGCAAATATTCACAAATATAGATAAACCCTATAAATTTAAGAAGAATAAGTCGGTGCGAATATTGGCAGAAGGCGATAAATTAAGTCTTTGGGAAGGAAAACATAGGTTAGGAATATACGATACTTTACATATTATGGCAATGTCGGTTGATAACTCTATTGTATTAATGCCTAATAAAGTAAAACATCAGCGTAGATATTCAGGCGACTTTAAGTTAATGGCAAATAATAATACTTTGCAAGTAGATAATATTTTAAGTATTGCTGATTATTTAGCAGGAGTAGTTGAGGCTGAGGCTGGATATAATGCTCCATTAGAATATTACAAAGTACAAGCCATAATTAGTCGTACTTATCTGTATAAAATAATTTCAAAGGATAGGCAGGCAACGCAATCAAATAATTATTTTATTGGTGATGATGTTACCTATCAAGTGTATAAAGGGGTAACAAATAATAATCCAGACATAAAAAAAGCCGTATTACATACACGTGGTTTAGTTATTGTAGATACAGCATTTACCTTGATTACTGCAGTTTTTCATTCAAATTCGGGAGGAGTAACCGCAAACTCTGAGGATGTATGGTTAACATCTCGTCCGTACTTGAAGCAAACTAACGACCCTTTTAGTTTAGAGCAGCGTAATAGCGAATGGTCGGCAACAATACCTATTTCAAAATGGTTAAAATATTTTAAGCAAAAAGGTATTGATGTAAATAATGCAAGTAATAAGCAAAAATTAACCAATATAGGTCAGAATGAGCGAATAAAATATTTTGTAATAAATGGCGATACGCTTTTATTTACCGATATTAGGTATCATTTTAAATTAAAATCGGCATGGTTTTCGGCAAGGAAAGAAAATAATAATATTGTATTAAAAGGTAGGGGGTACGGACATGGTGTAGGTTTGTCGCAACAAGGAGCAATACAAATGGCGAAGGAACAACATTCATTTTTAGATATTATCTATTTTTATTATAAAAATGTTAGAGTAGTACATTTGAGTACCATATTCTTTAATGTAAGTCAGTTTTAATTTATATGATATATAAAGTTGTTGATTAATAGGATATTAATACATTAACAGATTAAACGAATGAAACGAATAATATTAACCACAATAGTTATTATGCTTACGTTAAGTGCTTTTTCGCAATTACGTATGGGTATAGCAGGAGGAACTGAGGTTGCTTGGTTAAAATCAGAATCGGATAAAGTAACAAACGATGGTGCAGTAATGGGTTTTCAGTTTGGTTTACTTGCCGATTATTTTTTTCAAGAGCGATATAGCTTTGCAACAGGTATATCTATCCATAATACAGGGGGAAAGCTAAATTATGCCGATTCCTTATCATTACACACAACCGATGAGGTAATGGGTTTTCCAGCAGATGCAAAAGTACGTTACCGACTTCAATATCTAGAAGTGCCTATGGCATTACATTTTGAATCGAATCAAATAGGATATTTTGTATATCAGGCTCAATTCGGAATTACTAACCACATACGCATAGGTGCAAATGCTGATATACCAGAATATAACAACAAAAAAATAGTATGTAAAGATGAAATAGGCTTATATACAATGAGTTATAACGTAGGTGGCGGAGTTGATTATTATGTATCGAAGAATACGGCTATAACATGTAGTCTTATATTTAGCAGTTCATTTGTTAATTTAACGCCAAAGCATAAATCAAACACAAAACTAAATACAATAGCATTAAGGTTAGGTGTAATATTTTAAATAAGCAATAATATATAATGCGAATTAAGAGATGAAAATTATTCTTAATTTTTAATTCTTAACTCTTAATTATACGTCATATAATGAAGGAATATCTGAACAGTAAATTATTTAAAACCATAGCTGAAGTTGTAGCCGAAAGTAATCAAGAAACTTATGTTATTGGTGGCTTTGTACGCGATATTTTATTAAAACGAAAATCAAAAGATATAGACGTAGTTACAGTTGGTAGTGGAATAGAAACTGCACGTAAGGTAGCTCATAAATTAAATCCTAAAATTAAGGTTTCGGTTTTTAAGAATTTTGGCACAGCAATGTTCCGATATAATAACTGTGAGATAGAATTTGTAGGAGCTCGTAAAGAGTCATATAATCGTAATTCGCGCAAGCCAATAGTTGAAAATGGAACGTTAGATGATGATTTGAAAAGACGCGATTTTACAATTAATGCACTAGCAATAAGCTTAATGCCAAATAATTACGGGCAACTAATTGACCCCTTTGGCGGAATTGATGACTTAAACAATAAATGTATTCGTACGCCCTTAAACCCTAATACCACTTATTCTGACGACCCTCTGCGAATGTTCCGAGCTATACGTTTTGCTACTCAATTAGGCTTTACAATCGAGCCTGAGTCGTTAAAAGCAATATCTGCAAATAAAGAACGCATAAAAATATTATCAGCAGAGCGAATAGCTGATGAACTTAACAAAATGATGCTTAGTCCTAAACCGTCGGTAGGTTTTCATTTGTTGCAACAGACAGGCTTATTAGCAATATTCTTGCCCGAGTTAAATATGATGAAAGGCATTGATGTGCGTGACGGACGTAAGCATAAAGATAATTTTAATCATAGCTTAGAGGTATTAGATAACATATCGAAAACAACCGATAATTTGTGGTTGCGTTGGGCAGCTTTGTTGCATGATATAGGCAAACCAAAAACTAAACGGTATAGCAAAGAAAAAGGCTGGACATTCCACGGACACGAGTTTGTGGGAAGTAAGATGATTAAAAGCATCTTTAAGAAATTAAAGCTACCACTTAACGATAAAATGAAGTACGTTGAAAAGATGGTAGGTTTGCATATGCGACCAATAGTTTTAGCTCAAGATACGGTTACCGACTCAGCTATCCGCCGATTACTTTTTGATGCAGGAGATGATATTGACGATTTAATGTCGTTGTGCGATGCCGATATAACCTCAAAAAATCCTGTTAAAGTTAAGCGTTACCTTAATAATTTTCAGTTGGTAAGGCAAAAACTAAAAGATTTAGAAGAAAAAGATCATATCCGAAATTGGCAACCACCAATTAATGGCGAAGAGATTATGAAAATATTTGGATTACAACCGTGTCGTGAAATAGGAGATATAAAATTAGCAATAAAAGACGCGATTTTAGATGGACAAATACCAAACGACTATGATGCAGCATATACATTTATGTTAGAAAAAGCAAAAGAAATGGGATTATCGCCCGTATCTAATAAAAAGTAAAATAATTGATAATTAGGGCATTGCAACTTAGGTTCATCAATAATTAAAAAAATATATAATAATAAACGGATAAAAAATTTGTATTTATTAAAAACCTAATTATCTTTGCACTCGCAAAAGCAAAAGGCTCCTTAGCATAACTGAATAGTGCACCTGACTACGGATCAGGAGGTTGGGGGTTTGAATCCCTCAGGAGTCACAAAAAAGTCGGTTTTTTAGCCGACTTTTTTGTTTTTATCCCTTCTGTAATTACCTCGATTATTTCCTAAATTTTTTATTATAAAATTTATCTACATTTATAAATGTAAAAAAAATTCTAAAGGTAACCTCTAAAAATAGTAAAACTAGCTACGCAGAGCACTTTGTGGTTCAAGGCGTAATAAAATTTTAAACCGCAGTTTACTGTTGTAAATGAGAACTTAGCGAAGCGGTCTCACAAATACCTTAAAAAAAATAAAAATTATATTTGTAATTTTAAATTTTTGAAATAACGCAGAAGTTTGCATTTTTAGAGGTTACCTAAATATATATTATATCTAACTTAGAGGTTACCTTAGGTTAATTTATTATATTTGTGGCTTAAAAAAAATAAAAAACAAATACCGCTATGTTTGATTTATCCGAAGTAGTTATAAATAAAATAGTTGTTCATAAAATAGGTTTTCGTCCTGATGAGGCAGGTGTGCGTTTGTCAAAAATTCCACTTGTAATAACCGACGATAGTGCCGAAGAAATACTAAAACAGTATTTTTTATCTCATTTTAAATCTGATTATTTTTACAGTTTTGTACACGAATCGGATATACAGCTTAATACGGTGTATAACTATATAAGTCAGGTGTTTAGCGATGATGAAAAGTTCTTTGAGCATTCTAAAAATTTAGCTTGGCATTTGTATGAGCAATCAAATCATCCTAAAATACAAGCAGGTGAGTTTTATATGGTTAGTTTCTCAAACCTTACGGTAGAGGGCGAAATTGTTGATGGCATAGGTTTGTTTAAGTCGGAAAATAAGGATACCTATTTGCGTGTATATCAGCAAAATGACAATTATAAGGTAGATTACGATAACGGAATAAACATAAAAAAAGTAGATAAGGGTTGTTTAATATTCAATACCGAAAAGGAGTTTGGGTATAAAATGGCAATTATTGATAACACAAATAAAAACTCTGAGGCTTTGTTTTGGCGTGAGAAGTTCCTAAATGCTATGCCTTGCGAGAATGAATATTATCAGACAAACCAACTGCTGGATATGTGTAAAACATTTAGCGATAGGGTTTTAACTAAAGATAATAAGATTGATAAGCAAGACCAAGTAAACTTCCTAAAACATGCTGAAGCATATATGCACAATAATAAGGAATTTGATACTGAGGAGTTTAAGCAAAGTGTAATAAATAATGAGGAAATATCACAAGCCTTTGAGGAGTATAAAAATGATTTTGAGATAGCTCACGATTTAGCTCCTGCCGAGAACTTTGAAATATCTGCGGAAGCCTTAAAGAAAGGTAAAAAATACTTCCGAAGTATTATTAAATTAGATAAAAACTTTCATATCTACGTACATGCAAACCCTAATTTTATTGAGAAGGGAATAGATAATGAAAAAGGATTAAAATTCTATAAGCTATATTTTCACGATGAGAGCTAATTATAAAAAAGTATTGTTCTTTTTGGTGGGTGTTGCTTTTTTTGTAGCATGTGCCGAAAAAGATGAAATGCCTTGTAATGGCAATAATGTTCCATGCTTGAATTTGGCTATGCAAAAGGTTAGCGAAAAGCACATCGACTCGCTTTGGTTATTTAATGATAATTTAGAAAAGCCTTTTTTTAAATGGAAGAATGTTCCGTTAAAAACAAAAATCCCTTTAAATATTAATGCCGATAAAACTAATTTTATATTAAAGGTATTTAACGGTAAGGAAAAGAAGGAATATACCGATACCATAACTTTTGATTATAGCACAACCGTAAAATCGGAAGATGTAGAATGCGGATTTACAGTTAGCTTTGAGTTGTACGATGTTAATTTTACTCATAATAGTATCGATTCGTTATTTACAGAAGATGTAATAGTAGATATTAAAAATGCACAGAATATTAAAATATATTTATAGTTGTTTGTTAGTGTTGTTGTCTGTTGTGGCTACAGCACAATCGCAAGAGGCTAAGGAGAAATTCGTTGTTTTTCCGTCCGACCGCACTGTATTTGTACGCGTGGGAGCCGATTTGTCGCGGTTTGCATTGCCTTATGTTACTAAAATTCCTGTTTATGGTTTTGAATTGTTTGCCGATACCGAGTTGAAATACCGCTACTTCCCAATAGTTGAGGTTGGAGTGAATAATATTAAGCATAATACCGATGAGTTTAATTATAATCAGAATGGTTATTACTTTCGAGTAGGTATGAATTATAATTTAACAAAGTATCATCATAATACCGACCGAAATAGTTTTTATGTAGGTTTAAGATATGCTTATTCGTATAGTAATCAAGAGGCTACCGATGTTTTTATATCAAATGAATGGGGTAATTTAACTGCCAATTTTGATAAACAAGCTATCAATACTAATTGGGCAGAAGGTCTGTTTGGTTTACGTACCGAGCTTTTTAAGAATATCTTTTTAGGAGTAGCCATACGTATGAAAGTTCGTATTTCGATAACTGAAACTAATAATCTTACCCCATATTTTATTCCAGGTTTTGGTAAAGGTGCAAATAAAATAAATACAGGTATGAGTTATACCTTGTCGTATGCTATTCCTATTGTTAAGAGGAAGTAGGTATATGTAAATCTATATTATTCTTAATAAAGAATAAACCACTATTCACATTTAATTAACATCTTATTTACAAAATCTTCTTAGTAAATAAATATTAAAAAAATACATTTTGCTATGTTTTAATTCGTAATTTTGTTGTCCCAAATAAAAAATCTAAATAATGGCAGAAAAAAAACAATATATCAGTAAGAAAAAACAGGAACAGTTAAGCGAACAATATGGCAAAATGCCACCATCGGTTATTGAGTTTGAAGAATCGGTTTTAGGAGCATTAATGCTTGAAAAAGACGCAATATACGATATTATAGATATATTAAAACCTGAGTATTTTTACAGTACAGCACATGGTTGTATATATAAAGCTATACTCGATTTATCTGCCAATCATAATCCTATTGATATAAAAACAGTATCGCAACAATTAAAAATTAATGGCGATTTTGATAAAATAGAAGGTCCTTTTTATTTGGCTCAGTTAACTGATAAGGTAGGCTCTACCGCACACCTAGATTACCACGCACGTATTATTGCTCAGAAATTTATTCAGCGTGAGTTAATTCGTGTGGGGGCTGATATCCAAGAACAAGCTTTTGAGGAAACCGATGATATTTCGGATATGTTAGATAAGGCTGAGCAGAGTTTGTTTGATATAGCTGAAGGAAATATTAAAAAAGAAGTTTCGCGTGTTGATGCTGTGGTACGTGAGGCTCTGAAAAGGATAGAGGAGGCTGCAAAACGCCCTGACGGATTAGTTGGTGTACCATCGGGTTTTACCGATTTGGATAGAAAAACTAACGGTTGGCAAGCTCCCGATTTAGTTATTATTGCGGCACGTCCTGCAATGGGAAAGACCGCGTTTGTACTATCAATGGCACGTAATGCTGCGGTTGACCATAATGCTGGTGTTGTTATCTTCTCTTTGGAGATGGATGCAGTGCAATTGGTTAATCGTTTAATGTCGGCTGAGTCGGAAATTTATGCATCAAAGTTAAAAACAGGTAAGCTTAAAAATTGGGAGTGGGAACAGTTAGAAAGTAAAATTAAACGATTGGAAGATGCTCCTTTATTTATTGATGATACCCCAGCGTTGTCGGTATTTGAGTTCAGAGCAAAAATGCGAAGACTTAAAATGCAACACGATATTAAATTGGTAATTATTGACTATTTGCAGTTGATGAGTGCAGGTGTAAACATAGGTTCTCGTGAGCAGGAGGTTAGTAGTATATCACGTTCGTTAAAGGCTATAGCTAAGGAACTTAATGTGCCCGTAATTGCCCTTTCGCAGTTAAACCGTTCGGTTGAGGTTCGAGGTGGAGATAAGCGTCCTCAGTTATCCGACTTACGTGAGTCAGGAGCGATAGAGCAAGATGCCGATATGGTTATGTTTATTCACCGACCAGAGTATTACGGACAAGATAAAGATGGTGAAGGAAATTCATTAAAAGGCTTGGCAGAAATAATAGTAGCAAAGCATCGTAATGGTTCGGTAGGTTCGGTATTGCTTAAATTCCAAAGCGACTTTATTAAATTTACCGATAAAGATTCTGATTTTGGACAACCAAAAACAATAGGGTCAAAGCTAAATAACAAAGAACAGCAGACTGAAGAAGATAAGGAGGGGGAAGTAACGACAGCTAGTTCTGTACAAGCAGCTGGTTATCAGCCACCACAAACTCCTGATTTTAATCAAGTACCACCAGATATTAATCAAGCACCACCCGAAGATGATGGCTTAAAGGAAAGAAGTGATTTTAATGCTTTTTAATATCAAAAAAAGTTTAATTTTAAACCCATTATCACATTAGTAAATTATATACAGATGAAAAAACTATTAATATTAAGTGTCGTCCTGATAATGATAAAATCGTCCTTTGCGGCATATATATTAATACCTATGGACGAAACGCAGAAGAATCATTTAAAGGCTTATGGGATAACATTTTGGGTTTTGCAGAATGGTGTTAAAGCAAAGTGGTTATTAAATTATCGAGGAGGTAGCTTTCTTATACAAAATGATAGTAGAGTAGAGTCGGAATGTGTTATACGTGGTGTGTCGTATGAGGTTGTAGCTGATGTTAAGGTGCAGAGTATTCTTGACGAGATGGCCAAAGAAGATGTAAATATGGACGCTCTGCAATTAGACAAAGCACCTAAAATAGCTGTATATTCGCCAAAAGACAAATTACCTTGGGACGATGCAGTAACCTTAGTGCTAACTTATGCTGAAATTCCGTATGATATTATTTATGATGAGGAAGTTGTAAAAGGCGATTTGGTAAAATACGATTGGTTGCACATGCACCATGAGGATTTTACAGGTCAGTACGGAAAATTTTATGCTGCATATAATCGTATGTCGTGGTATAGGGAACAGGTGCGTAGTGCTGAGGCTATGGCAAAAAGCTTAGGTTTTAAAAAAGTATCCGAATTAAAATTATTTGTAGCACAAACCATAAAACAATACGTTAGTAACGGAGGTTTCTTATTTGCAATGTGTTCAGGTACTGATTCTTACGACATTGCTTTGTCAGCCTCAAAGGTTGATATTGTTGAAAATATGTTTGACGGAGATGCTGCTGAGCCAAACTTTCAAAATAAATTAGATTTTAATCAGACCTTAGCATTTAAAGATTTTACGGTAAGTAAAAATCCGTATGAGTACGAATTTTCAGATATTGATGTTACGCAAACACGCAAGGTTCAGGAGCAAGAAGATTATTTTACTTTATTTGAGTTTTCTGCTAAATGGGATCCTGTTCCAACCATGCTTTGTCAGAATCATACCAATATAGTTAAGGGTTTTATGGGACAAACAACTGCATACAAAAAAAGTCTTATAAAAAGCAATGTGCTAATAATGGGCGAGTACAAAGCAAAGGGCGAGGCAAGATACATACACGGAGAGTTGGGTAAAGGTACTTGGACTTTTTACGGAGGACACGACCCTGAGGATTATCGTCATTTTGTAGGCGATAAACCCACTAATTTAGATATGCATCCCAACTCGGCAGGGTATAGGCTTATTCTTAATAATATATTATTTCCAGCCGCCAAAAAGAAAAAGTTAAAGACTTGATTGTTCTTTTTTAAGTCGGAAGTCGGAAGATGGGAGTTTTGAATAGACAATAAAACAAAATATTTTTACTTTTATCTTCGGTCTTACGTCTTAATTATATATAATTAGTTCTTTATCTTAGAAGTGATTTAAACTTTTTCATTTCATTTCTTAGGTGTTAGGTATTAGGTTGTTGTCTTTTATTGGTAAATGTTACGATTTCTCTTATTGAAAAGTCAAAATCTAAGTTTAAATCTATATTTTAGGTATAAAATTTTATTTTATTCTTTACTAAAAACCTAATGCCTAATACCTAATACCTAATGCCTTGAAAATAAAAGCTATTAAAGTATTTGTAAGTTGTAAAAAGATTAAATGAGTTCTTACTTATTATTCTCTTCTGAAAAATAATTTATTGTTTTATTTCGGTTAATTATAGGAAGTAATATAAAGCAAATTCCCCCTAATATCAGTATAAATAAATTGGTTGAGGTGTGCGATATTAATGCAAAATTCTGACCATATACTTTGTCTAATCCGTACAGATATAGCGTTTCAATAATCATAAAATGCCATGCTCCTATTCCTCCTTGTACTGGAGCTACCATAGCTAATCCGCCCATAACAAAAGCGGTTAACCCCGCAACAAAGCCTACATTTTCGGTTGGAGTGTAGCTAAAAAATACTACGTACATCATACAGAAGTATAGAGCGTTTATTAGCAACGAGTGGAATATATATAACCATGGTTTATCTAAGTCTTTTATCGATTTTATGCCTTCCCAAAATTCATAAATGAACTTAAATATCTTATCAAATAATTTTACTTGTTTTAATTTGTTTCGGAATTTCCATATTAAAAAAAGTGCAGTAAATGATAGTAGAATAAACGGAATCCAAAATTTAACCGATAGTAATATATTGAGTTTTTCGCCAAACTGTGGGTTATTAGCAATAAATTCTTTAAAGATATTTACTTGTAACGATAAGGTTATTATTACCACTAATATTAATACTAACATGTCGGTTGCACGTTCGGTTACAACTGTGCCTATTAATTTTGTAAAAGGTACTTTTTCGTATTTTTTTAGAACTGAACAACGAGCAATTTCGCCACCTCTGGGGATAATTAGGTTAGTGGCATACATTATTATTACGGCAAAAAAGGTATTTTTAAGTTTTGGCGAATAATTTAGGCTATTTATTAGCATATTCCAACGCATAGCTCGGCTTAAATGGCTAATGGTATATAAAATTAATGATAGAATAACCCAGCCCCATTTTAGTTGTTTGAGTGTAGATATAAAGTCCTGCAAATCATATTCGCGGTACACCCACAAAAAAATGAATATTCCTATTGATAAAAATAGTAAGTATTTTAGGGTATTTAGTATTTTCTTTTTCATTTATTTAAGATTTGAGACGAGGTTTTAGAGTTAGGCTAACTTTAATTATGTTAGTTTGTTACTCAAATAATACTTTCAGACAAGGTCTGTTTCATCGTCTAAACTTATTAGTGCAAAGATAAATTTTTCCTTATACAGACAAATAAAAAATATAATTTTTTGTATATATTGGTTATTACTACAAATGAGTAGAGTAATTGGATTTGTTAAATGAAAATAATAATTTTGTAATTAACGAAAATACTTAAAACATGGCAAAAGGACGCAAATTGCAAGTTCAAGAAACAAATATTACGGTCATATCAGAGAATTCAATAGACTATATTAGTTTAACCGATATGACTGCTTCTTTTAAAGAAGGAAGTGGATTAATTGGCAAATGGATAACTAATAAAAATACATTGGAATATTTAGGGGTTTGGGAGAAAGTAAATAATCCTGATTTTAATTACCCCGAATTCGGGGTAATTGGACAAGAAGCTGGTACTAACCGTTTTATAATGTCTGCTGGACAATGGATAAACCGCACTTTTGCAAAAGGAATAATAGTTAAGGCTGGTAGGTATGGCGGAACTTATGCTCATAAGGATATAGCATTCCATTTTGCTATGTGGTTAAGTCCTGAATTTCAAATTTATTTAGTTAATGAGTTTCAACGTCTAAAAGAAGAAGAAAATGACCGTTTGAAATTAGAATGGAATTTGCAACGGACATTAGCAAAGGTTAATTATAAAATTCATACTGATGCTATTAAAGATAATCTTATTCCTCAAGAAATTAACAAGCAACAAAAAAGTTTTATGTATGCAAATGAAGCCGATTTGTTAAATGTTGCTCTTTTTGGTAAAACAGCCAAAGATTGGAAAGAAAAAAATCCGAATAAAAAAGGTAACATAAGAGATTATGCAACATTAGAGCAATTAGTAGTGTTAAGTAATATGGAGAGTATAAATGCTTTATTGATTAGACAAGGATTGCCCCAACATGAAAGATTGTTGCATTTAAATAAAGTAGCTATTACTCAAATGAAGTCATTGCTTTCAAATCATACGATGAAGAATTTGAGATAAAATATAAGAAAAGGTAGTAGTTCATTGTCGATATCCAATGAGGTAAAAATAAATTTGCCCAACCTTATTTAGTTTTTTTTGAATATTAGTTTTAAAGACACTCTCCCGCAAAGTGTGTAAGTTCATAAAACAGGGTTCAAGTTCTATACTTGAATTCTGTTTGCAAATATATTCAAAAATTGATTAAAAATC
>PDWI01001986.1_pt1 | contig 31851 bp, 36 predicted proteins | sample 1430891 | NCBI WGS metagenome assembly PDWI01 (sample SAMN01162508, study PRJNA174530) | Oral metagenome, whole genome shotgun sequencing project. | biome: Marine environment; feature: Marine mammal; material: Swab sample of the gingival sulcus; isolation source: swab sample of gingival sulcus... | reverse complement strand
CGGGTTTTGTCCACATAATACAGGTTTTCAGCGACCATTTTTTCATAGTCGGAAACCCCGTAGGGGATGCGTTTCATTGTTTTGGGGATGATCATGGGGTTGTCCGTTCTTCTCCCGGCCTTTTCCCGGTAAACATCATTTCGCCGCCAGCATTATTTCCGGATCATCATGAGGGCCGGCCGCCTCAGAACATCCTGTTTCCGGGCCGGATGCCGTCTGTCCGGTGCCGCAGACGATACACATAGGCCAGCACCTCGGCCACGGCCCGGTAGAGATCCGGCGGAATGATATCCCCGATCTCCACATTGCGGAACAGGGTCCGGGCCAGAGGCTTGTCTTCCACCAGCGGCACCCCGGCGTCTTTGGCGATTTCCCTGATCCGGGCCGCCACATGGCCCCGGCCCTTGGCCGTGACCTTGGGGGCCGCGCTTTTTCCGGCTTCGTATTTCAGGGCCACGGCGATTTCCGTGGGGTTGGTGATGATCACGTCGGCCTCGGGAACGGACGTCATCATCCGCCGGCGGGCCATCTCCATCTGCATGGCCCGGACCCGGGCCTTGATCTGGGGATCGCCTTCCTGTTGTTTATGCTCATCCCTGACCTCCTGCCGGCTCATTTTCAGATCTTCTTCGTACTGCCAGCGCTGATAGAAAAGATCCAGCGCCGCGATAAAAATCATGCCCATGCAGGCGTAAAAGGCGATCCGCAGGGCCTCGCGGCCGATATATTCCAGGATGGGACCAACGCTGCTCTGGATCAGGCCCGGCATCTGGTCCGCCTCCTGGTACAGAAGTGCAATGGCGATCCCGCCAATAAGACTCATCTTGACCAGGGATTTCAGCAGTTCCACCAGGGATCGCAGGGAAAAAAGCCGCTTGAGCCCGGACAGGGGATTGAGCTTGCCGAAATTCGGCGTCAGGCTTTTTGCGGACAGAAGGAATCCGAACTGGGCGATATTGGCCGCCACCCCGGCAAGGAACACCGCGATAAAGACCGGTGACAGCAGAATCATGACCTGCTGGAATACGGTCAAAAAGAGCCGGTGCGTCCACAGCGGCGCCACGGCGGCCCCGTGCAGCCCCTGAAAGATCTCCCGGCCCAGGTCGGTCATCTCCCTGAACATCCAGGAGCCGGACAGCCAGAGTGACCCCAGGGCCGCCAGCATCACAAAGGCCGAGGCCACTTCCTGGCTTTTGGGCACATTGCCCTTTTCCCGCGCCTCGCTCCGGCGCTTGGGAGTTGGCTGCTCGGTTTTCTCCTGATCCGGCATCCGGCCTGCTCCCGTCCGGGGTTTCGTCTGGTCGGGGCGGCATCAATCCGCCCGAAGTAATTTTCCGGCCCGGCCGATGGGGACCGTCAGCCGGCGGAAAGCCGCAGCATCCGCCGGATCATGCCGTAGAACAGGGGATCAAGGGCCGGCCAGAAATAGGTAAGGGACAGGGCCATGAAAAACAGTCCCACCAGGATTTTCATGGGCATGGCCACGAAAAAAATATTCATCTGGGGCACGGTCCGGGCCATGAGCCCGAAGGCCACGCTGGTCAGCAGCAGGGCCGCGATGACCGGCGCCCCGATTTTAAGGGCCGTGGTAAACATCTCCGCTCCGGCGGCGTTCATCAACGCGGCGGCTCCCGGCCCCGGCGACCAGGTTCCGGGCGGGGCGATGGAAAATCCCAGAACCACGACCCTGATCACGGCATGGTGCATGTCCAGCATCACGAAGGCCAGCAGGGAAAAAATATTCAGGATCTGACCGGTAATGGACATCTGGGAGCTGCTTACCGGATCCATGACATTAACAATGGCAAATCCCATCTGGAACCCGGCGAGCTGCCCGGCAAGCTGCACCCCGGCAAAAAGCAGGCGGATAAACAGGCCGTAAAACAGGCCCAGCCCCGCTTCGATCAGGACCATCAGGCCCAGGGCCACGGTCCCGGAAGCCGGCGGCGGCGGATTTCCAGAAAGCAGGGGATAAACCATCAGGGTCAGGCCCATGGTCAGTCCCACCTTTGCCATGGCCGGGACGCCCCTCATATCCATGGGAGGCAATGCGGTGATAACGCCCGCCATGCGCACCAGGATGAGAAAGAAAAGCTGGACGGTCTCCGGCGCGATGCGCAGGGACAGAAGCAATTGATCCAGCGTCATGTGCTACCGGATCATCTGGTGAAAATTGCTGAATAAATGACTGGTAAAGCTGATCATAAGCTGGAGCATCCAGGGGAAAAAAACAAGCAGGGCCAAGGCCACGGCGATCATTTTCGGGATGAAGATCAGCGTCATTTCATTGATCTGGGTGGCGGCCTGAAACATGCTGATGAGCACCCCGGCCACCAGCCCGGCCACCAGCATGGGCGAAGCCAGCATCAGGGCCGTTTTCAGGGCCTCGAAAAAAAATCCGGTCACGAATTCAGGGGTCATTTTTTTGCCTTGCCCTTTTTGTCTTTTTCAATATCCCGTAAAACTCTTCATGAGCGATCCGATAATCAGCCGCCACCCGTCGGCCAACACGAAGAGCATCATCTTGAACGGCAGCGAGACCATGATGGGCGGCAGCATCATCATGCCCATGGATAAGAGTACGCTGGCCACCACCATGTCCACGATCAGAAAAGGCACATAAAGCAGAAACCCGATCTCGAACGCGGTTTTCAGCTCGCTGATGACAAAGGCCGGGATGAGTACATGAAAGGGAATATCATCAATTCCGGCGGGCCGTTTCATCCGGGCCAGGGAGACGAACAGGGCCAGGTCTTTTTCCCGGGTCTGGGCCGCCATAAAGCGGCGCAGGGGAACGGCGGAAATCTCCACGGCCTCGGTCAGGGAAATTTCTTCCGCCAGATAGGGCTGCAAGGCTTCCCGGTTCGCCTGATCCAGCACAGGCTGCATAACGAAAAAAGTCAGAAACAGCGAGAGCCCGATCACCACCTGACTGGGCGGCATCTGCTGGGTGCCCATGGCCTGCCGGAGCACGGCCAGCACAATGACGATCCGGGTGAAGGCCGTCATCATAATGAGAATGGCCGGCGCAAGGGAAAGCAGGGTGAACAGGAGAAAAATCTCCAGCACCAGGGCCGTATCCTTGCCGTCGCCTCCCTGGTCCACTCCGATCTGGATTTTGGGCATGGTAATGGAAGAGGCCGCCTGGGCCGCCTGATCTCCGCCAGATACGGCCGCCAGCAGCAGCAGGAGTACCGGCAGCAGGAAAAGGGCCGCCCGGAGGCGTTTTCCTTCCCCTTTCATGGGATTATTCCGGATATCGCCCCGGCGAAAGAAAGGGCCGGTGAAAACGGATTCCGGATGCGCACTCATGATTCGATATGCTCCCGTTCCACGCTGCGGCCCAGGGCGGAAGCCAGCGCGGCGGAAAACGAGGAGGATATCCCGGTGTTTTGCGGTGCGGCGGGATCGCCATCGGCCTTATCGGCGAGCAGGATGCCGGACGGGCCGCCGTCGGGCGGCCGGATCGCCGGGGTCTCGGAGGTATGCAGCACACGGATGCCCTCCCGGCTCATGCCCACCACCAGAAGCGCACCGGGAACCTGAAGCAGGGCCGCCTGGTGGCCGGGAGCCAGCATGACCCGTTCCAATACCCGCAGACGGCGTCCTCCTCCGGGCATACCGGTCCCCATGAGGCGGCGCACCAGCCATAAAACCGTGAAAAGCAGCGCAAATCCGGCCACGAGGGCTGCGGCCATACGCAGGGCTGCGGCGGTGAGATCCGGTTCCGGGCTCATCCCAGCTTCTCGATCCGTTCCACGGGGCTGATGATTTCCGTGATCCGGACCCCGTATTTTTCATTGACCGTGACCACGTCCCCCCGGGCGATCAGGCGGTCATTCACCAGGATTTCCAGGGGTTCCCCCGCCAGTTTTCCCAGCTCGATGACCGATCCCTGCCCCAGCTTGAGAAGATCGGATATCCGCATACGGGTCCGGCCCAGCTCCACCGTAATCTGGAGGGGAATATCCAGTATGAAATCAATATCCCGGGGAGGGGGGGCCGGACTTATATCGTCCAGCGGGAAGTCCATATCGTCTTCCTGCCCGAATGCGTCTTTCTGCTGCAGTTCATCCGCCATAAACGGCTATGCCTCCGTTGTCCCGTTATATGTCGAGGTGATCCGGACGGCCCGGTTTCCGCGCGATACGCCGGGAACTCCCTGAAATTTGGTCACATCTTCCACCCGGACCGGCACGGGATCATGGATGCCGGCATCCAGGGAAATCACATCTCCGGTTTCCAAATCCAGAAGATCCCGGATCGTATAGGTTCCGCCGCCCAGCTCCACCACGATATTCACATCGGTCTGGCGCAGCATATTATTGAGCCGGGGGTCGGGCATGCTCTTGGAGGCCATCTCCCGCAGGTTTTTATAAGACAGCTTTTCCTTGATGGGTTCCAGGGTCTGGAAGGGAATGCAGACATGGAGATTGCCCGTGTATTCGTCTGAATTCAAGAAAAAGGAGAGTACCACCACCTGGTCCGTCGGGCCGATGACCTGGATGAAATCCGGGTTGGATTCCATTTTGCGGTATAAAAACCGGAAGTGATGGACCATTTCCCAGGATTTTTCCAACTGCTTGAGAATGTCCACCACCAGGCGCCGCAGAACCCGCTGCTCAATCAGGGTGAAATCGCGCATCCGGCTGACCGGTTTTCCCGATCCGCCAAAGACGCAGTCAATGAAGGAAAAGGCCAGACTGTCGGTGATGACGAGCAGGGCCGAGCCCCGGAAAGGCTCCATATTGAAAATATTAAAATTGGTGGGTTTGTTGAAATCATTCAGAAAATCGCTGAACTTCTGCATCTCCGTGGATACGAAATCCACCTCAATGGCCCGGCGCAGATGTGTACCCAGCACGTCCTTGAGCGCGACGGCAAAGCGGTGGCAGACTTCGTTTAAAACATCGAACCGCTCGCCCGGCCGTTTGATCTGCACATGGAAATCATAGGGAAGGGCATCTTCCTCCGACGGTTCCGGCTGTTCGGGCTCTTCTTCTTCGGACCCTTCCGCCATGGCAGAATACAGGGCGTTGATCTCATCCTGCGAAAGTATTTTTTCGGACAAATTCCGCCTCCGCTACTGGATCACAAAATCCGAAAAAAATACGTTTTTGATGCTGCCGCGGGCCAGGCGTTTGTTCACTTCCTCCTTGATTTCCTGGCGGACGATTTCCTTTCCTTCCACGGAGCGCAGCATGGCCGATTCCTTGGATGAGAAGATGGTCAGCAGCGCGTCTCTGATTTGGGGCAGACGCCGTTCCAGTTCGTCGCGTACCCTGGATTCGCTTTCCTCTCCTTTTTTGTCCGCCCTGGCCAAATCCATTTCCAGGTGAATGGTCACCCGCAGGTATTTGGTCAGTTTGGGGTCGCCCAGGTTCACGATAAAGGGATTCATGGCAAAGGTCGGTCCGATATCCGGTTTTACCGGTTTCTCTTTTTTTTTGCCCTTACCGGCTTCATCTCTTTCCCCGCTTTCAGAGGCCTCCTCTACGCCGCTCAAAAACGGGATTTTATCGCGCATCAGCCAGACGCTGCCGCCGCTCACAAAAAAAAATAGCAGGGCAAACGCAATCAGGATGAGTACCAGGGGGTTTCTGTTCATTTTTCCTCTTGGATTTTGTTTCGGTATGAATCCGGTCTTTCTGCGGTTTTTTGATTCGAAAAATCCTCATCGGGAAGATCCGCGCCTTCCAGGAGGATCTCCACTCTCCGGTTTTCCGCCCGGTGAGACGGGCTGTCATTGGGATATACCGGTTTTTTCGCTCCATATCCAGTGGCGGAGATGCGATCCGCCGAAATTTTCCCGGATTCCACAAGATGCCGGGCCACCTGGAGGGCCCGCGCCATGGACAGTTCAATATTGGTTTTATAGCGGGATCTCCGGATGGGCCGGTCATCGGAATGGCCCTCGATCCGGATTTTCCCCTCTCCCCCGGACAGGACGGGGATCACCCGCTTCAGCAATTTTCGTCCGTCAGCGGATAATGCCGCCTTCCCGGAGGCGTAGAGCAGGGTTTCCGTCAATACCAGGCGGATGCCCTCGTCCTGCACCTCTGTCCGGATGCCGGTATTGTCCTCAAGCCGTCGAAGAGCCTCAATCATTTCCGGCGTAAGGACCGGTGGGGCAGGCCTTGACGCAGGCGCCGGGGCTGCGGCTTTTTCGCTCATCCTGCTCAGATTCACGAGGTCCACGCCGGTTTTTGCCGTCATGAGAAGAAACGCGGCCATAAGGACCACCAGCAGGACATCAAAAGCGGCGGGAAGGCGAAAGGAATTCATTTTGACTCGCAGATCCAGGAGTATATCGCCAAGCGAACCGGCCGCAGGGGCCGGGGCGAAACGGAAGCCCCTGCGGTCCATGTTGAGTGCCGGGTTGTGCGGCATTTGTGTATAAAGCACTCAATTCCAATTAGTTAATTGCGAGCGAACGTAACAATTCGACCATACGTAGTACTGCAAGCCTATTTTAAAATCACTTAATTGTTTCGTTTCTTATAAGGAATGTAAGGGATTATCCTTTCAGGGCTTACTTTATATAGAGGTATGAGCATTCTGTGATCATTTGTAAGAACACTAAAGTCTTTTGATAGCGTGATTATCGAGTTATCCGTTAAGCCGAATTTAAGGAAAAAGTCACCCTTGCAGTCATTAGAAATTAAGGTTTCTGCTTGCCTGAATAAGCTAAAAATTTCCCTTGCCAATTCAAAGGCTCTAATTCTTGCTTGGTCGTTCAAGTCGATTAAATTAGAAACTTCTGCAGCAATATAAGGGGTTATCAAAACCTCCTTATAACCTTTGACAAATGCCCATAGCTGGTAGTAATCCTCGATACAGAAATCCCCCAGGCGCTTTGACTTTTCGATATATCGCCCTTCGTCAATTCTGCCAATGATCATCACAAGAAGAAGATTGGTGTCTATTAACAGCCCATCTTTCATTCTCGTTACCTCTCTTTGCAGGCCTTAAATCCCTTGAAAGTGAAAGTGTTTTTGTCGACGATAAAAACCTTGTATTCTCTTCTCGTTCCCATGAGTGTAGCTAGTTGAAATATATTGTTTTTTTTATTGGCGTCCCCCGCTGATTCAAATGGGATTTTGTCTCTCAGGTAATAGCTCAAAGTAATTTCATAGTCCCCGCCGGAAATAACCGCACCTTCCAAAGTAAATTCTGCCGCCCCGGGAACAAGATCTCTAGCATTTTTTTCAGCAACAGCAATAGCTTTTTTAAAATCCATCTCTCGACTCCTCGCTTAATTATTCATTCTATATCTTAGAGAGTTTTGACATCAGCACCTGGATTCTAACGGAAATCTGCGCCCTTGCTACATAATTTTGGCATATGCAACCCTGTGAGTCAAAGCTTAAAACCATTATAATGTTATGTTCCTGTTTTCTCAGTATCCTGACCTTTGGCATAACGCCAGGTTCATCAGCGCTCTCTGTCAAGATAGATGTCGCATAAAATGGAAAAAAACAATAGTTCAGCGTGCCCGCGATCTCCCTCTCCCAAGGCCGCCAGTGCTTTGACATAGCAGAGATTTAGGGCTGAGTGTGTCATAACTCATTGGGGCTATTATAAATCAGAGTTCAATTATCCTGAAATTAAGCCATGACAAAGCAATAGGGAAGGGGAATGGCACCGACGGTTCTATGACATTGGGTAGCGATTCAAAAAGGTTGCCCCCTACTTCTTCCTCAGAACGGCGACAAGCCAGCTGTCACTGTGTTCAACAGAGATGTCCGTGGCGGCAGCAAGCAAATGGTTGACGCCGAAGGCCATATCTGCATTTCCGAGCGTCAGGTCACCATTTCGGGAAAAAAGATCCCATTGGTACATTCCACGATAATTTCTGTTTCCACCCTCCCGAACAGAATGGCTCAGAAAGATGGCTCCCCCCGGCTTCAGAACACGCACCATTTCACGCAGCGCTTTCACCGGATCATAACAGCAGTGCAGACTGTTGCAGACATATACAAAATCGAAAAAATTCCGCTCGAACCGGGAAGACAATGTTTCCATGTCCACGGATTCAGTTCTCACCGGCGGTGTCCGTTTGGTTTTTCTTAAAAAATCATTGTATTCTTCGGCCAAAACATCAATCGGGAAAATCACGACGTTCCTTCCGGGCCATTGCTTGCCAACGCCGGTCAGCGGTCCGGCCCCTGCGTCCAGAATGAAGACATCCGCCCCCGGCGGCGCGTCCACCTCGTCGCGGATATGCGGTTGAAGGGCAGATCGCGGGTCCATCCGGAACGCATAGTCTTCTGGCCAGTCAAGCCCCTGACCGTCAATCCACCGCTCCCAGACATCCATCTCTTCCGGAAGCCCTTTCCGCCACTCGGCTTTCAACTTTTTTATTCGCCGGTGGTATCCGCCCAGTAACAGTTGGCCCGATGTCAGGGTCGCCCTGAGATTTTGCTTGGTTCTTTTAAAGGCGCGTTCCCATCCATTACGTGTTTTATCAATTTCCTTTTCAGGAAAACCGAGGATTCCACACCCCCCCATACTGTTTTTGATTCCGCGCCGGTCCGCTTCGGCACGGGCAAAGGCGACAAGACGGACAAGAGAATCGCTTGTTTCCGAATCAAAGGCGTCCACATCCCAGGTGATCTGAGCGACACCCGAGTTTTCAGCCCGGTCAATGAATCCGATGACTTCCCTTTTGGATGAATTTTTGGGGATAAAAATATATTTCGCGACCACTGTTCCACGACGTGCATATGCCGCCAGATTTTTCCAGACGGTCTCAAAACAATCCCGTTTCTTGATGCCGATATAAGTTTCGGACGATCCGGCATCCACGCTGCAAACAATGTCGTTTCCATCGGATGTCAGTCCCCCCGCCAAGGCGTCGGACCAAACCGTTCCGTTGGTGGCGACGCTCTGCCGAACGCCATGCGATGCGAGTTGTTCGTAAACCGAATCGAATTCATCAAGAAGCAATGGCTCCCCCCCACCCCATGCAATTGTCGCTTCGGGAGAAAGGAAACAGCCGTCGATCATTGACGAGACGGTTTCCCCTACCGGATACGGCTTGAGTCCTTTTTGAATAACCGCAGGCGTATCCCACCACCGGGAGCTGGTTTGGGGTCTCTGGAGATAGCAATACGAGCATCTAAGATTGCATTTTGTGCTGTGAGAAAAATTAATTTTTTCAATTAACCAATTGTTTTTATTCCAAATTTCATTTTTCTTCAAGCCACATCCATGACAGGCCTTAAAACCGTCCGACTGAATGAGGCGAACAATATTTTCCCGACGCTCCAAAATCTTCCCGACCGGCAGGGGGCCGCCTGTAAAATTACAAATTTTTGGCCAGCCAAGATCGCCGTGATGCACCAGACAGCAGACATAAAGACCATCGGGAGCGAAAGCCAAGCCGCCTTCAAGCCACTCGCAACTCTGATAAGGTTTGTACATAAAAAACACTCCAACCGGTCGCGCTTCAGATCAGGCCTGTCGCATAGTGGCTTGCGGCCGCCATCCCGGCGCGACGAGGGTCTCCAATTCAAAGCGCCCGGTTGTGCCGTCCGGGCGATATTGATCGTCGGCTTCGGTGTAGGCGGAGTGGCGGGTGCCCTTGTTGCGGTAGCGCTCCAGACAGGAGAAAGGCGGGAGGTGGTTTTTCTGGTGCATCCTGTTTTTCCCGGTCGCAGCTTGCCGCCGATTCACAGGCCCGTCAAAGGCGGCATGCGGCCTTTGGCGGGCCCAAGCTGCAGCTCACTGCCGACCTCAATCCCTGAGCCTGCCTTTCGGAGGCGACTGTCAGCGTTTCAGGTTCATCAATTCCTGTAAAATCTCGTCCGAAGTGGTGATCACCTTGGAATTGGCCTGATAGGCCCGCTGTACCTGGATCATGTTCACGAATTCCGTGGAAAGATCCACATTGCTCATTTCCAGCTCCCCCGGAGAAATCAGTCCGCGCGGTCCCGTTCCCGGAATGCCGGCCGTTGGCTGGCCCGAGGTCACGGATTCGATATAGGTATTTCTGCCCTTGCCCGTCAGCCCCATATTATTAATGAAGGTGGAGATCATGAGCTGGGCCAAAGGTTCCACCTGGCCGTTGGAATACACTGCGGTCACGATCCCTTCCTCGGAAACGGAGATCACCTCCAGGGCCCCTGCCGGAAGTCCGTCCTGGGAAAGTTCGGTGGCGGCCGAGGGCGAAGCGTACTGGGTGATGGTGGCATTGTTCACGCCCAGATCATCGAACAGATCCCACTCGATTCCCTGGCTGGTGGAGGGGTTCGTGGCGTCCGGATTGATCACGGCGCCGTTGGACAGGGCGATATTGATTCGCAGATCGGCGGCGGCCCCGCCAGCCGTGGTCAGGGCACCGGAACTGTTGAAAACCAGCTTGACGGGCCGGGTATCCGGATCATAGGTGACAGCATTATCCGTGGGATCGGCCACCGGATTGCCGTTGATCTGGATATCGGCCAGAGCGGCGTATTTCGTGGGCACCGTCACATCTACGGCCCATTCATTGGGTACCGAGGTTCTGGTGAAAAACATGGTCAGGGGGATGGGGTTTCCCAGGGAATCGTACACCGTCATGGTGGTGGAAAAAGTGGACAGATTGCTGGGCGAGGAATCCAGATTCAGGATGCTGCGCAGCTTGGTGGTAGGGTTAGGCTGACCCAGGCCGATTTCCACCCGGATATCTTCTGCTTCCCCGGTTTCGCGGGTGACCGGGTTGATGTAATAACCTTGAACCCGCAGTCCGTCCGGATTGACCAGATAGCCGTTCTTGTCGAAATTGAACTGCCCGGCCCGGCTGTAATACATCACGTTGTTTTCATTGTTCCGCAGGGTGAAAAAGCCCTCCCCGTTGATGGCCAGATCCGTGGGATTTCCCGTGGATTCCGGGGCTCCCTGGGCCCAGGAGGTGTTTACGTTCCACATGGAAACGCCGTCTCCATAGCGCTTGGCCTCCATGATTTCGCCCAACAGGCTGGAAAAGGTGGCCATATTGGATTTAAAGGAAGTGGTCTTCACATTGGCAATATTATCGCCGATGACGCTCATGCCGTTGGCGTAGGCGTTCAGGGCGGATATTCCCGTGAACAGGGCTTTGAGCATTTCTCCGGATCCTTTCTTTAGTCTTCCGTCTTTTCGACGGAAACAACGTCCGTCAGGGCGATCTGGCCGACGTCGGTCAGCAGCACGGCGGCGCCCCTGGAAAAGGCGACGCCGGTAACTTCCTGTTTTGTATAGCCGGTCGAGGTCACGGCGGCGCCGTCGGCGTCGGCGGCGGCAATGGAATAGGTGTAGAGCCCGTCGCTCACGGCGTTGCCGCTGCGGTCGGCGGCGCTCCACTTGACTGTATGGGGCCCGGCGCTCATGGGGCCTTTTTCGAGTGTGGTCACATAGCCGCCGTTGGCGTCGTAAATGCTGATGAAAACGGACCGCGCGTCTCCCGCCAGATCAAAGGTCAGGCTGGAGGCGTTTCCCCCGGCCACGGAAATGGCAGAGCTGCCGGCCGTCACCGTCGTGCCGATGTAGGAGACGGCCTGGGTGTTGGCCGAGATCTGCTGGCCGGAGACCACGGTTTTCATCTGATTGCCGATGTTCATCAATTGCTCCAACTGGTTGAACTGGGCCAGCTGGGCCGTGAATTCCGTGGAATCCATGGGGTTGAGCGGATCCTGGTTCTGCAATTGGGCCACAAGCATGGTGAGGAAATCGTCCTGTTCCAGTTCGCCGGGCCTGCCCGTTTTTGTGGCGCTGGCTGCGGAATTGACCGTGGTGTACGGTGTAATGCCGTTTAATGCCATATCGTTCTCCCTTGGCGGCCGCAATGCCGTCGTGCCGAAGGAAACAGATCAGACGAAATAATCTACCCGGCCGGCCCGGGCTTCGCCGTTTCCATAGCCGGAATGTCCGACGGGATAATCCGGAAGCGCCGTCATATCCCCGTCGGCGGCGGCCGTTGATTCGGCCCCGGATTTCGCATCGTTTCCGGCAAAGGCGTCTTTCGGGGATGCGCCCGGATCATTTGTGAGCATGACATCCACATTTCCGATCTCCAGCCCCCGGGCCTGGAGGTCGGCCCGGAGCTGGCCCAGGTTCTGTTCCATCAGCTCCCGGACCACCGGGGCTTCGGCCATGATGCGGATATTCACGAGATGCTGGTCCGAACTCACTTCCATGCGCACCTGCCCCAGTTCCGGCGGATACAGATTCACGCGGATTTCCCCGGTCCCGGATTTGAAGGACGTCACCCGGACCCTGTCCATGACCTGGTCCATGATGTCTGCGGCCCGGAGAGCCCGGGATGCGGTTGTTCCGTGAAGAAGCGCGGTTTCGGACGGGGGCCGGGCGGCTTTCTCTCCCTCCGTCACGGCGGCCGGCGCCGCAGCGTTTTTTCTCCGGGAAAAGACGGCGGCATCCATCAGGGCGGCGGCATCCGCTGGAAGCCCGCCGCTTTTTCCCTGCCTGCGGGATGCAGACAGCAGTTCTTCGGCCATATCGTCGATCAGATCGCCGGCCGTCTCCGCAGCCGCCGGTTCCGTCCCGGTTCCGGACGCCGCAGCATTGGCATGGATCATGGCTGCGGTCAGGGCATCGGCCCGTTGTCCATTCCATAAGGTTTCGGTGGCGGCCGTCGTATTTCCGTCAGCCGCGATCGTCAAAAAATTGACGCCTCGTCCGGAATCCATCGACAGGCCGGTGTTCAGGGACGCCGGCAATTGAGACGCGGTTCCGGACAGGGCGGTGTCCGGCCCGCTGCCGGTCTGGGGCCGCTGATCGGCCGCCTGCCGCCAGTTGTCCCCGAAAAGAAGGCGGAGAACGGTTTCCGCTCCGCCGGATTCCGTTCCGGCGGCGGCCGCCACGGCGGCCAGGAAGTCATTATCCGGTCCATTTTCCGGCGTGGCGTCTCCAGGCGTATCCGTCCGATCCGTTCGGGAGGCGGATGTGTCGGACAGCCGTGCGGAAGCGCCGGCATCCCCACTGCCGGCTCTTCCTGTTTCAGCCGGGGCCGCACCGTCCGCCGTCCGGGCGGATGATCGTCCGGCGGCGGAATACGCCGGTTGTGAAGCGGCAGGCCCGGGGCCTGCCGGAATGGGTATGTACACGATGTCCTCCTGTTACGGGGGCTAACGCGGGGTGCGCTGCCGGCGGATATGGCGGCCGACGGCAATATCGCCGATGAATTTTTCTTCTTCTTTTCGCAGGCGCTCGGCATGGGCCCGCCGATCCGCGTCTTCGAGTATTTCCAGCATTTTTCGTGCCTTCATGGCCGAAAGCACGGATTCACGGCATCGGGCCGTTTCCCCGGCCGCTTCGGCCAGGATCCGTTTCCGCTGTTCTATTTCCCGGATCATCCGCTCGTCAAAGGCCTGGTACTGCAAAATCTCACCGGAATGCACGCCGGCGAGGCGCAACTGATCCATTTCATTCCGGCGTTCCCGCCGCAGGGACCGGGCCGCCGCCGTTTCTTCCCGGCGGGCCTCTTCCCGCCGCAGGGCTTCGGCCAGCTCCCGTTTGGCCTGGTCTTCCAGGAACCGCCGGTGGCGCAAAGCAGCGTCAAAGCGGAAGTGAAACATGGGGGAAATTCCTGTTCCGGTTTCTGTTCTGGTTTCTGTTCCGGCTCCTGGACTGGTCACGGATCAGATCCCGGGATCCGCCGGGAGCGCGGCCCTGTCTTCCTCCGGCTCGGAGGCAAAAATTTCGGCCAGCCGCGCGGCTGCGGCCTCAAAATCCACCCGTTCCGGAATATCCTGGCGCAGATAGGCGTTCATGGGGCCCCGCAGGCGGATAGCCCGGTCAATGGCCGGATTGCTGCCCGCGACATAGGCCCCGATATTGATGAGATCCTCGGCGCCCCGCCAGTCGGTGAGCACCTCCTTGAACCGTCCGGCCAGGCGGCCGTGTCCGGCCGGCACCAGATCCTTCATGACGCGGCTCACGCTGGCGGGCACGTCAATCGCCGGATAATGGTTCCGCATGGCCAGACTCCGGGAAAGAACAATATGACCGTCAATAATGCCCCGCACCGCGTCGGCCACAGGTTCGTTCATGTCATCTCCTTCCACCAGCACGGTATACAGGCCGGTGATATCCCCGGACCCGTTGTCGGGACCGGCTCCGGCCCGCTCCAGCAGCTGGGGCAGAAGGGCAAAGACCGAGGGGGTATAGCCCTTGGCGGTGGGCGGCTCTCCGGCGGAAAGCCCTATTTCGCGCCGGGCCATGGCAAAGCGGGTCAGGGAATCCATCATGAGCAGCACATTGGCGCCCTGGTCCCGGAAGAATTCGGCGATGGCCGTGGCGGTAAAGGCGGCCCGCATACGGATGAGGGGCGGCTTGTCCGAGGTGGCCACCACCACCACAGAACGGCGGAGGCCTTCCTCTCCCAGGTTCCGGTGGATGAATTCATTGAGTTCCCGGCCCCGCTCGCCCACCAGGGCCACCACATTGACATCGGCCCCGGCGTGACGGGCGATCATGCCCATAAGCACGCTTTTTCCCACGCCCGAGCCGGAAAAAATTCCCATGCGCTGTCCCCGGCCTGCGGTGAGCAGGCCGTTGATGGCGCAGATGCCGAGATCCATGATATCCCGGACCGGGCGGCGCTGCAGGGCCTCCACGGCCGGGGCGTAGACGGGATAGCGGGAGGATGCCCCGAGGGCCGGGCCGCTGTCCAGGGGATTTCCCAGCCCGTCGAGTATCCGGCCTTGCAACCGGGTGGACACGGCCACGGCAGGGCCATCTTCGTGGGCCGTTACCCGGGCTCCTGGTGCGATGCCCCGCAATTCCTCCAGGGGCATGAGCAGGGTCCGGCCGTCCTGGAATCCCACCACCTCGGCGGCGGATTCCGTTCCGGAAGCGTTTTGGATGCGGCAGATACCGCCAACGGGCATGGCCGGGCCATCGGCTTCCACCACCAGACCGGTGACGCGGGTCACCCGGCCGGACAGGCGCACCGGCGCACACCGGCGCAAGGCGGCCCGGTAGGCGGAAAGAAGGCTGCTCATTCTGCCGGGCCCAGATCAGAAACCAGATCAGAAACCGGATCAGAATCAGAAACCGGATCCGTACCCGGGTCAACGGCGGAAAAGGATTCCCGGATGCGCTCCATCTGGGGGGCAAGACGCAGATCCAGCATGCCCCGGGGCAGTTCCAGCACACAACCGTCCCGGATGCGTTCATCCGCCTCCAGCGAAAGACGGCGCACGCTCCCGGGCGGCAGCTCCGTCCGCAGGCAGTCCAGGTCCAGGCGGTCCGCATCCCGGGGATTCACCCGGATGATGACCTGCCCCAGTTCCGCCTCGTCTTCCAGCGCCCTGTGGATCATGGCCATGAGGGTGTCGTCCCCATGGCGGATTTCATGGGACGCGATTTTTTCGGCCACGGCCAGGGCCAGCTCAGCGGTTTCGGTCTGAAGGCGGCGGATCATCTCCGCCCGGACCGCAGCGGTGGTGTCCAGTTCTTTCGCCAGACCGTCCAGAAGCCCCGCGAACTGGTTCCGGATTTCTTCCAGTCCCTGATTCCGCCCTTTTTCCAGGCCCGCAGCCCGGGCCTCGGCCTCAATAGCGGCGGCCCGGCTTTTGGCGTCTTGCACCGCGCGCTCCAGTTCAGCCCGCTTCCGGGCCTCCTTTTCTTCGGGATCATGGTAGATTTCGCGGCGGTTTTCAAATCGCAGGGTCTGGAATCCGCCCGGCGCCCCGGCGTCTCTGTTCAGGGCGGAAAAGGAATCCGCCGACGGGCTGCGGCGGGCGGACTGTCTCGTTTCGGCCGAAAGATCCGGAAATTGCAGCAGGGGCAGGTCGCGGGCGCTGGCCGCCTTGACGATACCAAAATCAGTGTCGGATGGGATGGGCCTGGAGTTCAGGACGGATTTCGACGGGGAATCCGGCGGGAGGTTGCGGGAGGAGCGGGATGCGGGCATGTCCTATTCCACGAATCCCGTATTGCCGCCCCGCTGGATAATGAGAGCGCCGTCGGATTCCATCTCCTGGATGATATTGATGATGGTCTGCTGGGACAATTCCACGTCCCGCATACGCACCGGCCCCAGGGTTTCCATTTCTTCCCGGAGCATGGCCCCGGCCCGTTCGGACATATTCTGGTAAATCTTGGCGCGGATTTCATCGGAAGAGGCCTTGAGGGCCACGGCCATCTCTCTGGTATCCACTTTGCGCAGCACCTGCTGGAGGCCCCGGTCGTCCACGAGCAGGATATCGTCGAATACGAACATTATCTGGCGCACCCTGGCCGCGAGAACGGGATTTTCCACCTCGATTTCCGCCAGCAGGGCGTCGGATTCGTCTTTTTCCATGAGATTGAACATTTCGGCCAGACGCGCCAGGCCGGCTGATCCGCTGGTCTGTTCGGTGGACCGGCTCTTTTTTTTGAGGATATCCAGAAAGACCCGATTGATTTCGTCCACCATTTCCGGGGAATATTTTCCCGCCAGGGCCACGCGGGCAGCCACGTCGGCCTTGATATCCCCGGGCAGCAGCACCAGGGTGTCTCCGGCCTTTTGCGCGGGCAGGTGGGTCAGGATGACGGCAATGGTCTGGGGATGTTCGTCTTTGATAAGCCGGGCCAGCTCTTCGGGCGGTTCGGACCGGAGCAGCGCGAAGCCGGGGGGCGGGTCGCCGCCTTCCGGAGTTTCCCGGCCGGCTGTTTCGGGAGGGGAGACAACGGAGCGCGGCGCGGCCCCGGCGGCCGGGACTGGAGATGGCGCGGGCGCGAAGCCGGGGCCGGCGGCCGATTCGAGGCCGAGGGCCGCAGTCGGCGCGGTCCCGGAACTTCCGGCAAGGGCCATGGGAGGCCCCGGGGGCGCGCCGGTGAGGCGGTGCAGGAATTCACGGGCCACTTTTTCCCGCAATTCCGGAGCGATACTGCCCAATTGCTGGAGACGCTCGTCCAAAATGGCGCGGTCCGGTTCTTCCAGTCCGTTCTTGATCCGTCCGGCGAGACCGGGCTCCAGGCACTGTATAAGAATGGCCGCTTTCAGCGGGCCGGGCAGGTCTTTGACTTCCATATGTCTGTCTGACAGGTCCGTTCGGATAATTATTGCGGCCTGGCCGGGCGATGATTATTCGGGCTTTTCCCGGATCAGATCCCGGATCAGGCGGGCCGCAGAGCCGTCCGTGTCCGCCGCGATGGCCTGGGACAGCTGGCTGGAAACCGAGCCGTCACCGCCTTCTCCCAGCTCCCGTTCCATCTCGCCCACGGTCATGGGGAGCTGCTGAAGCATACGCCCGTCAATCACCGGTTTGCTGGTGAGCCATTTGATCAGGGGTCTGAGTACCATGAGAAACAGGAATATCAGAACCACACCTGCAAAAAGGTATTTCAGGACGGGCAGAAAAGAACTGACGTCCGAGCGCCAATCCATGGACGCCTCCTCTTCCTCGCCCCGGAGTTCCGGCTGAAAAGGCAGGTTGATGACTTCCACCGCGTCTCCCCGGGCCGGATCGAAATTCACGGCCCGCCGGACGATTTTGACCAGACTGCCGATTTCATCCGGGCTCCGGGCTGTGTACTGGCGGGTTTCCGTTTCCTTTCCTTTTTTGTCCCTGGTCTTGACCAGGGTATAGGTACCGTCCACGATCACGGCGGCGGAAATCCGGCGGATCATGCCCACGGGGCTGATGATATGCTGTATGGTTTTATTGAGTTCGTAATTGGCGATTTCCTGTTCCCGGGTCAGGCTGCCCTCCCCGGCGGCGGCCCCCCGCCCCCCGGGCGCCATATTGGACAGCACACCGGGTGCGCCCGAGGGGCCGGCGCCGCTTTCCGTGGACAGGGACCGGCTTTTCTGCTCGCTGCGGAGCACTTTTTCCGGATCATACTGCTCCAGGGTGATTTCCTGTCGTTTGAAATCCAGTTCGCAGGAAACGCGGACAATGGATTTTCCCGGCCCGAGCACCTCATCCAGCATGGATTCCACCCGCTGCTGGATGATCCGCTCCATGCGCTGCTGGAATTCGAGCTGTCTGGTGACGGAATTCTCAATTCCGCCCGCGCCCCGGGGGGCGGAGAGCAGATTGCCGAAATTATCCATCACGGTCACATCTTCCGGGCTCAGGTCCGGAACGGCGGCAGATACGATATGGATAATGGCCTGGACCTGCTGCTGCTTGAGTTTTTTTCCGGGATGCAGTTCCATCTGCACCGAGGCCGAGGCCGGCCGGTCCTGCTCCACGAACAGGGATTCTTCGGGCATGACGATCAGCACCCGGCAGGTCCGGACCTCGGCAAGGCGGGTGATGGTCCGGGAAATCTCTCCCTGCAAGGCCCGCTGATAATTCACGTTCTGCTCGAATTCGGTCATGCCCAGCTTGGTGCGGTCAAAAATTTCGAATCCCACGCCGCCGCTCTGGGGAAGGCCCTCCCCGGCCAGCATCATGGTGGTTTCAAAGATCCTTTCCCTGGGCACCAGAATGGTATTGGCCCCGGCCGCCCGGTAGGGGATTTTATCCTCTTTGAGCCGCTGTACCACGGCCCCGGCATCCTCGGGCTGAAGATTGGTGTACAGGGGCTGAAAATCGGGTGTGCCCGCCCAGAAAATCAGCCAGAAAAAACCGGCCATGGACCCGAGGATCAGGAGCATAAGGGCCATCCGCCTTCCGGGGGTAAGGCCGGAGATGACGGCCCGAAGCGAGAGCCATGCGTCACGAAACGCCATTGCAATTCACCGCCGTCAGATATTCATCCGCATGATTTCCTCATAGGCGGCCAGGGCCTTATTGCGCACCTGGAGCATGAGACGAAAGGACAGGTCCGCTTTCTGCACGGCGATCATGGCGCCATGGATATCCGGATTTTCTCCGGCGGCCAGTTCGGCCACGGCCGTGTCTTTTTCCGCCTGCAGGGCCGAGACGGTGTCAAAGGCCCGCTGCAGGACGGATCCAAAATTTCCGGCTGGCGGCGGGTTCTTTCCACCGGTCCGGAAAGGGGATGCGATATCCCCCGCGCGGTATATCGGGGCGGGATCCATGGGTGTCATTACGCAATTATCTCCAGGGCCCTGAGCGCCATCTGTCCGGTGGTCTGCACGACCGCAGCATTGGCTTCGTAGCCCCGGCTGGCGGAAATCATATTGACCATTTCTTCCAGAAGTTTGACATTGGGCATGGCCACATAGCCGTCCGCATCCGCGTCCGGGTGGGATGGATCATATTTGAGCACCGGCGGTCGCGGGTCTTCCACCACTTCGCTGATCCGCACGGAAGAAATGCCGGCGCCGCCGTCATTGTTCACGGCATCCGCCAGCGCATCATTAAAGGATGTCAGGGGGACGGCCTCAAAGACCACGTCCCGCCGGCGGTAAGGACCGCCTTCGGACGTACGGGTGGTCTGGATGTTGGCCAGGTTTTCGGCGATGATATTCAGCCGGGTCCGCTGGACCGAGAGTCCGGCGGCGCTGATATCCATTGCGGTGAAAAGGTTCATCCGTCTTTCTCCGGGGGTCGGAATTTATGTTCGGAATTTATGTATTGTCCTGGATCGCGGTGGAAACCATCTGGAACTCCTTGTGCAATACCCCGGAAAGCAGGCGGTAGACAAGGCTGTTTTGGCCCATGGCCGTCATCTCCCGGTCCATGTCCACGGTATTGCCGTCGCTTCGGGCCGATCCCCCGGGCCGGGCGGATACGGGAATATCGGCCGGGGCCCCATCCGTCCAGTTCCCGGACGGGGAAATATGATCGGGATGGGTGGTGGCAAGCGCCATTTTTCCGTCGGTCGATCCTTTCCGGATATGGTCCAGGGCTTTGTCGAGTTCCACGTCAAAGGCCTGGTATCCGGGTGTATCGGTATTGGCGATATTGGCGGCCAGCACCTGATGGCGGGCTGCCCGCAGATCCAGGGACCGGTGGAGTATATCAATGGGGCCGTTGTCCAGGAAGCCGGACAGCCCGACGCCGGTCATGATTTCTCTTTCATGGCGGGTTCTCCGCTTTTTTCGGTTATCCCTTTTTTGTTTCTGCCGCCGCACTGCTGATATGATGACTTAACTGATTGCAATATATCTGATTGCAATATATCTGCTTGCAATATATCTGCCGAAAGGAGGCAGGGCGCCGGGGACGATACGGACCAGATCCGAATCCGGACCAGATCCGGTCCGTCGGACTTTACAATCTGTAACCATCTCATGTAACATAGCCGGCGGCAGGGAAGCAACCCAAAGCCGTCTTTCAAACACGCACCCCCCGCGCGGTCCGTGATACGGTCGTCCGAGAGGAAGAAATGAAAATTCTGGTGACGGATCCGGATCCGGATCATCTTCATATGCTCATCATGTTCATCCGCGACCTGGGCCACGAGGCCCTGTATGCGGAAGACGGCCGGACGGCGGTCCGCCTCTGGGAGAACAGCCGGGCCCGCATGGTGGTGGCAGCCTGGGATCTGCCCGATATGACCGGGCTGGATCTCTGCCGCCGCATCCGCAGGCAGGCCGGTGATCGCTATACCTACCTCATGCTCATCGGACGCATCAACGCGCCGGACGAAGCGGCCGAGGGACTGGAAGGCGGGGTGGACGATTATATGATCCGCCCCGTGCGCATGCGGGAATTCCAGGCCCGCCTGGAAAACGGCCTGCGTATCCTGGACCTGGAAACCCGGCTTAATCGCCGGTACGACGCGATGCGCATTAATTATCTGCAAATTATCCGCATGTTTTCCAACCTCATGGAAGTATATGACCGGGATCTGGGCGCCCATGCTCGGAATACGGCCCGGATCGCCCTGGACCTGGCCCGCCGCCTGCCGGAAGTGGCGGAATCCGAATACGAGGAAATCGAAAGCGCGGCCCTGCTCCACGATATCGGCATGATCGGTCTCCCCCATATCATCCGCGTCAAATCCCGCGTAGAGCGAAGCGAGGAAGAAAGCCACCTCTACCGCCTGCATCCGGTCATCGGTCAGGGAATCCTGGAGGAAATCGAAATTCTGGCCCCGGTGGCCCGGATCGTGGGGCAGCACCATGAGCAGTTCAACGGGCGGGGATTTCCCGAGGGAAAGGCCGGGGAGGAAATTCCCTTGAATGCCCGCATTATCGCGGCCGCTTCCACTTATGACAACCTGGTCCGCCGGGGAGAAATGCCTTTACAGGAAATTCCCCAAAAGTTACAACAAATGAAGGGGTATCAGCTTGATCCCCGCCTGACGGATCTGCTGATGGGCATCAACCAGGAGCGGATGATCGCCCAGGTCCGCTCTGATTTCCGGGAAATCCCCCTGGAAGACCTGGAAACCGGCATGGTTCTGGCCAGGGATGTCCGGCGCCAGAACGGTGCGCTGCTGATGCCGGCCGGCACTGCTATCACCACCGCTTCCATTGACAAACTGAAACGCCAGCGCTGCACCTTTTCCAGCGGCAAAACGGTATTTATCTATGAAGAAGCGGAACGGGAGACAGAAACGATAATGGCACGGCATGCCGCATCGGAACAGCAATCCGCAACAGATACCCCGAAAGACTGATTCATGGATATCGCAACTGTTATCGGGCTGGTGGGGGGGACTGTTCTCGTTCTCATTGCGGTGCTGATGGGCGGCAGCCCCATACTGTTCGTCAGTATTCCCAGTCTGCTCATCGTGATCGGCGGTACCCTTGCCACGCTTTTTATTAAATTCACCATGGACGATGTCATCAATACCATTAAGGTCGCCATGAAGGCCTTTCTGGTCAAAATGGACAAGCCCGAGGACGTGATTCGCCAAATGGTGGAACTGGCCAGGATCGCCAAAAAAGACGGGCTGATCGCGCTGGAAAACCAGAAACCGGAAGATGAATTCACGGCCAAGGCCCTGCAATACCTGGCGGACGGCTTTGACGAGGGCCTGATCGAAGACCTTCTGAATAAAGATATCCGTCTGATGATGTATCGCCATACCATTGGTCAGAAAATCTTCAGGGGCATGGGCGCGGCGGCCCCGGCCTTTGGCATGATCGGCACCCTGATCGGACTGGTGCAGATGCTGACAGGCATGGATGATCCGAGCAAGATCGGCCCTTCCATGGCCCTGGCCCTGCTTACGACCCTGTACGGCTCCCTGCTGGCCAATCTTTTCGCTCTTCCCCTGGCGGACAAACTGGCCCTGCGCAGCGAACAGGAGCAGCAAAACAAAAATATCATTATTGAAGCGGCCATTGCCATGAACCGGGGCGTATCTTCCATGGTGCTGGAGGAGAGCCTGAAAATTTTCCTGTCGCCCAGGGACCGCGATAATTTCGATCCAAAAAAGGGTGGAGAGAAAGCTGCGGAGGAAACCGGTGACGGATAAGAACAATTGCCCTCAGAAAGAATGCGAGGAGGGTGCGCCAGCCTGGATTGTCACCTTTTCGGATCTCATGTGCCTGCTTCTTTGCTTTTTCGTTCTTCTCCTTTCCTTCTCCATCATTGACATGCGGACCTATAAGCTGGTCTACGGCTCTTTTGCCGACGCCTTTGGCATTCAGGGAAAGCAGATCACGCTCAGGCCGGGGCTGGACGGCGGGGAAAAAATTATTCCCACGCAATTTGACACCCGTCCCATTTCCCTTGATTTCATCTCGTTTCTTCAGGAAAACCTGCTCAGGGCCCTGAAGGAAGAAGCCGAATCCCGCCTGTCAGGGATGGAAAGCCTGCTGGAGGTCAGCCTGGACGAAGCCAGCCACCAGGTCACCATCCGGCTGATGGGAGAAAGCACGTTTGATTCAGGCAGCGCGGAAATTCGAAGGGAAATGGTGCCCATCCTGTCCAGAATCAGTGCCATGCTCAATGAAATCGACAGCGAACTCATTATCGGCGGCCATACGGACAATGTCCCCATTTCCGGCTGGCCCTACCAGAACAACCTGATTCTGTCCATGGCGCGGGCCGCCTCGGTGGCCCAGTTTCTGATCGAAAAGGGAAAAGTGGACCCCCGCCGGGTGGCCACAATGGGGTTTGGTGAATACCATCCCATTGAGACCAATGATACGCCCGAGGGCCGCCAGAAAAACCGGCGGGTGGAGATCACATTGGCCAACCTGGCCTTTCAGCAGCAGATCCGCAAAAACGCCGCGCTCATTTCCCCGCTGGACACGCCGGGCGGTATCATGAAACGGGAAAGCGAATAAATCATGCCGGCACGGAAATTTAAACCAGGCCCGCCGGATCAGAACCGGATCGGACACAAAGGAATCACGCACCCGGACGCCTTTATCGGGAAAAGCGCCGCCTTTACCGCCGTATGCAAACTGCTCCAGAAGGTCGCGGCCACGGAATCCACGGTGCTGCTGACCGGCGAGTCGGGCACGGGGAAAGGACTGGCTGCCCGCTGCCTGCATCTTTCCTCCCCGCGTTGCCGGGGGCCATTTGTTTCCATCAACTGCGGGGCCATGCCTGAGCATCTGCTGGAGAGCGATCTGTTCGGTCATGTGCGCGGCGCTTTTACCGGCGCGGTGACCCGCCGCGCCGGTAAATTCGCCCAGGCCGAGGGCGGCACCCTGTTTCTGGATGAAATCGGGGATATGGGCACCCATCTCCAGACCCGGCTGCTCAAGGTACTGGAAGAACGGGAATATGAGCCGGTGGGAGGGACCGGGTCGCAAAAAGCGGATGTCCGCATCATTGCCGCCACCAACAGGGATCTTGCCGCTGAAACCGCGGCCGGGCGCTTTCGGCAGGATCTGTTTTACCGGCTGTATGTGGTGCCGGTGCGCATGCCGCCCCTACGGGAGCGGCAGGAAGATATTCCCCTTCTGGCCGATTATTTCCGCCGTCTTTTTCTGCGTCCGCCGGATACGGCCCCCGCGCATATCCATCCGGGTGCCATGGATATGTTGCTGCGCCACTCGTGGCCGGGAAATGTGCGGGAACTGCGCAATCTTATGGAACGGATGACCGTATTGCGGGGAGACGAGGAAATTCGTCCCGCAGATATCCCGGCGGATCTGTTGCACGCGGCCGCCGGCGCGGCACCGGCGCCTGCCTCTGGCGCTGCAGATATGTGCGGCGGCGTTCATCGCTTCAGCACCGAGATCTCGGATGAAGGGATTTGTCTTAATACGGCAGTTACGGAATACGAAAAGGCCCTGATCCTGACGTCCCTGGAAAAAACCAGGTGGATCAAGAACCGGGCGGCCCGTCTTTTACACATGAAACGCACCACGCTGGTGGAAAAAATAAAACGATACGGACTTGAAGATGATCCGAAAAATTCGGCGGCGGGGTCATAAGGCCGGATATTACGGAGTCTGAAGGAGGAATATGGCGCTTCAGTTTTTATCCGTGGATGACAGCCGCGTCATCCGTGCGCTGGTAAAAAAGGCGTTCAAACCTTTTGATGTCGCGATCACCGAGGCGGAAAACGGCGCAGAAGGGCTGGTAAAGGCAGCGGCCGCAGTGCCGGATCTGATTATCCTTGATGTGGCCATGCCCGTGATGACCGGCATTGAAATGCTGGAAAGACTCAAGACGGACGAGAAACTCAAAGCCGTGCCCGTCATCATGCTCACCGCCGAGGCCAATAAAAAAGAAGTCATGAAAATTCTGCAGCTCGGCGCCAGCAGCTATCTGCTCAAACCGTTTAAAAGTGATCAGCTGCTGGAACGGGTGGGTCAGTTTGTAAGTCTGGCGGAAAAACCGTCTCCCGGCCCGGAAGAACTGTTCTCGGAAATGGTTTCAGAAAGTGAGGGCGTAACAGTGATCAGCGCCCCGGAAAAAATCTCCCGGGTGGAATTGCTCTCCCTGGAAAAGGGGCTGCCGAACGCCATCAGGGCCATGCTGTCCGCTAAAAAAAACGCGGCCGTCATTGATCTGCGCAAATGCAGGGAAGTCAATATTTCTCTTATAAAATTCATGGGCGGCATCCGGCGCCAGGCCCGAGATGTCAATATCCGCACCGAACTGCTGTGCACGCCGGATCTGGCCCGCAGCCTGCGAAACCTGGAAGAGACGAAAAATATTCCGCTGCATTTCAAAATCGAAGCTGCCATCGGGGCCTTGAACAGTTAAGGCGACGGGCGGGATGGGCGCCCGGCCAGAAGGCCAGACATCCGTTTGAAGAATCCACGAACGCCGCCGGCCGCCTCTGTTTCGGCCTGGGCGGCATTTTCCGTGAGGCGCCGGGCGATCCGGCGAACGCACATGGAGGCCCGGCTGCCGGGATGAGAAATCACCCAGGGGCTCTGCCGGCGCACCGCCCGCAAAACGGCTTCGTCCCGGCGGATATATCCCAGATACGGCGGGTCGAATCCCAGGAAACGGCGGGTAATGCGGGTCAGGCTGTCCACGGTGCGGCGGGCTTCGGCTTCGGAAGCCGTCTTGTTCACTACCACTCGCATGGGAATAATACCCCCGTCGGCGGTAACGGTTTTGATCAGGGCGTAGGCGTCGGTGAGAGAGGTGGGCTCGGGCGTGAGTACCAGGATGGTTTCCGAGGCGGCCCGCATGAAATACCGGACGGTTTTGGACATGCCTGCCCCGATATCAATGAGCAGCAGATCGCTCTGGTCCCGTGCGTCATAATCGGCCAGAGCCGCGAAAAAGGAATCCCGCTGTTCTTCCGTCAGATCCGATAGTTTTGCCACCCCGGATACGCCGGGAATGATCTGTACGCCGGGAAAAGGACGGATGACCACATCGGGAAGGGATTTTTTTCCGGCAATGACTTCGGCCAATCCGGTCCGGGGCGTCAAGCCGCACAGCACATCCACATTGGCCATGCCCAAATCCGCGTCCAGGATGGTAACGCGCATTCCCGATTCCGCCAGGGCGAGCGACAGGTTCACGGAAAAATTGGTTTTCCCCACCCCGCCCTTGCCGCTGGCGATGGCGATCACCCGTTTCCCGCGCATCCCGTCCGCGTTTTGCGGACGGGGCTGTGGCATGAAACCGGAACCGGGCGTCCGGCATGATGCGGATTCGTTTTTCCGTGTGCCAGGAGAGAGGGAGGCCGCTGTCGGCGCCAAACGCCCGGAACCGGTCATGGCGGCCATGATGTGTTCATAGGCATGGTTCAGGCGGCGGATTTTGCGTTCCGCCCGGGCGCGTATCCGCGCGTTGGCCAGAAACCGGTCCGGGTGCCAGACAAATACCATATCCCGCCATGCCTGGCGGATTTCCTCCAGATTCGGCGTTTTGCCGGCGGCTGTATCGACTTCCAGTTCTCTAAGGCAGGCGGCGAGCTTCGGCGTCATCTTCGGTTCCGGTTTTTCCCTTCGGCGCGATGGTGGATATCAATTTGGATGGTGACGGGAAATCTGGACATCGTACCAATGACATCCGGCGGTTTCAACCGAAATCTCATTCTCTTCCCGGTCCATGGCCGGAGCGGCGGCAGAAAACGCCTCCAATAACCGGGGCCCCTGGCTGTGCCAAATAAAAAGGAGCGATTCCCAGCTTATGGAAATCGCTCCTGTTCGTTCTTTTCGGTGCGTTCGAATGATGTCGATATTTTTTACGGATCAGATTCTGCAGGCATTTTTCATTAATAGAAAACGCCGGTGCGATACTTATTTTCTCCGGAGCTGCAAAATACCCAGGCCCAGGAGACCCAGCCCCATGAGGATGACCGTTCCCGGTTCCGGGGTGGGCCGCACGCCGCTGAGTTCAATAACGACATCGTTATAATCATGGTCGCCCAGTATAGGCAGATCTTCCCAGGCAACGACATAATTTCCGATTTCGTTATTCGCGCCGCCGACGATGCGGTAGGTGACCATATGGTCCAGGAACTGTCCCTTTCTCTTGTCATTTTTCGTCGGATCACTGCTCCATACCATATTCGTCCCCGAGGGATCCAGGCCCAGTTCAAAGGGACCGGACCCGACGATTGCCTCATCAATCGTTCCATCCAGCACAGTCGGGTTCAGCCCGATGCCGTTGTCGAAATTATTGCCGCTGCCGGGAGCGATGGAGAACAGATCATGGAAAGTGCCGCCGGCCCAGTATCCGAACGTTTCTCCGAAGCCGGCATATTTGGCCTGGGCAATGGCGCCGCCGTCAAGAGCGTTCGGGCCGCCGGTGTTCGCCAGCACCCAGTGCGTGTCAACGGCGTCATCAATACGTTCCAGATTCCCCCATCCGTACAGGGAATCCAGGATATCGTCCAGATTCCTTTCCGCGCCGCCATCCGGCCATCTGTCGAAATTAACAGGGGTTTCAAGAGCCCATGCGCCGGAGACGCATAAAATAAGGCAGGCAAAAAAGGCAACGGGTGTGAGATATTTTTTCATCTCATTCTCCTCTCTGTTTTGTTTGGGATTTATGTTTCATGATTTTGATTTAATAATCAAGCAGTTTTTGTGCCAATATTTTAACTTTTTGTTTTTATAGTCTTTTACGTGGAATTATTTCCGGAGGTGTCGGTTTTTGCGACATATTTTCCTGACCGGGACGCAACAGCCGGTTTCAGGCGTCGGTGGAATTGACGTTTGCCGGTTTCCGCAGGCGGGGCCGTCGGGGTGACGGGAAATCGCAGGAGGAATTCGGCGCCGGAAACCGGTTTTCCCTCATCGGGAAAGTCTGATGTGCCCGCCGATACCCGGATACCGCCGCCAAGCAGGGAGACCAGGCGTTTGACCTGCCAGAGGCCCACGCCGCTGCCATTTTCCTTTGTGGTCTGAAAGGGTTCGAAAATGGCATCCGGCAAAAGATCCGACGCTATGCCGGGGCCGTCATCACGAAAACCGAGTTCCAGTTTCTGCTGCCCGTTTTCTTCCACGCGGCGGATGCGGATAAACAGGCGGGTGCCCTTTCCCCCGGCTTCCAGGGCGTTGATCATCAGATTTTCAAAAATACGGGACAAAAGTTCGGGATCCGTCGTCAGCACCGCGTCTTCTTCCGGAAGAACCTGCATATACAGTCCGGCCAGGCGGCGTTCCATGCGCCGGACCACTGTATCCGCGAATTCGGCTATCCGGACCGGTTCGTTTTCCGGAATAATTTCCCGACGCAAGGCGGAAAGCCGCCCCTGCACTTTGCCCATCCGGCGCAGGGCGTCGTCAATGGTTTCCAGCATGTCTTCCTGAAATTCCGGATCATGCAGATGCCGGGGTGCGTTCTGGCGTATCAGGCTCAGCATGCTTGCGGCGTTTTTGACATCGTGGAGGATAAAGGCGCTCATTACGTCCCAGGCTTCCTGCCGGCGCATTTCCGCCACTTTTTCGGCCATGCGCACGGCCATCAGGGCGCTGGCCGCCTGTGTTCCGATGGCCGTTAACAGATCGTAATCATCTTCCCCGTACTGCCCGCCGGTGAATTCCCTTCCCAGACCAATGACGCCCAGTATCCGGTCCCCGAGGCTCAGCGGGACGGCCAGGGAAAGCCCGGCCGCCGAATCCGGGGCAGCGGAAACCGGGTGGAGAATATCGGGAAATGCGGCCCTGGATTTTTCCGCCTGCTCCCGCCAGATCCCATGTGCACCCAGGTATTGGATCAGGCCGTGATCGGCTGGCAGCGCTCTTTCCTCCTCTCCCCTGTGACAGCCTCCGGCGGGCAGATACATGCCGTCGCCGGAATCCACCCAGATATATACCGCGTTGGTGTACAGGCTTTTCGACAGCACATGCTCCAGGGCCGCGATGACCTCTGCTTCGGATTCGGCATCCTGCAGCAGGCGGGAAAAAGACAGCCATTCATCCCGGTATTCATATTTATTGACGTAAAAATGAGTGCTGACAAAATATTTGACCGAATGACGGATCCGGCCGGATACGGCCAGAAGGGCCACTCCGGTGCCGCCGGCGATGATGAGAAACCATCGCAGCACCACAGGAAATTCGATATCCATGATCCGCATGAACAGGACCATGAGCCCGATCAAAATCAGGTAGGAACCGAAGGCCATGGGCGCCACAAAGGCATATACCACCTTTCGGCTCACATAAAATTTGCGGTTCAGAAGGCGATGCCGCAGCACCGCGAACAGAATCATGGCCCATGCCATGGTGTACAACGCCACCAGGAGCCGGCACTGTTCCATGTCCATCCGCGTGTACATCATCCGGTAGGATACGGCCCATCCGGCGGTGGCGCAGAACAGATATTTGCCGGCGACCAGGTATTTGTATTCCCATCTCTGTTTGGGAGACAGTCTCCGCCAGAAACCCTCCAGCCGACAGGCCATCAGGGCCAGCGCGATCAGGAGAAGGATATTGGTGGTGGTGAAAAAAGCGGCGGGAAAGAATGCCAGATGCCGGGCGTCCAGCATATATCGCGGCGGCAGAAAGGACTCGCGTATCCCCGCCGCCACGAGAAAAAGAGAAACCCCGACGGATATGGATACCGCCGTTCTGGAAATCAGCGGCTTCGCTTCCAGGGCCGCATGGAGCCAGTAGGCGGAGCCAAGCCAGACACAGGCGATGATCAGTTCGGTATAAAGAAGGGGAAGGGACGGATAGGCCGCCGGCTGCAGGCTCAATAACAGGTACTGGAGGGCCAGAAAAGGAAGGAGCAGAAAGGATTGCAGCAGGGAAAGATAATACAGCCGTTCTCCCCTGCGGATTCCGGCGGTGAACAGGCCGGTGGCAGCGATGGCCGTGGCGGCGGCGTAAAACAGGCTCATCCGGTGCGGTACCGCCGGTGGATGCGTTCGATAATGGCGGATGTGGACGCATCGGGCGCCAGCGCGATCCGGGCGACCTTCCCGCCCCGGGAGGTGACGAAATCCCCGCCGATGATATCGGATTCGGCCCAGTCCGCGCCCTTGACCAGCACATGGGGGACGATGGCCCGGATCAGCCCCAGGGGGGCCGGATCATCAAAGAGCACTACCCGGTCCACGCAGGCCAGGGCTCCGAGGACTTCCGCCCGGCGTTCTTCTTCGATAATGGGCCGTTTATCGCCCTTGATCCGACGGACGGATGCGTCGGTATTGAGTCCCACGATGAGGATATCGCCCAGGGAGCGGGCCTTGGCCAGATAACGGGTATGACCGATATGCAGCAGGTCGAAGCAGCCATTGGTGAAGCAGATGCGCTGTCCTTTTTCGCGCATTTCGGCCGCTTCGGTTTCGATTTCCGTGGTGCTTCGCAGTTTAGCGTTCATCGGCATCGCGTCCATAGACATGGGGGCGCCGTTCCCGGAGGCAGGGGATGAGATCCCGCAGTTTTTGCTGCCCGGCAAAAGAGATGACGGCGGAGGCCGCCTCCGGCCGGTCTGCAGAAAAGGAAAGAATTTCGCCATTGGGAGAAATAATGGCGGAATGCCCGGAAAACAGCGTATCGCCGTCTTTTCCCACCCGGTTGACGCCGATGATGAAGATCTGGTTTTCAATGGCCCGGGCCTGGAGCAGGGCGTCCCAGTGGTGTTTGCGCGCAGCCGGCCATTGGGCGGCCACGATGACGAGTTTTGCGCCGGCAATGGTCAGGCCCCGGCACAGTTCCGGAAAGCGCAGGTCATAGCAGATCATGAGGCCCGCCAGTCCCAGGGAGGTCCGCAGGAGGACCGGTGCGTCGCCGCTGGCGAAATGCAGGTGTTCGCCGGTCTTGGTGAAAAGATGGATTTTCCGGTATCCACCGAGATATTCACCGTCGGCGTCCACCATGACAAGGGTATTATGGATCCCCTGTTCCGTGTATTCAGGAAGTGAGCCGGCCAGGCAGATGCCGTGTTCCCGGGCCGTGGCCGACAGGAACGCCACCAGGTCCGGGAAGCGCCGGGCGTGGCCTTCCAGATCCGCATAATCGAATCCGCTGGACCATAATTCCGGCAGAACGCCCAGGACCGCCCCCCGGGCCGCCAGCTCCCGGATACCGGCAGCGGCCGTTTCCCGGTTTTCCGCCTCCCGGCCTGTCCGTACGTTCATCTGCACATATCCGACCCGTATTTCGTCCACTTTTTTCCCCTGAGTGTGGCTGTTCCCCTGCCTTTCAAAGCGGAAAGCCGATGGATTGTCAAGAAGGGATGGAAAAAGAGGAAAATATCAGTTCCCGGCGCCAGGATATTCCCGCAGCCTGTGGAGGGAGTACAGGCCCTCTGGGGGGAGATACGCATGAGGCGGGCGGTTTCCTGTATTCCCAGTTTCTCGTCGATGTGCAGGCGCAGAAAGAGCCGGTCTTTTTCCGGCAGATCCGCAGGCGCTGATTGCGGAAGGAATGTGCGGTCTGAGCCCGCCGGTTATTTTTTCTTCCCCGGCGGCAGGGAAATCTTGATGTCAATGACCGGGGTGCCGTCCAGGGCCTCCAGCGGGTCTGCGGTCAGGCCGGTTTCATCCACCGCCGTCACCGTGACTTCGTGGAGGCCGATGGGATTGGGCCGGTTGGGGGAGCGGGTCAGAAAGACCCCGGTCAGGGGATTTTTCGGGTTGTGGCGGGGGTGAACCACCAGGGTGTCCCGGTCCGAATTGTGGAGCCAGGTCAGCACGGCCACCCTAGCTCCCGGTTTCATCCCCAAGAGGGCGTCCCGATACGGCGGCAGGATGTCGATCCGGGCCGACGGGGCGCCTTCATATCCCTGTTTGGGGCAGTCTTCCAGTGTTTTCAGTTCTGACCGGACAACGCCAATGGCGGTCAACTGGGCGAGCGGGTTCATATTTTTTCCGAGATTCATCGTATATGCTTCCGCTTTCGGATGCGGCTTTGCGTTTTCTATGGCGGATTTCCATCTGCCTCAGAATTTCCTGGACAGAATTTTTCCGGGAAGAAAGAAAGTATGGCAATAATACTCTGATATCATAACATGAAAGCAGCGGGTAGTCATCTTTTTAGGGGTAAGGCCTTAATATTATGTAGATTTATATTAACATTTATGCTATGCTGCCCAAAATCAAAAAACAACTTTAATAATGAAAGGATATATCATGGATGCCAAGATTATTTCAAGATCGGAAACAAGTTTTACAGTTCAGGTGGAAATTCCTTACGGGAAATCAATGCTGGAATCAGAAGAGCTGATACAGTCGCAATTGAAT
>PDWI01001951.1_pt1 | contig 31857 bp, 23 predicted proteins | sample 1430891 | NCBI WGS metagenome assembly PDWI01 (sample SAMN01162508, study PRJNA174530) | Oral metagenome, whole genome shotgun sequencing project. | biome: Marine environment; feature: Marine mammal; material: Swab sample of the gingival sulcus; isolation source: swab sample of gingival sulcus... | reverse complement strand
CTCTATTATTGGAAGTAAAGAAGGCATTCTGCCCAACAAGTTCGCAAGTCCCAACGTACAAATTCTTACATCGTTCAAGGACTTCAACCACTTCATATATGGTTTCCCCTTGTTTACGAGAGCGACTGCCCCGCTTAGCTTTCTTAACTAAGACCTTATCTCCGTTCATAGCCAAGCCCATTCGTCTATCATCAATAGCGATAGGTTCTTCATCTTCTTGACCCAATGGCAAGAAATAAGCTCTTCCAGAGAAATAACTAAAAGTCCCCTCTATCGTCCCCTCTCGGTTAATCTTCCTCCTATAACGCCCCATTTCCACTTCTTCTAGTAGGTCAAAGGCGACCATTTCTTCAAGCACAGAAACGACTTGTCTCTTCTGTGCCATTGTTGTCTGCCCGAAAACGTAGCAAACTTGCTTATAACTAATAATTGTGTCTCCTGACTCTTGAAAAATCTGCTCAATAGCTCGCTGTATTTTAGCATTTGTCAGAGCTTTCTTTTCTGAGCGATTACTTTGTTTGCTTGAGCTTCTTTTACTTTTTGTTGTACTCTGAGTTTTTCTTTTAGCTGAGGCTTTAGATTTTTTGGTTTTCTTTATATCTTGTTTACTTCTTGTCATATTCAGTTTTCTTAATTGAAATACAAATATACGTTATTTATCTGTATTCTACTAATTAAGCCTTTATTTACTTCAATGGAGCAGAAGCTTTTTCATTTCACTCCGTGATGAAATAAATTTCATTCCGCTGTGAAAAGTTTTTCATTCCGTGGTGTAATCAGCAAAAAGAGGCAAGAGCGAAAACAATTCAAAGGGCTAAGCTTTCATAATCCCTAAATTTTGCTTAGTTTTGTTTGATTATGATATTAAAAGATTTGCTTTAGAAATGAACATAAATAAATTAAACATCACATTACTTAGCCTTCTGCTGACGCTTAACGTTTTAGTTGGGCAGACAGAAGTGCGACGCTATGCTGTAACAGAAGAAACCGATTTTGGTATCGTTTATCGTTTGCCTAAAACGGAAATTGACATTATTGTTTCGCTCAAGGAAGAGAGCTATCAAAAAGGTCAATATCAAGCGTGGGCAAAGAAATACCTCGCCCTAGAGCCGAAAGCAGAGAACGAAACGAGGTTTACAATTGAAGGTATTCGCTCCGAACTTGTGGGCGTTCCTGATGAAACGAAGCAATACCTTGTAGCTTTTGAGAGGAGAACGATTGCCCCTTGCCTTTATCTTGGAGCAGGCAACCTTATCGCAAGCGTAAACGCTGAGCCTCAGCCAAAGCAAAAAGCCGAGGTGCTTCGCAAAGCAGACAAAGAAATTGACAGCACGTTCCCAGCCCTTCCTCGTGATTATACAATGGCGACAACCGAGACGAAGCGAGCAGAAATCGTGGCGAACTATATCTACGAATTGCGTGAAACGATGAATGATATTATGCTTGGGCAAGCAGAGCAAATGCCGAGCGACGGTGAAGCGATGAAGCTTGTCTTGAACCGCCTCAAGCAAGAGGAGAAACGAGCTAAGCGTCTTTTCTTGGGCGATACAATCGTGCGTTATCGTGAGCTACGTTTCCGCATTAAACCAAGAAGAGAAGCCCTTGAAGAAGAAACTCTCTTTCGCTTTTCGCCTGATTGGGGTGTCGTAGCTAAAAGCGACCTATCGGGAGACCCCGTTCTCTATTCTTTAGATATTATTGAGGAGTTGCCCGAACTTAGTGAGAAGGAGCGAGAAAAGTTGGAGAAGAAAGAAGGGCTTATTTATAACTTAACAGGCATCGGTTTATTACGTATCAAGCTTAATGACGAAACATTGCTTGAGCAACGTTTTCCTCTTACGCAGTTGGGTTCAATTCAATCTCTCAACAAAAAGATGTTTAACCTTAAGAGTGGTGCGACAACCTCTGTTATTTTTGACCAACGAACAGGAGCGATTGAACGCATTAGTAATCAATAAAAGCCAAACGAAAAACACATACTTAAATGATTCAAACGATTAAAAATCGTATCCTTCAAGGGGGAGCTATTACAGAAGCTGAAGCTCTTGAACTGATTGAGACGGAGCAGACAGAAGAATTATACGAAGTAGCTCACGAAGTTACCCAGCATTTTATGGGCAATCGCTTCGATACTTGCTCAATTATCAATGCAAAGAGTGGCAACTGCCCCGAGGACTGCAAATGGTGTGCTCAGAGTGCGTCTTATGCTACTTCGGCAGAGCGTTACAAGCTTGTTAGCCCAAGCGTCTGCGTTGCTCAAGCGACTTACAATCATAATCAAGGCATAGGACGTTTTTCGCTTGTGGCAAGTGGTAAGGGGCAGAGCGACAAGGAAATTGATTTAGTTGCGATAAGTTATAAAGCCATCAAGAAAGCTAACCCAACGCTTAAGTGCTGTGCTTCACTTGGTTTGCTCAAAGAACATCAACTCAAAACGCTCTTTGATAGTGGTGTAACAACTTACCATTGTAATATGGAGACAGCTCCTTCTTACTTTGCTAAGCTGTGTACAACGCATACGCAGAAAGACAAGGAAGCGACGCTCTCAGCCGCTCGTCGTGTAGGTATGAGAATTTGTAGCGGAGGTATTATAGGAATGGGCGAAACGGCAGAGCAACGTGTAGAACTTGCCCTTTATCTCCGAAGTATCAAGTCGGAAAGCATTCCGATGAATATCCTTCAGCCGATTGAGGGGACACCGCTCGGCGACTCTGCCCCTCTGACTGATGATGAGATTCTTCGTACTATTGCTGTCTTTCGTTTGGTCAATCCAAAGGCTTACTTACGCTTCTCTGGGGGAAGAGCTCAGCTTAGTCCCGCAACGCAACGTAAGGCTATCTATATAGGTATCAACGCTGCTATTACGGGCGACCTCCTCACGACGATTGGTCAGCAAGCTAAAGATGATATGGCTATGATTAAGGAATGCGATATGGTTAATAAGACTGTTGATTGGGAAGTTAGCTATAATCATTGAGGCGATAAATAATTATTCAGATTTTTGATATTTAGATAGGTTCAGAAAGTCATCCCATTCACTTGAAAAGGTTTTTGGGAAAACTTCCTAAAATAAGACGGAATACTTTTTAAAGTGTTCTGTCTTATTTTTTGATAGGATTATTTTATGTCTAAATTATTGATAAATAAAGGATTAAAAAGAGGTTGTATGTGCGATTTGTGATAGTTCTGATTTGTGCTATTGAGCTGTGTGGGGATGCTTTCTTGTTTCTCTTTTAGTGAATAGTTTTTGCTTTGTTCTTAGAAAATTATGATTAGTATTATCTTATAAAAGCGAACGAGTATATAACTAATCAGATTAAAAATCTTGATTTTTCTTTGAGGTTGATGATTTATGTATTATCTTTGTTCCGATTTTAGTAATAATGTAATTTTATTGAACTTATGAAAAAGTTGATTTTAACGGCTTGTGTGGCCTTGGCAGGAATGTTTAGCCTAAATGCACAAAAGCTTTCTTATCGTGCCGAAGTTGGGGCGAATGTTACTGCTAAGTATTTGACAGGCGGAACTGTCCCAGGTAAGCACTTGCCTAATTTTGGAGTGCGTGCAGGGCTCGGTGCAGAGTATATGTTTTCGTCTAATATGTATTTAGCTTCAGGCTTGAACTATCGTATGGGGGGACTTGAATCTACCTTTGATACACCTCAAGGTAAAATAAAGTCTGCACTCAGAGAGCATAATCTTAGCTTACCTATCAATGTAGGAGGTCGATTTGCAGTGAACAATGCTTTTGCTGTTGTTCTTGAAGGAGGGCCATTTTTGTCTTATACTTTCTCTTCTAAACGAAAGACAGGTAGTAGAGGAGCTATGAATGAAGTTAATCGCAAGCCTTTTGAACTAGGTGTCGGACTTTCTGTTGTTACCGAGTTTCAGAAATGTTATTTCTTGCGTCTAGGTGCAGACTTTGGTTTGACTGATGTGCAGAAAGAACGCAAAGGTTCGCTTCGTAAAATGACAGATGAAATCTATTTAACGTTTGGAGTGCGTTTTTAGAAGTTAAGGCTTGGTTCCTTGAATTTTAAGTTAATTTCCTTATTTTACTTGGCCGAAAAAGATGATATTAGCAATGTATTATAATAAATTAACTTAGTATGTTAAGCTTGTTATAGCTTAATATTTGTTACTATCCCTCTATTTCTGACGAGTCTGTTCAGAAGCAGAGGGATAGTGCTATTAACTCAATTATCGAAAATAAATGATAAATTATGTTATGTTCGAGGCTTTGACGTTTGTAGAATTAAAAGAATTTAAGTAACTTTGCAGGAAATATAATTGGTGTCAAGCTTGTTTTATATCATATTTAATTGATTGAAAGCTTGCATTTTTGTTGTTGAATATTACAAATTATAAAATAGAATAATATGTTAAAGAAAGGTATTTTGGCTGTCGTTGCTCTTGGGGCTATGCAGCTTGTTAATGCACAGACAATTGACTCTGTCGTTACAAAAGAACTTAAAACAACAGATAAATATGTTGTTGAAACGAACCATTTTAAGCATAATTGGTTTATCGGGGCTCAAGTTGGTGCACAAATGCTGTTTGCTGACCATACGAAGCAAATGGATTTTCTAGATCGTATTTCTCCTGCTTTTGAAGTAAATTTTGGTAAATGGTTTACTCCTGGTATTGGTGTGCGTTTTGGTATAAGTGCTTACAACTTAAAGGGTGTCGCAGGTTGGACGGACTATGGGGTCAATGCTGGCGGGAAATGGAATGAACGTTCTGAATATAATGGTTTTACTGGCGAACCTGGCGAACGTTCTTGGTATAAAGATGGAGAGGTTATTTCAGGAAACCAACTTCTTAATACGAATATGAAGTTCTTACACGCTCACGCTGATGTGATGTTTAATCTTTCTCAGATGATTTGTGGCTATAAGCGTGATCGTTTTTATTCATTTATTCCTTATGCAAGCTTAGGTTTTATTCATTCATTAAATAAACCTATGACTTCATTTAAGCGTGGTGGATCTTGGTTATCTTTGAAGGAAATTCAAAAAGCTCCAATGAAAGATGAGTATACACACGAAGTTACAGGTAGCTTAGGTCTTCTTAATAAGTTCCGTCTATCAAATCGTCTAGATTTAGATTTAGACATTCGTGCTAACTATGCAAATGATCGTATGGATCAGCAGATTGGTGGACGTTGGGGTGAAGGTTTTCTTCAAGCATTCGTTGGTCTAACTTGTAATCTAGGTAAGAACTACTGGGAGCAAAGTACAATTACTACTATCCGTGTTAATGAAAATGTTCTTGCAGAACTTCGTGAAAGAGTAAATACTCTTGAGGTTACTAATGATGATATTCGCAAGCAACTAGAAGAAGCCCTTAACCGTGAAGTAACTCCAGATAATGTATGTGGTATGCCACTTCTTGTTACATTCCATATTGACCGTTGGAAGCTTAGAAACAAAGATCGTGTAAACCTTGGTTTCCTTGCTGAGGTTCTTAAGGCTAATCCTAAAATGATTTATAACATTGTTGGTTTTGCTGATAAGGGAACAGGTAGCGTACGTCGTAATATTTTCCTTGCTAAGAAACGTGCTGAAGTTATCTACAACTGTCTAGTTAATGAGTTTGGTGTTTCTGAAGCTCAACTTACTAAGGATAGCAAGGGTGGTGTGGCTAATATGTACTACGATGATCCACGTTGTAGCCGTGCTGTACTTCTTAAGATTGCGGAATAAGAAAGTATAGTTGATTAGGAGACTTTCTTGATAAGAAGAAAGTAGATTATCAAAGACCACTTCCTTTAGATTTTAAGTCTAGGAAGTGGCCTTTTTACTTTTTAAATCAAATAAAAACAATGAATAGAACGCCTATTGTAGTGGCTTTTACGCCTAATTACTTTATCCCTGCAGCGACGGCAATGTTGTCTGTATTAGAGCATTCGCCCAAAAACGAAGGCTTTCATTTTATTTGTCTGCTATCGGAGCCAATGCCCGAGGATTTGGTTAATCGTCTAGCTCTCCTTGACGGAGGTTCGGGACGTTTGAGTTATGAATGGTTTGAACTTAAAGAAGAAATGTTGGAGGGTGTTTACATTGACCCTAAATACACGATTGCAGCCTCTTTTCGTCTTCTTGTAGCAGACTTATTTCCTCAGTACGATAAGCTAATTTATATGGATTGTGATGTCATAATTCGTCAAGACTTAGCTAAGCTTTACAGAGAAGTAGAGCTGGAAGATAATTATCTTGCAGGCGTTGTAGAGGCTTCAACGCCTCGGCAGGCAAAAGGTATTGAGCGAATTGGGGCAAAGGTCGGAGCATATATCAATTCTGGTTTCCTTGTGATGAACTTAGCCTTGCTTCGTCAGGATAAGATGTCGCAGAAATTTATTGAAGCTTTGAAGGTAGATTATCTTGAGTTCCCCGACCAAGATGTACTGAACACCGTTTGTTTGGGGCGTATCTTAGCTCTGCCTCCTTATTATAATGGCATTCGCACCTTTATGTTAGAAGAGGAAAAGGAGAATTTTCTCAGATACTATACAGAACAAGACTGGCAAATGATTGATAAAGAAGGCACAATTCATTATACTGGTCAAAAGCCTTGGCGAGCTTATACGCTAAAGTTTGAATATTGGTGGGCAACTTATTTTCGCTTGCCTAAAGCTCTCCGAGAGGGCTTAGAGGCTAATCAGAAAATGATTGTTTTATATCGTCTTTTCTCTTTGCCTTTGGTACGTCCAAGCTTTAACCTAATCAATCGTTTTAGACGTAAATACTTTAAGTAATGAAGCACGCTTATTTAATCCTTGCTCACAACCAATTTGAAGTTTTGGACTTGCTGGTTCAAGCTTTAGATGACCAGCGGAATGATATTTACATTCACTTTGATAAGAAGGTTGAGGCTTTGCCAAAGCTAAAAACTAAGTTTGCAGGGCTTTTTCTTTTAGAGGAGCGTTTTGATATTCGTTGGGGGCATATCTCAATGATTAGAGCGGAGTTTGCCTTATTAAAGACGGCTCTGTCCAATGCTTCTTATGCTTATCTGCATTTGCTCTCTGGGGTTGATTTGCCACTTAAGAGCCAAGATTATATACACAACTTCTTCGCTCTTAACCAAGGAAAAGAATTTGTTGGCTACTACAACGGAGGCAGTGATACATCATCTTTGGAGCATAAAGTTCAGCGTCGGCATATATTTTCTGATAGCTTCAAGGGAGCAGGCTTAATCTATCAAGCTAAGCGTATTGCACGCTTTCTCTTTCTTCGCTTACAAATCTTGGGAGGTTTGAAGCGTAACGAGGGCATAGAGTTTAAGAAAGGCGGACAGTGGTTTAGCATTACTCAAGAATTTGCTTCTTATGTCTTGGAGCATCAAGAGGAGATAGAGCATATCTATGCGGATAGTTTCTGTTGTGATGAGATTGTTATTCAGACACTGCTTTGGCATTCTCCTTTTGCTAAAAACATCTATGATAGGACAGATGAAGCACGAGGCTCTATGCGTCATATCGGTTGGCAGAATAATCAATTACTTGATTTTACGGCAAAGGATTATGATACGCTTGTTCAGTCGGAGGCTTTGTTCGCTCGTAAGTTTAATAATTCAGACTTGAAGTTCTTATCTCGTCTTCTTGAGCGTCTGTAAATGCTTGAAAAGACTTATATTTGCATTTCGAAGAGTGTAAATAGATAGAGCTATGCTAAATAATAGAGTTTATAAGTATTTAATCAATTTTCTTCTGGGGAAGCACACACACTTAAGCAAGTTTAAGAGTAATAGCATTGCAAAACCAGAAGATTTACTTGTATATACCAATAATCCAGAAGAGATGAAGCGTGCAGGTATTGTAATATATCGCTCGGACTTCTTCTCTTCTGATGTTTATGGCACGAAGCAGTCAGAACCTAAGCTTCCTTTACAAGAGTGGAGAGGAATGCCCATACTCTTTGGAGAGAACCGAGAGGAATGGATTAACGAGGGGAAGACCTTCGTGATTTATGCCGATTTAGTTGCCTCTGCTTTCTATCTACTTAGTCGCTATGAGGAGATATTGTACCGCTCGGAGCGAGACAAACACGGGCGTTTTCCTGCGGAACGCTCTCTCCCTTTTCGTGCAGGTTTTATTCATCGTCCGATTATTGATGAATACAGCGAAGCCTTACGTAATATAATCAAAGAGCAAGGCTTTGAGCAAGCTTTTGGGATTAAATTAGAAGAAGCTAAGTATAGATTTTCTCAAATAAACTTATCTCACGACTTAGACCAACCTTATCGTTATAATGGAGTTCGGAGTTTTTTTCGTGCTTTGTTTTTAGAGAAAAATAACCCTTTTAAGGCTTTTCAATTGGCTTTCCTTAATCAAAGAAACGATGAGTTTAATACTTTTGGAGAGATGCTTTGTGAGAATAATAAACTCATAGAGCATTTACCCGAAGGATTAGCTCGGACAATCTTTTTTGTTAAGGCTAAAAGTTCTCATATTCTTGATAGACCAAATTATGACTTAGACTCTTCTTATATGAAAAAGGTTTTTCAACTAGGAGAAGCTTATAACGTTAAGTTTGGCTTACACGCTAGTTATAATGCAGGACTTAATCCAGATGTTTTGGCGAAAGAGAAGGCTAAGTTAGACAAGTATTTTGGACAGAATACCACTATCTCTCGTCATCATTATCTAGCTCAGCGAGAGCCTGAAGACCTTAAGCTCCTTTCAGAAGCAGGGATTAAGCACGATTATTCAATGGGTTATGTTGGAGTTGCGGGCTTTCGCTTGGGGACTTGTCGGCCTGTTAAGTACATCAATCCAAATACACGTAGCCTTTGGGAACTGACAATGCACCCACTTACGATAATGGACGTTTCGCTTTCTCGTGAAGATTGTATGAACCTATCTTTTGAAGAAGCCGAAGCTTATGCTCACTGCTTGGTCAAAGAAGTTGTCCGTCATAAGGGAGAGCTCAATCTCCTATGGCACAACGAACAGTTTGCTCCTACCGTACACCCTTGGCAAGCCAAACTTTATACTTCTATACTTAAACTTATTAAGGATTTATCTATAGAAGATAATAATACAATATCATCTAAATAGACTAACTGACAAGAGATGAAGACGGTCTATATTATTTGTGATATTTTTCCTCCTGCTTTTGCTCCTAGAGTTGCTTACTTGACGAAGTATATCAGCTCTTTCGATTGGCAGGTAAGAGTATTCTCTGAACAAATAGATAGTCATCAGGTCTTTAGTGATTTTACGCCAAGCTGTCCTGTGCATTTAATTGACTTGAGTGCTTCATCTAAGTTCGCTAAAGTTTTTGGGCAGTTAGGCGAACTTCTTTTTGAGCATAAAGAAAAGCGAATGCTCTCTGCGATTAAGGATTTAGTTATTCGTGAACATTTGCCTGAGCCTCAAGCGGTGATGTGCTTTACCTATCGGAAGTTTCCTTTAAGTACTGCCTATGAACTTTCGAAGTATTGGCGTGTCCCTTTTATTGCAGACTGCAGAGATATTATAGAGCAGTACAGTAAAGGCGATTTCTTGCCCAAACCCTTAACTATTTGTGGCTTTAGGTTTCGTGCTTTGGAAGAACAACTTGCGAAAGTTTACATCAAACAAAGGAATAAATACCTCCGAAAAGCCAATCAGGTGACAACCGTCTCTTCGTGGCATAAGGATGTTTTAAGTCAAGTTAATCCTTATATAAGCATTATTTATAATGGTTATGATGATGAGCTTTTCTATCCCTCACATCAGCAATCAGAGCAATTTCGGATTGTTTATACAGGGCGTTTGCTCAGCCTCTCGATGAGAAATCCTAAGTTGCTCTTTGATGCTTTGAAGGGTGATTTGCTCAAGGACTTGGAGCTGTCGCTTGATTTCTATACAGATGATTATTCTGCTCAATTGCTCTTAGCTCAAGAATGGGCAAAAGATGAGCCTAGGCTTCATATCTTTAGGATGAAACCCTCGCAAGAAGTCCCTAAATTACTCGCTGACGCCAGCGTGATTTTGCTCTTGTCTAATGAGGAAAATAGTCAGGACGCCCCCAAGGGAATGCTCACGACTAAGCTCTTTGAAGCTATGGCAATGGCAAAGCCTTGTCTGCTTTGTCCGATAAAAGAGGGCGAAGCTGTTAGCTTGCTCGAAGAGGCTAATTGTGGTATTGCGACAAATTCAAGCGAAGAGATTGCTCAATATATTTATAATCTTTATCAAGTTTGGCGACAAAAAGCTTATACAGAGGTTGTGCTTAACGACGCTTTTGTGCAAAACTTCAGCCGTCGCAGACAGGCAAAAGAATTCGCAGAACGATTAAATCAAACACAATGAATAAGACGATAGATAAATTTCATTTTCCTAAGCCTTCAAGTTTTCCTTTTCAAGTGATTGCGGGACCCTGCAGTGCAGAGAGCGAAGAGCAGGTATTAAGCACGGCTCTTGCTCTTCAAGAGGAAGGTGTTCAGACTTTTCGTGCTAGCCTTTGGAAGCCTCGTACACGACCAGGGGGCTTCGAAGGAGTAGGGGATATAGGTATCCCTTGGCTAGAGCGAGTGCGTCGTGAGACAGGTATGCAGGTATGTACCGAGATTGCCAATGCTAAGCACATTGAACTGATGCTTAAGGCGGGCTTTGACACTTTTTGGATTGGAGCAAGGACAAGCTCTAGTCCATTTGCTATTAGCGAAATAGCTGAAGCTTTGCAAGGAACGAAGGTTAATCTACTCGTTAAGAATCCTATCAATCCAGACTTAGACCTTTGGGAGGGTGCTTTACTTCGTTTGCTTCAGGCAGGGGTAGAGAATATCTCTGCAATCCATAGAGGCTTCTCAACTTATGGGAAAAGTCGCTATCGTAATGAACCTATTTGGCAGATTCCGATTGAACTAAAGCGTCGCTATCCTAATCTAACGATTATTGCAGACCCTAGCCATATTGCAGGGCGACGAGACTTGATTGAGTCGCTCTGTCGCTCTGCTTTGGCTCTTGACTTTGACGGTTTCATTATTGAGAGCCACATCAATCCCGATTGTGCTTGGAGTGATGCTGCTCAACAACTAACACCTAGCGACTTAGGTAAATTACTAAGGAGCTTGGAGAAGCCTCAGAGCGAAGAAAAGAGCAGTGAAGCTTTAGCTCATTGGCGTCGAGAAATAGATCATATTGATGATGAGATTTTACGAAAGATTGCTGAACGTACGGCTCTCTCTAAGCAGATAGGAGCGTATAAAAATGAGCATAATATCTGTATCCTTCAGCCAGAGCGTTATCGTAATCTAATGCAACGTTTACTTGACAATGCCGAAAGTTTAGGCTTAGCTTCCGCATTAGTTGAAGATATATTTAGCCTTATTCACGAGCATTCAGTCGAAGTTCAGCAGTCGAATAGTGATTAAACAGAATTGCTAGGGATGAAAACTTTCAAGGGAGCTAAGACGCTAAACTATGCCTTTCTGACGCTTGGCTGTAATGTGCAGAAGAATAAGCATATTCCTTTTGCCTTAAAGCAACTAAGTCAATTTGCAGACATTCTGCGTCAAACCCCTTTGATGATAACCACTCCTATTGATTTCCCTTACCCGTCTGATGACTTTGCTAATATCGGTTTCTTGCTCGCTACGCCATTAGCACGAGAGCAATTTCAATTTTTTCTGAAGCGTTTAGAGCTTTTTTGTGGACGAAGCGAAGCAAATAATCTTCTTCACCCCGAATTAGTGCCAATGGATTTAGATTTAATCGTTTGGAATGGGGCGATTACCAAAGCCAAAGACCTTAAGCGTGGCTACGTTCAAGATAGCCTAAGCTATTTTAATCTAAACTTAACTAATTGGGATGATTACATCTCTCGCCTAGAGACTGATTGCATTTACCTCTAAATAATTCTTTTACTTCAGCCAATTCATAATTCATTTCACTCCGTGGTGAAAAACTTTTCACTGCGGAATGAAATCTATTTCACCACGGAGTGAAATGAAACGCTATCCTAAGAGGCTTATCAGTTTTCAACCTATACTATATAATCTCCTAGACTATATATAGTATAATAATAAAACTGTAGAGTTTAATTTTGTTAGAGTATATATTATAATCTACTGAAATATATATTATAATTCACTAGAATATATATTATAATTTGATGTAGTATATATTATAATTCTAAAAGTGATGTCTGTTTGCTCTAAATAAGCCTTTGTAATTAGAGAAAAATGATAACTCTTATTGCGTTAAGCTAAATAAGTTATACTAGAAATATAAGTGGATTTTGGAGGAGAGATAATAGGAAAATAAAAAAACTATAGGGTGTGCCGTTCGTTCGGACACACCCTATAGTCGGTAAATGATTTGATGAAGTGATTAGCGACGCTGACGACTTTGCGTTATTACGTGGCGAACTTCCTCAAGAGCTTCTACACGTTTAAGCTTTTGAACTTCTGCCTCTTTCCAAAGTTCTTCCTTTTCCTCTGGACGGATATAAGCCAAAGCTTCGCCCTTGCGAACGGTTGTTCCTTGAGCTAGAACTTCAGTCAAGCGACCTGTAAAGTTACATTTAACCTCTTCAATATAACCCGCTGTTGTTTGAATAAAGCAAAGAGGTTCGTTCGTCTTGTAAGCACGTCCCACTTGTGGAGCAGTAGAGTAATCGCTAGGGTCAATTTCCCAAATGATAGAACCTGAAGCAGTAGCCACAATAGGCTCTGTTCCTTGACGCTTAATTTTCAGAGCGTCTTCCTCGTTGTAACCTTGCTTAGCTAGTTTGGCAACCTTAGCTTTCTCTAGGTCAGATAGGAAACGTTCCTTAGCTACGCCACTCTTGTAATCACGATATTGGCGGTCGTGCATCGCAAGTTCAAATAGCTCTTCGTCGTCTTCTCCGTATTCCCAACCATTTTCGTCCATTTCTTTACGGTACTCATCAAGAGCATCAGGGTAGTTAGTTTGTGGGTCAACGTCTGTAAACTCAAGACCTTTCTCCTTAGCAAGAGCAATAATTTCCGGAGCAAGTTCCCCTGGTACTTTACCACTCTTACCTAGAATCATACCCCAAGTATTGTTGTCAATCGCCTGCCAACGTCCCTTACCTGTGATGATGTTGTAAACGTTCATCAGAGCAACGTTCTTAACGTATTGGCTAAATGGCGTTACAAGTGGCGGATAACCTAAGCGAGGCCAAACGTATTCAACCTCGTTAAATAGGCGAACGAGCAAGTCGTCAATGCTAAGTTCTGCTTCGCCTTGCTTACGCAGATACATATTGATACCTGAGTGTACGCCCTTTAGGTCTGCCATCATAGAACCCATCATTCCTCCTGGGAGACCACAACCAACGAGAAGAGAAGTTGTCAGCATATTTGTAGGCTCAATGAAGTAACCAAGGAAGTCGTCAATAAATTCTTGAGTTAGCGAGCGAGCCTTCATATAAGCGTCCATATTGATTGGAGCAACTTCAAAGCCTGCATCTACAAGCATTTCACGGATTGTAATCACGTCTGGATGAACCTTACCCCATACAAGAGGTTCCATTGCAGTATCCACAATATCTGCTCCGTTCTTACAAACCTCAAGCATAGAAGCTACCGAGAATCCAGGTCCCGAGTGTCCGTGGTATTCGATAATTACTTCAGGGTGCTTTGTTTTGATTGCTTTTACTAGGCGACCAAGGAAACAAGGACGACCGATACCTGCCATATCTTTAAGGCATAGTTCAGGAGCTCCCGCTTCAATGAATTTATCTGCTAAGCTAGCATAGTATTCTACTGTATGTACAGGCGAATGTGTGATACACAATGTCGCTTGAGGAATCATTCCTGCTTCAAGAGCATACTTAATTGAAGGAATTACGTTACGAGGGTCGTTCAAACCGTCAAAAATACGTGTGATATTAACTCCTTGAGCTTTCTTAACCTTGTACATTAGGCGACGCACGTCTGCAGGTACAGGGTTCATTCTAAGTCCGTTCAAACCACGGTCAAGCATATGCGTTTGAATGCCTGCGTCGTTGAAAGGTTTTGTGAAAGCTCTTACCGCTTTATTTGGGTTCTCTCCGTAGAGCAAGTTCACTTGCTCAAAAGCCCCTCCGTTTGTTTCTACACGAGCGAAACAACCCATTTCTACGATTACGGGAGCAATACGTTCCAATTGGTCTTTTCGTGGTTGGTATTTACCAGATGATTGCCACATATCACGATAGACCAAACTAAGTTTAATTTCTCTTTTCTCCATACAAACCTTTTTATATATAAATCTAATAATTCGTTTATTTATCCAACATATTCAATATATGTATCGTATTTAGAGCAACAAAACCTGCCGTCTCCGTTCTCAGGCGGTTATCTCCTAGGCTAATTGTTTTAGCCCCTAGGTTTTGTGCTTGAATAATCTCTTCAATAGTAAAATCCCCTTCAGGACCAATGAAAAGTGCGACCGCTTCCTGCTCCCTGTCATATTGTTCGTGTATCAGCTTTCGCTCTTGAATAAGGTCGCTCGCTTCACGGCAATGTGCTAAGAGAATTTGACTACCTTTGCATAGCTCTAAGGCTTGAGCATAAGGAATATCTACAAGCAGTTCGGGAAGTAGAGCCTTCTGCGATTGCTTCATTCCCGAGAGCATTATTTTCTCTAGGCGTTCTGCCTTGATATGCTTACGCTCTGAGTGCTTGCTCTTTACACAAATCACTCTATCTACTCCTACCTCAACGGCCTTCTCTAGTAGCCACTCCATTCGGTCAATAGACTTAGTCGGCACAACGCATAGCGTAATGTATTTTTGCCACGTTTTAGACCAAATTTCCTCTCCATTAAGCTGTACTTTGCAAGACTTTTTACTCGTTTCGCTAATGCTTGCTTCATAGAATTTCCCTTTGCCGTCCGTAACGATAATATCATCGCCCTCGCCAAGACGCAACACACGGAGACAATGCTGTGCTTCCGCCTCGGGAAGAGCCTTGTCCTTCAGAATATCTTCGGCATAGAATATCGGTAAATCTTGCATAAAATACGATACTTTTCTAATATTATCCTCAAAGTTAAGGGTTTATTACGAGATACGCATTAACTTTGCAAAAGAAATTCGGAAATTTTTCCATAATTATAAAGAAAAGCTGTGAGAATAGATATTATAACCGTCTTACCTGAGATGTTAATTGAGCCAATGAAGGCTTCTATATTAGGACGTGTGCAGAAGAAAGGTTTGCTAGAATTACACATACATAATCTGCGTGATTTTAGCACAGATAAGTGGGGTAAGGTTGATGATTATCCTTTTGGAGGCGAGGCAGGTATGGTGCTAGCTATTGAACCGATTGAACGTGCTATCAATAGCCTAAAGGCAGAGCGTCATTACGATGAAGTGATTTTTACTTCCCCTGACGGCGAAACTTTCAAACAAGCCACGGCTAATAGCCTTAGTCTTATGGAGAATATCATCATTCTCTGTGGGCATTACAAGGGGATTGACTACCGAGTGCGAGAGCATTTGATTACGAAAGAAATATCTATTGGCGACTATGTCTTGACGGGCGGAGAGCTTGCCGCGGCTATCATTACTGACGCTGTGGCACGACTCCTTCCAGGGGCGATTGGCGATGCAGAGAGTGCTTTGAGCGATACTTTCCAAGATAATCTCCTCGCTCCTCCGATTTATACACGCCCCGCCAACTACAAAGGTTGGGAAGTGCCAGAGGTTTTGCTGAGTGGCAATCAAGCTAAGATTGACGAGTGGAAACTTCAACAATCCCTCAAGCGTACCGAAGAGCTTCGTCCCGACCTCTTAGAAGAATAGCGTAAATACCTATATTTTCCTAGGGTAAAGTCAGTAGGCTTAAAAAAATACGATGAGGATCTACTCTGTAAGAGTTACCTTATTTCTGATGAAAAACTTAGAGAAGTACACAAAGTCCCTCTCGGTTCATTTTCAGCGTACAATAGGACTCTCTGAGGAGTATAGAGATAGAAACTCCCCTTTTAGAACAAGAGTCTAAAAGGGGGAGCAATCTAATATGAGGGTTAATGGAATACGTGTATGAATAATGTTTATTCGTCTTTCGCTATTAAATCATCAAAATAAGAATCATCTTCAAGGTTGTAATTATAATATGATAAATCAATAAATTCATAACTTGGGTCTATTAACTCATCCAACATTTTCAATCCTAAATCAGGGTCTGTATTACTAATATTTAGATTCCCGTTCGTATATTCTTCCTTAAGTTTTTTTGTGTATAACTCATCGAAAATCCCCCAACATTTAAAAGCTTTTAAATCACACCTATATTCCATAATGTTTTTTAAGTTATCCCATGTTGTAAAACCTTCCATTTCGGGCTTACAAAAGTTTTGTAGAAAATCAATTCCAGCCTCTGTAATATCAATAAGGGATTCTCCATGACCTAAAGGAGAGTTTTCAATAATTATATCAATAAATTTCTCCGTCATTGTGTTGACTTCGTAATTTTCATCATGAAAAAGTCTTTCTATAGATTGAAAAGGGGCAAAATTCAAAATTGTTATACTATAAGGGGTTAGACTCTCCTCCCAATTATCTTTCCATAGAAATGCAAAACCATGATTTTTTTGACTGTTGCCCTTTGTAGCAATTGCTGACAGGGCGGTTTCCATTTGTTTTATATACGGGTCTAATCTAGTTCTATTCGTTGGGTCATGATAAAGATTATCATCGTACAAACAAAGTTGATAACCTCCAAGGTGTCTATCACTGAGTTTTAAAGAGACATTATCTTCAACTACTTTTTTTACATCTAAGATTTTTAACTTGCTCTCTCCATCTACTGAAATTGGTTCTAAACATATAATGTTTCTTTGTAGCCAAAATATTTCGTGAAAAATATAATGTCTTAACAAGGTAGTCCATATAGGAGAAATAATAACATTTACAATATCCCCATCTGATATAAACGGAACATAAGTTTTAATTTCACTAGCATATGCAGATAATTCAGTTCCTGCTTGCCTTGAAGGTACAGCTATGTTTTTTAGTTCAACAATAACAATACTTTCAGCTTCTGGAGCATATAATAAAAAATCAGGTTTTAAAGAATCCCCATATTTTAGGGAAATATTTTCATTTTCAGTTATTACTGTGTTTAATCTTAAGGACTTAATACAGTATTTAAAACTTTGATAAATCTTCTCTTCAGAAATATTGCTTGGTACAAAATTCTCAAATTCTTCCTCATTTTCAACCAAGTCAAAAACTCCATCATTTTTTTTGAGTTCCTTACTTAGCCAATCTTGCATATCTGATTCTTTATTGAACATTGCTCGGTCTTTTTTTACATTAGCTATAAATATATTCAGTTTTTTGAAACTCTCAAAATCTACATCAAAAAATACACGATTTCTTTTCGTTGTCTAAGAGTTCCTTTTACTTCTTAATTCAAAAAGTGTTCCCACTTACTTTAGCAAAAGTTTGAGAACAATCAAGAAAGTTATTGGGAAAACTTTTTGAAATTACACGGAAAACTTTGAAAAGTTTTTGGGGAAACTTTTTTAACAAAATTAAGTCGTTGTATACTCTTGATTAGTAAGGATTTAAGAAATCGGTCTGCGACTGTTCCGATTTGTGATATTTAGCGGAAGAATAAGTCCCTCTGTGAGGGTGATTTGTGGGATTTTACTGAGGAAAAAGCTGGGGATAAGACGATAGTTTTTAAGTTTTATTTGTCTCAGAATACAAAATGCGAGAGCATTTTGACCCCCGCTGGGAAGCGGGTTTTACCTTTTGGTGGGGGTGATGAGGAGTGTCATCGTGTAATCTTTGTAGGGAAGTTGGAACTCCTTCTGAGGTAAAGCTCCCCAACTATCATAGCAACCTAAGCCCATTTGTTCGCTGTCAAGAAGGACTTCCGTAAGGTCTTCGGCAGGGCATAAAGCTCCGTGCTTTTGCGTCTTATGGGGGTAGCCGTCAAGCGAAGCCATTGAACGATTAAGAGCTGTGGCTTGAAACCCTTTATTAGAGCGAAACTCTAAGCCAAAACCTCCTGTATCTATGACACGATAGTAACGCAAGGCACTTCTTCCGCCCATTTCCTGCGGACGGATATAAGGATAGTAAAGTTCTTCTACACTCGTTTGATAAGCTCCCATTATTTGAGAGCTTGCTCGGTCGCTGTAGTTTTCCTCATTGCCTAATCCATAATAAGTAACATAATTATAGCGTTTAGGCATTTGCATTTGCAAACCAAAACGGAAAAGCTGAGGCATATCTTTTAGTCCACGCTTCGTCTGCAGTTTTTGTTCTACTTGGATTGCTCCCTCATTATTTATAAGGTAAGTTAGGCTAAGCTGAGCTGATAATTCCTCAAGCTCATAGCTTGCTTCAATTCTAATAGTCGATTGCTCTCTATTAAGACTGTGAACCAATTTATTTAACTTCATCTTAGGATTACGCCACTTTGCCCATTTCTGTTGCAGGTTTGCCCCCATATCATTATCCGTTACGGCACGCCAAAAGTTCGGTTTAAGAGGAGCTTTTAACAAGTCCTTGCCCTCAACTTGATAATGCGTTAGGAAGCCTGTTTGCTTATTAAAGTCCAAATAGAACTTATCCCCCTTCACTTGCAACCAACGCTTATCATTATCTAGGACTTTTGCTTTGCCTTTGCGGTCATCGTTCTTTAGCTTAAGGCAGTCGTTATTATATTGATATTGCTTAACGAAAAGCTGTTGATGAGCCACTTCTTGTCCTGCTTGAAGTAAACCTTCTTCCTTATTTAATGTATAGCGAACAATAAGGCTTAGGTCTTCATTGCCTAAATCTTTTGGCAGAATATAAGGAAGCTCAAAAGTCTTGCTCGTTTGAGGAGCGATACTTGCTAGAGGCATTGTTCCCTTTTCTATTGCTTTCCCCTCTCGTAGCAAAGTCCAATTAAGGCTATATTCATTGAGGTTCGTGAAGAAGAACTCGTTAAAAACTTTAAGGCTTTGCTTTGTGTTGTCTGCCCAAGAAGTCCAAATGTTCTGATGTTGGTAAGCGACTTCTGAGCAATGAGGATTAGGCTTTCTGTCAGGAGAAACAAGCCCATTATTACAGAAATTACTGTCATCTTTGCAGTCGTAATCGTTGTAATCTCCTGCATATTTGTAGTACATTATGCCATTCTTGTCGTAAGCTCTCAGCCCTTGGTCGGCAAAGTCCCAAATAAAGCCTCCCTGTGCATTCGGCTCTCTCCTAAATAAATCCCAATACTCCTCAAAGCCTCCCATTGAATTACCCATTGCGTGAGCATATTCGCAGAGGATAAAAGGCATTGGCGGCTTATTGCTAACAAACTCTTTGACTTCTTGTGGCGTGCGGTACATATTGACGTAGATGTCTGTATAGTTTAGTCCACTTCTCTCGTATTGAATAGGTCGCGTTGGGTCAAGCTCTCGTACTCGCTCGTAGACATAGCCGAAATTCTTTCCAGGTCCTGACTCGTTTCCTAGCGACCAAATAATAATACTTGGATGATTGCGGAGCAACTGCACCTGTCTTTCGTTACGCTCAAGATGAGCCCTTCGCCACGACTTTTTATGAGATAGGGATTCTTTACCGTAGCCCATTCCGTGGGATTCAAGGTTTGCCTCTGCTACAACGTACAAGCCATATTTATCACACAAAGCATAAAAATAAGGAGCATCAGGATAATGGCAAGTACGTACGGCGTTGATGTTGAGGCTTTTCATCAGGCGAATATCCTCTTCCATTCTTTTACGAGAAACGACATAGCCTCCGTCAGGGTCAAGTTCGTGGCGATTAACTCCCTTTATTAGAATAGGCTTTCCATTGACAAGCAGTTGAGCATTCTCCACTTTTACCGAGCGAAAGCCGATATTTCGCTCAATAACTTCCTTTTCCGTCTCAAGGCAAAGGCGATAGAGCTTTGGCTTTTCGGCAGACCAAGGCTTAACTCCTTTGATTAGCCTCTGAAAATGCTCCTTATCTTGCCCAACTTTTTCTTGAAAAATTGCTTTCCCTTGATTGTCAAAAAGGCTAATTTTAATCGGAAAAGAACCATTCTTTTTGAACTTAATATCTAAAAGTCCGTCTTTATAATGATGTACTAAATCAGCCGAAACAGTAAAATCTTCTATGCCTTCCTTCTCTCTTGCATAAAGGTAGCAATCACGAGCAATGCCACTCAAACGCCAGAAGTCTTGTGCTTCAAGATAAGTGCCGTCGCACCAACGATGAATTTCCATTGCAAAAAGGTTCTCTTGCCCAAGCTCAACAAAAGAACTAATATCAAACTCAGAGGCTATTTTGCTGTCTTCACTATAACCGACAAACTTGCCATTAAGCCAAAGACTTAAGTTAGAGGTCTGAGAGCCGAGATGAATAAAAATCTTTTTCCCTTTCCACGCTTTAGGAATATGAATTAAGCGTCTGTAATTGCCCACGTGATTGTTTTCTGTAGGGATAAAAGGCGGATTATTCTTAAATTGATTGTGCCAAGGATAAGTTGTATTCACATAAATTGGGTCGCCGTAGCCGTTCAGCTCCCATATAGCGGGGACGTTAAGCTGGTGCCACGCTCTGTCGTCGTAAGCAAGTTTGTAGAAATTCTTAGGACGCTCATCAAAGTGTTTTACCCAATGAAAACGCCACAAACCATTAAGCGAAAGATAATTCTGCGATTGCTTAATATCTGCTTTTTGCTCCCCCACGGCAAAAGCAAAATAATCGCTACGAGTAGGGTAGCGGTTAATCGCATTAAGTTCTTCGTTTTGCCAAGGCTTAAGTTTGTTGATGTCTTGGCTATAGGCTTTAGTCAAAGCTGATAAAGTCAAAAAACTTATAAGAAAGTATTTCTTCATATCTCTGATATTATTGTTTGCTATTATTTGTTAGAGCAAAGATACCCATTCTTGATATAACTTTTTATATAGTAGATAAATTTGCTTAGGCATAAGGCTAAGTCGTCTTAGGCATAAGGGGAAATCTTGCTAGGTATAAGGCTAATTTTTGCTAGCCTTATGCCTAATTTTCATTACCCTCGTGGGTAATTTCAAAAAAGGTTAACCTTTTTCTCAGAAAACCTCGACCTTTTTTGAAAAATACCTCGAGGTTTTTTATTCTTACCCTTATGGCTATTCAAAATTACCCCTATGCCTAGTAGAAATTATCTATATACCTAATGAAAAATATCCCTATGCTTAGCAAGAATTAAGCTTATAGCTAGGGAAAATTAGCCTTATGATTATCAAGTTTTAAGTATAATGAGCTTGTCGGAATTTTAACCCTTAGGATTTCGCAACTTTATACTCTGTAGCAAAATTCTTATCTTTGTTTTCGGCTTTAGAGAGGCTTTATAAGAGATAATAGATAAAAGAAAATCTAATGGAAGGACTTCATAAATTTGTACACCTACACGTTCACTCATACTACTCAATCCTAGACGGACAGGCTTCGGTCAAGGGGATTGTAGACAAGGCAATCAAAGACGGTATGCCTGCCGTAGCTCTTACTGACCACGGAGCAATGTTTGGGATTAAGGAGTTCTACAACTATGTAAACGGCAAAAACTCTGTTAAAAACTCAGAAATCAAAGCCAAAAAACAAGAGCTAAAAGAATTGCAAAAGCAGGCGGAGGTAGGAGCTGAACTAGGCGAACAAATTTCTGCTCTTGAAGAGGAGTTGAAAAGCCTTAAGCAACAGCTTTTCAAACCGATTTTAGGTTGCGAAGCCTATTGTGCAAGGCGTGGACGAGCTTCTCAATCTCCAAACGACCCCGACCCTTTACGACCAGAGAGAAAGATTGACAGTAGCGGTTGGCATATCATTTTGCTTGCCAAGAATAAGCAAGGTTATCAAAACCTTATTAAACTGGTTTCTCTAGCGTGGACGGAGGGCTTTTATCATAAACCACGTATCGATAAAGAAATTCTTGAGCAGTATCACGAAGGAATTATTGTGAGTTCTGCTTGCCTAGGAGGGGAGATTCCTCAGAAAATTTTGCATAATGATATTGAAGGGGCGGAAGAGAGTATTCAATGGTTTAAGTCTGTCTTCGGAGATGATTTTTATTTGGAGTTACAAAGGCATAAAGCTTCCAATCCAACAGGCAACCAAGAGACTTACGAATATCAGCAACGTGCAAATGCCGTAATAATTGAGCTTGCTCGCAAATATGATGTTAAGCTCATTGCAACGAACGATAGCCATTTCTTGAATAAAGAAGATGCCGAAGCTCACGAGCGTTTGATTTGCCTAAGTACAGGGCAATTTCTAAACCCAAAAGAGAAAGAACAGAGTGCGGATATGGGTTTGGGTTCGGCGAAACCTAAGCGTAAGATGTTGTATTCAAAAGAGGAGTGGTTCAAGACTACCGAAGAGATGAATGCTGTCTTTGGGGATTTGCCTGAGGCTTTGACCAATACGCTTGAGATTGCGGATAAGGTTGAGTTCTACAGCATTGATAATCCGCCTCTAATGCCAGACTTTCCAATCCCTGAAGGCTTTGAAGATGCTAAGGAGTACTTGGAGCATCTGACCTATGAAGGGGCGAAAGAACGTTATCCTGAATTGACAGACGAGATTAAGGAGCGTATTGATTTTGAGCTTAAGACAATCAATGATATGGGCTTCCCTGGTTACTTCTTGATTGTGCAAGACTTCATTGCAGCAGCTCGTAATATGGGCGTACTTGTCGGACCTGGGCGTGGTTCGGCTGCAGGTTCGGCTGTGGCTTACTGCCTAAAGATTACCAACCTTGACCCAATTAAATATGACCTTCTTTTTGAGCGTTTCTTAAATCCTGACCGTATCTCAATGCCTGATGTGGATATTGACTTTGACGATGACGGACGCTATGAGATTCTGAAATGGGTTACGGATAAGTACGGACACGATTGCGTCGCACACATTATTACTTTCGGAACAATGGCTGCAAAAGGGGCTTTGAAAGACGTGGCTCGTGTACAAGGACTTCCACTTGCTGAAAGTAATCGCCTAACTAAACTAATCCCCGCTAAGCTTCCTGATGTCAAGAAGCCTAAGCTCAAAGATTTTATTGAGCACGTTCAAGAACTGAAAGAAGCTTCGTTAAGCACAGACAGAACGCTTTCGGAAACGCTTAAGTATGCCAAAGAATTAGAAGGAACAGTGCGTAATACAGGCGTGCACGCTTGTGGTCTCATCATCGGTAAAATGCCGATTGATGAAGTCGTTCCTGTCTCGACGACGAAAGATGCTAACGGCGAGCGAGTACTGACTACTCAATACGAGGGAAAGGTTATTGAGGAGACAGGGCTAATCAAAATGGACTTCTTGGGGCTGAAAACTCTATCTATTATTAAAGAGACTTTGCACAATATCAAGGAAAGGCACAATATAGATATTGACATTGAGGCTATCCCTCTTGATGATGCTAAGACTTTTGAACTTTATCAAGCAGGGAATACGGTTGGGACTTTCCAATTTGAGTCCCCTGGAATGCGTAAGTATTTGAGGCAATTAGCTCCAACTTGTCTGGATGACCTGATTGCTATGAATGCTCTTTATCGTCCTGGTCCTATGGCTTATATCCCTGACTTTATCGCTCGTAAGGCGGGAGAGAAGGCCATTGAGTATGATATTCCTTCTATGGAGCGTTACCTTAAAGATACTTATGGTATTACGGTCTATCAGGAGCAGGTGATGTTACTCTCTCGTGAGCTAGCAGGCTTTACACGTGGAGAGTCCGATAACTTGCGTAAGGCAATGGGTAAGAAACTTGCCGATAAAATGGCGGTGCTTAAGGTTAAGTTTATTAAAGGCGGAGTTTCTAAGGGACATAAAGAAGAGACGCTTAATAAGATTTGGTGCGATTGGGAAGCTTTTGCCGAATATGCCTTTAATAAGAGCCACTCAACTTGCTATAGTTGGGTTGCCTATCAAACAGCTTATCTGAAAGCTCACTATCCTAGTGAGTTTATGGCAGGTAATATGAGCCGAAACCTTGGTAATATAACGGAAATTACCAAGCTGATGAGCGAGTGTAAGAATATGGGCATTAAGGTACTTGTTCCTGATGTCAATGAGTCGCTCTATAAGTTTAGTGTAAATAGTAATAACGATATTCGCTTCGGTATGGCAGGTGTCAAAGGTGTTAGCGGAAAGGCGGTTGAAGATATTATTCAGGAGCGTAAGGCGAATGGTTTGTTCGCAGATGTCTATGACTTCTTTGAGCGTGTAGACTTAAAGAGCTGTAATAAAAAGACGCTTGAAGCTCTAATCCATTCAGGAGCATTTGACAGCTTTGGTCTTGAGCGTGAAGCTTATATGAAGGTTAATGAAGGAGCTCAAGGCTATAATTTCTTAGCTGAACTGATTGCTTACGGACAAAGTGTACAGGACGAGAAAGCCAATGACGGCGGAGGCTTTTCGCTCTTTGCAGATGAAGAAGCAATGGCTATTGCCAAACCACAAGCCCCTTTTGTTGACCCTTCCGAAATTAGTGAATTGCTACGCCTAGAAGCTGAAAAATATGTTAATGGACTTTATCTATCAGGTAATCCACTTGATGAGTTTGATATTATTCTGAATTATTATTGTAATACGAAATGCTTGGAGCTTGAGCAGAATTTACAAGGACTTCCTTGTGGTAAGCACGTAATCTTTGCAGGGCTTTTGACCGCTGCTTCGGAGAATATCAGTAAGAAGGGGAATACTTATGGGCGTTTCACTATTGAAGACTTCTCGGGCGAAGCTAATTTAGCTCTTTTTGGCTCTAAATATGATAGATTTAAGTACTTCCTTGAGAAGGGTAAACGTATTATTATTCACGGACAAATCATCGAAAAGCGACACCTTACCAAGGGCAGAGAGAATGAGGTGCTAGAGCTTGATATTCAGCGTATAGATTTGCTTGAAGAGGTGCATCAAAGCCTAATCTCTGAAATAGAGATGACGCTGCCTCTTGAAGACCTAACGGAGAAGTTTATTGATGAAATATCTGAACTTTTGGAGAACAATCGAGGCTCTGCTCGGTTTAATATAGGAGTGAAGCACCCAACAGAAGGTTATGTAGTTTCTTATGCTTACAGGCTCAATAATGTTGCACCTTCACGAGAATTAGTTAATTTTGTCTTAGAGAATAGGACTGATGTTCCAAATACTTCCTATATTGAGGAGGATGAAGAGGGAGAAACTTCTATAGAAATAGACGAAGTGGAAGAGAACTCGGATTGGAATATCATAATGAAATAGAATATATATTGTTTAACATTAAATACATAAAGAATTATGGCATTACAAATTACAGATCAGAACTTCGCAGAGTACAAAGCGGACGCTAAGCCTTTGCTTATTGACTTTTGGGCTACTTGGTGTGGACCTTGTCAGATGATTGGACCAGTTATTGAAGAGCTTGCAGGCGAGTTTGAAGGACGTGCAAACATTGGTAAGTGCGACGTTGACCAAAACAATCAACTTCCTGCATCTTTCGGCATTCGCAATATCCCTACAATTCTACTTATCAAGAATGGCGAAGTTGTGAATAAGTTTGTTGGCGTTCAGAGCAAAGACGCTCTTAAGAAAGCTATTGAAGAACTTCTTTAATAGGACGCTAATAGCCCTCAAAAAGGCTACATATTTTACAATAAGAGGAGTAGGGCTATCAAGAGCTTTACTCCTCTTGTTTCCAAATCAATAAAACTAATAAAACAATGAAACAAAAGATATTTTTAGCAACGGTACAAGGAGACGACAAACCTGGATTGACGGCTTCCCTAACTCATATTCTTGCAGAACATAATGCCCTAATTTTGGATATTGGACAGGCTGACATTCATAATAGTCTAAGCTTGGGAATTCTTTTTAGAACGACGGAAGAAAATTCTGGAGAGATACTCAAAGACTTACTTTTTCGTAGTTACGAACTTAATGTGCAAATTCGTTTTCGCCCTATTTCAGATGAAGATTATTCTCATTGGGTTGATTTGCAAGGGAAAAACCGCTACATCATTACCATTGTAGCTCGTCAGCTTAGCTCTAGAATGATTGCCAATGTAGCAAGTATCAGTGCAGAGCAAGGATTAAATATAGATGACATTAAGCGTCTGACAGGGCGTGTCTCTCTCAATGAAGAAAAGAACTCTGCCCTCTCTAGCGTAGAGTTTTCTATGAGAGGAACTCCAAAAGATAAGTCTGCTCTAAAGCAATCATTATTAAAATTAGCTAATTCGGAGGGAATGGATATTTCTTTCCAAAAGGAGAGTATGTATCGTCGTACACGTCGTTTGATTTGTTTTGATATGGATTCAACGCTGATTCAGACGGAGGTCATTGACGAACTTGCAGACCGAGCAGGCGTAGGGAAAGAAGTGCGAGCAATTACCGAATCGGCAATGAGAGGAGAAATTGATTTTAGAGAGAGTTTCCGTCAGCGTGTCGCTTTGCTGAAAGGTTTAGATGTGTCTGTTATGCAAGAGATTGCTGAAAGTCTGCCTATAACGGAAGGAGTGGAAAGGCTGATGAAAACTTTAAAACTTGTTGGCTTTAAGATTGCTATCCTCTCGGGAGGCTTCACTTTCTTTGCTAATTATCTGAAAGAAAAGTTTGGTATTGATTACGTGTATGCGAATGATTTGGAAATTGAAGAAGGCAAATTAACTGGGCGTTATCTTGGGAATATCGTTGACGGACAGAGGAAAGCCGAATTGCTAAGTCTGATTGCTCAAGTAGAAGGCGTTGATTTACAGCAGACGGTTGCCGTTGGGGACGGAGCTAATGACTTGCCAATGCTTTCTACTGCAGGTCTTGGTATTGCTTTCCACGCTAAGCCCAAAGTCAAAGAAGAAGCAAAACAACATATTAGTAGTGTCGGGCTTGACGGCTTGCTCTATTTTTTAGGCTACAAAGATTCTTACCTCAATCATTAGTAAAGAAAAAAAGAACTTCCCATTAAGGAAGCTCTTCAAAATCTACATATTCATCATTATGCCCTTGCTTGAAGCGTTTGGCTTCTATATCATCTAAAGGAATTTTCTCGTGATGATGAGGTCGTTCGTCCTCTTCTTCTTGGGCTTCTCTTTGTTTTCTTTGTCCAAAGTCGCCCATTTTCTCTTGCATATTCCGCTGAGCTCGCTCTACAAGTTTGAGCAAAAGCCACTTCCGAAAGCTAGACGAAAAGACTAATAAAAATAAGCCAACGAGCAGGGCTATCAATAATAATTGTATCAGTATCATCTTTATTTACTTTAATCTATTCTATTTTGCCTTAGTCTCTAAAGCATTCTGTAGAATAGATAGCAAAATGTATGCCAATATCGTAACTGATAGACCTAAATAGTCTAAAAAGACGAATGAAAGGACAGCAATCAGTACTAGAGCAATTTGATAGCGAAGTTCGAAAAAGCCAATTTTCTTAACTTTGAAAGAGAACATTGGCACTTCAGAAATCATCAAATAACCAATAGCTAAAACGCTTAAATTAGTCAGAACACTTAGAAGATAAGTTCCTAGTACTTCTTTTAGCATTGGCAAAGAAAGCGAAAAACCAATCCAAAAAATTGCATTGGCTGGTACAGGTAGTCCGATGAATGAAGTCGTTTGCCTAGTATCGTTGTTGAACTTAGCCAAGCGAAAAGCTGCGAAAGCTCCAATCAGTAAGGCGAAACCTGCTCCCCAAGGACAGCAAGAGATATTCCACGTTGCTTGAAAAAGCAAGATTGACGGAGCGACACCAAAGCTAACAACATCCGCAAGCGAATCTAAATCCGCTCCGATAGGCGAGCTAACGCCCAAAGCTCTTGCCACTAAGCCGTCAAAGAAGTCAAAGACAGCTCCCAAGAAAATAAAAAAAGCTGCCCACTCCAGTTCGCCAAAGCTGAGGCATAGAATAATCGCTACAACCCCTGAGATGAGGTTGAGCGATGTAATGAGATTAGGTATATCTTTCTTAATAGAAGACATATTATAAGCAATTAAATCAAACTTAAGCCTTGGGCAAGCGTGCAATCTGCGTAATGTTTCCTTGAACCTTCTGTCCAAGCTCTACGCAAACTTCTGTACCTAGAGGCATATATAAGTCTACACGAGAGCCAAACTTAATGAAGCCTAAGTTTTCGTTGATGTGTGCCTCTTGTCCAACTTCAGGATAAGTAACAATACGTTGTGCTACAGCTCCTGCAATCTGACGAACTAAGACTTTCTGTCCATCAGCCGTGCGAAGTACGACAGCAGAACGTTCGTTCTCCGTGCTACTTTTAGGCAAGTGAGCTGCCATAAAGCGACCATTATTGTGTGATACGTGTTCCACGACACCATTAACGGGAATCCAATTGACGTGCATATTGAAGATATTCATAAAGATAGACACTTGCAGACAACGGCAACCTAAAATTTCCTTTTCGTCTACTTCTTCAATCACAACAACCTTACCGTCAGCAGGGCAAACAACAACATCATTCTCCTCTGCTAGTGGGTGCTTACGTGCTTCATAGCGAAAGAAATTGATTACTAAAGCATAAAGTATAAGCGAAATACTTGTAACGATTGTTAGCGTTAAGCTCTTGCCAAAGAACAAATAAATACTTAGGCAAATGAGCAAAAGGACTAATCCAATGCTAATAAGTAGGCTTTTGCCTTCTTTGTGTAGGGTCATAATCTATTGTGTATATTTAGTTTTAATAATGTTCAATTTAGACGTTTTTACTTGTCAAAATAAGCCATAGTCTCAAAAACTTCTGCACAAAGATACTAATTATAATCAAAAGAATAACAATAAAGGGCGTGCCAAAATGACACACCCTTTAGTCGTTTACTTAACTAAGTTACTTTTAGCGAACTTGTAGCTTAACAACAAGCTTGTCAGAGCGTACAAGGTAAAGACCACGAGCTAATTCCGAAACATTTAGCGTAGCACTTCCTTCAATATTCGTTTTAGTGCTAAGAACAGTCTTACCTGTTAGAGCAATAAGGCGAACTTCTGCGTTTGGAGCAAAGCCACGAAGCTCAACGAAGTTCACAGCAGGATTAGGATATACTTGATAGCTTACGCCTTCAAGACCTTCTACAGCTGTTGTCGTTTTCTTCTCAAACTTAACTGTAAGGTAAAGGTTACCAAGTGCTGTAGGAGTGAACTTTTTACTCTCAGTTAGGTTGTTTCCGTCACGGTCAATAATGCTTTTAACTTCGTAACCTTCTACAGGTGTTACCTCAAGAGTGTATTCTTTATCGCATTCTAAGTTTGCAGAGTAGTGGTCATTGTGCTTTGTTAAGTTTTTATCATAACCAACAACTTTAATTGTACCGCCTTTCATTGGTTCTAGGTAGAAGTCAAAATTCTTAATAACCTTTACTTTTTTGTACACAGGTTTTACTTCGACTTCCTTCGTTACAATAAACTTAATTGCTTCACCTTCTTGATAAACATCTGTGCCATTAACTAAAACTTGATTTAATTCATATCCTTCTTCTGTTTCAGAAGTTAAAGTAATTTCAGTGTTTTTGGCAAAACTATGTTCTAAGTCTCTTCCATTAAAGGGACTTTCAAATAACAAACGACCTCCCTCAATTGTAGATTTATCGGCAAGGGTTACTTTGATTAGTTCTACTTTCTTGTACTTAACCTTTAGAGTCATACTCTTAGTTGCAGTGAAAGTAAGAGAAGAACCATTTTCTAAGTTACCATTAAGGATAAATCCTACAATTTCATAACCTTCATTCGCTGTTGCTTTAAGGGTATACTCTGTATTGGTGTAGATATTCTTCAATGCAGAAAGGGTAGAAAGGTTTAATGTTGTAGCTCCATTCTCTGGATTAACAAAATCAATTGTCAATGGAGTATCTCCTGCTTCCGCATCGTCAGTTGCAAAGTTAACAATCACTTGATTGATTTTTTCTGGAGCTTTTTCCTCTAGTTCAAAGAGAATAGTATAATCTCCCTTAACAGTGAATGTTCTTGTTGCAAGAATATCTTCAAGCTCGCCATTTTGAGCAACAGTTAAGCTTTTAAGCGTCCATTTATCTAACTTAAAAGTACACTCGTCAGGGTCATTATCAGAGAAGTCAACTGTTATCTTATCACCAACCCAAGTTGCTCCGTGATGTTGCCCCTTACCCACAAGGATAAAAGGAGAAGTTAAATCGTAAAAAGCCTCTTCATAGTTAAGTGCATCAAGATTGTTACCGTCTTCATCTACTGCGGTTTCATCTAGGCAGTTTTTTTGAATAGGAGCTGCTGTTGAAACCTTAAGAAAACGAAGAGCATTACCTTCATTATTTATATTCCAATGTCCAACAAACTTTCCATTTTGGATACCTCCTTTAGCATTCAAACCGTGTGCTGGATTTGAATTAAGCTTTAGTTGGTAAGCATTTTTTGCTTTTGTTCCTGCATAATCAATAAGAGAGAAAGTAGCTATTGGGTCAGGTGTTGTGATTGCTCCAAAAGCACCGTCCCCTCTTAGGAAGATGTAGCGACCATTTTTGTTGTACAGCTTAATGTTATTCTCTTTTGTTCCAACGAATTGCCAAAGTTGAGCATTGTTGTCTGTGCCGAAATCTTGTCTTTTTTGTAGTAAGTTTTCTCCTTCTCCGCCTTCCATTGTTACGGCAGAAACCTTACCTCCAACGAATAGGATTTGATACCAAGTTTCGGCATTTGGGTCAAATTCAGGCAAGAGCGTTGGCTTTACAAACTCGCCCATTACTTTTGTCTCAGGAACAAATCGAAGATAATTATTAGCATTACCGTCATTATAGTAGCCAATTTCCATACCGATTTTAATGTCTCCTGCTTGATTCATTGAGCGATTTTGAGTAGCTCCATTAACTTTGATTTGGAAAAAGCCTGCCTTTTGGTTGTCATCATAAAGCTTGAATGTCTCTGACGAACTTTCAGCTTTTGTAAATCTATTTGAAGAGCTGTTAAAGCCTAAGTATAACCCAACCTTGTTCTTTAGCTTAAACTCATCTTTATTTCCGATAAAACGCCAAAGCATCGCTTCTTTTTCGCCTTCTTTAGGAGACAAGAGAGAGGTGTGAGCCTTGTCTTCATCTGCAGTAGCAGTCAAAACCATACTACTACTATCAAACTGAATGTAATACCAAGTCGCATCAGCATCGGTTGTGCCTTCTAATGCAAATGTTGGTTCTTGTGCAAAGACCGAAGTAATGGTCGTGAGCATAAGCACCATAAGTAGATAGAATTTCTTCATAATCTTTTAGTGTTAAATTTATAATTACCTATATTTTTATCGTTCTCAAGTAAGATTTCACTACTAAAGTCTCATTTTAACACCTTTAATAATAAAAATCATACCAAACAAAAGTAATGAAAATATAGTAAATGGCACAATTTTTAGAATTATAAATTAGACTGTATTTTATATTCCACTTTACGTACTTAGATTTAGTTTGTATTTATTAGGTGAAAACAGCTTATAGTTGTGTTCCGATTTGTGGCATTCGCTTAAGTTGGGAAAGAGTGAGGGAATAGTCAAAAAAGTTTCTGGGAAAACTTTTTCAACTTACACGGAAAACTTTCAAAAGTCTTCGGGGAAACTTTTTTAACAAAAATAGGATGTATATAAACCTTTGATAAACAGGGGATTAAAATTGTTCTAAGAGTATAGTCTGCGACTGTTCCGATTTGTGATATTTAGCGGAAGAATAAGTCTCTCCTTTAGTCATCTGTTTGGATTGCTTTTCTCTCTTCCTCCTTATTAAGCGCATATTGCTTCCCGTTATTCATTTATACACCACTAATTATTAACTCTTTATTCTTAACTTCCTTGTGTGTTTAAAGAAAAAAGAGTACCTTTGCAAAGCTTTTGCGTAATCTCTGGCAGTAGATGAGTTTTTGATATGCTGTGTATATTGCGTTTTAGTACAACTAATATAAAAATAAGCAAAGTAAAAAGAAAATGGATTTTATTAAAATCGTAAACGAAGCTTTTGCAACTGG
>PDWI01001949.1_pt1 | contig 31865 bp, 25 predicted proteins | sample 1430891 | NCBI WGS metagenome assembly PDWI01 (sample SAMN01162508, study PRJNA174530) | Oral metagenome, whole genome shotgun sequencing project. | biome: Marine environment; feature: Marine mammal; material: Swab sample of the gingival sulcus; isolation source: swab sample of gingival sulcus... | reverse complement strand
AAACCTATTATGTATAATGGCATCTCCATTTTTTAAAATTTTTACATAAGAGTCAAAAGAATTAAATGTTTCAGCATAAGAAATATTTAATGATGTAAAAAATAATAAAACAAATAGTACAATTATATATCTAAATCTAAATTTCACACGCCCTCCCATCTACAATAATAGTATATCACTTATATTTAAAATTTATAATAAAAATACTTCTATAAAACGCATAATTATAGAAGTATTATATTATTTATATTACATTTTTTCTGGTGCTTCAACATTTATTAAATACATACCATTTACTAATGTTTGACTTGTCGCTTTTACAAGTGCAAGTTTAACGGAAGTATCTAGCTTATCATCTGATACAACTGTAACATTTTGATAAAATCTATTAAATGCTTTTGCTAAATTAATTAAATATCTTGATATAGTTGCTGGTTCATTTTTTTGTTGAGCAGTTACTATTGCATCAGGATACATTGATAACTCTCTTATAAGTTCATAAGAATAATCATCTGTTAGTTTATTAAAATCAAATTCAATCCCTATTTCGCCCTTTTCAAGCAGCGAATTACATCTTACATTAGTATATTGTAAATATGGACCAGTTTCTCCATCAAAACTTAAAACACTATCCCAATCAAAAACATAATCCTTACCAGTTGACGTTGATAATTCTTTAAATGCAATTGCACCTATTCCTATTTGTTCTGCAACAAACTCTTTATTTTCTAATTCAGGATTTTTTCTATTTATTAACTCCATTGTTTTTTCAACAGCAAGATTTAACATATCTTCTAAAAAGAAATGATTACCGTCTCTTGATGAAACCTTTCCAACATCTTTAAGCATAATAAGTCCGTTTGCAACATGAACAATATCATCAGTCCAATCATATCCCATTTTTTTAAGAACAGATTTAAGCTGCATAAAATGAAGTTTTTGCTCTGTACCAACAACATATAAACATTTATCAAATTTATAATGTTCTTTTCTATATTTTGCACAAGCAATATCTCTTGTAATATAAAGACTTGTTCCATTACTTGTTGTAACAACCATATTTGGTAAATCTTCATCTTCAAGAACTACAATCTCTGCACCATCATCTTTTACTAAAAGATTTTTTTCTGCTAATTCCTCTCTTACTTTAGGCATCATATCTGAATAAAAAGACTCTCCTGCAAAACTATCAAAATGACAATTCAATCTATTATATACCTTATTATATTCCTTTAACGAAACATCTTTAAACCACTTCCATAATCTAAGCGCTTCTTCATCTTTATCTTCTTCTAATTTCTTAAACCAATCTCTAGCTTCATCTAAATACTGAGAATTACTCTCAGACTCCTTACCAAATTTAACATATAAATCTAATAAAGCTCTTACCCCTCGTTTTTCAACATCTTCCTTATTTCCCCAATGTAAAAATGCAGTAATTATCTTACCAAAATTTATTCCATAATCTCCTAAGTGATTTATTGCAACAGGATTATATCCCAATACTTTGTATATTTTATAAAGCGATAACCCTATCATTATTCCTCTAATATGACCAACATGAAGTTCTTTTGAAATATTAGCAGAAGAATATTCAACAATAATATTTTTGTTTTCTCCTATATTACTTTCTCCATATTTTGAACCTAAATTTAATATACTCTCAACTGTATTTTTTGCAAAAATAGATCTATTAATATAAAAATTTATATATGCTCCTATTGGCTTTATATCAAACATTTCACTAGATATTTTATTTGATATTTCATTAGCTATAATTGCTGGTGATTTTCTGAAAACTTTTGCCAATTTAAAACATGGAAATGAAACATCTCCATTTACACTATCTTTTGGTATTTCAATATTTTCTAAAATTTCTTCTTTACTTAATTCATCTATATTTTGGGACAGAATATCAACTGCTTCATCTATATATTTGTTCATTAAAAAACTCCTTAATCACATGTAATTTCATAGTAAAATATAACATATATAGATAAAGAGGTCAATATAAGCAACTTATTTAATTCAATAATACACATTCATATCTTGTTTTGTTAAAATAATTAGATTATAATATAAAAATAAAAGAGGTTAAAAGATGAAAAAATTTCCAATAATAACAGCAATATATGGTTTAATATGTATAATAATTTTTATTATATTAAATCTTTACACAAAAAATGACATAATAACATTAATTGATTTTGGTGCTAAAACTAATTTTAAAATAGTAGACTTTAATTTCACGTCATTAATAGCATCAAGTTTTATACATTCCGACACTATGCACATAGCATCAAATATGATTTCGCTATATTACATAGGCCCGTTTACAGAAAATTTTTTAGGAAAAACAAAATATATAATTTTTATTATATTTTCAGCAATTATTTCAACACTTGGAAGTTTTATATTTAGTAATACCATATCATTAGGAGCATCAGGTGTTATATTTGCTTTCTTAGGAATACATTTATTTTTATATATTGAATATAGAGAGAATTATAAAGAAATTTTTGGAAGTGGAATTTTACATATAATAATTCTTAACCTGATAATAACATTTGTAGGTAAAAATATTGATGCGTATGGACATATATTTGGACTTATATCAGGAATTATATTCATGGGGTTTACCTTTGATAACAATTCAAAATATATAACAAAGAAAATTTCTATATTAGCACTTGCACTTATACTTATAGGCTCAGGAATAAAATTTAATATGTTCAAATATTCAAAAGAATACTTTTATTCAAAAGCATATTATCTAATGCAAAAAAATGATAAAAATGAACTTAATAAATTAGAAAAAGAATTTATAAAAAAATTTCCGAATGGGATAGAAAAAGAAAAATAGTTGTTTAATACAACTATTTTTTATTATCAAAATGATGTTTTTGTTAAAATCGCAATTAGTGTAAGTAGTAATGATATTGGTACATATACATACTTACCTAATAAATACCATAAATTTCCTCTTATTCTTACCGCTCCTTTATTTATTTCATCTAGTAAATCTTCTTTTTTAGATACATAAAACCAAGTTATAGCTCCTAAAAATGCACCAATAGGTATTATATATATAGAAACATAATCCATCCAAGGTCCCCAAGAAGAAATTTTATGCATATTAATACCACTACCAAATACAACTACTCCTAATACTATAATAACAGGAATTCTTTTAGCAAACTTAAATTTATATGTTATTGATTCTATAACAACTTCAAACATATTTTGTAGTGAAGTAATACCACCAAATATTACAGCAGAGAAAAGTATAATAGCAAATAATTGCCCTGCAGGCATATTTTGTAAAATCTTAGGAAGCGTTACAAATAAAAGAGATGGTCCACTTGATGGATCAAGTCCATAAGCAAAACATGCAGGTATCATAACTAGTGCTGCAACTAAGGCTGCTATTGTATCAAAAATAGCTGTATTTTTTGCAACAGACACAACATCTTCTTTGTCAGAAAGATATGCTCCATAAACCAACATTCCTGATCCCGTAATTGACAAACTAAAAAATGCTTGACCCATAGCTGAAATCCATACATTCTTATTTAAAAACATATTCCAATTTGGAACAAATAAAAATTTATATCCATTTATAACATTATCAAGAGTAGCAACTCTAATGGCAAGTATAACAAATAATACAAAAAATAATGGCATCATAATTTTATTGGTTTTCTCAATACTACTCGATCCTAACACTAAAGTTAATAATGTTACAATTATTACAATAATATGATATATAGTAACTGAATACGATTTAAAAGCAAAACTCTCAAACCATAAGCGAGAATCAACATTCATTAATTCCCCTGAAAATGAAGCTAATAAACCTTTTAAAACATAAGAAATTATAATTGCATATCCTATTGCAATAGCTAAAGAACCTATTAGTGGTATCCAACCTATTATTTTACCAATTTTCTCTAATTTTCTACTTTCCCAAGCCTTTTGATAAGTACCAAGCGTTCCTGTTTTACTTCTTCTTCCCATAGCATATTCTGCTGAAAGTCCTACAAAACCAAAAAGGCAAACAAATATCAAATATACAATTAAAAAAACAGCTCCTCCATTTGAGCCTAATTTATAAGGAAATCCCCATACATTTGCCATACCAACTGCTGATCCAACACAAGATAATATAAAGCCCCACTTTGACTTAAAAGTATTATTTTTCAAAAAATTATCCTCCAAAAAAATATTAAATAAATTTAATTTATTATATGAATACTATCACAAATTAACAGATGGGTCAACCTAAAAAAGCATAACATTTTGTTATGCTTTTTAATTATCTAATTTCAACTATACTAACACCATTGCCACCTTCATAATATCCTCCAAATCTTTGAGACTTTACATGAGGATGGCTCTTTAAATAATCTACAATGTATTGCCTTAAAATACCTGTACCTTTACCGTGTATAATTTCAACATCTTGTAAATTTGAAAAAGCTGCCATATCTAAAAATCTATCAACCTCTACTCTAGCACTTTCTGTATCATATCCTCTAATATCTAACTTTCTATTTGTTGATTTAGGAATATGATTATATTTAATAACCTCTTTTTTCTCTTGTTTTTTATTAGTTAATTCAACAGATTTTATGTTTAAAATTGTTTCCATAAAACCCATACTAGCTTTAAAATTACCTTTTATATCAGGAAGTGTTACAACTGTAGCAGTAGTATCAAACTTAGAGGAATATACTATATCTCCTATTTTTAAAGATTTTGGAATATTGAGTTTTTTATTTTTATTATTCTTACTCAACTTATTTTTTTGATTTAAAAACTTCTTATTAAGATATTCCATTTTTGAATAATCAACATTAGAAGATTTCATACATCTAAGCTCTTTTAAAATCTGCTTTACTTCTCTTTCCTTTTCTTTAAAAATATCTCTTGCTTCTTCTTTTGCCTTTTGAATAATATTATCTTCTTTCTCTTTTAATTTTTCAAATTTAATATTAAATTTCTCTTGAAGCTCTATTGCCTCTTTTAATTTCAAATCAGCTTCTTCAACTTTTTTATTACTATCAAGAACTTGCATTTGTAATTTTTCTATAACATCCTCTAAATTTTTATTAGTAACAAGCATTTTTCTAGAAAGTTCAATAGTTTTTTCATCAAGCCCAAGCCTTTTTGCAATCTCAATAGCATTAGACTTTCCTGGTATCCCCATAATAAGTCTATATGTAGGTTTTAAATTTTCTACATCAAATTCTACAGAAGCATTAACATATCCCTTATTTGATAATGTATATTCTTTTACTTGTGAGTAATGCGACGTTGATAAAACAAATGAATTATAATCTTTTAGTCTACTTAATACTGCAAGAGCTATTGCTGATCCTTCTGTTGGGTCAGTTCCTGCACCAATTTCATCTAATATAACAAGTGAATTTTTGTCTGCATTTGATAATATATATATAATATTTTTCATGTGTGATGAAAACGTAGAGAGTGATTGTTCAATACTTTGTTCATCTCCAATATCTACATAAAAAGATTCAAAAAATTTAATTTTAGAGCCAGACTTTGCAGGTATTGCAAGACCATATCTGTGCATAAGAGATAATAAACCTACTGTTTTAAGTGTTACTGTCTTACCTCCTGTATTTGGTCCAGTAATAATTAAAACCTTATCTTTCTGACCAAAATCTAAACTTATTGGAACAACCTCATTTTTATCAATAAATGGATGTCTAGCATCAATTAATTTTATATACTCATCTGTTTGAGCAATATGCGAATTAGTATTTAATGAATATTTTGCAATATATAAATTCATATATATATTATTCGTTGCTTCTTGAGATGCTATAATTTCATCACAATAACTATAAATATACTCACATGTTTCTTTTATTATTCTTTTTATTTCATCTTGTTCTTTAATAATCAAACTCTTTATATCATTATTTAATTCAATTAATTCTAGTGGCTCAATAAAAAGTGTAGACCCTGTTGAACTCTTATCATGAATCATACCTTGAATTTTTTTTCTATGTTCACTTTTAACTGGGAGTACATATCTATCATTTCTCATTGTAATTAATTCATCTTGCAAATACTCTTTTTTAGTATTAAATATATGATTTAATTTTTCTTTTATTTTTAATTCTTTAGTAGCAATAAGTTTTCTTATTTTTAAAAGTTCACTAGAAGCAGTATCCTTTAGATTAGTTTCATCTTCTATAATAGAATTAAGTTTTTTTTCTACACAACTTAAATCATAAATATTTGATGAAAATTCTTCAACTTCAATAAAAGTTTCTTCCTTAGATGTTATAAATTTTTTTATATTTCTTTGAGTTCTTAAATTATCCATCAAAATAAGGAGTGATGAAATACTCACAACTCCCCCTTTTGAAATATTTTTTATAATCTCGCTTATATCTTTAATTTGTCCTACTGGATGATCTGAATACTTTAGCAAAAAAGAGATAAAATCTTTTAATATATTATGTCTTTTATTTAATTCTGTTTTATTACTACAAAAACCTTGAGAAACAAATTTATCCTTTATAACTTTATATGGCATGTATTCAAGTATTGAGGAAATTAATTTATCAAACTCAAGTTTCTGTATTATTTTATTATCTAACATAAAAACTATTCTACTTTACTTTTTTTATTTAATTCAGTAAGTTTTTCTTGAAGTGATTTAAGCCTTTCTAATAATTCTTCATTATCTTCAACTAATTTTCTATTCTTTTTACGCATTTTTTTTATTTCAATATCAAAAGCATTTTGATTAAGTCCACCTAAATCTTCATTTTCTTTATATTGAATTACTTGGTCTGCTAAATACACTAAACTATATCTATAGGCATTAATAGTATTCATAGCTGTATTCTTTGACTTTATACTGTTTATAACCTCATTAACATACATATTAACCTTATTTATATGGTCTTTGTTAGCATCACTAACCATATTTAAACTTACACCATCAATAACCATTTTTACATTTTTACTCATTGCTCTCTCCTTTTAACACCTAAAGCACTATCTAACTCTAATAATATTTTATCATAACTTTTTAAAATGTCATTATCTGTAAGTGTTTTTATTTTTGAATTAAATTTCATTTTATAAGCCATAGATTTTTGCCCATCTTTAAAATCATCTCCAACATATACATCAAACAGTGATACTTCAACTAAATACTCTCCACCATTTTTTATAATACACTCTTTTATCATTTCATGTGTTATATCTTTTTCAACTAATAAAGATAAATCAAGTGTAATAGATGGATATGGACTAATCATACTATAAGAGGATAAATCTTTATAAAATTTACTTAGAGTATTCAAATCTAATTCACAGAAATATATTGTTTGTTTTAAATTAAATTTGTCATTTATAAAAGGACTTATTTCTCCCATATTTCCAACACATATATTATCTATAAATAAATCTGCACTTCTTCCGCTATGGTAGTATGCACTTTTACTTCTTTTATATTTTATATCAGTTATACCACACTCTTCAAGTACATCTTCAACAATACCTTTAAGTCCATAAAAATCAATATCACCATAACAAGCTATACTAAGCATTTTATTCTCATTTAAATCATATTTTTTATTAAATACATTTCCTATTTCAAACATCCTTAAATTATTATTCTTAAATCTTTGATTTCTATCTAATATTTCAATAGCATTTAGTAAAAGAGTTGGTCTCATAAAAGCAAACTCTTCTCCAAGTGGATTTATAAGACTAAAGCTATCTTCTGGATTTAAGCCTATTTTTTTAATTGATTCTTCAGATACAAAAGAAAAATTAAGCATTTCATCTACACCAGTTGCCCAAAGTGCATCTCTTATTGCACTTTCAAACTTATTATAATTAGATAATTCTTTTACTCTACCTTGTTTTAAATCAATTAATTCTAAATTATTATATCCATATATTCTTGCAATCTCTTCAATTAAATCAATTTCCTCTATCAAGTCTAATCTAAAGTCTGGTATTACACAATTTAGTTCCTCATCACCATCAACTTCAATCCATAATTTAGCAAGTATTCTCTTTATTTCTTCAACGCTAAAATCTCTACCTAGTATTCTTTTTACTCTTGAACGACGAAGTATTATTTTTCTTTTAGATTCCTCTTCATACTTACCACTTATGCTTAAAAATTTAGCATCTTTTAAGAAAACATTTTGTAAATCAACAACTCTTTGAAGGGCAATAAGATTTCTTGAATTTTCAATTCCCTTTTGAAATCTAGCAGATGCGTCTGTTCTCATTGCAAATTTTTTAGCAGTTTTTCTTATCATATCCTTATTAAAAGATGCAATTTCTATTAAAACACTACTTGTATTATCATCAATCTCAGAATTTTTCCCTCCCATAACTCCTGCTAAAGCAACAGTTTTGTTATCACTTTTTATAACTATATCTTCATTATCTAACTGAACACTTTGTCCATCTAATGTAATAAATTCTTCAGATGTTGCCCTTTGAACAGATATATCACTACCTATTTTGTCATAATCAAAAGCATGTAATGGATTTCCCGTCTCAAGCATTATATAATTTGTCATATCAACAATATTATTAATTGGTCTAATACCAGCACTCATAAGTTTGTGTTGTATATATTCTGGAGACTTTTCAACTTTAACATTATCATATCTAACACATAAATAACTTGAACAAATATCTTTATCTATTTTTACATCATTACTATCTACTATATTTTTATCATATTTTTTAAACTGTTGCATTGGTCTATCAAATGTTGCTGATGCTTCATAACTTAGTCCCATGATTGACATACAATCTGGTCTATTAAATGTAAGTTCAAATTCAACCATATACGAATCAAGTCCTGTTGCATTAAAAAAGTCATCACCTACATTATAATCATCTTTAAGAATTATTACTCCTTCTTCACTTCCCTTTGGTATAACACTCTTTTCAATACTCAACTCATCATAAGATACAAGCATTCCCTCACTCATTACTCCACGAAGTTCTGTTAAAACGATTTCCTTATCTCCAAGTTTAGCTCCAACTAAAGCTACCCCAACATAAACATCCTCAACAACATTAGACGCTCCTGTTACAATAGTAAGTTCTTTACCAACATCAACTTTTACAATATTTAATTTTTTTGAATCTTCATGTTTTTTTACAGATATTACTTTTCCTATGACAATTCCTGAATTAAGCTCTTTTAAAGAAGATATTTTTTCAACCATTGTTCCTGTCATAGTCATTTTCCTTGAAAAATCATCTATTGAAACATCATTTATATCTGTATATTCATTAATCCATTTTACCGGTGCTAACATATTACCTCCTAAACTGCTCTACAAATCTACTATCATTTTCATATAGTCTTCTAATATCTTCTATTTCATATTTCATCATAGTAATTCTATCAATACCCATTCCAAAAGCAAAACCAGTATATTCTTCTGGATCGATTCCACACTCTTTTAAAACATTTGGATGAACCATACCACAACCTAGTATTTCAATAAATCCTGTATGTGAACAGAATTTACACCCATTTCCTCTACATTTAAAACAAGTAACATCTACCTCTGCACTTGGTTCTGTAAAAGGAAAATTATGAGGTCTAAAAACTGTTTTAGCATCTTCACCAAATAATTCTTTTGCAAATGTATTTAATGTAGCCTTTAAATTGCCCATATTCACATCTTTATCTACAACTATTCCCTCCATCTGATAAAACATAGGTGAATGTGTTGCATCAAATTCATCATTTCTAAAACATCTACCTATTGCAATAACTCTTAATGGTAATTCCTTCTCTTTTAAAGCTCTTATTTGAACAGGTGATGTGTGAGTCCTAAGAACTGTTGTTGGATTAAAATAAAAAGTATCACTTAAATCCCTTGATGGATGAGATAAAGGTGCATTTAGTGCATCAAAGTTATTATAAACGCTCTCTATTTCAGGCCCATCTACTATTTCAAAACCCATCCTATAAAAAACATTTGTTATCTCTTTTATTATTTTACTTGTTGGATGAACTCTACCATACCTTCTTCTATTTGATGGTAAAGTTATATCTATTGTTTCATTATCTATTTTTTCATTAATTTGTTTAATCTTTATTTCTTCTAATTTAGATGCTAACTTTAAATCTATTTCATCTCTAATTTCATTTGCAAGTTTTCCTATTACTCTTTTGTCTTCATTTACTAACTTGCCCATTCCTTTTAATATTTCTTTAAGATATCCCTTTTTTCCCTGATATAAAACTCTAATATTTTCTACATCTTTTAAAGTTAAATCTTTATTAATATCATCTCTAAACTGTTCTAAAATTTTATTTAACTTATTTTTCATATTGAAATTTCCTTTCTAGTTATTTATTATAATAAAAAAAGCCCCTCCATGGGACGAATTTATTCCGCGGTACCACCCAACTTAAATAGTATTACTATCTCTTAAAGCTATAACGGTAGCTGCCGTTCTTATTAAGAAATGCTCCAGAGTGAATTCAGTTCATGTTTTGTAAATTTCCACCTAACATTTACTCTCTATAAAAAACAATACAAACCTACTATTTTCTTTCATTGCAATAAAATATTAACACAAAGTATAAAAATACTCAAGTAATATACCAGAAGCAACAGCAGCATTAAGACTTTCCATCTTATTACTCATAGGTATATATATTTTTTGTGTACTAAATTCTAATAATTCGTCACATATACCATTTGCTTCGTTACCTATAATAATAGACACATTTTTAGGATAATCAATATCTCTATAATTATTAGCATTATTTAATGATGCAGAAACAACATATTTATCTGATAAAATATCTTTTACTTCTGCTATATCAACATTTTCATATATATTAAGTTCAAGTATTGCGCTAAGTGAACTCCTTATCACCTTTGGATTATATACACTAACACTACCTGACGTTAAAATTATACTATTATATCCAAAAGCAAGTGCCGTTCTTAAAATTGTACCTAAATTGCCAGGATCACTTATTCTATCAAGCACTAAATATTTTTTAGCATCAAAAAGTTTACAAATTCTTTTTTTAAAAATTCCTATGATTTGTTGTGAGGCAACAACACCACTAATTTCATCAAACAACTTATAATCTAGTATAAACGTCAAAGTTTCATCTTTTATATCCGTTCCAACTATATCTACTGGCTCAAATCCATTTTCAATAGCTTGCTCAATCGCTCGTCTACCCTCTATTAAAAAATACTCACTTTTGCTTGATTTTTTTATTATTTTTTTTATCCATTTATACTTTTTATTTTCTTTTGAAACAATACATTTTTTCATATTAAATATTCTTTATATCTTCATTTCTTCCAAGAATTAAAAGCAAATCGCCTGATTTAATTAAAGTATCTGGTTTTATAGATATATCTATGTCAATACCATTTTTTATAGCAATAATATTTACATTATAGTTTACCCTAAAATTTAATTCTAATATGGTTTTATCAATCCACTCTTCTTTTACTGGAATTTCTATTATAGAATGCTCTTCTGATAAATTTATAAAATCAAATATATTAGAAGTTACTAAGTTTTGTGCAATTCTAATTGCAGTTTCTTTTTCAGGAAAAACAACTCTATCAGCACCAATTCTATATAATACTTTAGCATGAAGTGGATTTACTGCTTTAGATATTATTTTCTTTACTCCCATTTCTTTTAACATAAGTGTAACCATTATAGATGCTTGAATATTCGCACCTATACTAACAACAACCACATCAAAATTTTGAACTCCAATTTCTCTAAGTGTTAATTCATTTGTTACATCACCTTGAACTGAATATGTTACACTCTCACTTAGTTCTTGTATTAATTCGGCATCCAAATCCATTATCATTACTTCTTGATCTAATTCATACAATTTTTTTGCAATGTTTGAACCGAATTTTCCTGCCCCTAAAACTAAATATTGTTTCATAATTAACCTACCCTATATTTATCTTTCCTTTCGCATATCTTACTATATTTTTACTTTCTTTTTTTATTGAAAGTGCAATTATTATAGTAAGAGGTCCTACCCTTCCAAAGAACATTGTAATAGATATTATAATTTTACCTATAATAGACAATGATGCTGTTATACCTGTTGACAATCCTACTGTTGCAAAAGCACTAAAAACTTCAAATATAACATCATTTATATTCAAACCTCTTTCTGTTATACTTAATAAAAATATAACTGTTGTAACAACTATAAGACCTATAAAAAATACAGTTATTGCTTTTTCAACGGTCTTTTTTGAAATTCTATTTTTTGAAAAGTTTATATCATCTGTACCTCTTATAATTGATATAACACTAAGCATTATAATTACAATAGTTGTTGTTTTTATACCACCTGCTGTACTACCAGGAGACCCCCCAATAAACATTAATATATAAGTTATAATCTTAGATGGATAATCTAAAGACCCTTGATCTATTGTACTAAAACCTGCTGTTCTTGTAGTAACTGATTGAAATAAAGATACTTTAAGTTTATTAAAAAAAGATAAATCTCCTATTGTAAGCTGATTATTATATTCTAAAATTAAATACATAAAGAAACCAAAGAGTATTAAAAATACTGTTGTAAAAAGAACAATTTTAGTATGTAAATTGTATTTCTTTTTTCTAAAATCTATAACATCATATATAACACTAAAACCTAATCCTCCCAAAATAATAAGCATCATGATAGTAAGATTTATGTGTAAATTTAACTTGTATGGTGCAAGTGATGCACTACCAATTATATCAAAGCCAGCATTACAAAAAGCACTTATTGAGTGAAAAAGTCCAAACCATAATCCTTTTAAAAATCCATAATCCTTCACAAATTCAAAAGATAGAATAATTGCACCTAAAAGTTCTATAAATATTGTTATAAATATAATATTTTTTGTAAGTTTTATTACTCCAGCAATACTATCTACATTAAGTGAATCCTTTATAGCCATCCTTCTTTTTAAAGAGATTTTTTTTCCTGCAAGAAGAGTCCCTATAGTCGCAATCGTCATAATCCCAAGTCCACCTATTTGTATTAACATGAGTATTATAATTTTACCAGTTAAAGACCAATATGTTGATGTATTTACAACAGCAAGACCTGTAACACAAACAGCACTTGTAGAAGTAAATAGAGCATCAACAAACGGCGTAAAATTACCATTTTTACTAGAAAAAGGCATACTAAGAAGTATTGCACCAATTATAATAATCATAAAAAAACCATAAGCTAAAATTTTTGCTGGATTTGTTTTTATATTTTCAATTATATTTTTCATATTAATCTTTCTTATAGCTATATCCATCAAGACTAGCTTTACTAACTCCCGGTATTTTTCTCATAATTAAATCAAATTCTTCACTAAAATTTTCTGTATTTACATCTATACCTTTTTTCTTTAGAAATTTAATCAAAGTAATTCTCCTTATATAATAGTTATTAGGATTTCTAAAAAAAGGATGTTTTAATACCAAAGTCATTATATCATTTTCTAAGCTCACAAAAGCCTCCTTATCGTATTTTACTCTATCATATTTTTATTGTCAAATGTATGGTAAAATAATATTGGAGGTTATAATGAAATATATCATAAATATAATAATAGCATTTAGTTTTACAATAATATATACAATAATACAAAGCATTGTATTTTATTTTTACAAAAATATTCTTGGACTAATAATATCATCAATTTTTATGTTAATTATAATAAAATTATTTTTATTGATAAAAGAACACCGATATTTACATGAATATATACATATAAAAAAAATAACTAAAAAAGAATTGATAACAAGTGTTTTTTTAAGCATCTCTTGTATACTTCTTGCTTTTATAACTTCAAATATTATATTAAAAATATTCCCAGAAGTAATTAGTGGTGCAAAAAAAATTAGCAATATTATAGAATCAAATAATTTAAAAGTTAATATCCTTGTAGTAGTTATAACAGCTCCAATAATAGAAGAATTAATTTATAGATTAATAACTTTTAATATACTAAAAAAAACATTTTCAATAAAAATCTCAATAATAATACAAGCTATATTTTTCTCATTACTTCATGCTAATTTATATCAATTTGGGTATACTTTTGTACTTGGAATAATACTTGGTATTTTAATGGCTAAAACAAATAATATAATTCTACCCATTTTAACACACTCATTAAATAACTTGATTTCATTATTATTTTCCTTAAATATAATACCTACTTATATATTTTTATTTTTAATTATTATAGGCATTATAGGATTAAAACTACTGTATAATTTAAAATACAAAAAAATATAATTTAATCTAGTTTTTAAAGAACCAATTTAATTTATTATTTAAAATAATAGGTGTATCAAACGATACACCTATTTAAATATTTATGCTTTTTTTCTAACTAGACTAAATCCTAGTAAAATCATTAACATTCCATAAACTATAGTATTTGATGAAGAACCAGTTTTTGGTAATTCTTTTTTATCTTCTTTTGATTTTTTAAAGATATATGTAACATTACCATTTTTATCTGTATTTTTCCCAACAAATTCATATCCCTTTATTTCGCCTCTAGGTTGTACTGATTTTGCTGTTACTGACTCTTTTAACTTTTTACCATTCTCATCTACCCAGTTTGTTGTATATTTATTTTCAACTACAACTACTACTTTCTTAAAGATATGTGTTACATTGCCATTTTCATCTGTTGTTGTCTTTACAAATGTGTATCCTTTAATAGTACCAGCTTCTTTTGTTGTTTTATCTGTTACTGGATCTTTTATTGCTTTACCTTTTTCATCTACCCAGTTTGTTGTATACTCTTTTTCAACTACAACTACTACTTTCTTAAAGATATGTGTTACATTACCATTTTCATCTGTTGTTGTCTTTACAAATGTGTATCCTTTAATAGTACCTGCTTCTTTTGTTGTTTTATCTGTTACCGGATCTTTTAATACTTTACCTTTTTCATCTACCCAGTTTGTTGTATATTTATTTTCTACAAATACCCATACTCCAACAAATTTATCATCTGACTTATTTATTTTTAATTCCTGCTTATCATATCCTTTAAATATCCATTTACCATCTTTTACTATTACTTCTTTTTTTGTAGGTAATATTGGTTTTACTATCGCACCATTTTTTAAATTCAAAATGTCTTTTGGAAGATAATCATTTATTGCTGTAGGTAATTGTTTTTCTTTTGTTTCACTTGTAAAAATATAACTTACTTTATACTTATTTTCTTTAAATATATGTGTTACATTTCCTTTTTTATCTATTGTTGTTTTTACAAAAGTATAACCTTCAATAGTTCCTTTTTTCTCTGCTTTTTTTCCTGTAACTGGTTCTTTTAGTGCATTACTACTTTCATCTACCCAGCTTGTTGTTATTTTTGCTACAGGTTTTTCTATTTTCTTAGTTCCAAACTCAATTACCTTATTTATTTTCTCAATAATTGTTTCTACTGGTTTTTTTGGTGTAACTTTTCCAGTCTTTTCATCAAGTTCATAACCTGTTGTTACTACTTTACTTCCTTCTTTCCCTTCAACAATTACTTTTTCTGTTCCTTCAAGCATATTTGGATTTTCTTTACGAATTGTTTCAAATGGTATTTTTTCAGTTATAATCTTAGGCTTTACTCCTACTCTTATAATTTTATTAATAGGATCTTCTGTTGTTTTTCCATCAACTTGTTTACCAACTTTTCCTTCTTGCTTAACAACTTGTTTTCCATACTCTAAAGTTTCATCAGCTATGTATATTATTTTGTACTCTAAATCTTTTTCATCATGGTCTACAAACTTTATAACAACATCATTACTAGATTTTATATTAAAATCTCCAGCATCTCTTTTTGTAGCAATTTGTGAATTTAATCCTCTAAAGACTATACCAATATGCATACCCATAATTCCGCCAACATTTGGTTTATTCAATTTCATAAATCCATTTATTCTACCAAATGTTACAAATTTACTACCATTTTCTGCATATTTTTTAGCTTTTTCTTTTGGAATCCAAACATTTCCTTTATCACCACTTGTTAAATACATTGAAAAAACTTGCTCTGCTGTAGCACTTGTAACTGTAGAACTAACATTTTTCTCGTTAGCATTACCATAATTAGCTCCAAAGTTTCTTATAACACATCTAACAATAAATTTCTTTTTCTTATTAGGGTTCTTAAAAGAAAACTTAGTATCTAAACTTCCATTTGTTGGACGTGTAATTGTAGATTCTAATACATTATAATTTTCATCTAATACTGCAGCCACTCTATATAATGGAGATGTAACAACTAAATTATTCATTTCTGTTGATACTTCTAATTCTGGATCAAGTTCAACTATTAAATCTTCATAAGTATATGTTGTTGGCTTTTCACCACTAAAATCTTTAATATCCTCAGCATAATCAATAACATTTAAAGGGTTTTCAATTACAATAAGTGGTACTCTACTATCTGTAAATCTAAAATTTGCTTCTAAATTTACAGGAATTTTATCTTCAAATGCTTCATCATAATATGCAGTTAATTCTCTAGATTTAGATGATGTACTATCAAATCCCTTTTCTTCTTTAATAGTAGCCTTATCATAAAGCGTACTTAACGCAGTTCTATTATGATTAATTCCTAGTTGCCCTTTAGCTAAGGCATCAACTGTTAAATTTTGTAACTGTACTTGAGAAATGAAAATTTGATATAATTTTATATTTTTAGTACCTAAATCTTTAATAACTGTACCTATAGTATCAGTATCACGATATATTTTTTGAGATACATCTCCTGTATAATCTTTAGTAGGTGACCATCCTAAAAATATTTTTCTATATGTTCTATATGTCCAGTCACTACGTCCAGGCCAATTCAAATCTGTTCCTTGCCTTTTAAGCCCCAATTTTTCATCTAAACTATTAAAAGTTACCTCAACTTCTTTATCATCTTTTACCATTGTAATATTCAATGGCATCTTTTTATCTGCTGCAAAACCTATATTTGTATTAAAATTTACAACACTTGACAAAAAAAGTGCGATAACTAAAGTAATTGCAACTATTCTTTTCTTAATCATATATTTACTCTCCTTTTTTTCTATATAAAATTAACTTTATTATACCATACCCCCCCCCTGTTTCTCAACAAATTTGTAGATATTTATCATATTTTTTTATAAAATTATTTTACTAAAATTCAAATTTAGTTATAAATAAAAAAAGTGATTATATAAATGCTTTTTATTACATCTACATAATCACTCATATACTTTTGTATTTGTATTAATGATATTTTAAAGAATCTTTATTTTGCATAAGATACAGATCTTGATTCTCTAATAACATTTACCTTAACTTGTCCTGGATATTCTAATTCCTCTTGAATTTGTTTACTAATATCTCTTGCAAGTACAATCATTTTATCATCAGATACTTTTTGAGGAATAACAATAACTCTAAGCTCTCTACCTGCCTGTATAGCATAAGATTTTTTTACACCATCATAAGCATTAGCAATTTGTTCAAGACTTTCAAGTCTTTTAATGTAATTACCAACACTTTCTCTTCTAGCACCAGGTCTTGCAGCACTAACTGCATCTGCAGCATTAACTATAAGTGCTTCTATAGTCTTAGGCTCATATTCACCATGATGTGTACTCATTGCATGTATAACTTGTTCGCTCTCACCATATTTTTTAAGTAATTGCATACCAAGTTCCACATGAGTTCCCTCAGTAAATTGATCTATCGACTTACCTATATCGTGGAAAAGTGCAGCCCTTTTTGCAATTTTTACATTTAAACCTAACTGTTTAGCAATAACAGCAGCAGCTTTAGCCACTTCTATTGAATGATGAAGTTGATCTTGACCATAGCTTGTTCTAAACTGAAGTCTACCTAATAATTTTACAAGTTCAGGATGTACTTTATTTATCTCAAGTTCAAATAAAGCATTTGTTCCCTCTTCTTTAATTTTTTGATCAATTTCAGCAGTTGCTTTTTCAAACATTTCTTCAATCCTTGCAGGATGAATTCTACCATCTGAGATAAGTTTATCTAATGTTACTTTAGCAATTTGTCTTCTAACTGCATCAAAACATGATAATACAACAGCCTCAGGCGTATCATCAATTATTAAATCTACACCTGTTACTTTCTCAAAAGCTCTAATATTTCTACCTTCTTTACCGATTAATCTACCTTTCATTTCATCGTTTGGTATCTCAACGATAGAAACTGTATTTTCTGCAACATACTCTGGTGTTATAGAACATATTGTATTAGCAAGAATAACTTGAGACATTTTTTTTGCATTATCTTTAATTTCTTCTTCAATCTCTCTTATTCTAATCGCTTTTTCTCTGATAAGTTGATTATCAATCTTTTTTAACAATTCCTCTTTTGCTTCTTCTTTAGTAAGCGAAGCAATTCTTTCTAATTCCTCTGACTTTTGTTCCTCTTTAATAACTAACGCTTTTTCTTTTTTAGCAAGTTTTTTTGCTAAATTATGTATATCTCTATCTTTTTTATCTATTTCTTTTTGCTTAGCATCAAGTGATTCTTCTCTAGATAGATTTCTTCTTTCTAAGCGTGTTATTTCTGCCCTTCTTTCTCTAGTTTCCTTTTCTAAATTTGTCCTTAACGCATGAATTTCTTCCTTTGCATTAAACAAAGCCTCTTTCTTTAAATTCTCTGCTGTCTTAACAGCAGTTTCTTCAATATTTTTAGCTTTAACTTCTGCAGATATAATTTTTTTCTCAGCTATAATTTTTCTTAAAAAATAACCTATGAATAACATTATAATTGCTATAATTAAAAAAACTAGAATTTGCATAGTAGTAGTAGGAATAATATCACCTCCTTATGAAATTCTTAAATACATTATAGCATAGATGTATAATTATGTATATAAAAATAAGGGATTACTCCCTTATTAATTAATTTTCATTGTTTATTCCATGAAATTCATTTACTTTTTTTATTACTTCTTCTAAAATTTCAGGATTTTTTTCTAAATAATCTTTTGAATTTTCACGACCCTGCCCAAGTTTTTCTCCATTATAACTATACCACGAACCAGCTTTATTTATAATGTCATCCTCAACTGCGACATCAAGAACACAACCTGTCTTAGATATACCTGTTCCATACATTATATCAAAAATTGCTTCCTTAAATGGAGGCGCCATCTTATTTTTTACTACCCTTACTTTAGTCCTAGAACCAATAAGTGCATCTTTTTCTTTTATAACTTCTTTTTTTCTAACATCTAGCCTAATAGAAGAATAAAATTTAAGTGCATTTCCTCCTGTTGTTGTTTCTGGATTACCATATACAACACCTATTTTCATTCTAAGCTGATTAATAAAAATTATAGATGTATTACTCTTATTAATAATTGATGTTAATTTTCTAAGCGCTTGAGACATAAGCCTTGCTTGAAGGCCAACATGTGAATCACCCATTTCTCCAGTAACCTCTGCTTTAGGAACAAGTGCAGCTACAGAATCAACAACAATTATATCTATTGCATTAGATCTAACAAGTGCTTCAACAATCTCTAATGCCTGCTCTCCTGTATCTGGTTGTGATAATATTAAATTATCAGTATCAACTCCTATATTTGCTGCATAAACTGGATCAAGTGCATGTTCTGCATCAATAAAAGCTGCAACACCGCCCTGCTTTTGTGCTTCTGCAATCATGTGAAGTGTAACCGTTGTTTTACCTGATGATTCTGGGCCATATATTTCAACAATTCTTCCTCTTGGAACACCACCTATACCTAATGCTAAATCAAGAGATAATGCTCCTGTAGAAATAGTTTCAATATTTAATTTTGGTTTATCTCCAAGTCTCATTATAGAACCTTTTCCATACTGTTTTTCTATTTGACTTAAAACGGTTGTTAATGCTTTTTGTTTATCTGACATTTAATCCTCCTAAATAATGATAAATCATATTTAACGCTTCGTACGTTGCTAACTTTCTATTTTCATTTCTTTCATAATTAAAATTAAATTCTTGACACTTTATATATGAATTATTTTTTAAACAAATATAAAATACACCTTTATCTGCATATCCTGTAACAGATAGTAAAATATCCGATTTAGTTTTATGGAAAAGTAAATCTACTAAAACTTTTGATGTCTGCATACTGACAGATGTATGTTTTAAAATAATATTCTCAATATCAAACATTTGAAGTTTAGCAGTATCTTGATACAAAACATAAGATGATCTAAATACTTCTGATGCGCCCTCAACATCAACTATTGATGAAGCAATCATCCCTCCAGTTGCACTTTCTACAAGAGAAAGAGACATTTGTTTTTCTTTTAGAATATTTACTACTTTTTTATTAATTAAAGTATCGCATTTTTTTTCAAAATGAACCTCATTTTCTAAAAAGTTTCCTTCTTGTAATTTACATTTCATTTATTACCTTTCTATTTTTATATAAATAATCTACACCACTAATAATTGTTAGAAGTGTCATTATGAAAATAAAAGTTGTTACAATCATATCCATTTCAATGTTAAAATATTCATATATATATATAATAATAATAGTAACTATTTGAAAAACTGTCTTAAATTTACCATATATACTCGCTGCAATAACAACATCTTTGCTAGCCGCAATAGCTCTAAACACACTTATGACTATTTCTCTTGATACAATAATTATTGTAATAATAGGACTTATTGTTGATTGAGATGAAAATATAATAAACGCACTAAGTGTTAATATCTTATCTGCTAATGGATCTAAAAATTTTCCAAAATTTGTAATCATATTATATTTTCTAGCAACATAACCATCTAAAAAATCAGTAATAGATGCACAAGCAAAAATTATTAATGTAACTAATTTATAATCTGTATATATTGCAAAAAATATATATAGTGGAACAAGTATTAATCTTGTTAATGTTATTTTATTTGCTAAATTCATATTCTTGTATTTCCTTTAATTTAAAAATTACCTCTTTAATATTATTATAATTTATTTCACATAAATACTTAAATTTGTCATCAATATATTTATCATATAACTTATCATAATAATTTATCATTAATTCTTCAATAACATAATCTATATTTTTATTTTTTAATTCGTGTGTAAGTTCTTCTACCTTTTTATTACCTAAAATTTTCTTTAGTTTTTTTATTGCATTTTCAAAACTCTTATCATCAAAATTTAAAAATTTAAAATAATCTTGTTTTATATTATATATTCTATTTTTAATATTTGTACTAATCAATATACGCTCTGAATTAATCAATTTAATATAAAAACATTCCGGAAGTAAAACCTTACCTATTCTTCTGTTTTCTGCCTCTGTAAATAATAATTTAATTTTATCATCTTTTGTTAAATGATAAAAAAGATTATTTTCAAACTGCTTTTGAGATGGTTGTTCTTTATCAAATGGAATATTTCCAAAAACTGAACCAGCATTTTTTGCAATTTCTTCTAAATTTAAAACATTGCCACCATTCTTTTCAAATTCTCTTAAAATAATAGTTTTTCCAACACCAGTATGTCCTTGCAAAACATAAAACTTTATATTTTTAATAACATTATCCAAAGTATCTATAATATAATTTCTATATGCCTTGTAACCGCCATCAATTATATATACTTTTTCTCTAAATGTAGATAATATATTATATATAGATAAACTTCTAAGACCACCTCTAGCACAATATAAAATTATATTTTTATCATTATCTATTTTCATAAATTGCTCTATAATTTTAGACAATTTAGGGCTTGTAAGATCAAGACCTTTTTTTATAGCTTGTTCTCTACCAAACTTTTTATATATTATTCCTACTTCTTCTCTAGTAGAATTTGATAATATTGGTATATTAATAGCAGTTGTTATATGTGATTCTAAATATTCTTTTTGACTTCTTACATCTATTATAACACTATTCTTAATACATAGTGCTTCTTTAATCTGTATCTTCATCATTTTCCTCATTATTAAAATAATTTGGCATTAAAATATCTCTAGGCTTTGAGCCTTGAGGCGGCCCAATAATACCTAAATCTTCCATCATATCTATTAATCTACCAGCTCTATTATAGCCTATTCTAAACTTTCTTTGAAGCATACTTGCTGAAGCCGAGTCTTGAGATATAACAAGTTTTACTGCATCTTCAAATAATTCATCTTCAAAATCAGTTTTTTCTATATCAACCTTATTTTCTACAACCTCTTCATTATATTGAACATCTACATTTTTTTCTTTTATGTAATTTACAATGTTTTCTATCTCTTTTTCAGAAATAAAAGCACCTTGAATACGTTTTCCCTGATTACTTGCTGGCCCTTTAAATAACATATCCCCTTTTCCAAGAAGTTTCTCAGCGCCACTCTTATCAAGTATAGTCTTTGAATCAACATAAGATGAAACACTAAATGCTATTCTTGATGGAATATTAGATTTTATTGTACCAGTAATTACATCAACTGATGGTCTTTGAGTCGCAACAATCAAATGTATTCCTGCCGCTCTTGCCATTTGTGTAAGTCTACAAATAGAATCTTCTACTTGATTTGATGCAACCATCATAAGATCACTAAGTTCATCTATAAGAACTACTATCCTTGGCATTTTTTCTTCAGGATTTTTCCTATTAAAACTATCTATATCTTTGCTTTTTGTTTCTGCAAATTTTTCATACCTTGTAACCATTTCATTTACCGCCCATCCTAGAGCAATGGCGGCCTTTTTAGGATCTGTAACAACTGGCAATATAAGATGTGGAATTCCATTATAAACATTAAGTTCTACAACTTTTGGATCTATCATTAATAATTTAACTTCATCTGGAGATGCGTTATATAAAATACTTGTTATTATTGTATTTACACAAACACTTTTACCAGAACCAGTCGCACCTGCTATAAGTAAATGTGGCATAGTACCTAAATCAACTATTATTGGCTTACCTGCAATGTCTTTACCAAGTCCAAATTTTAATACGCTCTTATTGTTTACAAATTCATTTGACTCAATTATCTCTCTTAAAGTAACCATGCTCTTAACTGCATTTGGTACTTCAATCCCAACAGCGGCTTTTCCTGCAACTGCAGCAATTCTTACATGACTTACAGCCAGATTTAGTGCTATATCATCAGAAAGCGAATGTAATTTAGATAATTTTGTACCAGGCTCTAATTCAAGTTCATATCTATTTACAATAGGTCCTGCTGTAACTTCAACTACTGTTGCTTTTATACCAAAATTATGCAATATATTTTCAAGTTTCTGTGAATTTTCATAAATATCTTTTTTATTTGATACTGATGAAGAATTTTTTTGTGGCTTTTGTAAAAAACTAATTTTTGGTCTATTATAAACACCATTATTAACAGAAGTTGATATATTATTTTTTATTTCCTGCTCAACCTCAACACTCTCTTCTTTTGATGGATTTTCTACCTTTTTTATTTTCTCTGGCTCCTCATCAAAATGTGAAACAATAATTGGTTCTGATTTTACTTTTTCTTCTTTTTTACTAACCGCTTCACTTTTCTTTGTAAAGTAATCATCATATATAAATTTCGGAGTATCTTCTTTTACTTTATTTTTATGTTCTGGTATGACAATTTTAGAATCAAGAACTTCTTCTTCAATGTATTTTTCTTGCCTTTTTTTCTCAATATTCTCTCTTCTTCTTTGGTCTACTTCTCTAACTTTTATTGCAATACTAGAAATCGTTGTTTCAGTAAGCAAGTGAAAAGATATTAAAAATGTTGCTATACATAACACTAACATACCAAACTTACCAACTATTTTATATATAGAATATGCAAAAAAATCTCCGACTAATCCTGATGAATTTATCTCATTTCCATAATTAAAAGATTTTTTTAAACCATCAAAAGAGAAATAATCCATTTTTTTTAGTAAATCTAAATTATAGAAATCATACATCAACATAAATGAAATTAATAATATGACTACACCAAAAACTAAAAGAATTTTTTTCCCTTCAAAATGCTTATTTATAGAAAACAATATAATAAAGAATACTACAAATGGCATCAAATAACCCAACATACCAAAAAGTCCAAAAGTCATATATTTAGAAAATCTTCCTACTATTCCCATCTTATTAAAATATATAGAAAACGCATAAAGCAAAAATATAGCTATTAAAATTATTAATTTTGCTTCATAAGGAAAACTCCTTTTATTTATATTTTTTACTTTTTTATTTTGTTTTCTAGCCATATATACTTCCTTTATTTACTAACACCTGTTGACCCAAAACCAGATTCTCCTCTTTCGGTTGAGTCTAAACACTCTACTTCTATAAATTCACAAACCTCATGTTTAGCAACAATCATTTGTGCAACTCTATCACCATTTTTTACTGTATAATCTTCGTTTGATATATTAACCAAACAAACTTTTATTTCGCCTCTATAATCACTATCTATAGTTCCTACACTATTTGCAAGTGTAATTCCATGTTTAACACCAAGTCCACTTCTACCTCTTATTTGAGCTTCATACCCTTTTGGTAATTCTATATATATACCTGTTGGAAATGTATATCTCTCTAAAGGTTTTAACGTTACATCTTCTTTGATAAAAACATGTAAGTCAGCACCTGCTGACTCACTAGTTTGATATTTAGGAAGAGGATTAGTAGACTTATTAATAATTTTAACAGTCATTTTATTCTCCATCACTAATTAACGCTTTTCTTGAAACTCCTACTTTATCGTCTTCAATAGAAATAACTTTTACAACTATTTCATCTCCTATTTTAAACTCATCTTCAACTCTCTTTAATCTATTAAGAGTTAACTCTGATATATGACATAATCCATCAAGTCCATCAACAAGTGATACAAAAGCTCCAAACTTAGTTATTCTAAGTATTTTTGATGTAAAAACATCACCAACTTTTATATTAGCAACTTTTTGCATTATATCTTTTTTAGCATCAGCTTCTAAAAGTGCTTTTGCAGATACACTAAGTTTTCCATCAGTATCTTTTTTTATAACTTTTACTTTAATTATATCTCCTTCTTTAAACTTACTTTCTACCTTATCAAGTCTTTCAACAGTAAGCTCAGAAACATGACATAGTGCTTCATGTCCAGGTGATAATTCTACAAAAGCTCCAAAGCTAGCAATTCTAACTATTTTAGCATCAAATACTTCTCCAACTTCTATTTCTTTTACTATATTTTCTATTTCTTCTTTAGCTTTTATTCCACCCTCTGAATTAGCAGCAGTAATTATTACTCTACCATCATCATCTATATCAATTTTTACATCATTTTCTGTTGTAATCTTAGTTATAGTCTTTCCACCTGTTCCAATTATATCTCTAATCTTATCAGGATCAACTTTCATCATAAATACTCTTGGTGCCCATTTAGACATTTCTTGTGGTGTTGTAATAGTCTCTGCCATTTTACCTAAAATATGCATTCTACCAATTCTTGCCTGTTCAAGTGCTTCTTTAAGAATTTCTTCACCAATACCCGCAATTTTAATGTCCATTTGAATTGCTGTAATACCATCTTTTGTTCCAGCTACTTTAAAGTCCATATCACCAAGAAAATCCTCTATACCTTGTATATCACTAAGTATTTTTACATTATCATCTTCCTTTATAAGACCCATAGCAATACCTGCAACGCTATCCTTTAAAGGAACACCTGCATTTAACATACTCATTGTAGCAGCACAAATACTTGCTTGAGATGTAGACCCATTAGATGATAGAACTTCTGAAACAACTCTTATAGTATATGGAAAATCATCTTCATCTGGAATTACTGCAAGAAGTGCCTTTTCTCCAAGCGCTCCATGTCCTATAGCTCTTCTATTTGGTCCTCTCATTGGTCCTGTTTCTCCAACTGAAAACGCTGGGAAATTATAATGGTGCATAAATCTCTTTGACTCTTCTACTTCAATTCCATCAAGTCTTTGAGCTTCTCCTAAAGCACCCAAAGTAGTTAATGATAAAGCAGATGTAAGTCCTCGTGTAAAATATCCAGAACCATGAGTCCTCTTCATAAGTCCAATTTCAGTAGATATATTTCTAATTGTTCTTGTATCACGTCCATCAGGTCTTTTATCTTTTTCTAAAATTAAAGATCTCATTGTTGATTTTTCAATATCTTTAAATACAGAAGCGAATTCTCTTTTTCTTTCATCAAAATCTTCATATTCTTCTGATAATTTTTCTGTAATTTCTTCTTTTAAAGAGTCTAAAATATTGCCTCTTTCCTCTTTATCAGTAACTTCTTCAAAAGCATATAAAACTTTATCTTTTGCTAATTCTTCTATTCTATTTTTAAAATCTTCATCTATTTCTTTTGGTACATATTCTTCTTTAACTACATTTTGATCTTCAACTATTTCTTCAATAAATGAAACAATATTTTTTATTTCTTCGTGACCTTTTAATATAGCGTCAAGTATTATATCTTCACCTAAAACATCAACCTGTGCTTCAACCATCATAACAGCATCTTTAGTTCCTGCTAAGGCTAATGATAATTTTGAATTTTCTAATTGTTCTTCACTTGGATTAAATACTAATTCATCATTTATATATCCTATTTGTAAAGCTCCAATAGGACCTTTAAATGGTATTTTTGGTGCAAGTGATAGTGCCACACTAGCTCCAATTATTGATACTATTTCTGGAGCACAACTATGGTCAACACTCATTACCTGTGCAATTATTTGCACATCATTTTTATATCCTTTTGGGAATAATGGTCTAATAGGTCTATCAATTAATCTTGAATTAAGAACGCTTTGATCAGTAGGTCTTCCTTCTCTCTTATTATATCCACCTGGTATTCTTCCTACAGCGTATAATTTTTCTCTAAACTCACAACTTAATGGGAAAAAATCTATATCATCTCTAGCACTAGATGACGTAACATGAACTAGCACCTGTGTGTCTTCATAACTAACTAATACACTCGCATCAGTTAATGGTGCAAATTTACCAACAACGACTTCAAAAGTCCTACCTGCTATAGTAGTACAATATGTTTTTGATTGCATCTATCCTCCTTTTATATAAAAAGATGGGAAGTCCCCATCTTATTTTCTTAGTCCTAATTTTTCGATTAAAGATCTATACTTTTCTATGTCTTGTCCTTTAACATAATCTAATAAATGTCTTCTCTTACCAACCATCTTTAAAAGACCTCTTCTTGAATGATGATCTTTCTTGTGTATTTTTAAATGCTCATTTAATTCATTAATTCTTTCTGTTAATAATGCAATCTGAACATCTGATGAACCTTTATCTTTTTCGTGTAATCTATAACTTTCTATTATTTCAATTTTCTTTTCTTTAGTCATTTCTAACTCCTTTTCTATTTTTTCATTTAGCCAAGTTTATGTCGGAGACTCAAAAAACTGAGCTAATGCACTATATATACTAACATAAAGCATTATAAATGTAAAGAATTTTATGCAAATATCAAGGATATTTATTATATACAACTCAAAAATAGCTTTTTATTTAATCTATTAAATCTTTAATAGTATCTTTTAATTCCTTATTTTCCTTTTCTTTAATAGACTCCATTATTTTTCTATTATTCTCATCTTTATAAAATTCTTCTATTTGTTTTGGAATTTTATGCTTTCTTTCTCTTTTATAATATGTACTAAAACTATATATCGTACTTATTAAAAAAGTAATAACAGTAATTATAAATATAATTCTCATTTTTTTATTTCTTTTATTTTTATCCTTTTCAATCTGTATGTTTTGCTTTTCAACATACTCAAATCCCATACGTGATACTATATTTTCAACAAGATTTAATTCATCAATTTTATGAACAATTACTACATATTCATCTCCATCTGTTTTTATAAAACCCAACTGTAAAAACTTTTTTCTTAAAGCGTTACTATAATCATCAAAAACTCCATTATCACATACTCCTAAATTTTCTCCATATAATGATGCTTTTGGAAGCTCAACAGGAATATCTGGATAATTAGAATTCAAGACATCATAAAGTTGCAACTCTAATTCTCTAATATCTTCTTTCCAATCAATAATAACAATAAAATATATTTTTTCTTCATAAGACATATCATATAAATCATAAAGAATATCATGTTTATCTTTTTCACGATTAAGAATTACATACTTAATACTATTTCTCAATATAATTTTATTATATTCATCTTTCACAAGTAGATTTATAAACTCTGAGTAAGCCTGAAATAATTTTTCTCTAGAGTTTTTATCATTATTTTTAATATCTATTTTTGTAACATATTCATTTCTCACAAAATAGCCTCTCTCATTTTCAAAAGCTCAAATTTTATTCATCTTTTGAAACTATTATACATTACACTTTCAAATTTAAAAATATTTTAAAGTTTAGAAAATCAACAACTCACTTAATATAAAGAAACTGCTTCACCCCTTTTAAGAGATGAAACAGTTTAACATATTTTTATCCTTTAATAACAGCTTGCGCAGCAGCAAGACGAGCGATTGGAACTCTAAATGGTGAACAAGATACATAATCTAATCCCACTTTATTGCAGAATTCAATACTCTTTGGATCTCCACCATGTTCTCCACAAATTCCAATTTTCAAATCAGGTCTAGTCTTTCTTCCAAGTTCATAAGCTATTTTTATAAGTTTACCAACACCCTTTTCATCAATACTAACAAATGGGTCTTTTTCAAAAATTTTCTTTTCTTTATATTCTTGAATAAACTTATTAGCATCATCTCTACTAAAACCATAAGTCATCTGTGTAAGGTCATTTGTTCCAAATGAGAAGAACTCTGCTGATTCTGCAACCTCATCACTTGTTAAAGCACCTCTTGGAACTTCTATCATTGTTCCAAACTTATAATTTAATTCAACATTTGATTTTTCTATTATAGTATCTGCTGTTTTCTTAACCACATTTTCAATATATCTAAGTTCATTAATATCTCCAATTAATGGAATCATTATTTCTGGAACAACATCTATACCTTCTTCTTTTTTAACATATAAAGCGGCTTCTATTATTGCTGTTGTCTGCATAACTGCAATTTCTGGATAAGTAACTGCCAGTCTACAACCCCTATGTCCAAGCATAGGATTAAACTCATGAAGAGATTTAATTCTAGACATTAACATATTGTAATCAACATTAATAGTTTTAGATAATTCTTCTATATCCTCTTTTTTAGATGGTAAAAACTCATGTAATGGTGGATCTAAAAGTCTTATTGTGACTGGTCTTTGAGCCATTACTTTAAATATATCTATAAAATCTTGTTTTTGATAAGGTAAAATTTTACTTAAAGCATGTTCTCTTTCTTCTTTTGTATCAGACACAATCATTTCTCTTATTGCAAGTATTCTTGACTCCTCAAAGAACATGTGCTCTGTTCTACAAAGGCCAATTCCCTCCGCACCAAATTTAACAGCATTTTGTGCATCTTCCGGAGTATCAGCATTTGTTCTAACCATTAATCTTCTTCTATCATCTGCCCAAGACATTAACTTATAAAAATCATCTGATAACGCTTCTGGTGATGTTTTAACAACACCTTCATAAACATTTCCAGTAGACCCATCTATTGAAATGTAATCTCCCTCTTTATAAACTTTACCATTTACTTTGAAATACTTTTCAGCTTCATTTATATATATTTCTTCACAACCACACACACAGCATTTACCCATTCCTCTTGCAACAACTGCTGCATGAGATGTTATTCCACCTTTTGATGTAAGAATTCCATTTGAAATTGTCATACCCTCTATATCCTCAGGCGATGTTTCATTTCTAACTAAAATTACATCTTTATATTCAGCAGCCTTTTTTACAGCCATTTCAGCTGTAAAACAAACTCTACCAGTTGCAGCACCTGGTGATGCAGCAAGCCCCCTACCAAGAACTACTGCATTTTTTAATTCTTCTTTATCAAAAGTTGGATGTAATAATTGATCTAATTGCTTTGGTTCAACTTTCATAAGAGCCTCATCTTTTGTTATAAGTCCCTCTTCATATAAATCTATGGCTATTCTTATTGCAGCTTTAGCCGTTCTCTTACCATTTCTTGTTTGAAGTAAATATAATTTCCTATTTTCAATGGTAAACTCTATATCCTGCATATCTCTATAATGATTTTCTAATGTAGAACATATATCTAAAAACTGATTGTATGCTTCAACATTTTCTTCTTTTAACTTATCAATAGTCATTGGAGTTCTTATTCCCGCAACAACATCTTCACCTTGTGCGTTCATTAAAAATTCACCTATCATCTCTTTTTCTCCAGTAGATGGATTTCTAGTAAATGCAACTCCTGTTCCACAATCATCTCCCATATTACCAAACACCATTGATTGAACATTTACAGCAGTTCCTATTTCATGTGAAATATCATTTTGTTCTCTATAGATTATTGCTCTTTTATTGTTCCATGATTTAAATACTGCAAACACTGCCTTAATTAATTGCTCTTTTGGATCTTGTGGAAAATCTTCTTTTATATTATCTAAATATATTTTTTTATATCTTTTTACGACTTCTTTTAAATCTTCTACATCTAAATCTGTATCAAATTTATATCCCTTTTGTTCTTTTATATCATCAAGAACTAATTCAAAAAGATACTTTGGAATTTCCATAACAACATCAGAAAACATTTGAATAAATCTTCTATAGCTATCATAAGCAAATCTTGGATTATTTGTAACATCAGCAATTGTATTAACTACCTTGTCATTTAATCCCAAATTAAGAATTGTATCCATCATTCCAGGCATAGATATTTTTGCTCCAGATCTAACACTTACAAGTAATGGATTTTTATCCGAACCAAATTTTTTCCCTGTTTGATCCTCTAATTTAACTAAAAATTCAAAGATTTCCTTTTCTAATTCATCCCAAATTTTTTTATCCCTCTTGTAAAACTCATTACAAGCCTCTGTTGTTATAGTAAATCCTTGAGGTACTGGTAAGCCTATTGAAGTCATTTCAGCAAGATTAGCACCCTTACCACCAAGTAAATCCTTCATTTCTCTATTTCCTTCATTAAAAGAATATACAAATTTTTTCATATTACTTCCTTCCCTTCTAACTACCCAACCTACACCTTAATTATATACTATTTTTTATAAAAAAAACAACACACTTGCTGAAAATGTGTTGTTAAATATTATTAATTTTTTTTATTTTAATATTTATTTTTTTAATATTGAAATGTTTTGATATTCAATACCATTTTCAATTAAAATTTTTTTTATTTTATCAAAATTATCTATATTTGTTTCAAATGCAATACCACATCCTGCTGATAATTCTCTTGGAACAGAAACTAATTTGCCTTTTACTTTTTTATTTTTACAAACATATTCTGTTGATATTGCTTCTGAATATGTATAATATGTTACATAAACAAATTTCATTATTAAGCCTCTATTCAATCATCATTAATATAATTATTATTTAAATGTTTTTTGATTTTTAATTCCCTTATACGCAATTAAAATCAACACTAATATTGATATTATAACAAAAAATTTACCATATATATTAGGCCCACCAATCTGTGCAATTTTATTTCCCGCTGCATAAACAGCTGGTTTTGAAGCAAGTTTAAAATTATGGGAAATTGATGCTCCAAAAAACATACCAAAAATAGTAATAACAGAATCTCCAGAACCCGTTCCTGAAAGAATCAGTTGTCTTAAAGGACACCCTCCTAATAATACAGCAGAAAAACCCACTGCATACATTGAAAGTATATTCCATAAACTCTGAGCATGAGCAA
>PDWI01001948.1_pt1 | contig 31865 bp, 29 predicted proteins | sample 1430891 | NCBI WGS metagenome assembly PDWI01 (sample SAMN01162508, study PRJNA174530) | Oral metagenome, whole genome shotgun sequencing project. | biome: Marine environment; feature: Marine mammal; material: Swab sample of the gingival sulcus; isolation source: swab sample of gingival sulcus... | reverse complement strand
ATCTTCCTTTTCTATTTCCGAAAAATCACAAATACTCAAATGTGCTTTATAATTTTGCACTAAATTATCAATATCTGATAATGCTACACTTTTAATTCCGGGAAAATCATCTTCGCTTGGCAAAGGAATAAAGAAACTATCTTCATCGTCCATTAAACATTCAATACAATAAAAAGCCTCATCTCCAAATATATAATCTTCATATTCCTCTCCATAATATCCTGCCAATGTTTGGTAAAGTAATTTTAATTGGTAGGCATCTCTTTCGCTTGCATCACCATTAACAATCATTTCTAAATAAGGTAAATTAAAATCTTCAATCTTTTCTGAAAGTGATTCAATAATTGATTTATCCTTACAGTTCCAGATGTTTATTAATTCGCTTTTGTCTATTAAGTAAGTTGTTACGTACATAATATTTTCTTTTTGATTATGTACCAAATATCATTACTCATTCTAAAAGTATCAAATCCGTTTTATAAGTGTAGGAGTTTAATTTATAAGTGTTTTATTTTAGGTAGAATTTCTGCTTTTTTTCTTGCAGAAACAGGCACTAAATAGGCGTTGGTTAATTTTAATGCTTTGTTTTTCTCAATTCCTTTTATATGCTTGATATTGACCAAAAAAGAATGATGACAACGCTTAAAAATGCTATCGTCTAACATATCTTGGTAGTATTTTAAGTTTTTGGAAGTCGTAATTTTAGCATCAAGGGTATAAAAATGCGTGTAAGCACCGTCAGCCTCAATGTAAATAATATCTTTTGTTTTTACCAAAAAACGCTTTTCGGTAGTTTTTAAACTTATCTTTTCTTCGTCTTTTTCTATGGTATTATTGAGCATTCCTAATAAATGTTGACGCTCTTTTTCGTTTAAAATAAGCGAGGTAGCATTTTGAATAGCAGCCTCTAATTCGTCAATCTCAATAGGTTTAAGAAGATAGTCTATGGCATTGTATTTAAAGGCTTTAATAGCAAACTGATTGTATGCAGTGGTAAAAATAATTTTGAGGTTCTTAAAGTCGATTTGTCGTAATAGGTCAAAACCATTGCCGTCTTCCAGTTCAATATCCAAAAAAATTAAATCGGGTTTTTTGTGGTTTATCAGTTGTGCTGCCTCTTTTACATAAGCCGTTTCTGCCACAACCTGAACCTCTTGCGAAGTGAGTTTGATTAGTTTTTTTAACCCTTCGCGTATGTTTGCTTCGTCTTCTATAATGATGGCTCTAATCATTGTAATAAACTGAATTTAATGCTTGTTTCTGTTTCATTGCTCACTATCTCAAAAGAGTGTTCATCTTTGTTTCCCATTAACTTTAACCTTTTCTTAAATATACTGATAGCGTGTTCTTTACTATCCTTTTGAGTAGTATCAAAGCCCTTACCGTTATCTATAATTTTGTATTGAATACTATTTTCTTTTTTTGCAATATCAATGGTTATTATTCCTTTTTCTTTTTTATTTTTAAATCCGTGTTCAATGGCATTTTCTACAAAGGGTTGCAGTAGGAGTGGCGGAATTTTTGTTTGATAAGTATCAATATTGGCGTCAATGTTGATAGTGTAATCAAATTTTTCTTCAAAACGTATTTTTTGGGTGTCCATATAATTTTTTAAGGCATCAATTTCTTCTTCCAAAGTAATGGTTTTTTTGTTTGTAAAATCAAAATTTTGTCGGATTAATTTCGCAAAACGCGATAAATATTTCACTGATTTGACGGGATTCTCGTTCAATAAAGAGCTTTGAATAGAGGATAGGGTGTTAAAAATAAAATGTGGATTCATTTGCGAACGCAACAGTTTTTGTTCAAGCAAAATTTTATCTTTTTCCGCTTTTAATATTTTATTTCTGATGTACTGAATCCAAAATAAACCCAACAACAAAAGCAGTGCAAGGGCAACCAGAAAGATAATTTTATTTTTTTTATTGATTTGTTGTTCGATTTTCAGATTTTGTTTGCTTGTGGCCAATTGATATTGGTCTTTTAGCAAAATTAATTTTTCTTGCTCATTTTTTAATGTTTGAATAGCATTTAGCGAATCGCTTTGTTTTTGATAAAAAATAGCATTTTCAAAATCTCTTTTTTGCAAGGTCAGTTCTAACAGCTTGTTACTTAAATCTAATTGTACAGGGACATTGTTTTTCTGTTTTTCAATACTTAAAGCCTTTAAATAACAATCCTTAGCATCATCTAATTTTTTACTTTTCAAGTACAAATCGCCTAAGTTTATAAGTGGAGACGAATTTAGAATATTCTTTTTTTGATTTAACAGAATCGCTTTCCGGAAATTATTAACCGCTTCTACATCATTTTGTAAACTTGCATATACATTTCCCAAATTATTATAAGATTTTGCAATGGAAACGCTATCTTTCTCTAAGATGTTGATTTTTAAAGATTTATCATCATACAAGAGGGCGTTTTCATAATCTCCAATATTTTTATAAATGATGGCTAAGTTGTTATATGCCGATGATAACCCGAGCGAAAAATTAATAGCTTTATAAATAGCTATCGACTTTTTGGTGTATTCTATGGCGGTGATATAATCCTTACTTAAAAACTGTGTGTGAGATAGTGAGCCATAAATTTTGGCTTCCGTTTTTTTATCGTTTGTTTCTTTGCTGTATTGTAAAGCAGTAAGTAATTGTTTGTTGGCGATAGCTGTGTTAGAAAGAAAAGCGTTGGCAGAGCCCATAAGCCAGTAGGTTTCCAAAAGGTATTTCTTGTTTTGTGTTTTTTCAAAAAATAACAAGGCTTGGCTTAGATTCTCAAGTGCTTTTTCATTTTCATTTAATTGTGAGAGTAAAATCCCCTTTTTAAAATGAAGCAATGCTAATTCAGCCTCATTATTATCGTGAACATTCAACACACTGTCGATATTTGCTAAGTGTTTTTGTTTATCTTGATGCTTTAAAATTTCTACAAACTCAATATCTTGCTCCGATATTTTAGTTGTTGTAGGAGTTCTGTTACAGCCCACTAATAGGATACAAATTGTTAAAACACTGATAATATTTTTCATCTGTTTAAAATTTTGCAATATCAGATTAAAATTAGGTTCAAACTATTCCCTCTAAAATTATTTTGACCCTTAAATTTTATGTTCGTTCCTTTTATTTTCAATCATATCAATTATTTTGTTGAAGAAAATTCTCATACAGTTTGTAGAACAAAAATAAATATCAAATTGTCCACATTCTGAATTTTGTACAATATCAATACAAAATCCATTTTCATCACTATCTTCCGAGGGATGATACGCCAACTTAAAAAAACCTTTAAGCTTATCAGACATCATAAATGTTTCTTCGCTGACTTCTTCAAGAGCCCCCGCATTTAAAACATAAAACCCTGAATCTGAAGAATGTCTGTCGGTGTTACAAATAGGGCATATCCTATCCGACGGATAAAACATCTTTGTATTTTTTGATATAACTGGAAACGGTATCTCACTATTATTTTTCATATTTTATAACACATTCTTTTTTAATTAGGCACAAGCATCAATACAAAACTTCTATATGTGTTTTTATCGGTTTTTAATCTATTTTAGTCTTGTCATTAAATAAATGATATACCTAAAATCTACCTTTATACGATTCAAGTTCAAAGTTACAGTTTTTTTTTGTTTAATTGCAAGCAATATAGTAAAATTGTTATTAAGTCATTTATTAACAATAAGCCTCAATGACTGTCTATAATGTCTAAAAGTGAAACTATGATCATAATGTAACCTATTTAAATCTAAATTTCAAGCTAAAGAATATTATCAAAGCAAGGACTTTTTTTATAAAACATATTCTACTTCCTTAAAATAATATTTTCTCAACTCATCATTCTCATTTAATTGGAGGACGAGTTGTCCAGACTGATTGACCGTTTTGATTGTTGCGAGAAAGGTTTGAGTACTTTTGGAGTCATAAAAAGAGTGTTGCTCATTCATTCGGAATAGATTTTTCAAGTAATCACGATGAAGAGCTTCTCTCTCAAAAGTATCAAAAAGAGTTGTTATCTCTTGTTGGATTGCTTTAAGAAGTTCTAATCGGTTATATTCTTTACGGGTTATATTCAAAAGAGAAACCGGATTGGGTAAATCTTTATCAAAAGTTTCTTGATTGATATTTAATCCTACTCCAATAACTGTAGAAACGATATTCTCTTGACAAAGACTATTTTCTATCAATATTCCACCTATCTTTTTCTCTTTCCAATAGATATCATTCGGCCATTTAATAGTAATATTATCAACATATTTGTCTAATACCCTTTTTATTGCAATGGTTACAATTTTCGTAATGATAAAATAGTCTTTGATATGGAGGTTATTGGGTTTGATATAGCAACTAAACAGTAAGTTCTTGCCTTTTTCCGATTGCCAACCATTCCCAAATTGCCCCTTTCCTTTGGATTGAAAATCGGTATAGACAACAAAACCGTTTGGTAGCTCCTTTTCCTTACTCAACGATTTTAGATAGTCGTTCGTAGAAGTGGTTTCGGAAATGTAAAAAAACTCTTTCATTTTAGTATATCAGTTAAAATATGCTCTATTTCTTTTTTAACCTTTCCGTTTTTTCCATTTGCATTGTTGATGATAATAGCAAAAACATACTCTTTCCCATTGTTATAACAATAACCGGCATAAGATTTTGTGTGTTTTAAGGAACCACTTTTTCCATATACTTTCTCGGAAAGTGGACTTTGATTTAAGAAATCTTTAAGCGTACCTTTCTTTCCTGAAATGGCAAGTGATTGTTTGAATGCTCGATAATTATAACTTTGTTGTACGCTTTGGAGTAATTCCACTAAAAAGTTAGCGGAAACGGCATTTAAAGGAGATAATCCCGAACCGTCATATTGAAAAAGTTCAGCCACAGATACTCCTCGATTTTTCCAATACTTATAAACAAACTTCTCGTCTTTTCTGGTTAAATAACGATAAAGGTGTTCTGCATAATGATTGTTGCTCTTTACATTTGTTTCCGTGATAATTTCCTTTATTGTAGGAGAATAATGTGTATAAATGACATTCATTTTCTTTCTAGGTTGCATTGATACAGCTGTTCCACCCACACGAATCTTATTGGATTTTAATTTCCACGCAAAATCTTTAAGTAGCAGTAGAGCAGGATTGGGAATATCTCCTTTTACCGTAAATCGTTTTCTATTAGCAGGAATTTTGCCAAATATTTTACGCTTGTTGCTATACGGAGAACCGTAAATATAAGCTCCATCGTATCCTATTCTCGCTGCAACAAGGTTGTTCTCAAACTTCAACTCTTTCAAATTAGGCTTTATTGAAATAATTTGGGGAGTTGTGCCAACTGCTTTCGAACGGAATGTTAAACGATAGGTGTTATCCTTGTAAGATATGGCTTGAATGGTAGGAGCATAATAGTTTCCAATATCTTCCCATATCCATTTGGGATTAATCAATTGTTTGTCTTTGGGAGAAAGTAAAGCAATGATTTTTCCTGAAATTCTTTTTATTCCTGCTTTTTTTACCGCTTCTAACCATTTATCAAGAAAATAGACATCACCCATTTTCTTAGAACCAAGTGTTGGGTCGTATGAACCTCGAATATAAAGATTACCCTTTAGCACACCTTGTTGAGTAATCTTACCGTCATATTCAAGAGTGGTAGGCAATCTAAAATCTTTTCCAAGCACTTCTAATGTTGTAATGGTGGTAACTAATTTTAGTGTAGAGGCAGGTCTTAACGGATAGTGAGATTGGTACTCTGCAACCACTCTGTTTGTTCTTAATTCTTTTACTAAAAATGAAATACTCGCATAGCGAAGTAAATCGTTATTTTTATACTTTTCAAAATCTTTTTGAGCAAATAAAGGATTTAATATTATTGTTGTTACAAGTAAAAATAGAATAAATCTTTTCATAAAAGTTTGTTTATTATTTGAAAAAATCAAAAACAGCCCAGAAGTTTTCACAAAGTTCTTTAGGTAAAAAATCAGTGTATGCTTTCGGTTCACGTCTAAACGGATAAAGTGAACGTTCTTTCTCAAAATTTTCAGGATTTTGTTTTAATCTTTGACTATCTTCTACAATATTATAAGTACTTAAAAAGAAATCAGAATAAGAATCAAAACTCTTTTTTTGACACGTTGTTTCTTGTAATGGCAGAGGAGACCAGTTATCTAAACCTAATTGAAAAAATCGACTGACTGCTCTTACGCTCTGTTGAGCTGCATTGGCTTTTCCATCAGCAGAATATCCTGCAATATGAGGTGTTGCAATCAAGCATTTTTTTAGAAGTTCCGTGTCAACATTCGGTTCATTTTCCCAACAATCAATTATCGCATCTGCTATTTTTCCGACTTCCAATGCTTTTTTCAAAGCTGATGTTTTAACGACTTCTCCACGAGAAGTGTTGATGATTATCGGTTTTCGTTGTAATTGAGCAAAAAAGTCTTCGTTAGCAAGATGGTATGTTTTGTCTTCCGTTTCCGTATCTAACCAAGTGTGAAAAGTGATAATATCTGCTTTCTCACAGATTTCATCTAACGTACTAAAACAGCAATTCCCCTCTCGTCTTGCACGTGGTGGGTCATTCAACAGCACTTTCATTCCCAAAGCACGTGCTAACTTTTCTACTTGTGAGCCAACAGAGCCCACACCCACAATTCCAATTGTTGCTTCGCTTAAAGTAATCCCTTTTTCTTTCTGTAATAGGCTTAATGCCGAAGCAACATATTGTGCAACAGACAGCGAATTACAGCCCGGTGAATTTGTCCATTTAATACCGTTTTTGTCACAATATCGATTGTCAATATGGTCATAACCGATTGTTGCCGAAGCGATAAATCGGACTTTGGTATTTTCTAACAACTCACGATTACATTGCGTACGGGTACGAATAATCAAAGCATCAGCATTCCGAATGGTTTTGTTTGTTATTTCACTTGTACTTAAATATTGCACGTTGGCAACACGCTCCAAAGCACCTCGCAAATAAGGAATATAGTTATCAATGATAATGTTTTTCATTTTATCTCTTACTTTCTGCAAAAGTATCTAATAAATAGAAACAAAACAAAAAATAAACCTCTCTTGGTTTTTCTAAAGATGAGAAGTTTAAAACTTGTGATTATATTATCTTGGTGGTTGAGATGGTAAGAGCCACATTCTTATTATTTATTTTTGTCGTTTCGACGTTGCTCAACGAACGCACTTCGAGGTTAGTGAACCACTAATCAATGAATAAGATATTTTTTATACCTTTGTTGCAATTAAAGAAAGAAGATATGATAAAAGAAAAACAGATACAAATCAATGGTTGCTCTATTTTTGCACGACAAATCATTGTAAATAAAGAAAATCCAACAATTGTCTATCTGCACGACTCTTGGGGCTGTGTGGAGACGTGGAAAGATTTTCCGGCACAACTTTCTAAAAAATATAATTGCAATGCCCTTATCTATGATAGACGTGGATATGGAAAATCAGATGCTTTCGGAAGTTTAGAAAGAGACAAAACCTATCTCCACGAAGCGACAGAGGAATTAATTTCTGTACTTGATAAGTTTGGATTGCAGGAGGTCATTCTGTACGGACACAGTGACGGTGCAACAATTGCTACTATTATGGCACAACATTATCCAAAAAGAGTTTTGGCTGTTTTGCTTGAAGGGAACCATTTATTTGTAGAGGAAACAACAAAGAAAGGGATTGAGGAGTGTCGAGAACGAGCAAAAACAAATTCCTTGATTGCTACTTTGAAGAAATACCATTCTGAAAAAGCAGAACCTCTTTTTCAAATATGGCACGAGACGTGGCTTAACAGTCGATTTTCGGATTGGAGTATTGCTGAAGATTTGGATAAAATCCAATGTCCTACTCTCGCTTTTCAAGGAGTGAGTGATGAATTTGGAACGGTAAAACAGTTGGAAGCAATAGAAAAAAATGTGACTTCTTTTAAGATGACAAAAGAGATAGAAGATGCAGGACATACGCCAAGAAAAGAAAATCCCGCAAAAACAGTGGAGTTAATAGACCAATTTATAAAACAAACAAATATTCTATAATATAAAGAGTGAAGAAGATGAGCATTATCACATTAGAAAAGATGGAGTTTCACGCTTACCATGGCTGTTTAGAACACGAAAAAAAAATAGGAAACACGTTTGAAGTAACTTTGTCAATGCAATTAGACACCACAAAGGCAGAGAAAAGTGATAACTTAAACGACACATTAAACTACAAAGAGGTGTACGACACTGTAGCCAAAGTGATGAAAAAAGATGTTGACTTAATCGAACATTTAGCCCACAATATCATCACGGAGGTGATGACACAGTTTCCGACCATTGAGGAAAGTACGCTGGTTTTATCGAAGAGGAATCCACCCGTTGGAGGTAAAGTGGAAAAAGTAAGCATTACATTAACGAAAAAACGATAATTTTCCCAACTTTTAACTATTTAAAAATAAACATTCAGGAACTTCTGTTTGTTGAAAGAAATAATTACATTATTCTTTAATTTAAAACTAATAATATGAAACTTTTGAAATCATTTCTTCTGCTATCTGTTATGTTTTTAACATTTCAATTAAGTGCAGAGATTTATGAGCCTGTTAAATGGTCGATTGAGCATAAGAAGATTAATAGTACTTCGGGAGAACTTATTATAAAAGCCAAAATCGATGAAGGGTGGCATTTATACGGTTTAAATATCCCCGAAGGAGGACCCAAAGCAACAGAAATTGTTATTAAAGAGTTGCAGAATGCCAAGAAAGTGGGCAAATTAACTCCCAAATCAAAATTGGTTACTGCGTATGACAGTAGTTTTGAAATGGATTTGAATTGGTACAAAGATGAGGCTGTTTTTGTACAAAAAATATCATATCAAGACGCAAAGGCTGTTTATGCCAATGTAACTGTTGGCTATATGGTGTGCAATGATATGAACTGTTTGCCACCAACGGAAGAGACATTGACTATTGGGAAAGCGGGGGTAACACCTCAAAAAGCGGTAAAAAAAAAAGAAGAAAAAGTTGCCGATAAACCGATAAAGCAACAAACAACGCCTCAATCTACTAAAATAACAAAGATTGAGCAACCGATTGTATCCCCAAAAGCAACAACGAACAACATCGCCGGTGTCAATTCTACACTACAAACTATCAGTACACCGGTTGGACAAGATTTATGGAAACCCGTTGTAGAGGAATTAAAAGCATTTGGTGAAACCAACCATACCAGCAATCGCTCGTTTTGGTGGATATTCTTAGCCGGATTTTTGGGCGGATTATTGGCACTGTTTACACCTTGTGTATGGCCGATTATTCCAATGACCGTTAGTTTCTTCTTAAAACGTTCGAACGATAAAGTAAAAGGAAGAAAAGATGCTGTTTTGTACGGTATTTCGATTATTGTTATCTACCTTGTATTAGGTTTATTAATCACATTCCTTTTTGGAGCAAGTGCGTTAAACAGCCTTTCTACCAATGCAATATTTAATCTTATATTCTTTGCACTGTTGGTGGTGTTTGCCATCTCATTCTTTGGAGCATTTGAAATAACACTTCCCACTTCTTGGTCTAATAAAATGGACGAAAAAGCAGAATCAACAAGCGGGATTTTAAGCATTCTCTTTATGGCATTTACCTTGGCGTTGGTATCATTCTCTTGTACAGGTCCAATAATCGGAACACTTTTGGTAGAAGTATCGGTTAGTGGCTCTTATTTAGCTCCTGCTATCGGAATGTTTGGGTTTGCTTTGGCATTGGCAATACCATTTAGCCTTTTTGCTTTCTTCCCTTCTTTATTGAAAAATATGCCGAAGTCGGGAGGCTGGTTGAATAGAGTGAAAGTGGTCTTGGCATTTTTAGAATTGGCATTGGCATTGAAGTTCTTGTCGGTTGCCGATTTAGCGTACGGATGGGGAATTTTGGATAGAGAAACGTTCCTTGCGTTGTGGATAGTGATTTTTGCATTGCTTGGTTTCTATTTGATTGGAAAATTGCGTTTTCCACACGACGATGAAACAAAACACACTTCGGTATCGGGATTGTTTATGGGAATTGTATCGTTGGCATTTGCTGTCTATATGATACCCGGATTGTGGGGAGCACCATTGAAAGCAATTAGTGCCTTCTCGCCGCCTGTAACCACACAAGATTTTAATCTTTACGAAAACGACGTTCACGCACAGTTCAATGATTATGAGTTGGGAATGGCTTATGCTCAATCTGTTAATAAACCGGCATTGGTTGATTTTACAGGCTATGGTTGTGTAAATTGTAGGAAAATGGAAGTGGCTGTATGGACGGACGATAGAGTAAGAGATATTTTGAATGACGATTATGTTTTGATTTCGCTTTATGTTGATGATAAAACACCGTTGGAAGAACCTTACACGATAGAAGAAAATGGCAAAACAAGAACATTAAAAACCGTTGGCGATAAATGGAGCTATCTGCAACGTGTCAAATTTGAGTCAAATGCTCAACCGTTTTATGTGATTTTGGACAAAAACGGTATTCCATTGACACACTCTTACTCTTTTGATGAAGACCCGCAGAATTTTGTGGACTGGTTACAATCTCCGAAAAAGAAGTAAGGATATTAAATCTGACAATGATGTTGATATGATAACAGGTTAATTATTATAAATATACGTAGAGATGCAATGAATTGCATCTCTACGTGTTTTTCTAACTTTTTTACTCACACAAAGTGTGGATAAATATCAAGTTACAAATCCGTTGGCATTATTTACACACTTCTGTTAATAATCATTTTTTACTAAATACTTTCTTTTAGTTCGAGAGTTAAGAAATAATTTTCTTCAATAGGTACTAATTTCTTTTCAACTTTTTCTATATCTTTACTCTCTTTAGTCCACAAAAAAGGATAAAAAGAATAAACTTGGTTTCCATCTATTTCTTTTATCTCATTTTCCCAATTTTTCCAACGAAATAATTCGTAAAATTTATTTAAATCACCCGTCAACGCCCAATAAATAAATTCGGAATAACCTATTTCTAAACACTCCCATTCAAGAGTGTCTTGAGGAAGATAATACACCTTTCCTATTTGATTACCAACACCTCCTGCATTGAGAGCAAAATAACCACCAATAATATCGTCTGCAATTAGAAGGTGAGTGGGTTGTTCTCCATCATTTTCAAACGTTTTTCCTTTATTCCATTCACTTAAACCTCTATCAAGTTTTGAGTTGCCTGAACCTAATATTCTTAACCACCCATTCTCTATTAAAATACCTCCAGTTTCATAAATTATTGCTCCCATAGGAGAACGTGTTGTTACCTGTGTATTTAAGAGTTCTTTTTCTGCACGACTTTTGTCCCTAGGTAGTATTTCATATTTGTTTTTTGCTTCATCAAGCCATTCTTTCACTAATTCCCAGCCCGGTTCTTCATTATTTATTAAATCTTTTAATTTTTTCATATCTTATTGTTGACTTATATTCTTAAATGACCTAGTGTATGAGTAGTAACAGAAAAAATTATAAACTTCAAGTCTCCCACAACCCTTAACCTCCAATAACATAAAAGCTATGTTAATCACCGTTTTTGTTTAATATTTCTTTAATTATTTTCTCACCGTCTAAATCTTCTTTGTTGTTATTAAAGCTAGCCCTAATCTCTTTGAGTCTCTTGTGTCCTTTGAGCACTTCTAAAGCAGAAGGCTTAACTCTTTCCCCACAAATAATGACAAATCTTCTAGGTTAGGAGCTTTTGCTATACCACTGATGTCGGATAAAATTTTACAGTTGATAATAGATAGTTCTTTCAACTTCGACAACTTCTCTAATGAGGGAAATGTTGCAACAGAATTGAAGTCTGTGATCTTGAGTTTCTCTAGATGCGTGAGATGTGAGAGAAACTCAGCATTAGTATTCTTATAATTCTTGACGATGAAGGCTTCTTTTAGCTTTGGCAAACTGTATAATGCTGAGAAGTCTATGATCCTATCACTTGACTTTAGTTCAATGGTCTCTAAGCGTTGCAAAGATCTCAAGAAGTCAAGATTATTGACCTTCAGACTCTCAAGTCCTATATGTCTTAAGTTGATGAAGTTGGCTATCTCTTCTAAATCTTTGATGTGGAATATTTGAAGCTCTTCTAATTGTTTCAGATCGGTAAGAGGTTTTAGACGTACCTTGGCAGACTCGAAGGCGTGAAAGAACTTCAAGACTCTAAGATTTTTGAGGTTAGCGATTGGACTCAAATCTGTACCTACGAAATAGAAAACAAACAACTCTTCTATATCGACTAAATATTTGAGAAAGTCAAGGTCTTGGAGTTCTGTCTCGTAATAGTCTAGAGATATTCGTATGGTCGAATCATATTGTTTTATCAAGCGGTTTATCTCTTGCCAAGTGCTTTTGTCTTGCCTATAGTCAAAAGAGATATATCGTACATTTTTTGTTTTGATAGTGTTTTCTATCTCTTCTAAATCTTTTGAGCCTAAAGTGTCGGTTATATCTATGCTATGACAGACCTCACCACCATAGTTGTACTCTTCAATCTCTATATTGCTACTATTCATATTGGTATCTGGTATTTAAAGCCATTCGAGGTCTATTACATTATCATCTATCTCAAAGTTGTTGTTTTGCAGGTCAAGAAGTATTTTGTGGCTAAACTCCTCGAAAGAATCACTAATGACACACTCATCACTCTCAAGGTCACAACCTGTATAGGTTCTCAATATCTGTCCATCAACCCCATTTATGCCTGAATCTAGGTCAATAATGATTCTGCTTGAGCCCTCAAAACTCGCAAAAGGAATCCACTTATCACTCCAATATAGAGGCTTAATCTTGTTTTCTGTGATTATGTCAATCTCTCCCTCATCAAGGAATAGCTCATTCATCATCTTCCACTCTTGTATTATCTCTGGTATCGTTAGGAAATTGTTATATCCTACAAGACAGTTGATATTCTCATGATTCTGTCCGTTAGCCACCTGTAGATACTCTTTGAAAGATTGTGGTAGTTCAACATTTAATTCTTTTTCAAACAGACTAATCTCTTCTACAGATGCAGACTCATTGATTGTATCAAATATTGTAGGTGATATTCTTTTTATTTCAGCCTTTATCGCATTCCAAACATTTTTCATTATCAGAGACTTATTCGTTAAATTTAGCAAGTAGTGGCATATAATAAAACACTATGTATGTGTACCCATCTCTATTTTGCGAAGATAAACAAAGTTTTTGGATTTTACTTTGTAGTGAGTAACAAAAAGAGTAACCCATAAGACACAACAACATAGCCTATAATCAATAGGATAGTAGAAGCCTAAAAATTTCTCAAATAAATACGACCATCAGTACTTAGCATTTTTACAATTACAAAATAAAAAGTAAAAATACAGAAAAACAGACAACTAAGACCTATTCTATTTGTATAATATGAGTTTGTTGGTACTATTTTTACTTAAAAGCTTCCTTTTTCAAACAAATCTAAAAAAGCTACAGAAGAAACGCCCAAAAAATCTATTAAAAAATGTGATAATATTGTCCACCTTAAACTTTTTGTTTTTTTATAAATAATAGCCCAAGCAATTCCCATTATAAAAGTAGAAATAACAACTTCAAATCCACTAAAAAGAACAGAATTTATCCCAAATGCAATATGATTAAAAGCAAAAAGTAAGCTCACAAATAACACGGAAATCCAATTAGCCCAATTTTTAGTATAATCCATAAGTAGTCCACGCCAATAAAATTCCTCAATCCACGGATTAATTAAAGCTAATAAAATCCAAGGAAGCCAAATTTCCCAACCGTCTAACAGTTCATAGTGCATAAGAAGAGAAGGTAAGGTCATCAATCCGATTATTAAGGCAATAATCCCCCAAATCATTCCACCTTTGGGTTTGCCTAACCATTTCTTAATCGATTTAATTCCTCCATATTTTAGAATAAAAAATGACCAAACGAACCAACCAATTAGTACCATAGGGATAAATGCCCATTTCCCTATAATCTTTCCAAATATAAATGCTGCCCCAAAATTTGCTATAATTATCAAAAATGGTGATGCTATTACAATTTGTTTGCTTGTTAACCTCATTATTTTCTATTTCTTTAACTCTTTTACGGCTCGAAGTACTGCTGGATCTTTGCTGTTAAGCATTTGGAAATATTCATTATCGTGTAATATATTTCTAACGATATAACCTTTGATTCTATCCAAAAGCAGATTCCGGGACACGCTTAAATCCCTGTAATTGGGTTTTACACCTTTCTTCTTGGCAAAAGCCACAAAACCATTTAATAAAGCTTTATCAGAAACATATTGGTCTATCTCTTTCCAGGTTTTGTACTTCGACAGCTCTTTTCGGTGTTGGTCAGTATATTCAAAAGCATATTGAAAAGTATATCCATGGTTAATCACTTTATTGGCATAAGTAGAATATTCGCTTGTATCTCTGGGAACAAAAATATCGGGCATAATACCACCACCTCCATAGACCGTTCTTCCTTTCAGTGTTTTGAACTTCAAAGAATCTGCAATATGAATACTGTCTTTGCTATAAAATTCGCCATGTTCAAAACGTTTGATTAAGTCCATTTCATATTCCAGACTTTTGCCATTTTTGTACGGTTTTTGAATACTTCTTCCCGAAGGGGTAAAATATCTTGCAATCGTCAAACGAACTGCCGAACCATCATCAAAAGGGATTTGCGACTGCACCAATCCTTTACCAAAAGAGCGTCTTCCAATTATCAATCCTCTATCATTATCTTGCATCGCTCCGGCAAAAATCTCACTGGCAGAAGCACTAAACTCATCTATCAGTACAACAATCGGATTGTCGATACACGACCCCGAACCATTTGCCATAGCATCAGAACGTGGATAAGATTTTCCTTCGGCATACACAATCAATTGGTCTTTTGGCAAAAACTCATTAATCATTTTAATAGCAACATTAAGCAATCCACCACCATTATTTCTTAAATCGATTATAAATTTCTTGGCTCCTTGACTTTTTAACTTGGCAATGGCAGTAATAAATTCTTGGTAAGTATGTGCCCCAAAATTGCTGTTCAAACCAATAAAACCAATATCAGGTTTGATAATGTAAGAGGCAGTAACAGACTCGATAGGAATATCACCTCTAATAATATCGTAACTTAATTTCTCATTTGTTCCCAAGCGTTTAATGCCTAATTTTACTTTGGTATCTTTTGCTCCTCTCAATTTCTTCATCACTTTCCTGTTGCTTACAACATTTTTACCCACAAAAGGTGTATCATTCACAGCAATAATTCTATCTCCGGGCAACAATCCAACCTTTTCGGAAGGACCTCCATTAATAACATCTACAATCATTACTGTATCTTTTTGGATATTAAACTGCACACCAATACCACTAAAACGTCCTTCTATTTCACTATTCACGTCTTCCAAGTCAGAAGCAGGAATATAAACAGAATGAGGGTCTAATTTAGAAACAACATCTTGCATTATATCATCTTTGATGCTATCGTTTAATACATCATCGACATACTCATTTTCAATTAAATCAATAAATTCACCTATTTTATTATTAGAAGAAGATGATTTCTCAAATATTGAATAGACATCATCTTCTTTTTCTAAAATAGAGGGTTCGGCTCTTTGAGAAAGTTTTCCTCCTATCCAAAAACTAAAAACAGCTACAACTGTAACAACAATAACATTAGTAATAAATCTTCTATTTTGCATTTAAATAGTTCTCTTTTGTTTCTACTTATTTTTCTTTTTCGTTTAAATAAACGACTTCAACATTTGCCTTTTCCAATAAATCAAGACCGTCAGTCATTCTATATTTTTCTGCATATACGACACGAACAATTTCAGCTTGAATTATCAATTTTGCACATTCTATACAAGGTGAAGCGGTTACATACAGCGTTGCTCCGGCACTACTATTGTGCGAACGAGCAATTTTGGTTATGGCATTTGCCTCGGCGTGTAAAACGTATGGATAGGAGGTATTGTTCTCGTCTTCACATTTATTTTCAAAACCTGTGGGCGTTCCATTGTAACCGTCAGAAATAATTTTCTTGTTTTTCACCAACAAACAACCGACCTGTCTCCTCTCACAATAGGAGTTTTCAGCCCAAATACGAGCCATACGCATATACCGTTTATCAAGTAATTCCTGCTTCGATAACTTTTTTTCTTCCATTTGTTTATAGTATTTACGCTAAAATTTGTTTTGCAAAAGTATCAATATCTATACCTGAAAAATTTCCGGAACTCATCATCAACAATACACTATTTTCATAATCAATATTAGCTAATTCGTTTTGTAACGCTTTAGAATCTGTAAAAACGGTTAAGTTTTTTCCACCAAAAGCATCCTCCACCTCTTCTTTGGTTATTTCTTTTAATCTTTTGTGTTTCACAACGTCAGGATTAAAATAAACATAGCCAACGTCAGCCGGTTTTAAGGTGTCTTGATATTCCGGTAAAAAATCTGCTTTCAAACTACTAAAGGTGTGCAGCTCCATACAAGCAACAATTTTTCGTTTAGGATACTGTTTTTTTATCGCTTTTACTGTTGCTTTTAATTTAGAAGGAGAGTGAGCAAAATCTTTATAAGCCACTCTATCAGATTTTTCTACTATTTTTTCAAGTCGTTTAGCCGCTCCCTTAAAAGTAGCAATTGCCTCATAAAAGTTTTTCTCATTCACTCCTAACTGCAAACACACCAGTCGAGCCGCCTCTATATTTTGTAAATTATGCTCACCAAAAATTTCTAACGACACATCTCCTTTGTTTGACTTCACATAGGTTTTATTGTCTTTTATATAATATTCCGGTGTATTGTACGCAAAAGTTACCAAATCTCGTCTTTTCGATTCTTTTACTATTTTTTTCAAATTTTTATCATCTCCAAAGTAAATTAATCGTCCTTGAGGTTCTATTGTATCTACAAATTTCTCAAACTGCTCCACATAATTTTCAAAAGTAGGAAAAACATTAATATGATCCCACGCAATTCCGGTCAAAACAGCAATATGAGGTTTGTATATATGAAATTTGGGTCTAGGGTCAATCGGCGAAGTTAGATATTCATCTCCCTCAAAAACAGCTATTCTCGAATCATAAGATAGATGTACCATATTTTCAAACCCTTCAATTTGAGCTCCCACCATATAATTCGTATTCATATTCACCTTTTTCAATACGTGAAGAATCATAGCAGTTGTAGTTGTTTTTCCGTGACTTCCACCAATCACAATTCGAGTTTTGCCGATAGAAGATTTATAAAGATATTCAGGGAAAGAGAAAATATTCAACCCCAACTCTTTAGCACGAATCAATTCGGGATTATCGGGAGTAGCGTGCATTCCTACCACAACAGCATAAAGCCCCTTGTCTATTTTCTCCGGAAACCAACCCAACTTTTCAGGCAATAAGTTCTTCTCTTTTAATCTGGAATAGGAAGGTTCAAAAATTTCATCATCTGACCCTGTTACAAGGTAAGAGTTCTTTTTATCACTTAATTCCAATGCCAAATTATGCATCGCTGCTCCACCTATTGCAATAAAATGGATTCTTCTCATTATGAATATGTTTTTATGGTTAAAGAAAAAATAGTTACTTTTGCAAAAGTAAAAATATTTTATTATAAATCAATAGTTTGATATGAAAATTTACAAGATAGAAGCAGGCACTTTTTATGCTGATGGAGGGGCTATGTTTGGAGTTGTCCCAAAAAAAGTTTGGCAAAAACGTTATCCCTGTAATGAAGAAAATATGTGTCAATTAGCAATGCGTTGTCTTGTAATTAAAACAGACGAGAGGCTAATTGTTGTTGATACAGGAACAGGTGCAAAACAGTTGGATTATTTGAAATATTATAACTTTAGTGGTATTGTTGATTTTGAAACGGAACTGAATAAATTAGGCTACACCACTTCCGATGTGACTGATGTGGTGCTAACGCATTTACACTTTGACCACTGCGGGACGTGCACCGTTTATAATGAAGACAAGAGTGAAATTATTCCCACTTTTAAGAATGCCACTTATTGGGTAGGTAAAGAGCAGTGGGAAAACTTCTTAAATCCCAATGTGCGTGAAGGAGATTCCTATTTCAAAGAGAATATGCTTCCTGTAGTGGAAAACAATCAGTTGAGGTTGATAGAAGAAGATATGTGGTTGGATAAAGATGTTGAATTACGTCTTTATGATGGTCATACAGTAGGACAAATTGTTGTTTATGCTCATACAAAAGAAAAAACTCTTGTATATGCAGGAGATGTGATTCCATTAGTTGCTTCAGTACGTATAGCTTGGATATCATCTTACGACACGCACCCCATTATTTCAATGAAGGAAAAGCGAAGAATGTTGAAAGAAGCAGAAGAGAAAGGGCAAGTGATTGTTTTTGACCACGATGTTTATACCGAATGCTGCACGATAAAAAAAGTAAATAATGTTTTTCGAGTAGATAAGACATTCACTATTGATGAATTCAAAGAACAATTTAAGTCATAAGAGGGTTTAAAAAGTAGATGCAAAACAGAAGACAAGATACCGACTCAACGCTTTTTACACTATCAGAGCATACTGATACAACCGTTTTTTACGGAGTAAACAATAAAAACATCCAACTATTGAAGAATTTCTACTCCGATTTAAGAATTGTTGCTCGTGGAAATGTGCTCAAAGTAATGGGAAGTGACGAGAGTGTGAATAATTTTCTTTCTACTTTACAAGAAATAGAAAACTACCTCATCAAGAACAACTCTTTATCCGAACAAAATATTATTGAGATAGTAAAGGGTAATAAGCCGACTGAAATATCAATTAAAAACCTAATTGTTCACGGAGTAAATGGTAAATCCATACTAGCACGTACTCACAACCAACAAAAGTTAGCAAAGAAATTTGAGAAGAACGACTTACTTTTTGCCATAGGTCCTGCCGGTTCCGGAAAAACTTACACTGCGATAGCACTTGCTGTAAAAGCATTGAAAAATAAAGAGGTAAAGCGAATTATTCTAAGTCGTCCGGCAGTGGAAGCTGGAGAAAAATTGGGATTTCTTCCCGGTGATATGAAAGAGAAGATAGACCCTTATCTTCAACCGTTGTATGATGCTTTGCAAGATATGATTCCTGCCTTAAAACTGAAAGACTATTTGGAAAATGGAACGGTACAGATTGCTCCTTTGGCTTTTATGAGAGGACGAACATTAAGTGATGCTATCGTGATATTAGATGAGGCACAAAACACAACAACAAGTCAAATCAAGATGTTCTTAACTCGTATGGGATTGAATACCAAAATGATAATTACGGGGGATATTACACAAATAGATTTACCAAGACAGCAAAAATCGGGATTAATCGACTCTTTGGAAGTCTTGAGAGATGTGAAAGGAGTTGTAAAAATAGAATTTGACAAAAGCGATATTATACGCCATAAACTAGTACAGAAAATAGTAGAAGCATACGACAAAAGAGATAAGACAATTTGAATGATTAACGAAAAGTGATAAGTGATTAACGAGCGTCATTACGGATAAGTGAGAAACGAAGAAGCAATCTTATATTTGAGCAACTATAATCAACATTATCACATTAACATATTCTCACATTAACACATAAACAAAATGAAAGCATTAACAGAAACGAATTTTAACTTTGAAGGTCAAACCAATGTATATCACGGAAAAGTGCGTGATGTTTACACAGTAAAAGATGATTTATTAGTAATGGTAGCGACCGACCGTATTTCAGCATTTGATGTCGTCTTACCCAAAGGAATTGACTATAAAGGGCAAATGCTCAACCAAATTGCCGCTAAATTTTTAGATGCTACAACTGACATAGTCCCCAATTGGAAATTTGCCACCCCCGACCCAATGGTAACCGTAGGGTTGCGTTGCGAAGGATTTCCTGTAGAAATGATTGTAAGAGGATATTTGTGCGGAAGTGCTTGGAGAAGTTACCAAAAAGGAGTAAGAGAAATTTGTGGTGTAAAAATCCCTGACGGAATGCGTGAAAACGAAAAATTCCCGACACCTATCGTTACACCAACAACAAAAGCAGAACAAGGTTTACACGACGAAGATATTTCAAAAGAAGAAATTCTAAAACAAGGTTTGGCAACTCCCGAAGAATATGCCTTATTGGAAAAATATACACTTGAACTTTTCCAAAGAGGAACAGAAATAGCAGAAAAAAGAGGGTTGATATTGGTAGATACAAAGTATGAATTTGGAAAGCGAAACGGTAAAATCTACTTAATGGACGAAATTCATACACCTGACAGTTCTCGCTATTTTTATGCAGAAGGATACCAAGAAAGGTTTGAGAAGAACGAACCTCAAAAACAATTATCCAAAGAGTTTGTAAGAGAATGGCTGATGGAAAACGGTTTCCAAGGCAAAGAAGGACAAACCGTTCCTGAAATGACAGATGAAATTGTGGAAGGAATTAGCGAACGTTACATCGAACTTTTTGAAAACATTACAGGAGAGAAATTTCAAAAAGAAAATAGTAAAAATATTGCTGAAAGAATCGAAAGAAACGTAACTGAATATTTGAAACAATTATAATCAAACAAACGTCAGATAACAATTTACAGGTTTTCAGTCCTATTTTAGAACAATCGAAACTTAAAATGGGATTAGAAATCTGTAATTTGGTTTGGAATAATAGATGTTTCTTTTAAAAACACAAAATCACATCAGAATATTTTCGATTTCAATTAATCCAATTTATAACCGAATTTCTTTAAGTTGAGTTCTTTATTACGCCAATTTTTCTCAACTTTCACAAATAATTCCAAGAAAACTTTTTTTCCCAAAAAGGCTTCTATGTCTTTTCTTGCCTCCATTCCTACTCGTTTGAGTGATTTTCCGGCTTTACCAATAATAATCCCTTTTTGTGAATTTCTTTCCACATAAATAACAGCATTAATACGAATAAGATGTTGTTCTTCTAAAAAACTCTCAACAACCACTTCGGTAGAATAAGGCACTTCTTTATCATAATGTAATAAGATTTTTTCTCGAATAATTTCCGTAACAAAAAAACGAGCCGGTTTATCTGTTAGTTGGTCTTTCTCAAAGAAAGGTTCAGAGTTGGGTAAATGAGCAAGAATACGTTCAAAAACAGTTTCTGTATTGAATTTTTCTTGTGCCGAAATAGGAATAATTTCAGCATTAGGCAACACTTTTTCCCACGTTTCTACCATTCCCTCTAACGTTGCTTGGTCTATTAAATCAATTTTATTTATCAACAACAACACAGGAATAGTTTGACGCTTAACCTTTTCTACAAAATCTTTATTCTTTTCAGGATTATCTAAAATATCTGTTACATACAACAAAACATCAGCATCAGTAAGAGCTGAACGTGAAAAACTCAACATAGACTCTTGCAAACGATAGTTTGGCTTTAAGACTCCCGGAGTATCTGAATAAACAATCTGAAAATCTTCTCCATTCACAATTCCCATAATACGATGGCGTGTTGTTTGTGATTTTGAAGTGATAATAGAAATTCTTTCTCCTACCAAAACATTCATTAACGTTGATTTTCCCACATTCGGATTACCAACGATATTTACAAATCCTGATTTATGCATAATAATTTACTTTTTCACAAAAATAATACTTTTATTCAATAGACACGAAAAATAGAGAAAAATGATTATTTTTGTAGATGAAAAACTTTGAAAGTTAGCGTAAATGAATAATCCACATAAAAATAAGAGAATAGTAAGAACTGCTTTTATTGGTGTTGCTATTATAATAATGTTGGTATCTACTATTTTTACCAACCGATTGGCTCATCAATTATCCATCGAAGAGACCAAGAAAGTCGAGATTTGGGCAGAAGCCACTCGCCAACTCATTTTGGCAGATGAACAGACCGACATCTCTTTTTTACTGACCATAATAGAAGACAACACGACTATTCCTGTGATAATGAGTGATGAACAGGACAATATCATCTCTTACAGAAATATCAAAACAACAAAAGAAAATGACCAAGAATACATCAAAAAGAAACTTGAAAAGATAAAAGAGTCAAAAGCTCCTCTCGTGGTTGATTTAGGTAATAATCTTAAACAATATATCTACTATGACGAATCTTCTTTACTTAAGCAACTACAAATCTTTCCTTATGTACAATTGATTGTAGTAGGTCTTTTCTTCATTATTATTATCCTTGTCTTTTCAAGTAGTAAACGTGCCGAGCAGAATAGAGTTTGGGTCGGCTTATCAAAAGAGACAGCCCACCAACTCGGAACTCCTATCTCGTCAATGTTGGCGTGGTCTGAATTACTCAAACTTAAATATCCCTCTGAGCCACTAATTCTTGATATGGAAAAAGATGTTAGTAGATTAGGAGTAATTGCTGACCGATTTTCTAAAGTTGGTTCAAAACCTAATCTTAAGCCCACTCCTATTCTATTTGCTTTGAAAAATGCGATACAATACATTAGCAATCGTTCTTCGGATAAAATAAAAATGACAACACATATTAAGGAAAAAGATAATGTAGAAGTGAACCTGAATGTTCCTCTTTTTGAATGGGTCGTTGAAAATATTTGTAAAAATGCAATTGATGCAATGCAAGGAAGTGGAAACCTTGATATTTTTGTCTCACGAAAAGAGAATCGATTAAGAATTGACATCAGAGACACAGGAAAAGGCATCGAAAAAAAAATGTACAAAGCCATTTTTTCTCCCGGTTTTACCACCAAACAAAGAGGTTGGGGATTAGGACTTTCTTTGGCTAAACGAATTATAGAAGAGTATCACAAAGGAAAGATTTTTGTAAAAGAATCAGAGATAAACGTAGGTACAACATTTAGAATTATTTTACCCATTCATTAACGAACAGATATTGTGAATTATTTTTTTATATCAGGAGAGGCATCAGGCGATTTACACGCTTCCAATTTAATGCGTGAGTTAAAAGTGGCTGATTCAGAGGCTCAATTCCAGTTTTTGGGTGGAGATAAGATGGAAAAAGAAGCAGAAGTAAAACCGATTATTCATTATCGTCAGATGTCTTTTATGGGATTTTTGGCAGTTATCAAAAACTTAAAAACAGTACTGAACAATATTAAAGTTTGCAAACAAGCCATTCTTCAATCTCGTCCAGACGTGGTTATTCTGGTGGATTATCCCTCTTTCAATCTTCGTATAGCCGAATTTGTAAAGAAAAATCTACCCAAAACGAAAGTCTATTACTACATTTCGCCCAAAATATGGGTTTGGAAAGAATATCGCATTAAAGCCATTAAGAAGTATATTGATGAGATGTTTACGATATTTCCTTTTGAGACGGAATTTTACCAAAAACACAACTATAAAGTCAATTACGTAGGTAATCCAACCGTTGATTTCCTTCGTTCCCAGCTCAATAATCCGACCGATTTTCAAGAGTTTTGTAACAAAAATCAGCTTTCTAATAAGCCGATTATTGCACTTTTACCGGGAAGTAGAAAGCAAGAGATTGTCAAATGTTTACCGACAATGGTAAAATCTTGCGAACCATTCCAAACAACGCATCAAATTGTCATCGGAAAAGCACCCGGTACCGATATGCAGTTTTACACGGATAGCATTGCGAATAAAGAGGTTGCTTTATTGGAAAATAAAACGATTGAACTTCTGCAAAGTTCAGACATTGCAATAGTCAATTCAGGAACAGCCTCGTTGGAAACAGCAGTTTTGAATACGCCACAAGTGGTTGTTTATTATGTGGGAGGAGGAAAATTGACACTTTGGTTAAAAGATTTAATTCTAAAAGTAAAATATATTTCTTTGGTTAATTTAATTGCCAATAAATTGGTAGTTAAAGAGTTGATTGGACATTATTTTACGACAGAAAACCTTCAAAAAGAGGTAAAAAATCTACTGTTTGACACTTCTTACCGTAAAAAGATGTTACAAAATTATTCAGAAATTATGAATAAACTCGGCACAAAACCAACGGCTCAAAACACTGCTCAATTAATAATCAAAAAACTTCAAAAATCAAGTCATTAAACTATGAAAAAACTAATATTTCTACTCTTCGTATTGAGTTTTACCATCTCCACATTATTGGGACAAGAAAAAGAATCTTACTTTCAATCGTATAATGATATGATGAAACGTACCGAATGGTTTCGCAATGCTCGGTTTGGTATGTTTATTCACTTTGGAGCGTATGCTATTCCGGCACGTGGCGAGTGGGTCAAAACCAATGAAACGATGACTAACGAGCAGTATCAACCTTATACTGATGCTTTCAAACCCTCCAATTACAACCCAAAAGAGTGGGCAAAACTTGCCAAAGAAGCAGGAATGAAATATGTGGTAATGACTGCCAAGCACCACGATGGTTTTTGTCTTTTTGATAGTAAATATACCGATTATAAAATTACGAAGAATATGCCCAACCGAGACTTTATCAAGGAATATGTAGGGGCTTTTCGTGCTGAAGGTTTAAAAGTGGGACTTTACTATTCGCTTATCGATTGGCATCATCCCGATTATCCCAACGTTGGAAATCACCCTATGCGTGATAGTGTCGGTTTTAATCCCAATTATAAATGGGAGAACTATATTCAATATATGCACAATCAAATAGAAGAATTGATGACAGAGTATGGTAAAATTGACATTTTATGGCTTGATTACTCTTTTGGAGAATATAACGATACCAAATGGAAAGCAAAAGAATTGGTAGCAATGATAAAATCAAAGCAACCTGATATTATTTTGAATAACCGATTAATTGTCAATCACGGAACAAGTAAAAAAGGCAGAATGATTAGTGGGTACGGAGATTTTGATACCCCTGAACAGGGTGTTCCTGACGAGGGATTGGTGGATAATTATGGTAATCCTATTCCTTGGGAAACTTGTCTTACACTGAACAACCATTGGGGTTACTCATCAACCGATTTTCAATGGAAATCGCCGGAGTTGGTTGTACAAACTTTGGTAAATTGTGTTAGTAAAAACGGAAATTTACTCCTTAATGTAGGTCCTGATGCACAAGGAACAATTCCCGAGCAATCTCAAAAGATATTAAAAGAGGTGGGAAAATGGATGAAAACACATCACGAAAGTATTTACGGTTGTGGTAGCAGTCAAGAGAAAAAGCCGGAATGGGGTTATTTAACACAAAAAGGAAACATCTTGTATGCTCATTGGACTAATCCAACAATTGGTGCTGCCAATCTAAAAGGTATTGCTAAAAAAGTAGAAAAAGTTACCGTTTTATCAACAGGGAAAAAAGCATTTACAAGAGAAAAATGGTGGGGAAATAGTGATGACGGTAATTTCTTCATCAATATTGCCATGCCTGTTTATTTTACTTTTCAATTACCTAATAAGTACGATACCGTATTTAAGATTCAATTAAAAGATTCAAAATGATATAATTACTCGATAATTCTATCGGGAGTAATCACTTTATCCATTTTAATGTCTGTTCTTTGAGTAGGTACTTTTTTGAGTAATTGAAAGTCAAAACAAACACCGTAAGCCGGTATGTCCATTTCTGCGAGAAAACGGTCATAATAACCTTTGCCTCTTCCCATTCTATTCTTTTTATTATCAAATGCAATTCCCGGAATTATCGCCAAATCAACTTTACCCGTATATTCTTCCGTTTTCGGTTCTTTAATTTTTCTTTCACCTTCAACTAAATTATCATAAGAGATAAATCGCTTCATATTCATCTTTTTTCCATGCACAGTAGGTAAAAGAAATGTTTTTTCAAAACTCCATTTTTGTATAAAATCGTGAGTGGGTAGTTCGGAACGAGTTGACCAATAAAGTAATACTACTTCTGCATTAATAAACTCTTCCATCTGTTCTATTTGGTCGAAAACAGCTATACTATCAGCATTTTTTTGCTCTTTTGAAGTTGCTATTTTCCGTTCTCGAATATCTGCTCTTATTCTATCTTTTTTCTTTTTTATCCTCTCATTAAAAGAGAGAAAACTAAACAATGACATTTTTTATATACAGTTGATTATTCTACAAAGGTAATAAAAAAAAGGGAGATTATATTCTATAATCAGAATTAGGTTAAAGTTGACCATTTTCGACCAATATAATCACTCTTTCTACTATTTTATCTTTATCGGAATCTCCATAATCTGAATCTAATTCCGAGCCAAAAAGATGAGCTATGGTATTCCAAAAAACTGCCGTAAACTGACCTTTGTAAGATTTGATGATGTCATAAGTATTGATGCCCTGCTCCCTGTCAATCAGTTTCATCAACATCTTTCCCTGATTGATTGTTAAACTTCTCAATTCTTTTTCATACGAATCAAACAGTCTTTTTTGTACTTTTTTGATGTGCTTTTTTCTAGCTTTGTCATTCGGCAATGCAAATAACTCCTTATTCAATTTAGTTATTTCATCAGAGGCAATACGAGCATAGGGCAATACCTTCTTGACATCACGAACGGTTTTCCAATAAAATTTTTCTTCTTTTTTGTTCTTAAATTTAAGTTTTGGAAAAACATAAACCTCTCTCAAATAAACCAAATAGATAGTATCGCCATTTTCTATTATTTTTTCTAAAATGGTGTACTCTTCCGGGGTTGTTGGTTCATCAGATTTTATCTCAGCTTTAAGACTATTAGGTAAAAACAAACCAACCAGCAAACCGTAAAAAAGAAATGATTTTATAAAATCAATGGTTTGCATTTAATTTTATTTAAAATTAATTTATTGTTTATGAAAAGACGATTTTTCATCGTTTTCTCTTCCAAGCCGGAATACTCCGGTCTTCATCTTCAATATTTTCCAAATCTTCAATATTAATTTTCGGAAGTTTTTCTTCTACATCTGTATCCAAGTCTTGAATTGATATTGTTTCTACAGGCTCTTCTCTGAAAGAATCTCCTACAATAGAATTACCATAAATTTCTTTTACGGCACGTTTCAAATCCTGTTGTTTCTGAATTTTATTCGCCTCCAAACTCTCCTCACTCAAATCTTGCTCTTGAACACTATCATCATCTATAAGTTCATATTTTTCTAAAACAGAACTTGGCATACCGGGGATATCCTTCACATCAAATCCCGTTGCTATCAACGTTATCTTAACTTCATCTTCCAACGTGTCATCAAAAGTGGCTCCCCAAATAACAGTAACATCTTCTCCTACCTCTGCCATAAAATCGTGTATTTGAGATATTTCTTCCATTTTTATCTGATTTTTATCAGAAGAATACAAACTCAACAGCACTTTTTTAGCCCCCTTGACATCATTGGTGTTCAACAATGGGGAATTCAAAGCATCATCTATCGCTTTTGATATTCGATTTTCGCCCGAAGCATATCCTGTATTCATTATAGCGACTTTACCGTCACGCATAATTGTATTCACATCGGCGAAGTCGGTGTTGATATAGCCCGGAACAGTAATGATTTCCGCAACAGCTTTTGCTGCATCAGCTAAAACATCATCAGCTTTAGAGAAAGCATTCGGTAGTTCAAAATCAGGATAAATATCTTTCAATTTTTCATTATTTATCACTAAAATCGCATCCACATGACGACTCAAAGAAGCAACGCCTTCCAATGCTTTTTCTATCTTCTTTTGACCTTCAAAAGCAAAAGGAATAGTTACAATACCAACGGTAAGAATTCCTAATTCTTGTGCTATTTCAGCTACAACAGGAGAAGCTCCTGTTCCAGTTCCACCTCCCATACCGGCAGTAATAAATATCATCTCGGTATTATCCAGAAGCATTTCCTTTATCTCTTCTCTTGACTCTTCGGCTGCTTGATGAGCAACTTCCGGTTTTCCACCTGCACCCAAACCACGCGTTATCTCTTTACCTAATTGTAATTTAATAGGCACCGGAGAACGTTCCAAGTCTTGAGAGTCTGTATTACAAACAACAAAAGTTACATCTTTTATTCCTTTCTTATACATATAGTTAACAGCATTTCCACCGCCACCACCAACACCAATTACTTTTATGATTGATGAACTAGATAATGGTAATTCATCTAAAGGCAAATCTTCTAATATATTATCCATAACTTTATCTTTTAGGTTTTTTATTTTATTTTTTAATCAAAAAGGTCAGGAATAAAACCTTCTGTCAATTTATTCGACATTTTCTTGATGGCTCTTCCAAACATATTTTTCTTCTCAACTTTCGATTCTATCGCAACTTTTATTTCACTCTCTTCGACATCTTCTTCATATTCTCCCAATAAATCATTTGTCAACAACATAGCACCTACTGCCTGAGAATAACGTGTATCATAAAAAAGAGGGTCAGTATCTTCTGACAACATATCTGAATGGTCACCAAATCTAACATTGAGTCCTGTTTGTTCTTCCAAATACTCCGGTAATCCTGTTAATTTGGCTGCACCACCTGTTATTATAATACCTTTTTCAAATGACAAAGAAGTAATAGAGTTAATCTTATCTATTATTGGTTTTAATGTCTCTTCCAAGCGTGCCTCGATAATTTTTGAAAGAAAAGTTGTTTCTAATTTTACAATCTCTTCCTCCTCATTGACATTAGGAATATGGATTACAACAGGAGATTTCTCCAATTTTTCCATCGCCTTTCCCTTTTTCTGTTTTACCAATTCACCATTTCTCTCACTAATACCAATTTCACAAATATCTTCAGTAATATCATTTCCACCCAATGGCACAACAAGAATATCTTTTAACACTCCATCAGCATATATTCCAAGGGTTGTGGTAGTTGCTCCAAACATCAACAATACACATCCCTGTTGAATATCATCATCTCTCAACACAGCCGTTGCTACCGATTCCAACCCAAGATGTACATAATCTACAGTCAAACCTGTTCTTTCAAAACATTTGGTATAACTATCATTTATTAAATAGTGTCCCACAACAACATTATAATCCACCTCCAAATGCTTTCCTTTCATTCCGATAGGATTCTCAACAACCTTGCCATCTATAATATAGTCTGTTACCAAACACTCAAAAACATATACTTTCTCGGAACTTAAATCTTCTTTACACCTATTTTCTGTTTCTACTAAATCTTCTTCCGTAATCTCTCCATCTGAAATATCTAATTCAACACTATACGGATAGATTTTCATCGTTCTGGCATTCACACTGGTACTAACTCTTGTTATCGACTCTAAACCACAAGCATTTTGCAAATACTGAGTTAAAATACTTATTTTATGAGCAGCACCACTTGTTTTTTTTATGATTCCTGATTTTACATCATCACTTTTCTCATCTTGTTTTCCTTGAATAAACAAAGAATTGTCTTCTCTCACTTCTCCTGCCACCAGTGTGATGTGTGAACCTCCCATATCAACATAAACCAGTTTTCTATTCATTTTTATCTCTTTTATTTGTTCTTATAAACAATATATCAATTACCTACAAACAACTTGATTTCTAAATCGGATATCAATAACACGATATTTTTTCCACCCTATTTGTCCCAATCCTTTTTTGTAAAATGTCTCTAACTTGTCCAATTTGCTCTTGTAACGAGTCAATTTTCCCAATTTGATGGTGTGGTCACCCACACGAGGAACAAGTTCTATCTCTTTTTTGTCATTAATATGGATTTGTACAATCTGATTATCCCAAAATTTATTTTTTTTCAGAAATCGTACAAAATCAAAAATCTCCTCTTGTATCATTTTTTGTGTTACAGCCCCTGTAATAACAGGCACATAAGCCGTATATTTATCAGAAGTAGGCACTCTTTCACAATCACTATCAATATAATAATTCATTGCTCCAACAACTCTTAAAACAAGATTACGCTGTTCTACATCTATCATTAAATTACCATTGGGCGATTTATAACACTGCACCACTTTTACAACAGGGTGTTGTTGTAGAATGTCTTCTATCTGCTTTGTTTTTATGGTAGAAATTGAATTTCCTATTGGACTTATCTCTTTCTTTTTTAATATCTCAATAATTTCCTTATCGGTAATCAATGTTCTATTTTCTTCATCTTCTATATTCACAATGACATTAGAACATACTTTTTGCTGATTAAAAGAGTCACTTTTGCTTTTAATTAATCCAATATAAACAAAGCAGATAACCGTTATTGTTACGGTTAATCCGATTTGCAATATTTTACGCCATTTCTTCTTTATTTTCATCTTCTTTCTTATATCTATTTTTAAGATATTCTTTTATTTTAGGAACAATCATCTCAATATCTCCTGCGCCAAAGGTAACTAAAACTTCCAATTCTCTTTTATCTAAAACGTCAAATAATTTCTCTTTGGTGGTAACAATTTTTTCATTTATTGTAACTTTATCAGATAACATTTCTGAAGTTACTCCCTCGATAGGCTCTTCACGAGCTGGATAAATATCTAACAAAATCAACTCATCAAGTGCAGATAAAGACCTACCAAAATCATCGGCAAAATCCAACGTTCTGCTGTAAAGATGTGGTTGGAATATTCCTGTTATCTTTTTATTAGGATAAAGCTCTTTCAACGATGAGATTCCGGCATCTAATTCCGCAGGATGATGTGCATAATCATCAATAAAAGTGATATTTTCACGCTGTAACAAGAAATTAAATCTTCTATAAATACCTGAAAAGATAGACATTCCGGCTCTGATTTCGTCCTTTTCTGCTCCATTTAACCACGCCATAGCAATTGCTGCCACACTATTTTCCACATTTATCTTAACAGGAATGTTGAGTCTTATATCGTGTATTGTTTCTGTTGGCGATACAAAATCGAATAAAATCTTATTCGGAAAAGTCCTGATATTTTTGGCGTGAAAATCTGCATTTTCGTCAATCCCATAACTATATTTCTTTACTCCTTTTGCAACAGTTGTATTTAGTTCCACTTTAGAATTAATCAATAAAACCCCATTAGGCTGTACTAATGAAGAGAAATAAGCAAAACTATCCAACACCGATTGATAATCTCCATAAATATCCAAATGGTCAGGTTCAATAGAGGTAATAACTGCCATATAAGGCTTCAGATGATGAAAAGAACGGTCGTATTCATCAGCCTCTATGACCACATAATTACTCGAATTGGAATTCAAATAGTTTGTTCCGTAGTTTTGAGAAATTCCACCCAAAAAAGCACTACACTCAACACTGGACTGATAAAGTAAATGAGCAGTCATAGTGGAAGTAGTTGTTTTACCGTGGGTTCCCGAAATACAAATTGCTTTGCTTTTTTCTGTAATCATTCCAAGCAATTCCGCTCTTTTCACAATCGTGTAACCATTATTGGCAAAAAACGTCAACTGCTTATGAGTGGAAGGTATAGCGGGTGTTACTATAATCAATGTCTGTTTTGGTAGCATAAACTCCTCTGGAATAGTTTCTTCCAAATCCTCATAAACGATAGGAATCCCCTCATAAACCAAATCTTGAGTCAGTTTCGTTTCCGTTCGGTCATACCCTGCCACTTTATAACCTCTGGAATTAAAATAACGAGCCAAAGCACTCATTCCAATTCCACCAATTCCTAAAAAATAATATTGTGAAAAATTCAATTTCATTTTTCAACCTTTCTTCTTGATAATTTTGAATACTTCCTCAGCAATTCTCTCATCAGAATTATGCTGTGCTAACTTCTCAATATTAGAGGATAGCGTTTGTAATAAATCATTGTCATTTATAATGGAAATAGCCTTCTTAACAAGATTTTCCATCGATTCACTATCTTTTACCATTACAGCTGCCTCTTTTTCAACCAATGCCATCGCATTTTTAGTTTGATGGTCTTCTACCACATTTGGAGACGGTACTAAAATAACCGATTTTTTTAGCAAACAAAGTTCCGATATAGAACTTGCTCCCGCACGAGAAACAACCAAGTCAGCCACCGAATAAGCATAATCCATTCTTGA
>PDWI01001947.1_pt1 | contig 31869 bp, 21 predicted proteins | sample 1430891 | NCBI WGS metagenome assembly PDWI01 (sample SAMN01162508, study PRJNA174530) | Oral metagenome, whole genome shotgun sequencing project. | biome: Marine environment; feature: Marine mammal; material: Swab sample of the gingival sulcus; isolation source: swab sample of gingival sulcus... | reverse complement strand
ACTCCGTAAAAAGGGCGATTTTAGGGGTGAAAAAAGTTTAGCCTAAAGTTTCAAAAGTTTAAGCTAAAGTTCAAAAAGTTTAGGCTAAACTTTTTTGCCCTTAAGCTAGGGGAAAATTAGGCTAGGCTAAGCGAAAAAAAATTTGACCCTCAAAATTTTCAAATTGAGGGTCAAAATTTTTGAGGCTAGTTTCAGCTTATAAAAGGCTAAAGCCCTGCGACGGTCGTCTTGATTTGTTCGCCAAGACCAATAGTATAACCTTGAGAAACGAAAACTATACGATTGAAAGTATCGGCAATAATGAAAATAGGCAAAAGTTCTTTGTGTTTAAGCTTCATTGCCTCACGAATTTGTGTCTCTATGCCATTGCTATCAATACCATAAATAATCGTGTTTGGCAGGTCGCCATAAGCCTCCAAATCAAACTTCGTTGCGTCCTCTTCATTAGGAAAAAGCATTACCATTTTCCTGCCCCACTTCTCTAAATCAGCCTTCAGACGAGCAATATCCCTTAGAGCATGGTTCGTTGGCTCTTGCTTTGTGTCCAAGATTCCTAGCACATAATAGCCACGACCACAAGCCGAAAGCAAGCTACGGCGACAGCTTCCGTCGGCTAAGTTGCACGTACTACCCAAGTCCGTAAATAGGCTTTCGGCATTGAACGAGCCAATCACTTGCACCTTGTCTTTGCTCTCACGCATTACAAGTTGTGTAGTCGTTTCTTTGCCTTCCTCCACTCGGAAAGTAGAAAGTTTGGCAAGCACGCCTCCACTCGCCAAACGAGTACCCGTCGTTAAAACGTAATCCCCAGCGGGTAATTCACAGCCGTCCTTGAGTAAATTCTCCCAAGTCGTCGTGCCATAGTCAAAGTTCATCAGTTGCAAGCGACTATTCTCTAGCTTAGAAATCGTAAAGTGATTGTAATACTTTGGATTATCGTTAATCGCCGTTGGCTTGAAAGTTGCTTTAATTCTACCTTTTGCCTGCTGATTAGACACGCCACTTTCAAAGTTTACATCTTGAACATTACCATTATAATAGTATTGAGCTTTATTCGTCATTGGGTCAAGCCAAGCGGGAAGCCCTACGGAACGAGCCACGGCAACGAAGAAAATTTTGCGAGAAGCCTTATCCGTTACCCTTGCTCTCCACACGCCTTCGGGCGAAATATACACACCCCTTGCGTTGATGTCTTCATTGAGCATCAGACTGTCCAGGCAGAATTTGATGAGTTTGCTTGGCTCCTTCTTGAAGTTTTGTTTTTGTTCTTTACTTAAAACTTGCTTGAAAAATTCCTTATAAGCAGTCAGTTCTTCACGATAGATACGAGGATTTAGCAAACCTTTTTTCAATAAATTCTTATCTTCGCACATCTCTGTTTCATAGAGTTGATGAAGCAAAATATCAGCCTTAGCATCACGCAAATCTTTTGCTGTTATTTCGTCCAACATATCTACCGCCAAGTCCCCAATACCTTCATTGTCTGCTTCGGCAACAAAAGCCATAATTGACTGATAGTTTCCACGAGCATCTAAAAGAGCTTGTACAAGTTTAATCTTATTTTCCTCAGAGGTATAAGCTAAAGTTTGAGCAAAAGCCGTCGCTTGCTCTTCCGTCATAAAAGTTGAAACGTAAGTATTACGAATGGAGTCTTCTTTCGCAAGACGGCGGTTATTTTCCTCTCGTGCTTCTTTGCTCACTTCAGGCATATTTGCAGATTCGCTTGGAGGAATGATGTCCAATTCAATGTCAAAAGTAGAATGCTCATCCTTGTCAAGCGTAATGCTTAGCTCTTTATCCTTAGCAAAAGACAACTTTTGAAAGCCAAATTTCCCCTCTTTTGAAGCCCAAACTAGAACGTCGCCTTGCCCTGCAGTAAGCGAACAGAAGCCGTCTTTGTCTGTTGTCTTCTTCGCAATGCTGTAGAACTCTGCATAATTATACAGCTTAAATTCAACCAAAACCCCTGCAACAGGCTGACCAGCTTCGTCAAGAACTTGCACCTTTGCCGTTGATGTTGGTGCATAGTTTCCAATCACATTGATTTCCGTATAGGTAGGCGTCTCAGACATTACCTCTTCCTTGCCATTATAACGACCGAAAACCTTAGTGTGCATCAGCATACCTCGGCTTGCAGGAGCATTAAACCAAGCAAGATTCAGCACTGGTTCTGGCTCACAAGCCCCTAAGAAATACCATTTGCCGTCTGCCCAAGCCTCTACCCAAGCGTGGTTATCGTCCGTATGAGCCCAACGAGGCGTGTAAACTTGTCGTGCAGGAATACCAACTGAACGCAAAGCTGCCACAAGAAGTGTGGACTCTTCACCACAACGCCCGTAAGCAGTCTTCACCGTAGCAAGTGGCGACGATGTGCGAGCGTCCGAAGGCGTATAAATAGCTTTTTCGTGGCACCAATGATTAACCTCCAAGACAGCATCTTTAATTGAGAGCTTCTGAACTCGGTCTTTCAGCTCTCCATAGAAGACCATTCTCGCACTATCCAAATGCTCGTTATTAACACGAACAGGCAAGACGAAATGGCGATACAACAATTCAGGCACGTTCTTTCCCCAAGGCATTGCAGACTTTGCCTCTTCCGAAGTACGCAAGTTTCTAAGATAAAAGTCAGCCTTCTGGTCGGTGATGTCTGCTAGTGGCATATAAGCGTAGAGGAACTTCATCGCCTCACGCTCGTAGTCCGTCATCTCTAGCGTATCAATTGCTTTGAACAAGTCGCCCTGTGGCAGTTGCTTAACCTTTGCTTGATAATCTTTTTCTACTTGCTGAGCGTAACCTCTATCCGAGATAAAAGGCTTTTCACAGCTTACTAAAAGCAAGCTTATCAGCGTTGCAACTATTAGCCAAAATTTTGTTTTATTCATAATAGATATTTTATTTATGGGTAAGTCTTTGACCAAAGTTCCAAACTCTATTCCAAATGTAAATTCTAACTTGATCAAATAAAATGCAAGCAATAAAAACTAAAATAATAAACAATGAGATGTATAAAACTGCCGTTGTTTGCTCAAAATTTGCATTTATCCAGCGTACAAACTCCCTAAAATAAGGCCAATAAATATCCTCATTACGATGAACTAAATAAACACTAAGAACAGATGATGAAATCCAATTAACAAAGCGACTTCTTAAGCTTATTTTAGAAAATAAGATAAACAATGATGTTACAAACATAATTCTAATAGGGTAGACATGAGAAGTCCAATGTACCAAAACGTTGTTCCCTTGCATTGTCAAGACTTCTTTAGTAAAGAAACTAAATAAAGTTAGAAATAGAGCTGAAAAGGCACATAGGCTAAGACTAATCATCAAATAAAAATACTTACTTCTTTTTAGTTTGCCATTTTCCGAAAGAAGTCTCAAATAGTGCCCTAAACAATAAAGTCCGATAAATGCCATTGTTGAGTAGCCCCTATTAAAGCCTAAAAAAGGATTTATAAATATCCATCCCCAAACAAAAACTACCAAGTAGAAAGCTATCAGGTAATTACGTAAATCCTTGAGTGAAATATGCTCCAACCATTTGTTAAGTATTGGAGACAGAAGCATAAGTCCCAAGTAAGCTGCAATAAACCAATTTCCATTAGTTCCGTTGATTGGCAAACAAGTCTTAATGAATAATTTTACATCCCCTTCCCCTCTAATTAACATAACTGCAAAATAGATAATGATTAGATAGAAGACAACTTGAAACAATAAAGAGAGTAACGACTTAAGTTTTATTCTTATCCCAAAATAACCTGAAATCAAGACAAATAGATGAATAGAACCTAAACTTAAATCAGAGAAAAAGTTTAATGACCAAGAAGAAATTGGCTTAGCTGTAATCATTTCAAATGTTGGAATTGTAAAAGCAAATGTTACATGGGCTATTATCACCAAAAACATTGCGACAATACGCAACAACTCAAAATTACTTTCTCGTACTTTAATCCTATTTTCCATATTTGCTATATTTACTTTAATTCTACTTTGATGACTTGGATAGAGCTGTCTCGGAAGAGGTCAGCAGGAATGGTAAAAGTCGCTTCGTATTTCTCGCCACACTCAAAGATTAGCTTAGTCGTATTAACAGGGATTGCTCGCCCTGTTTCTAGGACAAAAGCTTTTTTGGCATTGATATTAAAAGCAAAAAATTCTATCGGCTTAGTCAAGAAAACGTAAACATAGTGCTTGCCGTTGATAGATTTCTGAGAGACGTACACACCTTCTGGACATTTGATATTAAGTGGCTTAGCACCATAAATAGCTTCTCCGTTAGCCATTAGCCAAGCTCCCATTTCACGCAGACGGCGAACAGCAGGCATTGGAAAAGAACCATCAGCCTTTGGCCCAATGTTTAATAAATAGTTTCCCCCTTTAGATGTGTTATTGATAAGGTAACGAAGCATTTCATCTGCCGACTTCCAGTTATAATCCTTTGCGTGATAGCCCCACGAATGTTGCATCGTAGCAGGCGTTTGCCAAGGTTTGCTAATCATCTCCTCTGGGTAAGCATTATCAAACATTTCTAAAAAATCAATATTCTCCCCTGGGTTGGTAAAACAAATTCGCCCATTAATCAAACACTTGTCGCTATTAGCACGAATAAGAGCAATGAGTTCATCACGTCGCTGCTCCGTAATATGTGTTTCTTCATTCCACGTATCAAACCAGAGCAAGTCTGGATTATACTTTACGACTAACTCTTTAACTTGTGGCAAAGCTTTCTCTTGCCAATACGTTTCAAAGTCTCTATCGGCAACTTTCGGCTTCCAATGAGGTAAAGCACCGCCTTTACAAGTCCAATCTTGCCAATGTGAATAGTAAAAACCATATTTCATTTCGTACTTCTTACACGCCTTAACAAGTTCATCAATCACATCACGATGATAAGGCGTATTCATTACATCAAAGTCCAAAACCTCCGAATCCCAAAGAGCAAAACCATCGTGATGCTTTGAAGTCAGCACAATATAACGCATACCTGCATTTTTCGCTTCACGCACCCACGCTTCGGCATTATACTTAATTGGATTAAAAGACTTTGCTAAAGCTTTATACTCTGTCATCGGCACTTCAAGACGAGGCTGTATCCACTCTGCGTACCAACTTTTGCCGTGGCGAAGCGTCGTATCAGGTAAAGTTCGCCCATTATACGAGCCTTCAAGCATTGAATACAGACCCCAATGTAAGAACATTCCAAACTTCGCCTCTCGGAACCAATCAGCCTTTTCCTTCGGCAATGATAAGCTACGACATTCTACTAATTGTCCTTTCTTTTGAGCCAAAGCCGAACTCAATCCAAGGCTTAAAACCAATATCCAAAATAGTTTTTGCTTCATACTTTTTAATATGCTTTAGATTCAATTTCCATACCTTCCAAAGATAATTATTTTTCAGAAAATAAAGAGCCAAGCAAGTAAGCATATTCAAAAAGAATAACACAAATCAGAACACCCGTAGGGTGCAGCCACAGGCTGTTTTTAATTCCCTATTTATCAACCTTTTATGAATGACTTGATTTTATTAAAAAAGTTTTCGGGGAAACTTTTCAAAGTTTTCCGTGTAAGTTGAAAAAGTTTCTGGGAAAACTTTTTTGACTATTCCCACACACTTCCCAAACTTAAGCGAATATCACAAATCGGAACTTAGTTTAAGAGTTAATAAGTAAGAATTACGGCGTCGCTCTTTCTTGCGTTAGCCAACTATTAACCCTTAATTCAAAAGTTACCTCACCACGCCACTAACGTGCCTCCCTCCCACAGCAAAGTTTTGCACGGCAAAGGAGGAATTTCCAACTTATGTGCAAAAAAGAAAGAGGCTACATCGTTTGACATAGCCTCTTTCGGATTTATAAGAACTGGAGCGAGAGCTTATAGCCCTGGCCAATTATGAGACGAAGCTGTTTCTGCTTCGAACTTATTCTCTATTTCATCAGGGAAATTGTGGAAGAAATCAAGACCAGTCTTCTGCTCTAGTTCGTCGATAGAAAGAGAGACCGAACGAAGAGATGTATGAGAATACTTACGATGTTCTGTCCAGAAGGCAATACCGTGATATTCATTACCTTTCTTTACAACAATAGCCATAAAGAAGTATTCAGGGATAACCATTTTACCCTTGATTCTCTCTGACTTGATTTGTCCGTCTTTGATTGTGCCACCTTTAGCAACATAAAGGACATCTCTAAAGCCTCTATTACGCCCCCAACTTTGTACGATTTGCTCTTGTCTTAACCATATACCTCCATTGTGAGACTGCAACTGAGGAGACATATTGGTATAGTAGAACGTTTGTTTGTTAGCTTCTCTGCTTTGTAGTCTGTCGTGTGATGCTATTAAGTGTCCACGACTATAGCCTGTTCCACTAAACCAATGATGTTTATTAGATGTGCCTGTAGCAAAAGAAGAAGGTACCTTTGGATCCCAAGCCCAAGCATCACTACGCTCAGTATTCTTATCTGAATTTTGGTCATTGAATTGACAAGCAACCCAACGAGCGTGTCGTCTATCTACATCATATTCAAGAGAGAAATTAACTACGCCGTCACTTGTTTTGTGTGTAACGAAGTAGTTGTTTGTTCCACCTGCAAGACGAGGAAGTTCAAGAAGCGAGACATCTCCCTCAATATGTTCCCCTGGAGGAATAGGTGTTGTACTACTACCACCTCCACTTTTTGCCTTAATGATGACTTCAAGCGTGTTTTCACCTTTCTTTGCAGTGAAAGTCTTACTCGCAAAGATGTCTTCTCCATTAGCCTTTAAACTTTTAAGTTCATAGCCTGCTTCAGGAGTAACAACAACTTCTACTTGAGTTCCTGCATTGACTTCTGTAACTTCCGCACCATTCTGCATAAACTTAACAGTTGCGTGAGCTACTGTTGGAAGCTTTAGCGTCGCTTTTTCTGTAGGTTGAGGGTTTGTACCTCCACCTGTTGAGCCATCTGCTACAAGTTTCACATCATCAATGCGAACACCATCAGGAAGGTTGTCAGCTTCAAACTGAATGTATTGTGCATTGTCTGGAAGCGTAACCGTAAACTCTTGGAACTCATTCTTCTTAAGTAGAGTCGCAGGCATTGCAACCTCTCCCTTATCAGTAGATAGCTTAAGAGCATTTGCCATAAGCGTACCTGTATTATCCGCAAGCTTGAAGCTAAGCTTTAGACCTGTTCCTGTCTTGAAACCTGAAATCTTAAGAGCAGTATGAGAAGGCCATTTACCCTTTGCTGCAAGCCAAACGTGTCCACCAAGTGTTCCACTCTTACGAACTGATGCTTTTACCCACTTATTAAAGAATGGATCTGTATAAGTGTTAGTCTTAACGTCGTAATCTTTGTAATCATTGATGTTAAGCCACTTTCCTCCAACTTTGACAGGTATACCGAATGTCTCTAAGAAGACAACCCCTGCTTGAGGCGTTGGAGGAGTAGGTGTAGGTTCTTCTGGAGTATCTGGTTCATCAGGTTTAGTAGAACCTTTTACCCCGTGCTGAGTAATGAAAAACTTCTTATAAGCACTGCCCGAAGTCAAGATAAGTTCGGCAGTACGCTCTTTCTCACCTTTATTTTCCAGCACATCAATGCGAATATCCTCCTTAGTAATGGCATAGTCTCCTGCTGAATGCTCAAGTCTAATCCACTCCTTAGCCGATTCAGGCTCTAGGCTCAATGTCCATTCGTCAGAAGTTGTAACCTGCAAGAAAAACGAGCCTCCTTTATCAGCTAAACTTTTGATATTCTCATTATTAGACGCTAGACCAATAGATAAAACACTATTGTCTATTTGATTTTCTGCAATCTTATCACCACAACTGGTTGATAAGAGAGATACTAGCAGGGCAGAAAGCCCCGCTAGTACTAAAAACTTTAACTTATTCATTCTATTAAGGATTAACAAGAACTGAATTTATATCTTCATCAATACTTACTACGTCCCACTCAGAAGCATCATAAGTCGCATTAGGAACTTTTACGCTTGCTTTACGGCGTAAGATAGTATCTATACCTGCACCTTCATTTCCATTCAACCAAATTGCAGGATAAGAACCAACAGCATCTATAACAGTTTCTCCCTTAAGCAAAGCAACAGGGTCATTTCCATTAAAGCTTGCAGCCCAACCACCTTCAACTGTTGTGATAACTCCGCTATAACCATTAGCTTTCTTATTTTTTATAATGATTGAAGCTTTGCTTGGAAGTGTACCTGATAATGCTTTTTTATTTTCTCGTCCATTCTTAGGAGTAGCACCATGCCCCTTGAAAGCCATAGCTACAAAAGTGTATGCACTCAAATCAATATCTTTATCTGTTGGGTTATAGATTTGAATATACTTCTCTTGACTTTTTCCCTCAACATAAGTAAGGATTATCGGGTGTTCTGCTCCTGAAGGAGGAGTAACAATCTTTTGCTCAATAGTTACTTCAAGCGTGTTTTCACCTTTCTTTGCAGTGAAAGTCTTAGTTGCTAATATGTCTTCTCCGTTAGCCTTTAGAGCTTTAAGTTCATAGTTAGCTTCAGGCGTAACCTCAACTGTTACTTCACTACCAACTTCTACTTCAGAAACTTCAGTACCACCTTGCATAAACTTAACGCTAGCGTGCTCTACTGCAGATGAAAGCTTTAGCGTAGCTTTTTCTGTAGGTTGAGGACTTGTACCTCCCCCTGTTGTAGCATCTGCCACAAGCTTTACATCATCAATACGAACACCGTCAGCAAGATTGTTAGCTTCAAACTGAATGTATTGTGCATTGTCTGGAAGCGTAACTGTAAACTCTTGAAATTCATTCTTCTTAAGTTGGTCAGTAGGCATTACAACTTCACCCTTATCTGTAGTTAATTTAAGGGCATTTGCTGTAAGATTTCCACTATTATCAGCGAGCTTGAAGCTAAGTTTTAGACCTGTTCCTGTTTGGAAACCTGAAATCTTAAGAGCTGTGTGTGAATCATATTTAGTCTTACCTGCAAGCCAAACGTGTCCACTCATTTTGCCTGTCTTACGAACAGTCGCTTTTACATACGTATTAAAGAATGGGTCTGTGTAGGTATTAGTCTTAACATCATAACCTTGGTAATCATTGATATTAGGCCACTTTTCACCAACTTTTTCAGGAGTACCGAAAGTTTCTAAGAAAACAACGCCTCCTACTGCAGGAGGATTTGTTCCCTCTGCTTGCACATTAACTTCAAGTGTATTTTCGCCTTTCTTTGCAGTGAAAGTCTTAGTTGCTAAAATATCTTCTCCGTTAGCTTTTAGCCCTTTAAGCTCATAACCAGCTTCAGGTGTAACCACAACTTCTACTTCGCTACCAGCTTCTACTTCAGAAACCTCAGCTCCACCCTGCATAAACTTAACGCTAGCGTGCTCTACGCTTGGTATTGTAAGCGTCGCTTTTCCTGTAGGTTCTGTGCTTCCGCCATTGCAACGCTCTTCAGTCATATTGAAGTCAGCCATTGTACGAACAACTAAATTCCAATAACGAGGCTTGCCCTCTTGTTGAGAAGTAGTCAAGATACCAGTAATCATACCTCTCTTAGTAGGGATTGTTTCAGTTGCTAACTTCGAAGCTTTTGAGCCAACTAGAACATTAACACTTAGGTCTGCGTTACCTTCTGGAGCTTTAGTCTTACAATCTTCTACACGGAAGTAAGGAAGGCTAGAGTCGTTGAAGATACCTTCAGCCTTTTGGAACTGAATATCCTTAACGGTTACAAGCGTATTCGTGTATTTACCTGTATAAACATCTGCAAGCGTGATAACTTTAGGTTCAGCAAGCTTATTAGCTAGCTTCTTTATCGCATCTTCTTGAACTTGAAGTTGCTTAGCTCCTTTATAGCCTTTCTTTTCGTAGTAGCCATACTTAGCATCTTTAATGTTGATTTCTAGCACATCTCCGGCTGCCACTTTTTTGACAGTTCCTCCCTTAGGAAGAGCAATTTTAATACCCTTACCACTTGCATCTTGAACATAAGCAATAAACGGAGGATCGAAATTATCAGCTGTATTGTCAGAGATAACAGTTACTACAAGCTTCTTATCTTCTTTGATAGCATCAACTTCTTTGAGCGTCTTTTCGGTGTCGTACTTCTCTAGGAAGTCTTTAAGCGTAAGGTCGCCTGTAGGTACAACAAAAGGCTTACCTTCACCTTTTTGCTTAATCTTGATTACTTTCTTGATTGCACCAAAAACGAGACGCACTTGTCCTTCACGCTCAGCGTAGAGGTTCTTCGTTACTCTGATTGTGATTGTGCTTTCGCCTTCTCCAGCTTTCTTAGGAGAAATCGCAATCCAATCCTCCGAAGTATCAGCAGTCCAAGAGCGGTTTGTATCAAACTCAATAGTATAAGTTTCCCCTTCTGCTTTAAGTTCAATGACTTGATTATCCTTCAGCTCAGGAGTCATCTTAACATAAGCAGGCTCGTAAGCATCATCGTTGTCCTTACAAGAAGGAAGGAGTCCAACTGCAAGTCCAATGAAGATTGACAATAGATAAGCTATATTTAGGCTTTTTAGTCTTTTCATCTTTTCTTTATTTTATAGGTGAGTAATTTATTTACTTTGGTATCTATCAACAACAAATGTTAACTTATTGTCAATATATTTTAACTTTCCAATAAGATATTTAAATCCTTCTGTTGGCTGCATAAACGGAGAACAATCAATCTTCTCATTCTCTCTTTGCTCTTCAACTAACTTATTAGGACTTTCATATTTTACCTTATCCAAACGTAACAACTTCCCAATAAGACTTTGGACAGTTTTATTTTTAACACGACTTTGTATATCTGAAATAGAAGTTTGAAGAGGCAGAATAAAACGCTTGTCGTTCATCTGAACGTCTTTGTGTTTCAATAGATAAAGCTGTGGAGTATTTTTATAATAAGATAGAATAGCCGTAATACTACCCGAACCTTCAGCTACTTTATGCCCTGCAAACTTAGCATAAGGACTTGTTCTAAGTTTAATTTCATTGGCATCTTTATCTACAATTATGCGTTCATAAGCTCTGATTTCCTTATTGCTTGGGTCGGCATAAGTTTGCCCAAGTTCACTTGCCTTGAACTGAACATTCTCTAGTTTGATGAGTGTCCCAGCCATTGATTTATTGATGTCTTTAAGTGCTACTGCCTTTGGCGTAATATTGCCTGGAGCAAGCATCGTCATCGCTTTATCCACAAGTTTCTCAGGTACGAAAGCTGTCTCATACTTATCGTCTAGAGAGCGATAACCTAATCCTATTTGCCCATTTCCCTTAGGATACTTACCTAAAGTTAAGTTCTTGGCAAAAAGCAAGACCTTACTTCCTTGAGGGTAAACAGCATTAAGATTACCTTTTGCAAGTTTAAGCTCCATACCGCCCGTTTCATCTTGAACGAAACAAGTCTTGTATAGATTACCTTCACTATCATCTGAAGCCATTGTAACTTCTACAATAACGTCATCGTGAATAGTCGTCGCACCACTTTTGTATAAAGCTTTGAGCTGAGCAATTGTTGTATTAGCTTTTATCTTAACTTCCTTCACTTTAGAATTAGGTGCAGGAGGATTGTTATAATTACAACTAGCTAAAGCAAACAAACTCAAACCCAAGAATAATTTATATATACTTTTCTGTATCATATCGTTACTTATTTCTTAGAATTGGAATGATGTATTAAAGAAGTACGTTGTGCCATAAGCGTAGAAGTACTTCGAAGGGAATGGTTTGTAGAGCTGTTTACTGCCGTCATCAGCATCTTGCGTACGTACTCTCAACTGCTCATAACCTCCTGAATGTAGATTTCTATTATTAAGCAAGTTGTTTATTGATAGGTTAAAGCGAATGTACTTACCATGCGTAATGCGGTATGAATAGCCTAAGAATAAGTCAAGCGTGAAGCCTCCCTTTAGTTCTTCAGGGTTGATGACTGTTTTATCAAATGTCTGACGAGCAAGCTCTGTTCTTAGTGTTGGGTTCATTGAGATATAGCTACGTCCGAAGTAGTTGGCATTGAAACCAAACATACCATACCAAGGAGCTCTGTAAGTCATACCAACGCTTGCGGCAGTCTGTGGCGTGCCTGAAACTTCTAACCCTTTCCAATAAACCTTGTCTTGAGCAATAATCTTTTCGCTATTATCGATTGTTTGGATAAAGTTTGGATTATTATCATATTGATATTGTCCAAGAGCAAAAGCTGTATTTAAGCTTAGTGTTGGCGATAGTTTCGCTTCAAATCCAAGCTCAGTACCGAAATGACGCGTAGCAATACCTGTAAGCGAGTAGTTAGAGAAAGCAGAAGCCGCATCATCATAGAAACTCATTGTCTTGCTCTTGTCCTTAATCTGAGAAGCAAATACTGTTACCAATCCTCGTAGCCAAGGTAAACGAACGGCATAGCTCAAGTCTACAGACATCAATTTTTCGCTCTCGATACCCTCTACTGCAGTGTTGCGTGTGCGAGGCGAAACGAAGATGTTACGGAAGTGTGGAGCTTGCTCTACATAACCTGCATTCAGTACGAGGTAGTGTCTGCCGTTAATCTTATAAGTAAGTCCTAGCTTAGCTCCGAAGTCCATAAAGCGAAGTTCGTCAGATTTGCCGAAAGAATTCTCAGGGAATAAGCCACGGCGTTGCAAACCATTACGATATACATTAGTCTGTGTCAAAGAAAAGGCTGTGTAAGCGTCAAGATGAGAGAACTTATACTTAAAGTTCAACCACGCTTGATAGCGTTGTGTAGAAGCTTTGTAGTTATTACCAAACTTATCTCCTTCGACAGCGATGTGGTCAGGATTATTCAAGTCCATTTGGAACTTATCAGGCGTTCCTCCGAAATCACGCTCTGCAAACTTATCAATATCATAGACATAGTTTGCACCAAGCAAGTCGCCTACTTCATTAAAATAATGCGTTACATTATGACGATAATTCAGACCTCCCATTACTCTTAACCAATCTTTCGCTTCCCAGTTTAGGTTACTTGCTCCTGAGAATTCTTTTTGGTCAGTATGTCTTAGGTCAATCATATATAAGGCTCTATTGCCATTTGCCAAAAGCTTTCCTTCCGAATTGTATAGAGGAGCCGAGTTTTGGCGGTTGATTTTATATAGCTGATCCCAGTTGATATAGCGAGTATTTGGGTCTGTCTTCCATAGTTCTTGATACAAACCAGCTGTTTCGGGGTCTGCCTGTCCTTCACGAGCCAAATCAGTAAAGTAAGAAGGCAAGTTACGATAGTAGTCCGCACGAGGGTCAGGAGCGTTGTACCAGTTAAGAGCAGAATAAGTATTATATCCAAATCTGTAAGAGAAACTTGTATTAAGTTTGAATTTTTCGTTAGGAGTTTTGAAATAATGTGTCAATTGAATGACAGGCTCGTGATTACTTTTCTCTCTAGCATTACGCCATTTACCGCCTTGACGACCCATATTTGGGTTATAATAATTTGAACCTACTAAGTCGTAAGCTTCTTGAGTCGAACCGCTTGCTACACCACGCTTAGTAGGAGCTGCGAAAGCGATAAGACCTAAGCTATTATATTGGTCAAAACGCTTTTCCAAAGCAAGCATATAAGCCCAAGCATCATAATGAACGCCACGAGCATAAGAGTGCATACCATTACCGAAGCGTCTTGAAAGGACTAGACCAAGAGACCAACCGCTTGGCAATTCTCCTGTAGCCCAATGTACCATTGCTCGATTAGTATAAGTTCGGTTACTATTAGAATAAGTAACACGCTTTTGCGACCTCATCTTAGAAGCTCTGATTGATAGATTGTTACTCATACCAATACTACCAAAACCACTTTCAAGAGGCTCAAAGCTATCGCCGTTAGTTTGGTTGCGTGTAACGTCATTCAAACCATTCCAAAGCGACCAAACTCCATAACCCGAGTTCAAGTCGTTCATCGGCACACCATTAAGATATTGCATACGATAAGGCGAGTCATAGCCACGACGATTAAAGCGAGCTACACTAAAAGTATAACCTGCTGCCGAAAGAAATGAATTGCGACTTGATGTTAGCAAAGAACTCTGCATTATAGAACCCATTTCTGTGCCGTCTTCTGCTACGGCCTCAAGCTCGTCATCCATTAAACGAAGGTCTGCAAGAGCCGACAGCTTAAGCTCAGGCAAAACAGGTGCTACGCCTTCTCTTTCAACCGAGAAAACAACTTGCTTAGCTTCATAGCCATCAGCAAAAATGGTCATCGTGTAGCTTCCCTTGGGGAGCTTCGACAGCTGAACAAAGCCCTCTGCGTCTGTATGTACCCTAAGCCGAACAGGACCTTGTATGGATAATGTTGCATTTCCAATAGAACGTCCCGTTTCAAAGTCTGAAACTTGGAGTTTCTTGGAAACTTGAGCAAGCAACGTAGCAGAGGAAAGGATTCCTATTGCTAGTGCTTGAAGTAATTGTTTCATCATCATTTTTTATTTTATTCTAATAATTTATTCCTTAAAATAGAACGCATTTAATAAAGTTTTCTTAAATTTGTCCTCATAAGGAGTAAGCCTACGCTCCAAAGTTACAATAAATAATAGTAAAAAATAAATTTACGATGAAGAAATTTTATTTAATAGTCTTATTTAGCCTATTTTTAACTCCATTTTGGAATATAAAGGCTCAACATAAAGTGCAAAAAGTTTCAGTAGCATTCTATAACCAAGAAAACCTATTTGACACAATTGACGGAGAGAATAATGATGCAGACTTCCTTCCTGACGGCGTAAAGCATTGGACTCCTGAACGCTACAAGATGAAACTTGAACATATGGCAGACGCTATTAGTCTACTCGCAGACGGCAAAGCTCCCGACATCTTAGGGCTTTGTGAAGTTGAGAACCGTGGTGTCGTGGAAGATTTAATCAAGCAAGACAAACTTAAAGACTTAGATTATCGCATTGTTCATTTTGAATCGCCAGACAAACGTGGTATTGACTGCTCACTAATTTATCGTGCAGGCAAGTTTACCTTAACTAATGCAAACTCTCACTTTGTTCAGCTAGCGGAGTCTTATCTTCTAACTCGTGATATTCTTGAAGTTAATGGTCTACTTATGGGCGAACCAGTTTCTATATTAGTTGGACACTGGCCAAGCCGTTCGGGTGGCGAAAAGGCTTCTGCTCCTCGTCGCTTAGCTGCGGCTAAAGTAATGAAAAGAGTTACAGACTCTCTAATAAACCTTGGCAAAGACCAAAAGGTAATCCTAATGGGCGACTTCAATGACGATCCAAACTCTCCAAGTATAATTGACGGATTGAGCTGTGTTAATAAGGAAGAGGAAGTTAAAGACGGAGGCTTGTTCAATACGACTGCCGAACTTTATCGTAAAGGTTATGGTACGCTTGCTTACCGTGATACTTGGAATCTCTTTGACAATATCGTCGTTACATCAAACCTACTTAAAGGAAAAGAAAGCGAATGGCATATGATTAAAGATGAGCGAACAGGAGCTTTCGGACGCATCTCACAGAATCCTAAGCTTATTCAGCAAACAGGGCATTACAAAGGTTATCCTTTCCGCACGTTCAGCGGAGATAAATTCCAGAATGGTTACAGCGACCACTTCCCTGTCTTCATCTATTTGGTTCGCTCTGTGAAATAAATTTACACATTATATATTAGAAATAAAAACTAGGACGTGCCGAAAAATGACACGCCCTAGTTTTTTTTCCAAAAAACCTCTATTCTGTGATTACACAGCGGAGTGAAATAAATTTCATTCCGCTGTGAAAAGTTTTTCACAAGGGAACGAAATGAAAACTTATCCAAGTTTTTCCCTAGAATAAGTTTGATAAGTTTTTTGATTTTTAGAACGAAGTTCTGAGTTTTGGTTTCAAAGCATTGGCTTTAGATAGCTCATTATTGCTTCAATATCTTCGGGATTAAACCATTTAATCTCATCATCTTTTTTCCACCACGTCATCTGCTTACGTGCATAGATACGGCTATTGCGTTGTATCTGCCGAATGGCTTCCTCCAAAGAAATCGTAGCGTCAAAATAAGCAAACATTTCCTTAAAGCCAACCGTATTAAGAGCATTCAGTTCTCTAAAAGGATAAACCTTCCAAGCTTCTTCTTCCAATCCTTCTTCTATCATCATCAGAACTCGCTGATTGATACGCTTATAGAGTTCCTCTCGCTCACGCATAAGTCCAACTTTTATGATATTAAAAGGACGCTCTTTCGCCTTACCTGTGTGAAATGAGCTGAAAGCTTTGCCTGTAGAGAGGCAAACTTCATAGCCGTGCAGGACACGTTTATAATTCTGCTTATCCACACGTTCATAATAGACAGGGTCAAGGGTCTTTAGTTCTTCAAGAATAAGGCTTAGTCCTTCACGTTCATAGCGTTCGTAGACAGCTTGACGTACTTCCTCTTTTACGTCAGGCATATCATCAATGCCACGACAGAGAGCATCAATGTACATCATTGAGCCACCACTAAGCACGACATTCTGATGCTCACGAAAAAGCATTTCAAGTCTCTCCAAGGCGTCAAGTTCATAACTGCTTGCACTATAAGACTCTTGAACGCTCCTTTCGGCAATAAAATGATGTGGAATAAGGGCAAGTTCCTCTTTAGAAGGGCTAGCCGTTCCGATAGGAATTTCTTTATAAATCTGACGAGAATCAGCCGAAACAATCGGACAATTTAATGCTTTTGCTAGGCGAAGACTTACCGCTGTTTTCCCAACAGCAGTAGCTCCAAGTAGGACAATTAGATTAGGTTTCTGAGCAGTCATTAAGGCTTAATACTCATCATAAACACCATAATCATCAAGCTCTGAAGCGTCAAAGTCATCTGAGACAAAATCATCATCAAAAGACATATCAAAGTTATCTTCCTCAAGCGTAGACAATCTATTAGACGCACTCTCTAGGTCAATCATCTGCACAGGAGCGTCGCCTTGGCTAAAGCTAATACGTGGCACAAGTTCTTCTGACTCTTCATCTAGTTCGGCAAGCTCCATAAACAGCCCTCTCTCGGCAAGCATATCAAAGACAAAGAACAAATGCTCTCCTTCTTCTTCCAACAAATCCGAAAGTTTATATTCAGACATCACGAGACTTGGATTGCTCTCATCAAAGGACATATCTAAGAGGGTTATCTCACGCTCTTTATGCCACTCCTCATCACAGAGATGAAAAGTCGTCAGCTCGTGATTGTCATAACCTAATGAAGCCAAAAGGAAATCATTTAATTGAAGGAAAGTCGCATCAGCATTGATACGTAGCTCTCTGCGAAAGTTTTCATCTTCGTCCGAAAGGATTAAAAAACGATATACCATATTTAATATGTCTTTGTCTAATATTTATATTGTAGAGACAAAGTTAATACTCTTTATTTAATTAAACGATATATCTATGATGAAAAGATTATTTAGCGTACTCAAACTTAAGTATGCTCTAGGCCTCCATACTAACAGGCTTTTTGCCAAAGAGGAAAATCGGAATAGCAACCCCAACGCCAAGAGCAAACATTATAAGAATAGTCATAATTGCATTGCTCTGTATCTTAGGCAGGTAGGCAAGTCCCGCCTCTTCGCCAACACGCATAAAATCAATCAAAGCCAATAGCGAACGATAAGCCCACTTACCAGGAATCATCGGAAGCAGTGCGGGAACACAATAGACTTCTGCAGGACAACGACCTTGACGAGCAAAAAGAACACCTACAATGCCAACAATAAAAGCTGCAATAAAGGTTGCAAAAGCAATCTTAACGCCCAAAGCAAGCAAAAGACCACGAGAGACTAAAGCCGTAAAACCTAAGATAGGAACGTAAATGAAAGAAGACTTCGGAGATGTATTGACGAAAGCAAAACCAAGAGAAGCGATAGCTCCTGCAAGACCTCCCAAAATAATACTTATAATATCCATATCTTAAAGCGTTATATTAAGTGTAATAAGCGTTAAACTAAGCCCAATAGATAGGCTCGCAACAATAAAAACAGCATTAGCAAAACGAGAAAGTCCATTGAGCATAAAGCCGTCAAAAAAGTCCATTATAGAATTGATAAAAGGAATCCCAGGGATAAGGTAGAGGACACTAGCAATCAAAGCAGCCTGAGGTGTCGCCGTAAGCTCAAACACAGTCCCTCCAAGACCAATAATAAATGAAGTAACAAAAGCTGCGGCAATCACGGTAAAGTAATGATAAGCCTTTTGCTTCATCAAAAACTCCTTCGTCAGAAAACCGAAACAAGTGGCAAAGAAAACCAAAAGAATTGCCTGCCAATCGCCGTTCCCAAGGTAACAGAAAGAGGAGTTAGCCGAAGAAATAAATATAGTCTTAAGCAGTAAACTTCTCTTTGGCAAAGCAAGAATGCCATTATATTTTTCCTGAAGTTCTTCGAGCCGAGGCTTATGCTTATCTACGTACCAGCTCAGACGAGTTAGCTCTGAGTTCAAACGAAAGTTAATCGGCAAAACACTATGATGCGTCATTGCCGTTAGTGGAATCGGATAAGTACGAGTAGAATTCCCCAAGTGAGAAGTTATGCTAATAGATAGATTACGCTGAAATATCATCACCGTAATCTTATAGCCATAGGCCTCTGCAATACGATTGGCATTACGCACAATACGAGCTGTTTGCACGCCAACGCTCATCTGAGTGCTAGCGTAATACAACAAAAAATCAAGCAAAGCTTCTGGAGCTATTGCTTTGCCCTTCATTTCCTCTAAATCCATATATTTATAAGTAATAACAAAACCATTCTCAACGATGTGCAAGCTAACAGAAATTAAAACTATCCTCCTTTATTACATCAAAAAACTTTGCAAAGATAAATAAAACAAACGAATTTTGTTCAATTTATCATCTCTTTTAATAGAATAAAGAAAGCAGTCTATGGATAGGATGTGTCAATATTCCGATTTTTGATACTTCAACAAGTTTGAGAAATGTGTGGGAATAGTCAAAAAAGTTTTCCCAGAAACTTCTTGAAATTACACGGAAAACTTTGAAAAGTTATCGGGGAAACTTTTTTAATAAAATTAAGTCTTCGTATAAGACTGATTATTAAGGATTTAATAAAACAGCCTGTGGCTGTTCTGATTTGTGATATTTGAATAAGAAAACAGAACTCTATTGTGTGGGCAATTTATGGCATTTGGGCAATAAAAAAGAGAAATGCGAAGTATTTTCAGTATTTTTGTTTAGTTAAAAAGATTAGTAAAAGCGTATGATTGTTTGTATTGCCGAGAAACCAAGCGTAGCGAAGGACATTGCTACAATCTTAGGGGCTAAAGATAGAAAGGTAAACAAAGGTGTAGGTTATTATGAGGGCAATGGCTATCAAGTAACTTGGACTTTTGGGCATCTCTGCACCCTCAAAGAGCCACAGGACTATCAGCCGAATTGGAAAGCGTGGAGCTTGTCTGCTCTGCCAATGATACCTGAACGTTTCGGCATTAAGGCAATAGAAATAGACAATTATAAGGCTCAACTCAGTACGATTGAAGGGCTTCTCAAAACAGCAGAAATGGTCATTAACTGCGGTGATGCTGGGCAAGAGGGAGAACTGATACAGCGTTGGGTTCTGCATAAATGTGGCTGTAAAGTGCCGATTAAACGTCTTTGGATTTCGTCGCTGACGGACGAAGCTATACGAGAAGGCTTTGCGTCCCTAAAAGAATCATCTGAATTTCAAAGCCTTTATGAAGCAGGACTTGCTCGTGCCATTGGCGATTGGCTCTTGGGAATGAACGCAACACGTCTCTTTACGCTTAAGTTCGCCCCTCGTGGGCAAGTGCTATCCGTTGGGCGTGTTCAGACGCCGACGCTTGCCCTTATCGTGGAGCGACAGAAAGAAATCGAAAATTTTAAGCCCGAAACCTATTGGGAACTAAAAACTAATTACCGAGCGACGACTTTTTCGGCAGAAAAGAAAAAATACAATAGACCTGACGAAGCACAAGCCGACCTAGAGCTGATTACAGGGAAAGACCTATTCATTACAGATGTTAGTAAAAAAGCAGGGAAAGACCTTCCGCCAAGGCTATTTGACTTGACAAGCTTGCAGGTTGCTTGTAATAAAAAGTTTGGTCTATCTGCCGAGGAAACGCTTGCCACGATTCAGAGCCTCTATGAAAAGAAAATCTGCACCTATCCACGTGTAGATACGACCTACCTTAGCGAAGATATTTACCCAAAAGTGGGCAATATCCTCAAAGGTTTGGACGGCTACAGCGAACTCATCACTCCCCTACTCTCGGCAAAAAAGCTTCGTAAAAGCAAGAAAGTTTTCGATAATAAGAAGGTTACCGATCACCACGCCATTATCCCAACAGGACAGCGAGCGAGCGGTCTTTCAGGTAGAGAGGCAAAGGTTTTTGACTTAATCGCAAGGCATTTTATTGCAGCTTTTTATCCTGATTGTAAGTTCAGCACGACGACAGTCAAGGCTCAGGTTGAGAGCATTAAGTTTAAGACATCAGGGAAAGAAATCCTTGAGGAAGGTTGGCGAGTTGTCTTCCAAAACAATAGCAACAATCAAGAGGAAGACGAAGAAAATAAGGAGCAAGAAGAGACTTCGGCGAACTTACTCCCTACATTTGTGCTTGACGAACACGGAGCTCATCAGCCCGAATTAAAGGAAAAACAAACTCAGCCTCCAAAACCTTTTACCGAAGCGACCCTGCTACGTGCTATGGAGACGGCAGGGAAGTTCGTCGATGACGAAAACCTGCGTGAGGCAATGAAAGAGAATGGTATCGGTCGCCCTTCTACGAGAGCAAACATTATTGAAACGCTCTTCAAACGCAATTATATTACCAAGTCTAAACGTAATCTAAAGGCTACTGAGATTGGCGTAAACCTAATTGAAACGATTAACTACGAACTCCTTAAAAGTGCAGAGCTAACAGGTCAATGGGAATATAAACTTCGTCAGATAGAGCGACGAGAGCTTAGCACGGAAGATTTCCTTAACGAGCTGAAAGCAATGGTTCATCACCTCATAAAAGAGACGATGATTAGCAAGGCCGAACTGCAAGCTCGTGCCACACAAGAAGCAAAAAAACAAGAAGCCCTAAGGCAACTTCCTCTCTGTCCGAAATGCAAGCGAGGGCATATCATCAGAGGAAACAAAGCCTATGGTTGTAGTGCTTACAAAGAGGGTTGCGACTACCGCATTAGCTTTGAGGACTATGCTAAGACCTTTGGCTAACTTATTCAGAACTCACATATAAAACTTTAGAGCAATCGTAACAAAACCGTATCTCTCAGCTCTTTTTCCCTTGTCTTGAGAATCGTAACAAAATGCACATCTAATGGTGCTTCTTGAGGGCTACTCTTGAGCTTAAATCTCATAATAGGCGAAGCGGTTGGCTTGAGTTTCAGCCATTCCTCAATGCTTATTTTCTCATTTCTTTTAGAGTAGCTACGCACCAAACGAAGCTGATTTGCTTCTCTAGTCAAGATTTGTTCTGGAAGATAGTCCGTTATCGCAAAATGCTTATTAAGAGAAGTCTCTGCTTCTTGTCCGAAGAGCGGTTCTAAAGCTTGAATCTCAAAATCTACAACGTTTGTTGTGCCATAAGACCAGCTGTAGTCAACCGTGCGGAAAAGCTCTCTATAATAATTCTGAAAGTCTTCGTGCATAATATCCATAATACGCCTATGTTCCTCTTTTGTAATAGTCGGGTCTGCGTCATCTACTCTTGAGAAGTAATAATTCCGCAGATTAAAGCGTATAGGCTTTTCATAAGTTTTCTTTAGGAGATTGCCACCTGTAACTACAGAGTGTATGTAATCTTCTGTTTTGACAGGCTCTTCAACAACAGCATAGTCGCTGTAAGTGTAACCACTAGGCATTTTCTTTTGGACAATGTGCAATGGTCTTACGAGCATTTGCTCACATTGACGTGGAGCCCCGAAGAAGATACTATTCAGAGGACCATCAATGATAGGGAAGTCTCCATTGTTATCTTCTCCTCCTTTATGACAAGAAGACAAACCTAACAAGACTGCTAGGCTAAAACCAATTAAGATACTTATTCTTCTCATAATTAACTAAAATGTTTTGTTTATACCCCATTTGCAAGCAAAGATAAGCCTTTTCCATAAAAAAAACAAAAGCCTTAACCATATATGGCTAAGGCTCTTATATATTAAATTACTTAACTAATTCTAAGTTCTTAGGAACTAGAGATAAACAATTTTTATCTATTCTGACGCTTACGCTCTATTTCGTCTAGGATAATCTTACGCATACGCATAGATGTTGGTGTTACTTCCACGTATTCGTCAGGACGAATGTACTCAAGTGCATCTTCCAAACTGAAAACAACAGGAGGTGCAAGCGTAACCTTATCATCACTACCCGAAGCACGCATATTTGTTAGCTTCTTGCTCTTACAAACGTTCACGCATAAGTCGCCCTCCTTTGTGTGTTCGCCCACAACTTGACCTGCATAGATTTCTTCTTGTGGAGAGATGAAGAAACGACCACGGCTCTGTAGGTTGTTCAGTGCATAGGCAAAAGCTGTTCCACTCTCAAGAGCAATAATTGAACCATTCGTACGGCGTTCAATATCGCCCTTGTAGGGTTGATACTCAAGGAAACGATGAGCCATTACGGCTTCCCCAGCCGAAGCAGTCAGCACATAGTTATTAAGTCCGATAATACCACGAGAAGGGATTGTAAACTCAAGGAAAGTTCGTCCGTTCTTCGTCTCCATCATTGTCATTTCTCCCTTACGACGTGTAACAACGTCAATGATTTTACTCGCACTTTCCTCGGGTAAGTTCACGGTCAAATGCTCTACTGGTTCGCATTTGACACCATCAATCTCACGATACAAGACTTGTGGTTGTCCCACTTGTAGCTCATAGCCTTCACGACGCATCGTCTCAATCAAAACGGACAAATGTAGCACACCACGACCATAAACAAGCCAACTATCAGCCGAATCCGTTGCTTCCACACGAAGAGCAAGGTTCTTGTCTAGCTCTTTCATTAGTCTATCATAGATGTGTCGGCTCGTTACGAACTTCCCTTCCTTACCAAAGAATGGCGAATTGTTAATCGTAAAGAGCATTGACATCGTTGGTTCATCAACAGCAATCGTCTCCAATGCTTCAGGCTCTTGAGCATCAGCGACTGTTTCCCCAATCTCAAAGTCTTCAATACCAATCAAAGCACAAATATCGCCTGAAGAAACAGACTCAACCTTCGCACGACCAAGTCCTTCAAAGATGTTAATCTCTTTAATACGTGTCTTTTTCTCTGTGCCATCACGTTTACAAAGTACAACCTCTTGTCCCTCTTTGAACGTACCACGATGCACACGCCCTACGGCAATACGCCCTACATAAGACGAATAGTCAAGCGAAGTAATCAACATTTGAGCAGGACCTTCTATCTGCGTTGGAGCTGGGATATGCTCTACGATTGTGTCTAAGAGAATTGTAATATCCTCTGTTGTCTTTTTATAGTCATCACTCATCCAACCCTCTTTCGCCGAACCATAAATAGTCTCAAAGTCTAATTGTTCTTCCGTTGCTCCAAGGCTAAACATCAAATCAAAGACAAGGTCTTGAACCTCTTCGGGACGGCAATTAGGCTTATCTACTTTATTGATAACAACGATAGGCTTCAAGCCCATTTCAATAGCTTTCTGCAAAACGAAACGTGTCTGAGGCATTGGTCCTTCGAAAGCATCAACAAGCAAAAGACAGCCGTCAGCCAAGTTTAGTACACGCTCTACTTCTCCTCCGAAGTCTGCGTGCCCTGGGGTGTCAATAATGTTAATCTTCGTCCCCCTATAATTGATGCTAACGTTCTTTGAAAGAATCGTAATACCACGTTCTCTCTCAAGGTCATTATTATCTAGGTAACCATCTACATCTTCTGCTTTGTCGTCTCTAAAGAGCTTTCCTGCCAATAGCATCTTGTCCACAATGGTTGTTTTTCCGTGGTCAACGTGAGCTATAATGGCAACATTTCTAATATCTTGCATTATTTTCTATTATATGAATTAACGCACAAAGATACAATAAATAAACGAGTTACAGTCTACTAAAAGACCATAACTCGTCTATTTATTAAATTTATTTAGATTATTAGGGAGTTACCTCAAGGAGTTTGACGCTTGCTCCGTAAAGCTTAGCTAAGCGTTCTTGAAGTTTGGGGCTGTCTGCCCTACGGATTGAAAGTTCTAAGCGGCAAGACTCTCGAAAGTCTTGCAAATAAATATTTCCTTCTGCCTCTTTGACATAACGCATTACTTCGCCCATCAAGTCATAACCAAAGCTAACTTCAAGCTTATCTTCAAGAATGCAAGTCTTACGCTCGGCATTAGCCAAAGCTTCAATTGTAGCTTCTCTGTATGCCTCAATCAGTCCGCTTGTGCCAAGCTTTACACCTCCGAAATAACGAACTACGATAGCTAAAATGTTTGTTAAGTCAACTGAAACCAACTGCCCCAAGATAGGTTTTCCTGCCGTCCCTGAAGGTTCGCCGTCATCGTTGGAACGATAACGTTCGCCCTCGTTACCCAAGCGATAAGCCCAGCAATGATGTCGAGCATCATAGTACTTTGCTTTAACTTTGGCAACCTTAGACAAAGCTTCCTCTTCGCTCTCCACCGGAACAACAAAAGCAATAAACTTACTTCTCAACTGCGAATATAAGCCTTCCGCTTCCTGCTCTATCGTATAATAAACGTCGCTCGCTTTCTCCTCTTGTTCTATATCTTTTGACATCTTTTACTTCTTTATTATTTCCCAATATAAAGTACTTGACCCGCAAGCTTATCAAAGAAGTACCTTTCTCTTGTCTCAGGACAAAAAGCATAGCCTTCGTCATCAAAAGAAAGTTTATGCCCTACACGACTAACCCAAGCTTCTTCTTTAGCTGGATTGCCATAGACCAAAGCATAAGGCTTTACGTCTTTCGTTACGACTGCCCCAGCTCCTATCATTGCGTATTCGCCAATCGTAATCCCACAAACAATGGTTGCGTTAGCTCCAATACTGACACCTCGTTTGAGAAGTGTCTCCTTATATTCTTCTTTGCGAGGGATAAAAGCTCTTGGGTTAATGACATTAGTAAAGACACAGCTAGGTCCAAGGAAAACATCTTCAGCACAATGAACAGCAGTGTAGACGGAGACATTGTTCTGCACACGACAGCCACGCCCAAGGCTTGCTCCCGAATGCACTACGACATTCTGCCCAAGGCTACAATCATCGCCGATGCTTGCTCCTTGCATAATGTGAGAAAAGTGCCATATATAGACGTTTTCCCCTATTATGGCACCTTCATCAATGATAGCTGTTTCGTGTATCATCTAAATAGCTTATTTACTTTAGTTCCTTGCTTGTTCAGGCTCTGAGATAGTACGTTCTAAGTTCTCAACAAAAGCTTTGAACTCGCTATCTTTCTCTATCATTTCCTCTATTGCCTTACAGCCGTGCATCACGGTCGTATGGTTACGCTTAAGCATTTCACCAATAGCAGGGAAAGATAGGTCTGTTAGCTTCTTTGCTAGGTACATCAGCACTTGACGAGGCAAAGCAATTTCTTTCTTTCTGCCCTTATTCAAAAGCACAGAAACATCTAAGTTATAAGCCGAGCAGACAACCTTTTGGATACGCTCCATATTAGGCTTTTCAAGAATCTGTGTACCCGTAATCTGTGTGATGACTTCCTGTGCCATACTTAGGCTAACTTCTCTGTTAGGCACAAAGAAAACTTTCCCCATAAGGGAGTTCAGCAAACCCGAAAGTTCTCGAATGTTACGTCTTAGATTTTGAGCGATATATTTAATCAAATCTTCAGAAATAGTAATGCCCATTTCTTTTGACTTCTCACGCAAATACTTACAACGCAATTCAAAGTCAGGACGCTCAAGCTTCAGTACCATTGCACTCTGCAGACGCGTTAGGATACGGTCTTGCAAGCCTGTAAACTGAGCAGGAGCAATATCCGAAGTAAAGAAGATTTGTTTGTTCAAGAGACGCAAGTGATTAAAGATTTCAAAGAAAGCTTGTTGTGTCTTATCCTTACCAATCAACCCTTGAATATCATCAATAATCAGCACGTCCATTTCTTGATAGAAAGAGATAAAGTTTGCCTTGCTTTGGAAACGAGCATCGTAAGTGAATTGCGTTTCAAAGCGACCATAAGGAATGTAGGCAACTTTGAGATTAGGATGCTTTTTCATTATAAGCTGAGCTACTGCTTGAGAGAGGTGCGTCTTCCCGACCCCACTACTTCCGTAGATAAAGAGCAAACTAGAGCTTTCTTGTTTAGGGCTAATGGCTACTGTTTCAGCAATATCACGAACAATCTTATTACAATCACTTTCGTAGAAATTGTCAAAACTTAGGGCATCATTAAGAGGATAGATATATTTCTCAGCACGGCTACGTTCTTCGGCAAGCTCTGCTTCGCTAGCTACTATTTCTGTTGCTTTCTGAGTATAGTCAAAAAACAACTCAACCTCTCCTGAGAAAAAGAAATCTAAAAGGTAAGTAAATTGGTCAGCTAGTTGCGTCGTAATATACTCAACATATTCTACGCTAGGCACTTTTAGGCTCAAGCCTTCTTCATTAAACTCAAGAGGTTCAATAGGCTTAAGCCAACGCTCAAAGACCTCTTTTGTAACAGCGGGGCTAAGCAATAAAAGCTCTAGGCATTTACTCCACAATTCTTGTACTGACATTTCACCTACTAGGAGCTGTTCCTTATAGCCTTTCTTAGACGGCACTCCCATTGGCATTTCTCTTCTTTCCTCTTCCCTAACAATCATAATCTACTTACACACCTTTTAATCCTTATTCTTAAGCAAAATCGCTCTTTTTAGGGGGCAAACTATCCCTAGTCTTGCTCTCAAACAAGGCATAACTCTGTATTTATATCTCCTATACTATCTTAAAATTTTTGTAGTTGCAAAAGTCTTTATTTTGGCTTCCTTTTAAAGCATCAAACGAACTTTTCTGCCTACAAAGGTCTATAAAATTATCCTAATAAAAAAGTCTTTTTTGCTTGCTTCAAGGAGCCTTTTTGACTATCGGTTTTATTATCAATCAATTAGCTATCGGAAACTTTTTCTAAATTTATCAACATTTATTTAACTCATTGAAATTCAATCATATAAAATAGAATTGTTTGATTTTTAATAAGTTATGCACAACGAAGAGGTGCATTTATAAGGATTGCCCATAAGTTACAATAATTATTCTAATCTGACAAGCTCTTTTACAAAGAAATCTCTGATATGAAAAAGAAAATTTCATTCCGTAATGTAAAACTTTTCATAGCGGAATGTAATCTATTTCATCACGGAGTGAAATAGAAATCTTTTCCCGAATAAACTCTAATTCCTACCCAAAGAAACTGCAGTTTCTTCCCGAAAAGACTGAGTAATTTGTGCAAGTCTAATTAAAATATTGAAAAGATTTGGCTTGAAGATATTTGGAGTTTAGTCTAAATTTTGAAGAAAATGATTACATTTGTTAAGGATGAAAGTAGTTTTCTAGCAAGGAAACAAGGAGAGAAAATGGGAAATTTTAAGCTACATATATTAGGTTGCGGTTCGGCTATTCCAACGGCATTGCACTACCCTTCTTCACAAGTTCTGGAGTTAAGAGGAAAGCTTTTTATGATTGATTGTGGCGAGGGGACACAGCGACAGTTTCGCCTGCAGAAATTAAACTTCCAGAGACTTGTTGCTGTTTTTGTCTCTCATTTACACGGCGACCATTGTTTTGGATTGCTTGGCTTAATCTCTACGCTCGGACTTCTAGGACGGACGGGAGATTTGCAGATTATTGGGACTAAAGGTTTGAAAACTTTCCTTGAACCTTTTCTTGAGCAATTTTGCAGCGACCTAAAATACAAAGTTATCATCAAAGAGCTTGAGCATAATGAGGCTCAAACGATTTATGAAGATCGCTCGATTAAAGTTCAGTCTTTCCCCCTTTACCACCGAATGCCAACTATTGGTTTTAGATTAGAAGAGAAGGTTGCCGAGCGACATATTGATAAGGCTTCGGTCGATTTTTATGGTGTGCCACGTTCCTTTTATCCGAAGATATTGCTCGGCGAAGACTTTATAAATGAGGAAGGCGAACGCATCAGCAACGAGCGACTGAGCAGAAAAGGAAAAAAGCCAAAATGCTATGCCTATATGTCTGATACAAGTTTTAATACTAAGAGCCTGCAGTATCTTGAGGGCGTTACGACGCTCTATCACGAGGCAACTTTTATGGAAAGTGAAAAAGAAAGAGCTAAGCAGACGGCTCACAGTACAGCTAAGCAAGCAGGCGAAATAGCTCGCCTTGCAGGGGTTGAACGCTTACTCATCGGACATTATTCCGCTCGCTATTACAATACAGAAGATTTGCTCAATGAAGCAAAAGCTGTTTTTGCCAATACTCTTGCAACTAAAGAAGGAATGGTCATAGAGCTATGATGAATTAGTTAAGGAAGATATAGAAAAGCATATAGGGTGTGTCAAAACTTCGGTTTTGCTACACCCTCCTTTTGTTTTATTCATATTAAACTATCATTCATCTCTCTACAAGCAAAGAGACCTATCATTTAGAGCAAAGTTACGTCTCTTTTATAGATTTAATATATACTATAATAAATTATAATATATATTCTAGTAAATTATAATATATATTTTAGCAAACTGTAATATATATTCTAGCAAATTATAATATATAGTATTGGAAGTAAACTGACGACAGATTTGTTTTAGCCTGACGTAATTTCGTTCTAAGCAAGTTATCTAATACAGGAACTTACTTTATAACAATAGAGAATAAGAGAGGGGGTGGCATAACTTTCGTTATGCCACCCCCTCTCTTATTTTGTGTATTAGTTGTGTTACTTCTTTTTGACTTCTCGGTCAACGAAGATATAAAGTCGGTCGTTAGGACGAACCTTTTCAGGAACTGGGATTGAGCAGATTTCGCCTTTCTTAGCTTCTTCGCAAGGCTCTAAGTCCACTCGGATTTCTTCCACGTTGAAACGGACAAGCCCTGTGGTAGAACCTGTAATCAACACCTCTTGCCCTTTCTTAAGCACTCCGCTCTCCACGACTAACTCGGCAATGCCAATCTTCGAGAAATGCTTACGTACCTTAGCCACATAAACTTTCTTCTTCGTTGCCGAAGAGCCATAGTTTGAAGTCCATTCGCCAAGACGTTGTCCAAGGTAATAGCCGTCCCAGAAACCTCTGTTGAATACCTGTCCAAGCTTTTCGTCCCAACCAGCAATAGCTTCCTCATTATACTGACCTGCACAATAGCTATCCACAGCCTCACGATAGGCACGTACCACGGCATCAACGTATTCAGGTCCTCTAGCGCGCCCTTCAATCTTCAGAACTCTCACGCCTGCGTCAAGCATTTTGTTGAGGAAATGGATTGTCTTGAGGTCTTTCGGCGACATAATATATTGGTTATCTACCGCAAGTTCTATGCCACTCTCTTTGTCTTTGACATCATACGAGCGACGACAAATCTGCGTACACGAACCACGATTAGCACTCTTGCCCTGCTCGTGTAAACTGAGATAACATTTACCTGAGACTGCCATACAGAGAGCTCCGTGGGCAAACATTTCAATACGAATTGGCTGCCTCATTGGACCCGTAATGTTTTCCTCAACGATTGCTCGGTGAATTTTACCCACTTGCTCCATATTTAGCTCACGAGCAAGCACGACTACATCGGCAAATTGAGCGTAAAACTTCAAGGCTTCTACGTTCGTGATGTTTAATTGTGTCGAGAGATGTACCTCTACGCCAATCTCACGAGCGTAAAGCATTGCTGCCACATCAGAGGCAATAATAGCCGATACTTGTGAATCCTTTGCCGCATCAATAATCTGACGCATTAGGGCTAAGTCCTCATCATAGATGATTGTATTAACCGTTAAGTAACTCTTAACATTGTGCTCTGCACAGATTTGTGCAATTTTATATAGGTCTTCTGTGGTAAAGTTATTCGCAGACTTAGAACGCATATTCAAGCCTTCAATACCAAAATATATGGAGTCTGCTCCAGCGTTTATGGCTGCCATTAAGCTCTCATACGAGCCAACGGGTGCCATTATTTCAAATTCTTTTTTATTCATTATATATTAGCTTAATTGCTCTGAGATGATTTTTAGTACATTTTCTTGAAGCCTTTCGTTGGGTAACATCTTCAAGACATCATCGGCGAAGGCAATACTTAGCAAACGCTTCGCCTCTACTAATGAAATCCCTCTCTGTCGCATATAGAAAAGAGCGTCAGAATCTAATTGTCCTGTCGTCATTCCGTGGCTACACTTAACGTCATCGGCATAAATCTCTAGCTGAGGTTTTGCCTGCATACGTGCTGAAGGGGAGAGTAATAAGTTGCGATTATTCTGATAAGCCTCCGTCTTTTGAGCGTCTTTTGCTACAAGTATTCTCCCTGCAAAAACACCATAAGAATTATCCTGTAAGATGTACTTAAATAGTTCGTTACTTGTACAATTTGGCACTTCGTGAGCTATGTAAGAGAAATTATCCACGTGGTTTTTGCCATCGTTAAGGACAAGCCCTCCAAGATTGAGGTTGGCTTCTTCGCCGATTAAGTGACAAGAGTAGTTGTTTCTCGTGCGAGCCGAACGAAGACTAAAGTTCTTAATGTTTACATCACTACCTTCCATTTGATAGACATTCGTTTGAGAGATACGCTCCGTTAGGTCATTTGTATTCTCAATCTCAGTCAAATCAAGCTTGGCATTCTTACTTGCATAAATAAAGATATGGTCTAGGTGTAGAGATCGTACTGCACCTTTGCTGTGATTGCGACGGATAAGACTTAGCTCTGCTCCCTCATCTAAGATGATATATAGGTTCTGAGCGACAAGCGTTTCTTCTGCAAAGTCAAAAATTGTATCAACATCAAGCGTTTCTTTTGCCTTAACGCCTTTCGCAAGGTAAAGAACAGAAGCATTTGGCTTAAAAGCTTGAGCGAGCAAACTGATACTATCATCGCTCACTTGCTTGGGAAGTAGCTCTTTAGGGAACTCGTTTAGAGTTACGAAGCTTAAGCCTTGAGGAAGCTCAATATCAGCAAAGTTTGTACGAAGTGGAGCTTCTGCTACCTGCCACTTCTTGTCCAACATTTTGCAGATGTCCGTACGTTGGTAGTCTTCACTACGATAACGTGGCAGTTCTGTTTGCTCAAAAGCTTTAAGGTAAGAGCTTTTGCCTACTGTCTCTCGGCAGAGTTTAGCTAGATTTTCTTCAATAAGTCCCATACCTTACTTGGCTAAGTCTTCTTTAATCCAATCGTAACCCTTCTCTTCTAGCTCAAGAGCTAATTCGGCTCCTCCACTATGTACGATACGACCATCATAAAGAATATGTACAAAGTCAGGCTTAATATAGTCAAGCAAACGTTGATAATGCGTGATGACAATCGCACTACGCTCAGGCGAACGCAGGCTATTGACACCGTTTGCTACAACACGAAGAGCGTCAATATCCAAGCCACTATCCGTTTCATCAAGGATAGCTAGTTTAGGCTCTAGCATTGCCATTTGGAAAATCTCGTTACGTTTCTTTTCTCCTCCAGAGAAGCCTTCATTCACTGAACGGCTTGTAAGCTTGCTATCTAGCTCAACTAAAGCACGCTTTTCCTTCATAAGCTTGAGGAACTGTGTTGCAGGTATTGGGTCTAAGCCTTTAGCTTTACGCTGTTCGTTTAGGGCAGAACGCATAAAGTTTACCATACTTACTCCTGGTATCTCTACAGGATATTGAAAGCTTAGGAACATTCCAAGCCTTGCACGGTCTTCAGCCTCTAGCTCAAGAATTTCCTTTCCGTCAAATACTACCGAACCTTCGGTAACATCAAAGGCTGGGTGTCCCACAAGAACA
>PDWI01001945.1_pt1 | contig 31880 bp, 31 predicted proteins | sample 1430891 | NCBI WGS metagenome assembly PDWI01 (sample SAMN01162508, study PRJNA174530) | Oral metagenome, whole genome shotgun sequencing project. | biome: Marine environment; feature: Marine mammal; material: Swab sample of the gingival sulcus; isolation source: swab sample of gingival sulcus... | reverse complement strand
TATTAAACCGATAGCTTCATAATGTCGAATAGCTTTCGGAGTCGCACCAGTTAATTTAGAAACTTTACCTATGTACATAAGAATTCAATTAGCAATAACAATTAATTATCCAGAAGACTGAAAAACAATCATCTGCAAGCCAATCATTTTTTCAATCATACCTAAATAACCTTAGAAATCAAATAACTACATTTTATTGGAAAAAAATGATCAATTCAAACTTCTGGGTAATATCACAAAAATCATGTTATAAGTTGTTTTCGGAAAAGAGTTACTCCTATCAACAGAGCCAATCTTCCACTTCATTTTCTTTAGGAACACGGCCAACACATTTTACCTCCCCGCCCACTATAACCGCTGGAGTGGAAAAAATACCCATTTGGGCAATTTCCTGAAAATCGGTGACCTTGCTAACGTTCGCCTGGATTTCCCTGGCAGCAACAACCGCTTCAACTATTTGTTGTGCTTTATCACAAGCAGCACAGCCTGGGCCACATATTTTAATTTCCATTTTTCCTCACCTCTCTACAGATTCTTTCTGTCAATTGTAACCATAAAAAATTTCCAGAAGACAACCAGAAGCTTTAAACAACCATATTAAACAAAAAACCGGTAAACAGGATGCCGCAGCCAACAACGCCAATAAAAACAACAATTAATTTTAGCTTCAAAACCTTACGCAAGATAACCATTTCGGGCAGTGACAAGGCAATAACGCTCATCATAAAGGCAAGCACTGTTCCAAGGGCTGCTCCCTTGCCCAGCAGAGCTTCAACAACCGGGACTATACCTGCGGCATTCGAATACATCGGGATACCTGCCAAAACTGCCACCGGAACAGACCACCATGCATCTCTACCCATGATTGAAGCCATAAAATCTTCAGGCACATAACCGTGAATAGCTGCTCCTATGCCAATGCCAATAATGACATAAATCCATACCTTGCCGACAATATCTTTTACCGCATCAGCGCCACGCTCAAGCCTATCCGCCCAGCTAAGCTTTTCCTCTGCTATAGCAAGCTCGGCAGACCTCAATTGCTGTACCCAATCTTCCATCCAGCTCTCCAGCCTTAAACGTCCAATAATCCAACCGGAAACCATCGCAATCAACAATCCGGTAACAAGATAAAGCGCAGCCACCCTCCAACCAAGAAGCCCATACAGAAGGATCACCGCAATCTCATTAACCATTGGTGCTGCAATAAGAAAAGAAAAGGTCACACCCAGTGGAACCCCAGCCTGCACAAAACCGAGAAACAGCGGCACAGCAGAACAGGAACAGAAAGGCGTTACCATGCCAAGCAAAGCAGCCATGATATTGCCTGTACTTTCCCTTTTACCAGCCAGATACCTGCGGGTTCGCTCCTGGGTAAAGAAAGATCTGACTATTCCTGTTACAAAAACAATAATGGTCAACAACATCATAACCTTGGGCGTATCATAGATAAAAAACTGAATGGCTTCACCAGAATGGCTGCCTTTTTCAAGCCCCAGTAAAGAATAGGCAAAGAAGTGAGAAAATGATTCAAGCTGCCAGTAGACAAGAAACCAGACAAGCAAGGCAGGCAGAGCTATAGCAATAGCTGCAACCTTACTGTTGTATTTTTTTTTCGATGCAGAATCTGTGCTGCTATCAGCTGTCTCAGTGCTTTTGGTGGATTGGTCACCTTTCATCTTTTGCCCCTTTCTTTATCTTTTGATTCAACCACCAAGAAATTGAGTAAAAATAATCGGTCTATGCTTTTTGATTTGTCCTGTAATTATCAAGACTTTTTTGCAAGGTGGTTTCTGCAAGCTGTGCACAGTGTAGATGCGTTTCCGGCAGTGGCCCGGTAATATCCATAATCGACATCATATTAATTTTGCGAACCTCTTCAACGGACTTGTTACGTGCAAGATTTGCCGCTGTCTGCACACAATTCTTACTATAAGAGCAACCGTTGGTCCAATAATGACTATCAACCACCTGACCGTCTATAATTTTCAGGCCAATCTCCATGGTATCACCACAATTACCTTCGATACGTGCGATTCCATCCGGCTCATCAATCACCGGATTACCAAAATAGTGCAATAAAAACCAGGCTAAGGCGACAAACAATAAGACCAGAACGCCCACAGCGATATTAAAAAGTGGCATCACATCTCCGTATAATTTATTGGGTTACAGTAAATTCAGCAAAAAAGTGGCTTTGTTTCCACCTTTCTTTTGCACAAATCTTCATATAAATAACATGGATGATTAAAAAAGAAACAGGTCGCTTTTCATGGAGAACGTAAAAAAACAACCCGGTTGAATGTATCATGGCAACATTTTGAGACCCAAATATGTTCAGCCACCAACAACTACAGGCAAGTCTGCGTTCTCAAACTGGTTGACAACCCTGGCAATAGTGGCTTCATCCGGCTCCGCCATACCATCACCATTAAATTCGCTACCAAGCCGCATATACTTGTTTACCATGATATTATGATAGGGAAGCAGGTTGACAACCTTCTTTTCTCCCCCAAGAGAAGCAACAAGAGACGCTGTTTTTTCTATGTTTTCCTCATCATCATTTACCCCGGAGACAAGAGGAATTCTGATATTAATTTTTACGCCGGTATCAGCAAGAAGCCGAAGGTTTTCATGAATTTTCTCGTTATGTACACCGGTCCATTTCCTGTGACGTTCCGAATCGATCATCTTTACATCAAACAGAAAGAGATCAGTGCGTTTTGCCACCTCAAGAAGGGTCTTTGTTTTGGTGAATCCTGTAGTATCAACGGCTCTATGGATTTTTCTTCTGCCCAGCTCATCGAGAAGTTCAACAAGAAACTCGGCTTGCTGCATAGGCTCCCCGCCGGAAAATGTCACGCCACCACCCGATTCTTCAAAAAAGACCCGTTCCTTTTCAACAATAGTCATGACTTCATCAAGGGTTATTTTTCTTCCTGACATTTCACTTGCCCTGGTTGGGCAAATCTCGGCACATTTCCCGCAAGCATTACATTTGCCAGGATCTGTAACAATACCTTCCGGGGTAAGTTTACAGGCATCCTCAGGACAGACTTCGACACAGTAATTACAACCAATACATTTTGCCGGATTATACATTTTTTGTATTCGCCCTGAAATAGATTCGGGATTATGGCACCAGGCACAATGCAATGGACAGCCTTTAAAAAAGAAAGTGGTACGAATACCTGGGCCATCGTTAATCGCATATTTTTTTACATCGAAAATTAAACCGGATTTCACTCTGTTCATCCTCGTTAGAACAATAAAAAAGAAGGCTGTTTCATGATTTGTTGGCCATTCCCGCACAAACAGGAATCACCCCAACAACGAAACAGCCTCTTCATAAGATTTATCTTACCCGACCAGCAACAGGCTAGAATGCTTCATTCTCTGTTCGTTCTATAACCTCTTGTTGCAGATCCTTGTTCATATCATTAAAATAATCGGAATATCCAGCCATACGAACAAGGAGATCCTTGTAATCGTCCGGTTCTTCCTGCGCTGCCCGAAGCGTTGCCGTATCAACAATATTAAACTGGATATGATGTCCACCCAGCTTGAAATAGCTGCGAATCAACTGACCGAGTTTTTTAATATCCTCATCTCTCTTCAACAGGCTTGGAAGAAAACGCTGATTCAACAAGGTTCCACCGGATTTGGTCTGATCCAGTTTGGCAAGAGACTTGATTACCGCCGAAGGACCATTAACATCGGCACCATGAGAAGGAGATGTACCATCAGAAATAGATTTACCCATCAAACGACCATTAGGCGTCGCTCCCAGCACCTTACCAAAATATATGTGACAGGTGGTAGAAAGCATATTCAGGTGGTATTTACCGCCATCCTTTATGTTTGGCTTACCATCAATAGTCTCAACCAGATCATCGTACACCCTGACGGCAATCTCGTCAGCATACTCATCATCATTTCCGAAGAATGGCGTTCTGTTCATAATGGTCTGACGCATGAACTCTTCACCTGCAAAATTGTTTGCCACAGCGTCTAAAAGCTCGTCCATGGTGAAACGCTTTTCTTCAAAAACATGTTTTTTGAGGGCAGCAAGACTGTCTGCTACCGTGGCAAGACCTGTGCACTGAATATAGCTGGTGTTATAACGTGGACCGCCATCATAATAATCACGTCCCCGACTAATGCAGTCATCAATGACAACGGAAAGAAATGGGGCCGGAGCATACTTGGCAAACATCCGGTCAATATAGTTGCTTACCCGCATTTTCTGATCCACCACGAAGCGTACCTGCTTCATAAAAGCCTCATAAAGCTCTTCATAGGAAGCAAAGGTTCCTGGCTCTCCGGTTTCAATACTGCATTTCTTGCCGGTCATGGGATCAATACCGTTATTCAGCGTTACCTCAAGGATTTTAGGTACATTTAGATAACCGGTCAGCAAAAAGGCTTCCTTTCCAAAGGCGCCAACTTCGATACAACCACTACAGCCACCTTCCCTCGCGTCTTCGAGGGTTTTTCCCTGACGAACCATTTCCTGTATATAGGTATCAGGATTAAATACAGAAGGGTAACCATGCCCCTGACGAATAACCTTTGCTGAGGCATGAAGAAACTCACCAGGTGTCACCTCACTGATATGCACAGAATTCCCTGGCTGGAGAATATGCAGCTCTTCAACGACTTCCAGCAGAATATAGGACACTTCGCTGGTACCATCGGAGCCATCCCGTTTTACTCCACCAATATTAATATTGGTAAAATCATTATAGGTACCACTCTCGCGAGCTGTTATACCAACCTTTGGAGGAGCCGTATGATTATTTACCTTGATCCAGAAACAACAGAGAAGTTCCTTTGCTTTTTCTCTTGTCAGTGTTCCCTCGGCAATTTCTTTCTCGTAAAAGGGCGTCAGGTGTTGATCAAAATGGCCGGGATTCATGGCATCCCAACCGTTTAGCTCGGTAATTGTTCCTAGATGGCAGAACCAGTACATCTGAATCGCTTCATGAAAATTTCGCGGTTTATTGGCAGGCACATGACGGCACACCTCGGCAATCTTTTTCAGTTCGGCAACCCGTTCCGGGTTACTTTCCCTGGCTGCCATTTCTTCAGCAAGATCAGCATGACGCCTGGCAAAAACGATCACGGCATCGCAGGAGATTGCCATAGCTTTCCATTGTTCTGCCTTATCTGTTGCTTCCGGGTCGTTGAGATAGTCAAGAGCGGCAATGTTTTCTTCAATCTCACGTTTGAAATCAAGCATGCCCCGCTGATAGATCTTGCCATCCAGCACAGTGTGTCCCGGTGCCCGTTGTTCCATAAACTCTGTGAACATTCCCGCCTCATAGGCTGCTTTCCACTCAGCCGGTACGTGGGAGAAAATACGCTCCCGCTGGGTTCTCCCCTGCCAATAGGGAATAACTTCGCGCTCGTAGGTGTCAATATCTTCCTGGGGAGTCAGATACCTCTGCATATCCCGGGTATTTAAAACATGAAAATCTTCAACACTGTGACAGGTAAGCTCAGGAAAGGTTGGGACTGCCTTTGGTTTAGGTCCCCGTTCGCCAACAATCAGTTCATCATCACCAAGGTAGAGGGTTTTCTTCTGACAATGATCAAGGAAGTTCAACGCCCTTAATACCGGAATAGAATATTTCCCGTAATTTTCCTTATAAAAAGCAGTTTCATGAAGAGCGCGTTCAATGGAGATAGTCGGCTCAGTCTCAACACTAAGCTTTCTCAGCCTCTGAATGCGTGGGTTCATTCCCGGTCCGACTCTATCGCTGCCATTGTCAACCTCATAAAAATTACCTTCTGCGGCAGCCTGTCTTTCGGGTATTTCGCTTGCTGATTTTACTTGCTCAAACATATCATTTCTCCAAATTATACAATCCGCTTCATGAAAGGGACTTATTAGGTATCAAAACAGATTAAACTGAACGCATTTCCCCTGAAACGAATAAAACGCAGCGGGGGAAGGACTGCTCAGAGGTACAGCATTCGACAGCTGTACAAACAGCGATAACTTTTACGAATTGTGGTATAAACGGCAGGGCTTTTCATGAACAACTCCTGAATTGCATTAAGCAAAAAAAGCCAAAATATAATAGGTTAGTAGAATTTTATTGTAAATATTTTATCAGGAAATGTCAATGATTGTTCAGGTCTTCAGACCAATTTGTTTTTAAATGTTAATCAGAATGATAGAATAGTCTATTATCAGCAGTTATAAAACAAGTGCTGAAGGCTTGCTGGAACACCGAGAAATTAATCATTTCGAATAGTCTCATGGAAACAAAGATCAGTAATCAACAATATCGCCGCTTAAAACGATGGGAAAGAAAAATGATAATTACCTTTATTGGTTGGTTTCCCATGCTCTTTCTTGTCTGCGTTTCAGGATTTTTATTTCAGGAAGCCACAATAACTGTGAACATTCTTGTTATAATCTTAGTGGCTTATAGCGTATTATCTGTCTTCCTTCAATTTTCTGAAAAATGCCCTCAATGCAATTACCGCATTGGCTTTTCCAGCAGACTTTTACTCCCCAAAAGTTGCAAAAAATGTGGTATTAGTTATCAAGATGATGATACATAACAAGCTTCTGTAACCAAGTAAAACCATGTCTTTTCAAACAATAAAGAAAAATTCAGCAGTGGATCAGGTTATTGATCAACTGCTAGGTAAAATCAATGACAACAGCTTCAGTACAGGAAGCAGGCTGCCATCACAGCGCGACCTCGCGACACAACTGGGAGTTGGACGTTCGTCTGTGCGAGAAGCCATCAATGCTCTGGTTGTTAAAGGCTATCTGGAACCAATCCAGGGCAAGGGAACATTTGTAAAAAATGCCCTGCCGGAGTCAAGTGAACAACTGGCAAAACTTTCCTCGGCTGTCCAGTACAGCTCCCACCTCAATCTGATGGAAGCAAGGATGCTTCTCGAATGTAAGTCTGTGGCACTAGCTGCCGAACGGGCAGATAAAAAAGATCTGAAAAGATTAAAGAAGATTCTGACCTCAATAGAGCCGGAAAGTGAAGATTACAGCGCTTTTCTGGAAGCAGACATGGAACTGCATATAGCAATCGCAGAAACCACAAAAAATGACATTCTCTGCGAGATGACCAGACTTCTGCTCATGAAACTCGCCGAACAGCATGCAAAGCTGCAGACCGAGCACCTCAGTTTGGAATACAAACAACAATCAACCAGCACGGCTCAAAAAATGTTTCAGGCCATCCATGAAAGAAAACCCAAAAGAGCTTCTTTCTGGATGAAAAAACATCTCTCGCTCATCGAAAACGACCTGGATCAGCTTGTCTGATGCGCCTTTTCTTTTTGCCAGAGTGTTCTGGTTGCCTCCACATCCAAGGCATCAGCGAGAATTGAAATTGGGTTTTGCACGGTAGCGGAGGTGGACATCTCAATCTGCCATTTACAGGTTTCACAATCTGTGGCAATACAATCAAAATCTCCCTGTTCAATCTGATTAAAAAGAGGTTCACCAACCCCTTGAGCTGTCAAATAATTTTCCTTCTTAAAACCGTATGTTCCGGCAATACCGCAACACTGGGAGTCAAGAAGAATCAACTCCAGTCCGGGAATCATTCGTAACAAACTCGTAGAGTAAAGAGACCAGCCCAACTTTTCCATATGGCAGGGAGTATGATAGGCGATTCGTGCCTCATAATTCTCTTTAAAAACCAGTTTGAGCTTACCCGAATCAACGAGTCGGAAAAGAAAACGGGTAGCAAGCTCTGTCTGTTCACGGACTGCACTATTTTCAACACCCAAAAGATGAGGATACTCATCACGAATAGTAAAGATGCAGGTGGAAGAGGTGGCAATAACAGGATTTCCCTTATCCACAATCGTTTTTTTCAGGGCCGCGACATTATGACGTGCCTGCTTTGTCGCCTGCTTGATGAGACCATTGGAAATCAGGGCAACCCCGCAGCATTTTTCTTTTTCCAGCAAATCGACACCATAGCCGGCAGCATTCATCAATTTAACCAGATCCTGTCCCAATTGTGGAAAGTTATAATTGACATAACAACCATGGAAATAGCTGACCCGCTTTTCAAATTTCTCCTGCTCTTTTGCCGCATACTTTTTATACCAGGTCTCAAAGCGTAAGCCGGAATAGCTGGGAAACTGGCGATGATGATCAATCTGCAAAACAGTATCCATGATACGCTGAACCGGCTTGAGGCCAACCGCTGTATTAACGATGGGAGCAAAGGTGGAAGCAAAGGTGCCGACTATATCGGTATTTGCCATAATCATGTCCCTCAGCTTCGGTGGTTTGCTGGCATACTTTATACGCGCAGCCTGAATTATATCACCAATCTTCACTTCAGCCGGACAGGCAACCTCACACCTCTTACAGTTAAGACAGAGCTTGAGTGCCTCTTCATCAAAAAAATCAGGATCCTTCAAGCGCAATCGCTCACCATCCGGGCCGGCCTGTTTGGGTCCGGGATAATCAGGGTTTACAGGGACGACAGGGCAATAAGCAGTGCAAATGGTACACTTCACACACTGTTCAAAATTGTTATCACTTATATTAAAGGTTTTTTGTTTATTCCACATTGCCTACTATCCTAAAATCCGCTCTGCCACAGAGAGTGCGCTGATTAAACATATTCCGGCACCACTGCCCTCTTTTAAAGGATTGGCTCCACTCAAGACAGACCCGATAACATACAGGTTTTCAATCGTCGTACCATTCAGGCTCGCTCGTAAATATTGGTCGGTTTTGACCCCAAAGCTCATAAATGGCTGATCATTAAACATCTGTTCATCAAACCAGTCAGCCCGGTCTTTTTTTGCAGCCACATCAAGACCAAATGTGGGTTCAAAAACCATCTCGGGTGAGGCGACAATGCCCTTCGAATAAAAGCTGCCCGTTGCCAAAATGAAATTATTTGCGACAAAGGATATATCACCATGATTTCTGGTGTGAATTCTGAACAGACGATCTCTGCTGAAAGCACCTTTTTCGACCAGATCACCCTGAAGCAGGGTTCCACCAAGAGCCTGAAAACGATTGGTAAGCTGCTTTTGACTACGCATACCCGAAGTAGATGGGGGCACAACGGGTAAAAAAATTGCGGGTTTGACCAATTTCGTTTTAAGATCCGTTGTCACCGAGGGGTTGAAAAGACCAAAAACAGCAGGTAAAACAACAACATCAACATCTCTGCTTAAGTTGTTAACCTTATGGGCAAACTCAGTAATACCACTTCCCTGGTCAAAAACTCTGGCAATATTCGAAGAACGCATTTCACTGGGATTACGACGCACTACTTCCAGCTGCTTCATGGTAATATTTTCAATAGTGGCTTCAACTCCAAGTTCAGACAAGCCCTGCTGAACAAAGAGGGTATGAAAATCGAGAAAACCTGCAAAATTGACAATAACCGCTTTTTTACAGGGAAGAGTTTTCTCCTCAAATCTTGTGAACTCATCCAGAGTCAACCAGCTTGAGCGCATTGTTCCCATGGGAGTAAGAACATAGTGGTTTCTTTCAGCATGACCATGAACAACAAGACCGGCCCTGGTTAAAAGACCTTTAGCTTCACCGGCAAGACGAGCTATATTTTCCTCACCAACCTTCTTGTAAGGATGTTTTTCCGGTAACCTGGCAATACTTTCCAACGGCTTTGCCACCTCTTCTCCACCCAGCCTGTTAAAAAGATCAAATGAACCGGAAAAGAAGTTAACAGCACTCTGTCCGGCAGAAACAACACAACATTTCTGCCCCGCTTCAGCAAGACGTATGCCGGAGACAAGTCCGCTCAGCCCCCCACCTGCAATGATTGTGTCAAATTTCATTCCTGCTTGTCCCCCACGATATCAGGTGCTGCTTGCAGATCATAAACGCCCTCATAAATCCAGGAGGTAAACTGAATCTCATTGATGGTTTCCCCCCAGGCAACGGGATACATTCCTTTCCAGCGTTCCTGAAGAAAATTGAGCAAGTCATCCTTTAGCCGATTGGTTTCTGTTTCACTTTCTCCAAGAAGGCTTGCCGCCCGACAGGAACAAAGCTCTCCCTGGCAGGTGCCCATACCAACTCTTGTACGTCTGCGCAGATCCTTAAGGTTTTTGACATGCAGAGCCTCAATGGCATATCTTACCTCACCGCTTGACACACCTTCACATTCACAGACCAGGGAATTATCACATATATCGCTGTGATTAATATCATCGGCAAGATCACCGTGTCTGTCTCTTGCAGAGCGCTGGACAATATTTGGAGTAGAGTAAATTCTTCTGGCAACACTGCTGAGAGTGTCCTCTTCTTTTTTTGAGCCGGAACCGGGCAATGGTTTTTCGGCAGTCTCGCATTTTTTCACTATCGCAAGTTTCTTGCAAATCAGATCCGTAGTCCATTCAGCCATCAAGCGATAAGTCATAAGCTTACCGCCGGTAATGGTTATAAATCCTGAAAGACCATCCCGCTCTTCATGATCAAGCAAGACAATTCCACGACTGATATTCCTGCCACTAGGGTCATTATCCGCTGCAACCAAGGGTCGAACACCTGCATAAGCCCGCAGGACACGAGTTGTTGCAAGCGTTGGAGCCAGCTTCTCACCCTCCCGAATCAGTATATCCACATCCTCTCTGGAGACATACATATTATCAATGTCTTCATATGGAATCCGTTCGGATGTGGTTCCGATCAGACAAACAGTATCCCCGGGTACAAGAATATCGGCATTGGCTGGCTTACGACAGCGATTCAGAACCATTTTATTTACCCGGTGACCAAAGATGAGAAGAGAGCCTTTTGCCGGAAACATGTTGACCGTTACATCTGCAAGACTTGCAATATGTTGTCCCCAGATGCCCGCGGCATTGACAATAATTTTGCCATAATAATTAACTGTTTCACCGGTCTGATGATTCTGTAGTTCAACCCCTGTCAGTCGGTCACTTTCACGAAGAAGATTAACAACCTCGTGATGGGTCAGTAAATCTGCACCATGTATTCTGGCGTCAAGAACATTTGAAAGGGTCAAACGAAAGGGATCCACTGAACCATCCGGTACCTTCACAGCTCCTAGCAGATCAGGATTCAGAGAAGGTTCCATCTTCCTGGCCAGGAGTGGATCAATTATTTCTGTACTGATTCCCGCTTTCTCACAAGCAGCAACAAAGGTTGACTGAAAGGAAAGTTCATCATCCGGCAAGGTGATAAAAAGACCATTATTTTCCTCGATACAATGACTGGCAATACGACGTAAAATAATATTTTCCTTAATACATTCCCTGGCAGATTCGTGATCCGTAACCGCATACCTCGCGCCACTGTGAAGCAGGCCATGGTTTCTTCCTGTGGCACCGGTTGCAAGATCGTGACGTTCCACCAACAGCACACGTAAACCACGCATGGCGCAATCCCGCGCGGTTCCTGCTCCGGTTGTTCCACCACCAATTATTATTACATCGTATTCTTTCATCTTACCCCTGTTTGATGATCTATCATGATCGACAAAAACTCCTTATCCAGTTAAAGCAAAAAAGTTTCATTTGAAACAAGGCTCTTCACCACCGTAACGACCTGTTTAAACATAACCTTTATGTCAAACACCGGCCATCAACAAATCAAACAATAAAAGGAGCAGATTGCGATTCATAGAAAAACTGGAAAAGAACCGAATATACAAAAGAATATAAGAGAAAACAATTGAAATCAAGAAAGGAGTTTCACTTTCAACCACAAAAGAAAGAAAACAACAACAATTTCGAAAGAAACGAAACCGAAAAAATCAAATTATCCTGATTTTTTTTCGTGCTCCCGCAGCCAGCGGCGCTTAAAACGTCCGGCCTGTATTTTTTGTACAATTTCAGAAACAAGAAAACCAAGCCCGCCCATCATTATAATGGTGGCGCCAGAGGTAAGATCATAAGAGCAGGAAACAAAAAGCCCGGCTGTAATGAAGACAGCACCAAGCAGAGTAGACATAAAGATCATCCGGGCAAGTGAGTTGGTATATTTTTCAGAGATATAGGGTGGAATTGTAAGAAGGGCGATAACCAGAATCAAACCAACAACCTGAACAATCATCACCACAGCAAGGGAGATCATGCCGATCAGAAGAAAATAAAACAAACGAACAGGAACACCACGCACCTGGGCAAATTCCTCATCATAGGACATTGCCAGAAAATCACGATAAAAAAAGAACACAATAAAGGATATACATGTTGCAAGAATTGCCATTACAACAATATCCGAACGAGGGACAGTGAGTATTGAACCAAACAGGTAACTCATCAGATCCACATTGTATCCGGGTGTCAAATCGAGCATGATAATACCCGTTGCCATACCCAAGGCCCACATAACCCCAATAATAGTATCTGCCCGTTGCCTGGCTTTCAGGCTAATCCAGGCCATAAGTAATCCAGAACCAGTTGCAAAACTGGCAGCACCAAGCATATAGGGCAAGCCAAAGAAGGCAGCAAGACCAATTCCACCATAGGCACTGTGAGCAATACCTCCAGCCAGAAAGGCCATCCGGTTAACCACCACCAGGGTGCCAATGACACCACAAATCACGCTGGCGAGAAGCCCGGCAAGCAAAGCATTCTGCATGAACTCAAACTGCAATACTTCAATCATGTTTGCACTCCTTCTCATGCAGGTGGAATTTCTGCTGTACCAGCCCCACCGGACAGGTTTCTTCCGCCGAACAGGAATAAAAGGCCTCTAAAACTTCACTTGAATCCTTAAAAGACTGATGATAATGCATTTTTCTATTAAGGCAGACAATGGATTTCACATAGGAAGAAACAATCATCAGATCGTGGCTTACCATAACAATGGTCAGTTCATCATTAAGCCGCTGGAGCAGCTCATAAAACTCGGTCTGTCCCTTAGTATCAATGGATGCTGTCGGTTCATCGAGAATAAGCAATTCCGGTTCGGCTGCAAGAGCTCTGGCTATCAGAACCCGCTGCCTCTGACCTCCTGAAAGCGAGGCGATTTTCCGGGCAGCCAAATGACCGGCACCGATTTTGTCCAGTGAATAATGAGCCAGTTCAATATTGCGTTTTTTCTCGGAAAAGGCCCATTTCGACTGATTTTTTCGGGAAATACCCATCAATACAACATCAAGCACCGTAGCCGGAAAACTGCGATTACTGTTTACATATTGGGGCACATAACCAATATTTGAACAGTGTTCTCTTGGGTCTGAACCGTTAACCCTGATCTGACCGCGAGAGGGAGCCAGCAAACCAAGAATCAATTTTAACAGGGTAGTTTTACCGCCGCCATTGGGTCCAATGATCGCAATAAAATCACCTGGGTAAACCGAAAGATTAATATGATGGACAATATCCAGGGCACTGCGAGTAAAACAGAGATCATTGATTTCAATAATCGGCTTTGTCATAATAACGTTCTACCTTGTAACTGCTGCCATTTTCCTGGCCACATCAGCCATATTCTCCAGCCAATTTTCAGCCAGTTGATCGATAAAAATCATCTCTCCACCAATTTCCCTGGCAATAATCCTTGCACTCTTTGTTGAAAACTGGGGTTGGACAAAAATAACCTTAATCTTGTTCTCTCTGGCATGTGTAATAAGCTTTTGCAGTTGTGCAGGTTTGGGATCCTTGCCCTCAACCTCGATGGCAACCTGTTCAAGACCGTAATTATCAGCAAAATATCCCCAGGAAGGATGGAAAACCATAAACTTCATCCCATACCTGTCTTTAAATATGGTTTGCAGTTCTCTATCAAGTTTGTCTACTTCCTTCAGAAAAGAATGGAGATTACCGGCAAACCTTTCACTGTATTCGGGGAAAAGTTTTTTAAGACCTTCAGTGGTATTGACAAGCTGTTTTTTCAGGAGTTTGGGAGAAAGCCAGATATGTGGATCAAGGCCAGCCTGATGATGGTGAACATCTTTGTGAATATCATGTTTTTTCTCATGGACCTCATGACCCTTGCCATGACTCTTATGATGTTCTTCCTGATGATGATGAGCTAGCATCTCACGTTTTCTGATCCCTGCATCGGTTCGAATAATAGTCATTTCAGGGCTAACTCCGGCAATGCGACCCAGCCAAACCTTTTCAAAAGGTACGCCAATGGAAAAATAGGCCTTACTTGCTGCAAGTTTTCGCATCTGTGATGGTTTTGGTTCGTAGGTGGCAGGACTTGCTCCGGGAGGAACCATAACTTCAGCCTCAACAAGCCCACCGCTGATCTTTTCCACAAAAAACTTTTGGGGAAGAATAGAGACAAAAACAACTTTTTTGCTATCTGCGCAGGCCATACAGGCTGTCATCAGCAAAAAAACAGACAATATAAAGAATCGGATACGCATTATTATCTCACCGTTAATATTGAAAAAGCAGGAAACACTATGTTGTTGGTTCTGGCTATTTCACACAACAATATAAAAAATAACGTAAGAGAGTAATGCAGATAGATTACCTGGTCAAGAAAACAACAAAGAAAGGTCGGCACAAGCTGACAACAAAAAAGCCCGAAGGCTCCTTACGGAAAACAATCAGGCTTTTAATACAAAATATAATAACATACGGGTTCAGTTAAAAACTATCGAGATATTCGCCATATCCCCTCTCTTCAAGCTCATCTTTTGGAATAAACTCAAGGGCTGCGGAGTTTATGCAGTATCGCATTTTTGTAGGCATCGGTCCATCTTCAAAAACATGACCAAGATGGGAATCAGCACCTTCACTGCGCACTTCTGTTCGTACCATAAAAAGCGACCTGTCTTGCTTCAATTTTACCACTTCATTGTCAATGGGTTGGGTAAAACTGGGCCATCCTGTACCGGAATCGAACTTGTCCCTTGAACTAAAAAGAGGCTGACCGGAAACAATATCAACATAGATACCCTCTTCCTTATTATCCCAATACTCGTTTTTAAAAGCAGGCTCTGTGCCTTCTTTCTGGGTGACCTTATATTGCAGATCTGTCAAACGGCTTTTCAATTCCTTCTCGGGTGGTTTTTCGTAAGAAGAAGTTTTCTTTATTTCGGACTTCCAGTTTTTCCTGATAAAATCAGCTCTGCCAGAGCCTTTTTTATAGGCATTGTAATGCAAAACATTTTTCAGGTAATAGTCCTGATGATACTCTTCTGCCTCATAAAATTTCATAGCAGGTCGAATTGCTGTCACCACCGGTTTTTTGAATCTTCCTGATTCGTCAAGCTGCTTTTTGGAGATTTCTGCCAGCTTTTTCTGTTCCTCATCAAAAAAGAAAATTGCGGTAGTATAATGATTGCCGCGGTCGGCAAACTGCCCTTTACTGTCTGTAGGATCAATCTGCCGCCAAAAAGTATCCAGAAGTTTTTCATAAGAAATTTTCTGCGGATCATAAACCACTCTTACAGACTCAAGATGATTAGTCCTGCCAGAAGAAACATCTTCGTAGCTGGGATTCTCCTCTTTTCCGCCGGAATATCCAGCCGTGACCCCAATAACCCCTTCAAGCTGCTCAAACGGAGGTTCCATGCACCAGAAACAGCCTCCACCAAAAATTGCCACCTTCTCTTCCGTTGCCATCGCAAGCTTACCTCCACCAGCAAGGATTATATAAATCAGGAACAATGTTGAAATTACATGTTTTTTCATCGGTTCCTCCATATTCGAATTTTGTCCTGCCAAACAAGAGAATAATCATTCTCAATAAGTTGAAGGTAGTCATCAAAAAGAAACATTCAAGGGACATTACACAGAACAAAAAAGACAAGAATCTTTTAAAAAGTATGGTATAGTGGGCGTTGTCCCCTAAACATTCCGACAACGCTTTTCGTAATGTAATCAGCAGTTTTTTCATTGGAAAACGCTTGAAAACAAGCCTTTATTATATTATGCCAACATGACAAATACGACCAATTCCAAACGGACAAAGTTTATTTTTGTAACCGGCGGGGTACTCTCCTCCCTCGGTAAGGGTTTAGCCTCAGCATCTCTTGGAGCACTTCTCGAGAGCCGTGGTCTGACAGTAACATTTCAGAAACTGGATCCATATATAAACGTTGATCCCGGAACCATGAATCCGTTTCAGCATGGTGAAGTTTACGTAACCGATGACGGCGCCGAAACGGATCTTGATATGGGTCATTACGAGCGTTACACCAACGCAGTAATGGCTCAAAAAAATAATTACACATCCGGGCGCATCTATAAATCGGTAATCGACAAGGAGCGGCGAGGTGAATATCTGGGTGGCACAGTTCAGGTGATCCCCCACATCACTGATGAAATTAAGGCTGCGGTAATGCAGCTCGACGGCAGTGTCGATATTGCCATTATTGAAATTGGCGGAACCGTTGGTGATATTGAAGGTCTGCCCTTTATTGAAGCAATCAGACAACTGCGGATTGATCTTGGTCGGGATTATTCCCTTTTCATCCATTTGACACTGGTTCCATACATAAAAACAGCCGGAGAGGTGAAAACCAAACCAACCCAGCACTCAGTACGAGAGCTGCGAGCAGACGGCATCCAGCCGGATGTTCTGGTCTGCCGGACTGAGGTAAAAATTGAAGACGAACTGAAGCGCAAAATCGGGCTCTTTTGCAATATTGACCATGATGCTGTTATTACAGCTATTGATTGCAGCAGTATCTACGAGCTGCCCCTTTTTCTTCACAAGGAAGGGCTGGATACAAAAGTTCTTGAGCTGCTCAATATCTGGACAGCCAATCCAAATATTGAACCCTGGCAAGAGCTTGTTCATAAAATCAAACATCCACAAAAAGAAGTTACCATCGCCATTGCCGGTAAATATGTTGACCTTACCGAATCCTACAAGAGTCTGCACGAAGCTCTCATTCATGGAGGTTTGGCCAATGACACCAAAGTCAACCTGCACTATGTAAACGCTGAAGAACTGGAAAGCGATGATGTAGATGTTGCCAAAAGACTGGAAGGCTGTGATGGTATTCTTGTCCCGGGAGGTTTTGGCGAACGTGGTGTTGAGGGAAAAATCAAGGCAATCAACTATGCCCGCTTAAAGAAGGTGCCGTTTTTTGGTATCTGTCTTGGCATGCAGCTTGCCGTAGTGGAATACACCAGAAACGTACTTGGCCTGCAGGCTGCTCATTCCACCGAATTCAAACAGCAGTGTGAAGAGCCTGTTATTTATCTTATCAAGGAGTGGTTCGACTATCGTACCAATCAGGTTCAGGTACGCGACAAAACTTCCGATATGGGCGGCACTCTGCGTCTTGGGGCATATCCTTGTATATTGCAACAAAATACCAACGCCGGAAGAGCATACGGAACTCAAGAAATTTCCGAGCGTCACCGTCACCGTTTTGAATTCAACAACGACTACCGTCAGCCGCTGATTGAAGCAGGCATGACGTTCTCTGGAACTTCGCCCGATAATAATCTGGTGGAAATCGTAGAAATCGCCGATCATCCTTGGTTTCTGGGCTGTCAGTTCCACCCTGAATTCAAATCAAAACCCATGAAGCCGCATCCTTTGTTCAGGGATTTTATCAAGGCAGCGCTCACTCACAAGAAAAAAGCAAGCAAAATATGACGACTGTAGCACCCGTTGAAGTTGGACAACCGAACAAAAAACCAATACTTGTAGGAGGCGGACAACCTCTGCTTCTTATTGCTGGTCCCTGTGCCCTGGAATCGGAGGCTCTCTGCCGGGAAGTCGCAGAAACGGTCAGGGAAATCTGTACAAAACTGGGCATTAATTATGTCTTCAAGGCATCTTTTGACAAGGCCAACCGGACATCACTTCAATCTTACCGAGGGCCAGGAATAAAAGAGGGACTAAAAAGTCTTGGTCGTATCCGTGAAGAGCTTCATGTCCCGGTCATCTCCGACATCCACAATGAATACCAGGCAGAGGCAGCGGCTGAAGTGCTGGACATTATCCAGATTCCGGCATTTTTGTGTCGCCAGACTGATCTCTTGGTTGCAGCGGCAAAAACCGGTAAGCCAGTTAATGTGAAGAAAGGTCAGTTTGTCTCTCCCTGGGATATGACCAATGTCGTTGGCAAACTGCGTGGTGCCGGCAGCAACAAAATCATGCTGGTTGAGCGTGGAGCAAGCTTTGGCTACAATAACCTTGTCGTTGATATGCGCTCCCTGCCGGTGATGCGCTCTTTTGGCTGCCCCGTGATTTACGATGCAACCCACTCCGTACAACTTCCGGGTGGGGCTGGAGGTTCTTCCGGGGGGCAGCGGGAATTTATCGAACCACTGTCAAAGGCTGCCATTGCCGCCGGTGTTGACGGTCTGTTCATGGAGGTCCACCCAGATCCAGACAAGGCTCTCTGCGATGGCCCCAACTCCATGCCTCTTGATCAGGTAGAAGCATTGTTAACCAGACTTGTGCGGGTACGCAAGGCTGTTGAAGAGCAGGAGTTCACAAAAAATGAGTGATTGTGGATCCAGTCCAGGAGAATATCCAAGCGATTGTCAGCTTCTTGAAAGCATGAGAACCCGGATACGTGAAAAGGCTGAAACCGTGGTCAGTGATAACCAGAAAAGAATATTTGCCAAGGCCAGGGAAATAAAACTTCTGCTGCTGGATGTGGACGGAGTTCTGACCAATGGTAATCTACTCTACTCCGATAATTCAGTTGAATCCAAGTCCTTTAACACCCAGGACGGCTTTGGTCTGCGACTTCTGCGCGAGGCAGATATTGACACGGGTATTATTACCGCACGACAATCCGGGATCGTTCAACGCCGGGCAGAAGAACTCAATATGACCTATATTTATCAGGGCGCCAAAAAGAAGAATATTGCCTTCAAGGAGATCCTGAAACAGTCTGGCTTAAAACCTTATCAGGTAGCCTACATGGGTGATGACTGGCTTGATCTGGTACTCCTTCAACAAGTTGGACTTGCCGCGACACCAGCAAATGGAGTGAGCCAGGTGAAAGAGGCTGTTCATTTTGTGACAGAAAAAGAAGGCGGTGCTGGTTGTGTCCGGGAGCTCTGCGACCTGATCATTGAAGCACAGGGAAAAACCAATCAGCTCCTGCAAAGCTATCTAAACCGATGATTTCGAAAAGCAACCTGTCCTGGTTTATTCCACTCGTTCTCATTATCTCTTTTCCGCTCTGGAAGATTCCGGCAGCGAACTTCCTTGCACCACGCGGTGGCATCAATGAATCCATGACGAAAGAACAAAAAAAAATCAGCCAGAGCTTTTCCATGGAAAATGTTGTTATCAGACAGTTTAAAAACAATAAACTGACGGCTGTTGTTCATGCAAAAACGGCTGCCACCGGGAAAAAGCCAGAACTTCTTGAATTCACTCAGCTTGATGGCCTCCTCTATGATGCAAAAAGCAACCAGACTCAGGTTCTGGCAAAAAAAGGAACGTACAATTCCAAAACAGAATTACTTATTTTAAAAAACAATGTTGTCGTAGACAGAAAAAATGACAAGCAAAAGCTTTTCACACAACATCTGAACTACAACACCTCCAATAAAACCCTGCATAGTCCGACAACTACCCTGATTGAAACCCCTGAAGCAGAAATTGAAGGCGGCTCCTTTACCTACAATCTGAAAAATAAGAATTACGAGTTTGATAAAAGGGTCAATATGACTCTTCAGTCGAGTATTTCAGAGAAAGATACCCTGCAAAACAATAGGTCTTCTGCAAAACAATAGCTTCAGTGCTTATCCTTTGCCCAAGCATATTATTTGAAAGTACACTCTGTAACAATAAAGCTGGTTATCGATTCGTTTTCCGACGACTCTACCCTGAAACGGATATTCACATCCCAGAGTGTCATCCCGAATTCCTTGCGCCTTCCTTTCTGGCTGGCAGGTCTTGGATCCTGGGATAACACCTCCTGAATAAGAACAAACAAATTACGACCAGACTCCTGCTGATACTTCCTGCAAAAACTGCTGGCACAATCATCAAAAACAACATCTGCCTCAAAAAAGTTTCCGGCATAGGAAGAGGTCGCCTCTGCCACGCTATCGCTATAAACCAGATAAGGTTTGATATCAAGAAGAGGTGTTCCATCCATAAAATCACCACCGGAAACAATCAGTACCGTACCGCTTTTTCGTTTTTCAACAGAAAGAAGTTTTACCACGGAAATACCGATATGATTAGGTCTGTGTGGACTTCTGGAGGCAAAAACACCAACCCTTTTCCTGCCGCCCAGCCCAGGTGGACGTACACTGTCTCTCCAGCCTTTCACGGCCGCTTCACTAAAGTAAAACTGTACCCATATATGAGAAAATTTCTCTATTCCAGCGAACAAGGTTTGACGATTCCATGGAGAATATAACTCAAGTTCGGCCACAGCAGACTTGACAAGCCCTGGCTGCCGTGGAATAGCAAATTTTTCGGTATAGCAGGATCTGATAATTCCAATGGGAACGAGTTCAATTTTTTTCATATTATCTCTTTCAAATGCTTGACAGTTTTACAGAACACCGATACAATAACACAAAAATTTTTATCGTATTATTCTGTTTTTTTGGACAAATGCATATTTCTGAAGGAATACTCTCTGCCCCCATGCTCATAACGGGTGGAGCAATAACAGCAGCGGGAACTGCCATCGGTCTGAAACATCTTGATGGCGAAAGGGTGATGACAACTGCCATGCTCACCTCCGCGTTTTTTGTGGCAAGCCTTATTCATGTACCAATTGGTCCGGCAAATATCCACTTAATTCTTACAGGATTGATGGGAATTATCCTCGGCTGGGCCTGCTTCCCTGCAATCCTTGTTGCCCTTTTCCTGCAAATGCTGCTTTTTCAATTTGGTGGTCTCACCGTGCTTGGAGTCAATACCATGAATATGGCTGTCCCTGCACTTCTTAGCGGGATATTTTTCCGACCACTATTAAAAAAATCAGCTCAATATCAAAAGATTGGCAGTTTCGCAGCAGGCTTTTTTGCTGTTTTTGCAGGATCAATTCTTATGTCATTTGCTGTTTTTACGACAGGGGCGGAATTTCTGGCCGCCGCAAAACTCATTTTCATAGCCCACATCCCGCTGATGTTCATAGAAGGGATAATAACCCTTTTCATTGTCTCCTTTCTTCTCAAGGTACAACCGGAAATTTTAGGTTTAAATAAATAATGAAGCTTTTATCTTTTTCCTCTGTAAAACTCTTCTCCGGCATTTCCCTGCTTGCTTTGTTGCTTCTCACCTGTAACTCAACAGCTTTCGCCCACAGGATAAGGATCTTTGCCTACTCGGACGGGGACAACATCATCTGTGAAGCCATGTTTAACAATAACAGACCGGCACAAAACAGTGCTATTGAGGTTTACAGGGGGGACAATCTGTTGCTCTCAGGAACCACCAACAAGAAAGGGCTTTTCAGCTTCAAGACACCAAAATTTACCAAACCTCAAAATTTACGCATAACAGTTAACAGCGGCGATGGTCATCAGGCAGAGTGGCTGCTGTTGTCAGAAGACTATCAAAACCTCACCTCCATACCGCAAGATAGCTTACAAGAGGCTTCCCAAAAATCCTCAACTCGACTCGATAAGGCTGATGAACTCTATGTTCTCAGCAAGCAGGAAATCCATCATCTTATCGAGCAAGAGGTGAGCAGGCAGCTTGCTCCCATAAAAAGAAAACTCGCCGCACAAAAAGAGGCTTCCGATCCATCGGCCAGGGACATTCTTGCTGGTATCGGCATAATTTTTGGTTTAATGGGTCTTGTAACATACTTCAACTCCAGAAAAAAAAGGAAAGACAATGTTTAAAAAAACCTATCTCTCTGCACTTGCGCTACTCTTTCTTGGTGCAACCAGTGCAAACGCACACTTTGGCATGGTGATTCCATCAACAAACAATATCACCCAGGAAAACAGATCTGCGGAAATAACCCTCTCCTTTTCCCATCCATTTGAGATGGCAGGAATGGATCTTGTTAAACCTCTTCATTTCAGTGTGTTCAATAATGGAAAAAAAACAGACCTCACTGAAAAACTCTCCCCTGTAACTGTAATGGATCATAAGTCCTGGAAAACCAATTACAAATTCAACAGACCAGGTGTCTATCAATTTGTGATGGAACCCAAGCCCTATTGGGAACCGGCAGAAGATGTTTCAATCATTCACTACACCAAAACCATTGTGGCAGCCTTTGGCGAAGAAGGCGGCTGGGATGAGCCTCTTGGTCTGCCGGCAGAGATCGTGCCAATGCTGCGCCCATTTGGCAATTACGCAGGTAACAGCTTTGTTGGTCAGGTGCTTGTGGATGGCAAGCCACTTGCCAATGCCGAAGTCGAAGTTGAACTGTATAATAAAGATCAAAAATTCAAACAGGCAACTGATTACCATATCACTCAGGTAATAAAGGCAGACTCTAACGGAGTGTTCAGTTTCACCTGTCCACAGCCAGGCTGGTGGGGATTTGCTGCACTTACAGAGGCTGAATATACGCTAAAAGATCCAGAAGGCAATGATAAGGGTGTGGAAATTGGTGCTGTACTCTGGACATATATGGACTCTTACCAGATGGCCAGGTAAGATCTCATGATTCGCGAGGACTTTTCCACGGGTAATTCATTGCTCCACAGAACAGACACGCGAATCAAAATTATAGCAGCCTTTCTCTTTACTCTGCAAACAGCACTGCACCAAACAATTATGCCGACTCTCATGTCACTGACATTTGGTGTAGTGCTGATAATTCTTTCATCAATTTCATTAACGGCAATTTTAAAAAAGCTGCTGCTGGTCAACGGTTTCACTCTTTTTATCTGGTTCACCTTGCCTTTCACCTACCCCGGCGAAACCATTGCTCAAATCGGCACCTTTCAGATGAGTGAGGCAGGAATCATTAAAGCATTGCTCATCACCATAAAAACCAATGCCGCTCTTTTGGGCATTATTGCCTTGCTCACCACCTCAAGCCCTGTAAAAATCGGGCATAGCCTTGAAAAATTATATCTGCCCACCAGGCTGTGTTTTCTTTTACTTTTTGCCTATCGCTATATCTTTGTAATCTATAATGAATATAAGACCCTGTTAAGAGCCGCAAAAATGCGTTGTTTTGAACCTGACAGTTCGATACACACTTATCGCACCTTCGCCCATCTTTTTGCAATGACGCTCATAAGAAGCCATAACAGGGCCTTCAGGATACATCAGGCAATGGCTCTTCGAGGTTTTGACGGAAAATTCATCAGCCTGGGAAATGACAAGGCAGGTCTTGCAGACCTTGTTTTCCTCTTCTTCTTTATTGTCGTCCTGGCACTGATCGGCTACACTGGCTTGTCGATACATTTATCCTGAAAACAAAGTAATGACTCCACTGTTAGAATTAAAAAACATTTGCTACCATTACAGCAATCAGAAACCGGTTCTGGAACAGCTAGATCTGCAACTTGGGAAAGGCAAGGTTGGCCTTATTGGGCCAAACGGTTCAGGCAAGACAACCCTGTTGCATATTATGGTTGGCTTACTCAAGCCAGTAAGTGGCAAGATTTATTTTGAAGGTCAACCGATTCAAGGTAGGCAGGATATCAAAAACCTGAGAAGAAACATTGGTTTTCTTTTTCAAAGTTCTGACGATCAACTTTTTTCTCCCACAGTGCTTGAAGATGTTGCCTTTGGTCCCCTCAACCTTGGAGCCAGCCCTGAAGAGGCCGTCGACAAGGCTCAGAAAACGCTAAAAAAACTGGGCATTGAAGGTTTTGAAAACAGGATAACCCACCGACTATCGGGCGGAGAAAAGAAACTGGTCGCACTGGCCACCATTCTTTCCATGGAACCGAAACTGCTGCTCCTTGACGAACCGACCAACAATCTTGATCCGCTAACCCTGGGAAGATTAACCGAAATTCTTCAGGAGCTTGATCTGGTGCAGATGATCATCTCCCATGACTTAGGTTTTCTTGATAAAATCACAGATAGCCTGTACACCATCGAAGACGGTAAGATCAATGTCTCTCCGGATCTTTACCTCCACGACCACCGCCACGTCCACAGAGGAGGCGACCAGCCTCACCATCATTAAAAAAGTGGAAATATGGTTCTTTGCTAATAATTGTTAGGGAAAACAGAATATCCAGCTCTTTGCATGGTGGTCTTTTCAAGTGTGATATTACTCGTTATGAGTTCTTTCTATTTTTTCTAAAAACTTTCTGCAGGAACTTGAGCCAAAAATTATGAGGTGTTTTTGCATTAGTGTTTTCAAGATTATTTTCTACTTTGTCTAGACAATCCTCCAGCAATGCATCATGCAACCACTTTACAATTAAGTACCATAAGATTAAACCTTTTAAATTAAATTGTACGTCAATAGTATGCTTAATTTTTGTCCTATTGTCAGATGGTTTACTTAACTCAAAGCGATGCGCCCCTTTAAATTCTTCGGGCTCTACAAAACAAAATTCAACTATTTTCCCATATTCATACTTCGTAACATAATACTTTATGATTCCATGACCACCTCTTGAATCAACACATAAACCATTATCCAATATCATTGGCGTCCAATTTTCTTCAGGCCACAGCAAGTCTTGCTTGGTTGATAATGTTTCTAATATTTCTGCTATTTTTGAAAGAGGATGATTGTATTCATCTTTGATGAACATTGGTAATTTTCATTTTCTCTCACATAGCTTATTGATATTTTGGTGGGGTAATCTTAATAGATTCCCGCCTGAAAGAGGCGGGAATGACTTTGGAAGTTTTTAAACAGGAGTTGTTTATTCTACCTGGTCAGCCCATTTTTTTGTGCCGAACCAGTAGTTGTGGCGTTCTTTGAGCCATCCCTCTTTTTCAACAATGGTGATCCATGAATTGAAAAATGCCAGAGCATCGTGGTCGCCTTTACGAAGGGCAAAACCAATTGGTTCTTCTGTGAAGGGTTCTGTAAAAGGCATAAAAAGAGTATCGCTATAGGTAATTGCCTCATAAGCTGGTTTAGGGGCGGAAGCAACTACTGCATGAACATTACCGTTTCTTAATTCCTGGAAGAGCTGGGGTTCGGTATCAAACATTCTCAGTTTTGCTTTTGGGAGATATTTTTGGGCAGCAGAAGCAGCGGTTGTACCAAGTTTTACTGCAACCTGTATATTTTTTTTGTTGAAATCATCAAGGGAGTCAAAGCCTTTTGCCAGTTCCTGATGAGCAACAAGAGACATGCCGGAATATTCGTATGGAATGGTGAAATTGACTTTAAGAGCGCGCTTGGCGGTGATTCCCATGCCACCGATAATCACATCAAATTTTCCGGTGAGCAGGGCAGGGATGATACCTGACCAGGCGGTAGGAACAAACTCCACCTTTACGCCCATGTCTTTTGCCAGCCGCTTAGCAACGTCAATTTCAAAACCGATCAGTTTGCCTTCCTTGTTTTTCATTGCCCAGGGTTGAAATATATCCATGCCAACTTTCAGAGTTTTACGTTTCTGAATTTGTTCAATAAGGCTGGGAGTGTTTTTTTCCGGTCGCATTTTTGCCGCGTTTACTGTGGTGGCGGCAAAAACTACCAGGATGATGAGTGTGCACAGCGTAAGTCTCTTCTGAATCATAAAGTTCTCCTTTTTTTGTTAATAAAGCAGTTATTATGCATAGCTAAATTTTTGTTCCATAATGAAGACCAGACAAGATAACAATATATTAATTACCAGGTAAAGCAGGGCAACTGTGAACCATATTTCGAAGGTGAGGTAGGTCTCAGCTACCAGAGCTTGAGCCTGCATGGTAAGGTCATAAATAGCAATAGTTGAAACCAGCGCAGAATCTTTCACTAATGAAATTGCCTGACTTGTCAGTGGTGGCAGAACGGTTTTTATTGCCTGGGGGAGTACTATGAACCGATAAGTGTCAATACCTGAAAGACCAAGACTTGCAGCAGCCTCATGTTGTCCCTTGTCAATTGAGAGAATACCCGAACGAAATATCTCCGAGGTGTAGGCGCCCTCAAAAAGAGACAGTGCGAGTATTGCCGAGGTAAATCTTTCAAGTCCTAAGACCGGGCCGAGAACAAAATAGATGAAGAAGATCTGAATGAGCAAGGGTGTGTTTCTGCTGATTTCCAGATAAAAGGTGGCAACAGCTTGAGCCACCGGAGAGGCAGACAGTCTGAGGAGTGCCGTGATGAGTCCAATAAGAAAGGCAAAAAACAGGCTGACCACCGAGATTAACAGGGTGATTTTAAGCCCTTCAAGTAATGGACCCTGGTTGAAACCTTCTTCACCGTAGCTGAAAATAAAGTTTGGCACCTGATACCATTGCCAGTAATAACCGACATTTTCCACACTCTTTTCCGCAAGGAAAGCTAGTAAAATAATGAGCAGGATAAATTGCCCAAGGTCAGTGACCAGAGAAACAGGGGACTGCTTCTTGTTGCTGTGAAAGAGCTGGTTCATTGTGGATTATGGAAGTATTCACTGATAGTCCAATGAATAGTGGTTTCCGGCTATTGATAATGGTTTCGACCTGTGGATAAATTTGATTATTTACAATATTCATTACTTATCGAGAAATCAATATCATGGCTTTACTGGTCATGTCTGGATTTCTTCTCTGGCCATCTCGGTAATTTTCTTGAAATCTAGCTTGCCGCTTCCCATTTTGGGCAGGGTTTCCTGGTAAAGGAATTTTTTGGGCAGGGAAATTTTGGGCAGTTGTTCCGCCATTTGCTTGAGTACCTGTTTCTCATCGATTTCTTCAGTTACAACAGCAACAATTTTGGCACCCTTGGTTGGATCGGGAACCTCTACCACACAGCAGAGAGCATCTTCTGGCAGAAATTTTTCCAGCACATCCTCAATTTTAACAAGAGAAACCATCTCTCCGCCGATTTTGACAAAACGTTTAAGGCGACCAACATGCCAGAGATAACCGTTTTCATCGATGTTACCCATATCTCCTGTATCGTACCAGCCATTACGCAGATGGAGGCTGGTTTGCTCAAAGTCGTTGAAGTAGCCCTTCATGACCGAGTCACCCTTAACAAGGATTCTACCGTCCTCACCGGGAGCACATTCTTCGCCCGTTTCGTAATTTTCGATGCGTACTTTAAGGTTTGGTAAAGGTTTGCCTGTGCTGCCCGGGCAATTGGCCTCCGGGCAGTTTGCCGATATTACCGGCGAACATTCGGTAGCACCATAACCTTCATAAAGGATGATGCCGTGTTTTTCCATAAAACTGGCTCGCAGGGAATCGGGGCATTTATCGGCTCCAGCCAGGGCAATACGTAAGGAAGCAAAGTCACCCGGTTCTGATTTACGCAGATAACCCCAGAAAAAGGCCGGAGTACCAACCAGAAAAGTCGCTTTTTCTTCTCGGATGATATCACAGATTTTTTTAAACTCCAGCGGGTTGGCGATGGTAAGCAGGGTGAGTTTTTGAAAAATTGGCAGCCAGAGGCTGGTAGTCAAGCCAAAGACATGGAAGTAAGGCAGGGAGCAGAGGAAAATCTCCTCGCCCTCGAAGTGGAAAACTTCATTGATTCCTTCAATATTGGCTCTGATATTTTTGTGGGTAAGCTGTACCGCTTTCGGATCTTTTTCACTGCCAGAGGTAAAGAGAATTACTGCATTATCATCATCTGAACCCTTATGGAGCAGCTTTTTGATAATACTTGCCGGCAAAGAGGCTATAAGTGCAGCCTTTGCCTTCTGGAAACTGTTGAGACCAGCCATGATGTCTTCGAGGTAAATCATACCTTCTACATAAGGACATTCAATTTTTTCCAGCAGTTTTTTGGAGGTAATGATTGTTTTAAATGCACATTTTTTTTGAGCAAAGCGTGCATTATGTTCGGCGCCGGTCGAATAGTTAATCATGACCGGTGTGTGGCCGCTCATTAACAGGCCAATTTGGGTAAGGATACAGCCTGCGGAAGTGGGCAGCATAACGCCCACAAAACCTTCCTTATATTTTTTAAAGATACCAGAGAGAATAATTGAGGCAATAAGACATCGTTTGTATTCAATTTTTTTGTTCGTTGCCTGGTCGTTTATGGCAATTTTGTCACCCATCTCCTTGGCAACTTCAATAAATTTATGGTGTAGCAGCACGGTATTTCCCCCAGGGTAATGCTGATATGTATTTTTTTTAGATGAATATTGATTATTGTGAGTCGTGAAAATACCATTTCAGTAAGGAAATGGCAATCTGAAGAGTACATTGCAGCTTTTGATTTTATAGCCTGGCTGTTAGCTCAGGAGTTAGGGCTGAGGATTGTTTTTCCTGAAAGAATCGGGCATGTTTTTCTTTGGTTGTATACCTAGCTCCCTGATCTGTTCGGTCTGGGAAAGCAGATTGTTTCTGCCGCTGCCAAGTTTATTGACGGCGGAATCAAAACTTTTTTGGCAGGTGGAAAGCTGTTTGCCCAATCTTTCCATATCTTCTAAAAAGAGACAAAGTTTATCATACATTCCGGCAGCTTTGATGGCAATTTCTTTGGAATTCCTGTTCTGTTGATGCAAGCGCCAGATATTCTCAATAGTTTTGAGGCTTGCCAGAAGAGTGGTGGGGGTGACAATAATAATTTTTGTTTTGAGCCCAAAATTGAGTAATTCCTCGTCATATTGGACAAGGGAAGAAAAAGCAGCTTCGACAGGCATAAACATGAGAACAAAATCAAGAGCTTCGATGCCTTCAAGTTTGCTATAATCTTTTCCTGCAAGCTCTTTGATATGTTTTTTGACATCGCCTGACAGCGCTTTCAGATAGCTTTGTTTTTCTGTCTTCTGCTCGCTGGCGATATATCTTTCCCAATTGTTCAGTGAAACTTTTGCGTCAACGATAATGTGCCGATTATTGGGCAGGTGAATGACAACATCAGGTCGGAGCAGGTCATTTTGCTGATTTCTGAAACTTGCCTGGGTCACAAACTCGACTCCTTTTCTCAGACCTGATTGTTCAAGGACACGTTCCAGAATGAGTTCTCCCCAGTTTCCTTGAAGCTTCTTGTCGCCTCTTAGGGCACGAGTGAGATTTGCAGCTTCGTTGGTGATCTGCATGTTCAGTTCTTTCAGGCTGTGGATTTCCTGTTTGAGGACGGCTCGTTCCCGGGTGTCGTTATGATAAACAGTATTGATATTTTCTTTCAGTGCTGACAGTTCTGCTCCGAGAGGCGCCAGGATTGTTTCCAGTTTTTCTCTACTGATATTGCTGAATTGAGTAGTTTTTTCGTCAAATATTTTTTGGGAAAGTTCGGTGAATTGCAGTCGCATATTTTCCTTTGCATTCTCGAGAAGCTCTAGTTTTTCCTGGTGATGGAGCTGGTCTGTTTCAAGTCTTGCCTTGAGATGTACGTTTTCAGCTTTCAGTCTGCTGTTTTTACGGAGGAGGAAAAAGAGGATTATTGTGAAGACAGTTACACTCAATATCAGTAAGGAGTATGGACTATTGACTGTACCTGTTGCCAGGGAAAAAAGCTGATGTATTTCTGGTTCCATTTTTCGTGTTTATATGAAAGTGATGTTGTTTTGTTCGTGTAGTAAATCAAGATACCTGAGGCGTTTGTAAAGCACAATGATATTACAAGCTCAGACTCACTATTCATAGACTTTCAGCAGCTGGTGATACGAGTAGCTGATTTTGCCTTTTCCGTTTGCAAGACTTACCAGTAATCAGGTAGAGAGTCTCGTGGTTCAGCGTTTTGGCCTGTGTTGAATTTTCCCGGGAAATAGAGTAGTGTCCAATAGGTAGTTTTGCCATTTTTTGTTTGGGGACGAACAACTTACTCAAAGGAGGAGGCTCTTATGAAGGCAAGGATAGGAATTGTAATGCTGACGTTGTGTTGTTTTGTCTGTTTCCCGACACTTGATGCTTTTGCCCATAGCCATGGAGGCGGGGGAGGCCATGGAGGAGGTAAAGGAGGTGGTGATAGTAAGAACAGCGGCTTTGAAAACAGTATGTCGCAGAATGATTTAATTTTTGTTTTTGATAATAACTGGACACCCGATACCTCGAGTGCTCCTGCAACTCCCCTGTGGATGCCAGGAGATCCGATTACTATAGAGGATAAAATAAGAACTTATCAAATGATACTTACAGGGACTCAGTTCTTTCACGAATGGGTGGGTTGGGGTGCCCGTGTGGGATTGTCTTTTATGGGCGGTGCGCTTCCTATACAGATCGGTATTGCAATGCTCGACAAGGTGACCAATACCTATAGTAAAAATCCAGATGCTTCTCCCGAAGAAATGGCATATCAGGCCGTTGAAGGCGGTGCTCTTACATACGTAGGTGGTAAGGCGGGAGAGCATTTTTTTAATGACGATATCGTCGATGCGACATTGCAGGCTTTTGGAAGTACAGCAACAGGTGAGTTTATAGGTTTCGGTTTTTCTAAAATAAAAGAGGATATGCTGCGTAATGCTCAACCTTCACGTGTACCAGAATATATTAATAATCGGGGGTTTGATTCTCATATGCAGCATCCAGGTGCAACGACTAACATAATGGGCGACTCCCATCTGGCACGATAATTTGTTTAAGGAGAATAACATGACAAGAATAAATATATTTACCTGTTTTTGTTGTCTCATTTTTCTGTCTGGTTGTGTTTCTACTGTTGATTTTAAAAGTGGTGGGGATACTGTCGATATTATCACTCCACAACCTCTTGAATTAAAACAGGTTTCACCCGATATCAAATTGGTAACTGCTGCCATCATTGGAAAAATGAGAGGAATAAATAAAAATGTCAAGTACACCAGTTTTGATAAAAAGGGTAAGCATCATATAAAAGAGAAATTTACATACCAGGGATTTTATCTTACCGATCTGGTGGTAACCAATTATTCTTCAGAAAAAATAGATAGAAAACAGAGTCTTGTGACTCTTGAAGGTGTTTTGAGGTTCAGTGAGCCGACAAGCCGTAGAGCTGGTGTCATTTTTGGTGCTAAATATAAACTTGCCAAAAAAAGGATAACCATTCTGGAATCGGCAGTAGCACCACTGTCTCCTGCCGCTCCTGAAGTTGTAACGTTTTTCGTCCCGGTAAAAAAATTGGCTGCTTCTGCGAAGACCTTAAAAACATATATGGATTATTTTATGTTTGCGGCGGAGAATGCGCTCCCTATGACGAAAGGAAGTAATGTTGATCTTCCCGTTTTTGCAGATAAATACCTCATTATGACTTTTTGTCTGGATCGTCTTGATCCTCAATCACAGTTGACCATGAAGATAACAGATAAATTGATGGGGACAAAAAAGGTAATCGCAAAACCCATCTATTTTAATGAAAATGGATGGCGAATAATGACTGCTGGTGGTGAATTTAGGGCAGGAATGGCGAAAAATAAATTTTATGTGCAGATTGAATATACCGCGCAGCCTGGCGTAGATAAGAAACCTGTAAAACTTGCCACTTATCAGAATAGAAGATTGCCGCCTGTTTCAAAATAACCTGTCAGGGTCATAACAAAAATGTGTAGTTTAATACCTTTTAGTTATGACCCTCTTGCCTTTTTGGTGGAGGTATGGATCATCCTGGAGGCCACTGCATTGAACGACCGCCAAGAATGTGCATGTGGATATGAAATACAGTCTGTCCCGCTTTGGCTCCATTATTGAAAACAACACGGAATCCATCGCCGATGTCTTGTTCTTCAGCGATTCTGGCACCTGCTCTCATGATTTTTCCCATAAGTTGCTCATCCTCTTCCGTTACACTTGAAGGATCAACAATATGTTTTTTGGGGATAACCAGAAAATGAACCGGGGCCTGGGGTGCTATGTCCTTGAAGGCGAGAATATCATCATCTTCATAGAGCTTTTCTGACGGGATTTCTCCAGCTATAATTTTGCAAAACAGACATTCGCTCATTTATTTCTCCTTTTTCGTATTTTCACTGTAAGTAAAGGTGAGAGTGTTCTTTTTAACCCCAACCTTTACAGTACCGCCCCTTTTGAGTTCACCGAAGAGAATCTCATCAGTGAGCACATCGCCAATTTC